>WNGE01001382.1_pt1 | contig 30657 bp, 22 predicted proteins | sample 5400651 | NCBI WGS metagenome assembly WNGE01 (sample SAMN13153370, study PRJNA577476) | soil metagenome | isolation source: 60 cm soil or saprolite under grassland replicate 2 | place: USA:California | collected 2016-06-15
CCTGCAAAATTATCGGCAAAAACTTCCCAATCCCCGCTTGGCTTGCCGTCCTTAAAAGGAACGAATGCAACAAAGAAACCTTTCTGCGGCTCAGGTGCACGATTCCATGAACCATGAAATGCGACGAAAGCACCATGCTTATATTTTTCTGGAAACATATTGCCTTCATAAAACAATAAACCATTCGGCGCCATGTGACCGGGAAAAGCAACTATAGGATCAATTGCATCTTCGCCGGCAGTTTTTTTACCATCACCGCCAAATTCAGGAGCGAGAATTTTTTTGTGCTGAATCTGATCATAATAGATATAAGGCCAGCCGGCATTATCACCCTTTTTTAATTGGTACATACATTCTGCGGGTAATTCTGCACTTAGCTTTGTATCATATAAATCCGGGAACAGATCATGCAACTGATCTCTGCCATGCTGCATAACAAACAATTCATTTACATCCGTATTCCAATCAAGACCAACCACATTGCGAAGACCTGTTGCATAGCGAACGCCATCACCATAAGTTTGATTTACTTTATCTGCTTTGAACTGCCAGATGCCACCGGCAGAATCAAGAATAGGGCATCGCTTTATACCCGGCGAACCTTTTGTCCTGTCTTTTTCCTGGCATGCATTGGAGTAAGCGCCAATATTTACATAAAGATTTCCATCGTTATCTAATGTAAGAGCTTTTGCTTCATGCTCATGACGTGAGAGTAATCCTGTTACAATTTTTTCTGACTTCATATTATCAATCACTTTTTCATTTGCATCAAGTTTATAACGATATACATCGGTATTGGATGACGCATATAAGTAACCGTTCTTGACGGCCATTCCTGTTCCACCATAATTACCAAAACCTGTTTTTACTTCAGGTTTCCCATCACCATTTGCATCATGCAGGTAATAAATTCCTTTCCCACCTTTGAGCTCAGCCAGCTTAATGTAAATATCGCCTTTGGATGTTACAGCTATATGTCTTGGTTGTCCCAAACCCGTTGCAACTTGTATTGCGCCAAAACCATCCGGCAATTTTAAACCCGCATTATCGGCATCAGGCACCAATTGTTTAGTGGAACTGTTTTTAGTGCTGTCATTGCCTGGTCTTGCACAGGATTGATTTGCAACTACCATCAAAGTAAAAAATGAAATAACAGAGAAGAATGTTTTTTTCATACGTTATTAATTTACCAAGGTTAAAGTTAACGAAATGACCTATCCCCTAAAAGAGGTTTTAGTTACATTACTAAATGCATTTACATATTCGATCAATGCATCAACCAGCAAAGTATTTTCCTGTTCTGTACCTACAGTGATGCGGAGACAATCATTGCACAGTTTCACATTACTTCTGTCACGCACCACAATACCTCTTGATAATAAGAACTCATAAACCTTATGTGCATTTTTAATTTTAACCAGTATAAAATTAGCATCAGAAGGATAAACTTTTTCAACTGTCGGCATATCCTGAAGCACTTCTGTTAATGCTTCACGCATTGCTACCAGTTCTCGTATCATATCATTTACCTCATCAACTTTTTCCAAAGCTTTCAGCACAAGTTCCTGCGTAGCCTGGTTAATATTATAAGGTGGTTTTACTTTATTCAGAATTGTAATTATTTCTGTTGATGCAAAAGCAATGCCCAATCTTAATGCTGCAAGTCCCCATGCTTTACTGAACGTTTGCATTACCACGACATTTGGATATTGCGTTAACTCCTGTATAAAAGATTTTTGTCTGGAAAAATTTATGTAAGCTTCATCTATTATCACAAGACCATTAAAATTATTTAGTATCATTTCAATGTCTTCTCTTCTGAATGAATTACCTGTTGGATTATTTGGTGAGCAAATCCAGATAAGCTTTGTATTTTCATCAACGAGGTTTTCAAGATGAATCAGGTCTAATTGAAAATCGTCAAGCAGAGGAGCTTTGCGCACTTCAACATCATTGATATGTGCACTCACTTCATACATGCCATAAGTGGGCGGGCAAATGATTGTATTATCTTTTCCAGGATTGCAAAAGCAACGATACAATAAATCAATACACTCGTCACTTCCATTGCCAAGAAAAATATATTCAGGAGCAATGCCCTTTACTTTACTAATTGCTTCTTTTAATTTATACTGATATGGATCGGGATATCGGTTATACCATTTGGGTAAAGGTGAGCCAAGACTGTTTTCATTAGCATCAAGAAAAACTTTTGCTTCACCGCTGAATTCATCACGAGCGGAGGAATAAGGAATAAGCCGCTTAATATTTTCTCTTATAAGATTATTTAAATTGAAATTCATATTTTTTATGTAACCAGCTTTTGTGCTTCTATTAAACTTCGTTGTGTCACTCACTTATACGCTTTGCCCATTATTCAACAAACAAACAATTTCGACAAAATGATTTCTTACTCTCCTTTGGAAGTTGATGGCTTCATTCGTACTCTCACTGCTTCTGCGTGTGCATGTAAACCTTCTGCTTCAGCCATTTGAATTACAATGTTACTGATGTTTTGTAACCCCTGCCAACTAAGCTTTTGATAAGTAATCTTCTTTACAAAACTATCTATACTTACACCGCTGTATATTTTTGCAAAACCATTAGTAGGCAATGTATGGTTGGTGCCGCTGGCATAATCACCCACACTTTCTGGTGAATAATGACCAAGAAATATCGAGCCGGCATTTATAATTTTTTCAGCAACAGCTTCTTCCTCTTTACAACTGATAATTAAATGTTCAGGGGCATATTCATTCACAAGATCAATTGCTTCATCCATATTATTAACCAATACAGCCTTACTGTTTTCCAGGGCTTTAATTGCAATTTGTTTACGGGGAATTTTATTTAATTGATCTTTTATTTCTTCTATTACAGTTTCAACAATTGAGAGTGAGGTGCTGATCAATACTACCTGGCTATCTGTTCCGTGTTCAGCCTGTGACAATAAATCGGCAGCAACAAAAGCAGGATTTGCAGTTTCATCTGCAAGTACACAAACTTCACTGGGGCCGGCGGGCATATCAATAGCAACACCATCTTGCTGTATCAACTGTTTTGCAAGGGTTACATATTGATTACCCGGTCCAAAAATTTTATACACTTTCGGAACGGTCTCCGTTCCGTAAGTCATGGCGGCAATAGCTTGCACACCGCCTATTTTAAAAACTCTTGTAACACCAACCAGTCGGGCTGCAAATAAAATTGCGGGATGAAGTTTGCCATCTTTATCAGGCGGAGAGCATAACATAATTTCTCTGCAGCCGGCTATTTGTGCGGGAATACCCAGCATTAAAATAGTAGAAAACAAAGGAGCTGTGCCGCCCGGAATATATAAACCAACTTTTTCAATCGCCACGTTTTTGCGCCAGCATTGAATGCCTTGCATGGTTTCAATAACTTCATACTGAAACATTTGCTTTACATGAAACGATTTAATATTTTCTGCAGCCTGCTTAATTGCGTTTTTTAAATCAACAGGTAACAATGCAACTGCTTCATCCATCTCGTTTACAGAAACAAAGAAATCATTCAACGTTACACCATCAAATTGTTTTGTATATCTTTTAATTGCCTTGTCACCACTTTTCTTCACCCCATTTAAAACAGTTCTCACTTTTTGCTGTAATACTGAAGTATCAAATACAGGACGTTGTATTATTTGCTGCCATTCTTCTCTTGGATGATTTTGATAGATATTCATTTTGTTAGCTATTAATGAATAATTGTTACGAAATATATTCGGAGATACAGTTTGTCGCTAAAGGCTGCCTTGTACAAGCGTACGACGCAAGGAACGATGACCAATGAATGAAAAACTGACATCATAAAAAAATCTTTATAAACTAAACAATCATTTTCTCAATCGGCACTACCAATATTCCCTGTGCGCCTGCAGCCTTAAGTTTCTCGATAATTTCCCAAAATTCGTTTTCACTCAACACGCTGTGCACACTGCTCCAGCCTTCAATTGCAAGTGGTAACACTGTCGGGCTTTTCATGCCAGGCAACAATGAAATAATTTCGTTCAGTTTTTCATTTGGTGCATTTAGCAAAACATATTTATTGTTCTTTGCCTTTTTCACAGCCTGTATGCGAAAAAGCAATTTGGTTAGTAATTGTTCCCGCTTTTTATCAAGCTCTTTATTCTTTATTAAAACAGCCTGTGAATGCAATATTGTTTCTACCTCTTTTAAGCCATTCATAAATAAAGTTGAACCACTGCTTACCAGGTCGCAAATAGCATCTGCCAAACCTATGCCGGGAGCAATTTCCACACTGCCGCTTATTTCATGAATCTCTGCATTGATATTATTTTCCGAAAGATATTGCTGAACAAGAACAGGATAACTGGTGGCAATTCTTCTGCCCGTCAAAAAATTCGCGTCATTGTATTCATCGTGCCTTCTTACAGCAATAGACAAGCGGCATTTGCCAAAGCCAAGTTTTTCAACAACATCAATTTTCTTTTTCTTTTCATATACTATATTTTCTCCCACAAAGCCAATATCTGCCACGGCATCTTCCACGTACTGGGGAATATCGTCATCTCTTAAAAAATAAACTTCCATAGGAAAGTTACTGGCTTCACTTTTCAATTTGTTTACACCATTACTTATTTCAATGCCACATTCCTTTAGCAAGCGAAGTGAATCTTCGTGCAGCCTGCCGGATTTTTGAATAGCTATTTTTAGTTTGACACTTCCATCTATTAAAGGAGTGTTTAAATTAGCTTGAAACATAAATTTTAGCTTTGTTTTTATTTTTCATCCCCTGAATTTTTATTCTCCGCTAAGGCGGATTAGGGCGAATAAAAAAGGCTTACAGTTATGTAAGCCCTTAATGTTTTATTTGAATATGCACAAACAACACCGGCTTACCTGTCGGGTAAGAAATGATGACGATGTGTATGCATGTGAATTTTCATGCCGCAAAAATAGGTGATGAATGTACACAGCCAAACTTTTTATTGTTACCTTTTTTGTGAAAACATTATTTTAAAAAAAATTGTTCTTAAACGATTCTTGAGTTTTTTGGTCTTCAATATGGTACTTTGTAAACAAATAAAATAACCGTTATGAAAATTGAAGTTGGTCAAAAGGCACCTGATTTTACTTTATATGATACTGAAAAGAAGCCAGTATCATTAGCGGATCAAAAGGGAAGCAATGTATTGTTGTTATTTTTTCCCATGGCTTTTACAAGTATTTGTACAAAAGAATTGTGCAATGTAAGGGACAATATAGCTGCATACAATAATGATAATGCAAAAGTGTTTGGTATTTCTGTAGATTCTCCTGCTACACTGGCTAAATTTAAAGAAGAGCAAAATCTGAATTTTCCGCTGTTGAGTGATTTTAATAAAGAGACTTCTGCAGCATATGGTTGTTTATATGATGTATTCAATGGCTGGATGAAAGGTGTATCGAAACGTTCTGCATTTGTAATAGATAAAGATGGTATTGTGCGGTATGCAGAAGTGTTGGAAAAAGCAGGTGATCTCCCAAATTTCGAAGGAATAAATTCCACCATTTCATCATTACCTTAATATTCCCTGAAAATTCTAAATGTGTTTTGGTTCTCTAATAATAAGTTGTTAATTTTACGAGACAACGTTACGGAATGAAAAAAATTGTACACAAATCTTTTCTTAAAAAAATATTTCTCACACTAATTATAGTGATGGGGATAGGATTTGTGTATGCCCAGCGTCCTACCCAGGTAAAGATTATTAAGTGTTACCCAAACCCTGCTTCTTCTGTAATTAATTTTGATTTTACAATTAATGTTGATAAGACTTACAGCTTGCAGATTTATAGTTTCAGTGGTAAAAAAATGACTAATTTATCTGCTGCTTCCAGCAAAGTTTCTGTTATGCTGGACAATGATTTTTATCGCGGAATATATATATACCAGTTACGTGATAAAACAGGAAGAATTATTGAAACAGGAAAGTTTCAGGTAGTAAAATAGGTTAACTTTTATAATTTTTTTAAATATGCCCCACATTAATGCGGGGCTTTTGTATTCCCTTAATAGTGTCGCAAGAAAATTATAAATGAGATTTTGATAAGCGTACTATTCATGGTTGGCAGATTAAAATCTCTACCATATTCTTACCCTTGCACTATCTGGTATGTACATTTTATTTCCAGGCTTTACATTGAATATATCATAAAAGGCATCTACGTCACTGAAAGGCCCGTTCACTCTGTACTTTGCAGGTGAATGCACATCAGTAAGCACCTGTGTGCGAAGTCGCTCATTCCTGGTTTGACCTAACCAACCCAAAGCATACCCAAGAAAATAACGTTGTGAAGCTGTAAGACCTGCAACCTTTTCATTCTTTCTGTACTCTTCTGTATTTTTAAAAGCATCCCAACCCAATAATATACCACCAAGATCTGCAATGTTTTCGCCAAGGGTTGCTTTGCCATTTATTTTAAATGTATCAACTACAACATAATTGGCAAATTGTTTAACCATAACATTTGCCCTATCGTTAAATTTCTTTTCATCATCTTTTGTCCACCAACTTTTGAGATTTCCCTTTTCGTCATATTGTCTTCCTTCATCATCAAAGCCATGTGTTAACTCATGACCGATTGTAGAAGCGCCTGCATAACCATGCACCAATGCATCATCTAATTCTTTGTCTCTAAAACCAGGCACTGTAAAGATGCCTGCAGGCAAAACAATTTCGTTGTTGGATGGATTATAATAAGCATTGTATGTTTGAGGATACATATCCCACTCATCTTTATCAACAGGCTTACCCAGTTTATTTATTTGGTAGTTGTGCCACCACAAAGCCGCATTGATTAAATTCTGCACATAACTTTCTTTGCCTATCTGCATGGCAGAAAAGTTTTTCCACTTGTCAGGGTAACCTACTTTCTTTTTTACAGCGGCAAGCTTTATCAATGCTTTTTGCTTAGTGCTATCACTCATCCATGTAAGTGCTTCCATACGGTTCTTTAATGATGTGCGAATAGCTTCCACCAAATCGTCATAGCGCTTTTTTGCCGTTGAATCAAAGAACTCTCTTACATATAACTGACCTAATAATTCACCCATTACATTTTCTTCTGAACTTATCACTCTTTTCCATCGTGGCTTTCTTTCTTTGACGCCTGATAATAATTTACTGAATTCAAAATCTTCTTTTCCAAATGCATCAGGCAAGGCAATCGCAGAGGCATCTGCCAGCCTGTAGCGCAAATAATCTCTCCATGTATCTAAAGAAGTTGTTTGTAAAACATGCGCAGCCTCTTTGTAATATTCAGGCTGCCCAATGATAACCGAATCAATTTTTGTTGCGCCATATATTGTTATATAATTATTCCAGTCTATTGCCGGCGCAAGTTTGTAAAGATCTTTCACAGCATACTTATTATAATTTGCATAAGGGTCTCTCAGATCTTCAATTCTCCGATGTGATTTGGCAAGCTCTGTTTCAAGGGCCATAATATTATTTGCTGCTGTAGCTGCATGCACCGAATCCTCTCCAAGCATTGCCAGCATTTTTGCCATGTGTTTTACATAAGCGCTTTGTATGGCTTTGGAAGTACTATCCTTTTTAAAATAAAATTCTCTTTCCGGTAAGCCAAGACCTGTTTGCCATAATTGCAAAGCGTTTACGTCACTATTTTTTGCATCCTGAGCCACGTAAAAGCCAATGACTGCACCTACACCAATTTTATCTAATTCGGCCATTGTATTTTCTAAAGTTTTTATATCGGAGATAGCAGCAATTTTATCAAGATAAGGCTGTAAGGGTTTAATGCCCTCTCTTTCTATCTTAACTGTATCCATGGCAGTTGTCCAGAAATCACCAATCTTTTGCTGAGAACTTTTTGCGGCAACATTTGCATTGGCAGCTTGTTCATTTATCTCTCTTAAGCGTTTTAAATTTTCTTCTACTACAAGATTAGCAATACCCCATCCACTCTCTTCAGCAGGTATGGGGTTCTTTTTTATCCAGCCACCATTGGCATAATCAAAAAAGTCATTGACAGGATTTACAGTGGTATCAAGGTTTGCAGCTAAAATATCTTGTTTTGTTTTTTCCGGTTTTGTTGTGCAGTGAGAAATAAGCAAACATATTACAGCATACAAAATCACATTCGCAATTCGCATAAATATTTTTTTGGCAAAGTAATAAATAGTATTACACGAGATAGCAGAATTCGATGAACGTATTCGTTAAAATAAATGGTGAGTGGTCAGTAGTGAATGGAAGGTTTAATACTCGTAGTTAACAACTCACTACTCACAAAAAAATGTAAGGCGAATAAGATTTTTTATTTACTCTACAAGGCTGCAAGTTCCACTATTGCTATCACTCATCATCGCGCTAAAGCCCTCTTCTTGCCTCCGATATTTGGCAGGAAACCTGTTAACAATCCAATGAGTGGTAAATAAGCACATACCTTGTAAACATATTCAATGCTCGTTCTGTCGGCGAGCATACCTAACAGGGCAGAACCAAGCCCGCCCATACCAAATGCAAATCCAAAAAATAATCCTGAAATCATTCCAATTTTTCCGGGAAGTAATTCTTGAGCATATACCAATATTGCAGAGAACGCTGAAGCAAGAATAAGACCGATGAATATTGCAAGAATGTTTGTCCAGAATAAATCAACATGAGGCAATAGTAAAGTGAAGGGAGCAGCGCCAAGAATGGAAAACCATATAACATATTTTCGTCCAAAGCGATCTCCTATCGGGCCACCTATCAATGTGCCTGCTGCGACAGCAAATAAAAAAATAAAAAGATAAATCTGCGCACTTTGTACTGACGCATGAAATTTATCTATGAGATAAAAAGTATAATAGTTGGTCATAGAGGCGATATAAAAAAATTTTGAAAAGATCAGCACGATTAAGATCAGTATGGAAGAAAATATTTTAGTGCCCGATAAGGTAGGATGAGTTTCTTCTACAGAAATTTTCCTTTTTCCTTTTATTTTGTGCATATTGTTTTTATACCATCCTCCAACATTATACAGCACAGTAATTGCAAGTAAGGCAAGTAATGAAAACCAGAGAATATTTGATTGTCCGAACGGCTCTATAATCAAAGCTGCAAGCAACGGCCCTAATGAACTGCCTGCATTGCCACCCACCTGGAAAATAGATTGTGCCAAACCACGCTTGTTACCCGCGGCCATGTAAGCTACTTTCGAAGCTTCGGGATGAAATACAGCGGAGCCAGTCCCAATTAAACCAACAGAAACCAAAATCAGTGCGTAATTGTTTGCCTGTGATAATAGCGCAAGCCCTATAAGTGTAAAACCCATTCCCATAGCAAGTGAATAAGGTTGGGGCTTATGGTCTGTATAAAAACCCACCAAAGGTTGAAATAAAGAGGCACATAATTGAAAAGTAAGCGTTATTAAACCTATTTGTGAAAAGTTTAAATGAAAAGATTTTTTTACGATGGGATAAATAGAAGGAATTAAAGATTGAATGGTATCGTTCAACAGATGTGAAAAACTAATCGTGAGTAAAATTGAAAAAACAGTTCCTTCTGCTATTTGTTTAGCAATAACTTTCTCTTCTGCCAAAGGTGTCTCCATAATTTTCTTTATTTATTTCTGTTCACCCGACTTTTATTTCGGGAACAAAAATAAACAGATTCATATCATGCGTTATAATGTAAATAGAAATTAACGCAGATGTTTATATAGTATTCTCAAAAAAGAATATCGCCCTTAACTCTAGTTTATTCAATCTTATTAAATTTTAGATGCATTATTCTTCCGCTGTTTACTTCAAATCCTGTAATTTGATTTTTATTATTTCTCATTATCATTAAATGATTCATCCACCAATAATCACTTGTTAAATGATCAGTGCCGATTAATGTTAATACTGCATCATCATATTTATTATTTGTAAGCATCAGATGATGATCTTTCAAAGCAATACCATATTTGCAATCAAGCTCGGGACAATAATAAGTGCCGGTATAGGTTTTCAACAATTGATCAGATTGTGATGTATCTTTTATATACTTTTTAAGATAGTAAGTTTGATCTGGTGTTATTGCAACAGCGTTCGTATCTTTCGCTTTTATACTAAAAATAATTTTTACATCTGGCACATTGAATATTGAAAAAGTATCTTTTTGTCCTTTTACCAAAAGAAGTGTTTGATTGAACACGTGATTATACAATTTACCTTGCCTGATCTCAAAACTCATCTGCAAACCATCATCAGAAATATAGTTGCCAAGAAATTTTTTCATGGATAAGCTATCTTTTAGAATTGCCACAGAGCTATCTTTTTTCTCTTTCATTGCTGCGTCATTTTTTTTCGCCGTGTCTTTAATAAAAAGATCAGCAATCGCGTAAGCTTTACTTCCGGCATCAAAATCTCCAACATTACTAAAGACAATAAATCCCATTTTAAGATCGGGAAAAACAGTTAAGTATGTCCGGTATCCTGCATCTGCGCCTCCATGCGAAAATTGTCTCCATCCTTTATACGTGTCTGATACAATACCCAATGCATAAGTCAATTCTTTCCCACTGTTCAATTTTCCTTTTTGCGTCAACTGATCAATATCTTTTTGATCACCCACTTTATGATCATAAAAATTCATTATCCATTTACTCATATCATTGATATTAGTAAAAAGGCTTGTTGCACCTGCATTTGAATAACTCAAAATACTGTTTGCAAAATGGTCACTGTCTGTCCTGTCGTATGAATAGGAACGGTTCTTGACTATTTCAGTATAATCATCATGAAAGTGTGTATTGTTCATTCCTAAAGACTTGAAAATTGCCGAATCTGTAAATTTTCGTAATAACTGACCAGTTACAGATTTTACTATTTCTGCAAGCATGGTAAAGCCACTGTTAGAGTAGCTGTATTGCTCGCCGGGTTTAAAATTCAATGCCCTTTGTTTACTAAGAATCTTTATAATATGCTCTTGTTTAATTACATCATCCAGCCTTGTCCCTGATATAGCAAGCAATTGCCATTGATCCCTGATTCCACTGGTGTGATTGAGCAGATTCCGGATTGTTATCTTTTCTTTCAAATCAGGAAACCATGAAAGATATTTATGAATATCATCATCCAGGCTTAATTTGCCCTGTCGTGCAAGAAGCACGATTGAATAAGCAGTGAATTGTTTTGAAATTGAAGCCATGTGAAAAATGGTTTCAGGATTGTTTTGAATTCCATATTCAAGATTTGACATGCCATAACCTTTGCCATAAATGAGAGAATCATTCCGCACAATACCGATGGTGCATCCCGGACTATTTTCATTATTCCATTTAATAAAGAGACTGTCAATTTTTTTAATTGTGGAATCGGGTAATGATTGAGAATAAGCGTCATTAAAAAAAATAAAAAGAAAGTTTAAGACACAGACAGTAAGGAGGTAACTTTTGGAGATACACATAGCAGTTGTTTTAAATTTGGTAAGCAATTTTAAAAATAAGCGTTTAATCAATTTATCCTTTGAAATTTATTTTTTCAAAAAATAAAAATTCTGCACTTATTTCAATTCTTTTATTTCCGCTTCAAAAAGCAAGTTCACATTTGGGTCTGCAATTATTCGCATGGGTATAATATTCAGCGGAATTTCTTTTGTAGCAATCTTATCTTTTATTGAGACGGATTGGACAATTGTTTTATTGCCATTAGAAAAACCAATCTCTAAAGGAAACTCAAACAGTTTATTTTGCGTCTGTTCAATTTTTATTGTAACAATTTTTTTTGCAGCATTATACTTCCATTCAATATTTAATTTTGGTTGTCCCGGTGTGTACAACCATTGCTTAAAAAATATTTGCAGATTTTCATGACTCACTTTTTCAAATACTTTTTCTAAATCATCTGTATTCGCATTTTTACCGGCATAGGCGGTATAGTAAGTGCGAATGCCTTTCCAGAATAAACTATCACCGAGTCTTCTTCTCAACATATGCAATACCCAGCCTCCCTTCTGGTAACTGTTGGCATTAAGAAGCTCCATAAGATCAGTGCCCGCAGTTGTATCTACAACAGGTGTTAACTGCTTTTTTGAAAAAGCGATCACTTTATTTCTGTCTTCTGTCATGCGTTTCTTTAAACTGTCAATCCCATATTTATTTTCAAGATACAGGTGAGTCATATAGGTAGCAAATCCTTCACTAAGCCATAAATGCGGCCAGTCAGTTTCTGAAGCATTATCACCAAACCATTGATGTGCTATTTCATGAGCAAGCAGAGCCTCAATATCTTTATCACCCACAGATTTTTCAGAATAAAAAATAGCGCCTGCATTCTCCATGCCGCCAAAAATTGTTTTTGATTGCACATTGGCGAGTTTTTTATACGGATAGCGACTGATGTTTTTAATATACCATGGTAATATATTTTTCGAAAGTGAATAAGCTTCAAATCCTATATCTCTCTCTTCAGGATATACCCAACTATAAACAGGTACGCAACCAACATTGTCCGCGAGGTTCACTGCAAAATCTGCAACACCTAATGCAAATATTTTTGCTGGTAACAACATGTCTTCTTTCCAATGTGTAAGTTTTAAATGATTGGGAAGATTTGTTTCCTCTTCCTGCAAACCATTTGATATAACCTGGTAATGTTCCGGTGCTGTAACAATAAATTCTATAGAAGCTTTATCGAAAGGATGATCGTTGCATGGCAACCAGTTATGCGCACGGTTCGGCCAGTTATCTGAAAAAAAAGTGCGGTGACCAAATTTGTTTGTATCTATAATTAATCCATCAGCAGGCACGCCTTCATAGACAATTGTATAAATATGCTCTTCTCCTTTTTTTGCAGCAGCATTGATAACAATATGTTCTGAATCCTGTAAAAAGTTTACACCGTTTTCATTCTGTTTTACATTCATTACAATCATTCCTTTACCACCTGTTTTCTTTTGAACTAAATCAAGTTTTACTTCATTTACATCCTGCAAAAATTTTATGGTTATTTGTGCTTCAGCTTTAATGATATTGTTTGAATCGTTTAACTGAATTGCAAAACGATAATGTTGTACATCAAGAGCAGGATTAAGCTGAGCAAATGTTTGAACAGAAAAAAAAGTTAATAAAGTGGGAATGAAAAGGTTTTTATTCATAAGAGATATTTGGTGATACGCTGGAAGAGGCAAAAATAAATTTAGAAGAAGCCTTCAGGCTTTTTGTTAACAGTCACTAACGCACTGTCAGTTCAACTTTTTTCCCTAACCCTAATTCAAGAAGCCGGTAAAGTGTTGAAAGCTGAATATCACTTTGCCCATTTTCTATTCTCGAAATAAAACTTTTCTTTGCACCTATTTTTTCAGCTAGCTGTTCTTGTGTCATTTTTGCAAGACGTCTTTCTTCTTTAATAACTTCACCAATAAGAAAAGCTTTTGCTTTTATTTCAAACTCTCTTCTTTTCTTTGTTCCTCGTTTGCCGTAACGCTTGGTCAAGTGTTCATCAAAAGTTGTAATATTTTTTTTCCTGGTAGCCATGTCGTTTATTTGTTTTCAAAATATTCGTTCATTGATTTTACTGCCAAATCAATTTCTGCTTTTGGTAGCTTTTGTGTCTTTTTTTGAAGGTCATTAAAAAGCACTATAATCTTTTCTTTGTCAAAGCAGCAAAAAATTCGAAAGATATTATTACCCATTTCAACTCTGATTTCGTATAGCCCTTTTCGCCCCTCAATATGCTTTAAGAACTTTTCTGGTGTTCTCTTAGCATGTGTCACTACAAAAAGGACGTGGTCAATTTTCTCTTTTGCTTTTTCAGTTTGTTGGTCAAAAAACCATGAAAATAATGTCGGTAAAATATTAGCTCTCTGATTCGTTCCATTCAAAAAAGGTGTCAACAACAAAGTTAACTTTAAATGGAACAAGTATCAAATAGGTTTTTCCTAAATTCATAGAAAGTTTGTCTGTAAGGTATCATACAACTTCCTTCATAAAGTAACAACATGTGCAGCATCCTGTAGGAATAACATGTGCAGCATCCTGTAGGAATGTCATATCAGCGGCCGGTAACCAAAAAATCTGAAAGCTGGACTCACAAATCTCCAATCCCTACATTCTCATTAGCACACGTTATTTTTGCAAAAGAAAATTCACACTCTCAATGAAGCACGGCATTGTTACCACAGAACACTTACAACAGTTTAAACAAATCATTGGTGAAGAATTTGTATTTGCTGATGAAGCAACACTTTTACACTTCGGTCATGACGAAACTGAAAATCTTTTGTATCCGCCTGAAGTTGTGATAAAACCTCATGCGGCAGAAGAGATAAGTGCTGTAATGAAAATTTGTAACGAATACCGCATTCCTGTTACCCCACGCGGTGCAGGAACAGGTTTAAGCGGCGGCGCCATTCCGCATTTGGGCGGTGTGCTGATTTCAACCGAAAGAATGAACAATATTCTTGAAATTGATGAACGTAATTTGCAGGTTACTACAGAACCGGGCGTTATAACAGAAGTGTTACAAAATAGAGTAAAAGAAAAGGGATTATTTTATCCGCCGGATCCTGCAAGCCGCGGCTCCTGTTTTATTGGCGGCAATATTGCGGAGAATAGCGGCGGACCAAAAGCTTTAAAATATGGTGTTGTAAGAGATTATGTATTGAATCTTGAAGTGGTATTACCAACAAGTGAAATCATCTGGACGGGGGCAAATGTTTTAAAAAATTCTACAGGTTATAATCTTACGCAACTAATTGTAGGCAGTGAAGGAACACTGGGTATTGTTACAAAAATTGTGCTTCGGTTAATCCCGCTACCAAAATATGATTTGCTGATGCTGGCTCCATTTGCATCATTGGAAAAAGCAAGTGAAGCAGTAAGTGCAATTTTTCGTGCAGGCTTTACACCCAGTGCGCTTGAATTGATGGAAATAGACGCATTGAAAGTTGTAAGCGCGACAGTTGATACACATGCTGTGCCTGTAACTGATGATATAGATGCGCACTTAATTATTGAAGTGGATGGTAACAATATGGATATGCTGATGACAGAAATGGAAGCCATCGCAAATCTTTTACAACAATATGAAGCCGGTGAAATATTTCTTGCAGATGATGCACAACAAAAAGCAGAGCTATGGAAATTACGGCGTCGTGTGGCTGAAGATGTAAAGATTGCCGGTTATACTATTGAAGAAGATACCGTGGTGCCAAGAGCGGAGCTCCCAAAACTAATTCGTGGTGTGAAAAAATTGGGAAAGCAATATAATTTTCATGTAGTTTGTTATGGTCATGCAGGCGATGGCAACCTGCATATTCGCATAAAAAAAGAAGGCGTGCCGAGCAGTTATGGCAATGAAGAAATGCAAAACATTTTAAGAGTTTTTTTTCAATTGGTATATGAACTCGGTGGCACAATTAGCGGTGAGCATGGTATTGGATTGATACAAAAAAATTTTATGGATATTGTATTTAAGGAAACCAATCTTCGCTTAATGCATGAAATAAAAAAAGTATTTGATCCTAACAATATTTTAAATGCGGGAAAAATTTTTGCGTAGGTTAAACGTTTAGGTTTGTATTAAACTAATGAAGAGATGAATAAAAAAATTTCGTTGCTTATTTTTTCAATGGTCCTTATTACCGGAATTTTTGCTCAACAAACACCACCAACCTATACATCAGATGAAGGTGAAAAAGGTTTTAAGAAAGAAAATATTTTTATCGGGGGCGGTATAACACTTGGTTTTGCTTCAAACACTTTTCAAATTGGCGCAAGTCCTGAGATAGGTTACAGCGTAGCGCAATGGCTGGATGCAGGTTTGGGACTTAATTTCAATTATGCATCGCAGAGTGCAGATCCTTATTACAATGGCAATGTGCGTTACAGAAATTTTAATTACGGCGGCGGTCCTTTTGTAAGATTATTTCCTTTGCGTTTTTTGTTTGCCCAGGCACAGTTGGAAGAGAACTGGATAAAGGTTAATGCGAAGGATTATAACACAGGCATTTCAGGCGAAAACACTTATAAGTCAACAAGCTTTATTGCCGGAGTTGGTTATACGCAACGCATTGTAGGGCAGAGCAGTTTTTACACCATGATAGGGATTGATCTGATGCGCGACCCTAACTCTCCTTACAGAGATTACAACAATGCGGCTATTCCAATAATTCGTGCAGGGTTTAATTTTTATTTGCGTCCCAGTCGCAGAAAATAGCATCGGGTGTGTCGTAGATAGCGAGCGTATTGCTCAGATCTGTATGCAGAAAACCTTGCTCCTGCATCGTGTTGATATGATTGATAAGATGATTATAATATCCCGCAGTATTCAGCAGGATAATTTTTTTGTTGTGAATACTTAATGCATTCCATGTAACCATTTCAAACATTTCGTCGAGTGTGCCATGACCACCGGGCAAAATGATTGCTGCATCACACAGGTCATACATAATTTTTTTTCTTGCGTGCATATCAAGCACAATGCGCAGTTCTGTAATTTTCTCGTGCTGCCTTTCTCTCTGTTTTAAAATTTCTGGTATTATACCAATTACTTTACCATCATGTTCAAGTACAGCATTTGCTATAGCACCCATCAGGCCTGTATTGCCGCCCCCGTATATCAACGTTATTTTGCGTTCACTCAACAATTTTCCAACCTCTTTTGCATGTTGCTCATAAATAGGATCGTTGCCAATATTTGAACCACAGAATACAGCTACTGCCTTATACATATCCACATATTTATTGCACAATATTAACAGCCTTTCATGATTTTAATGTTATATAACAGATATTTGTTTCTAAGTTTTTAAGTGCTATGCCTGCCTGTCGGCAGACAGGTTCTGACTTTGTAATTGTTCTAAGTTCTGAGTTTTAAGTTTTGTTTCTTGAATTTTTGTTTGCGTTTTGTTTTTTGAATTTTGGGGTTTTTTATGTTATCGGCTTTTGTTCCTTGATGTGCTTTTGTTGTGTCACTCACTTGTGCGTTCGGATCTTTATTCGACAAAAAAATTCACCACATAGAAACATAGATACATAGTGCACAAAGACTATGTGTCTCTATTGTGTTCTCTGTGCCTACGTGGTAAAAATCAGCAGAGTGTAATTCAAAATGCAAAAGAGTGCGACGTAATCTGCACGTGCGGGGCCATAAGCACAACAGTTGGGTACCTAAAAAAAATTTTTTATTATTTAGCAAGCAGGGAATAAAATATACAGCATGTCGGCAACCTTATTGTTTTCATTTGTTATTGTTTACTTTCTATTGTTGCTTAGTGTTGCATGGTACACCAGCCGCAACAGTAATAATGATTCATTTTTTATTGGTAACCGCAGCAGTAACTGGATGCTTGTCTCATTCGGTATGATTGGCACTTCATTAAGCGGTGTAACTTTTGTAAGTGTGCCTGGCACTGTTGGTGCCAATGCATTTGGCTATTTCCAGGTGGTAATGGGATATTTAATTGGTTATTTCGTTATTGCTTTTATTCTGTTGCCACTGTACTACAAACTTAATCTTACTTCAATCTATAATTACCTGCAGCAACGTTTTGGTAATACAGCGTATAAAACCGGCGCTTTGTTTTTTATTATATCGAGAGTGCTGGGTGCAACGGCGAGATTATATCTTGTAATTAATGTGCTGCAATTATTTATCCTCGATAATCTTCGTGTGCCTTTTCCATTAACCACATTTGTTATTCTGCTAATGATATTGCTCTACACTTTTGAAGGTGGTGTGAAAACAATTGTTTTTACTGATACACTACAAACCACATTCATGCTGTTAGGTCTTGTTGTTTGCATATATTATATTATGCATACACTTGATTTTTCTTTCGGTCAAACCATGCAGGAATTAAGCAATAAAAGTTATACGAAGATCATCACCACGGATGTGAACAGTGGTGGCTTCTTTCTAAAACAAATTATCGGCGGCATGTTTATCACCATTGGTATGACAGGGCTTGACCAGGAAATGATGCAGAAAAATATCAGCGTAAGAAATTTAAAAGACTCACAAAAGAACATGATCACTTTCAGCTTTGTGCTGGTGCTGGTTAATTTTTTGTTTCTCTTATTGGGTGGATTACTGTACCTGTTTGCTTCAACAAAAAATATTGCAGTTAAAGGAGATGATCTTTTTCCAACAGTTGCATTGAGTTATTTACCCTCTTTTATTTCCATTATTTTTATTATTGGTTTGATATCCGCATTATTTCCCAGTGCAGATGGCGCATTAACTGCATTAACTTCTTCCTTTTGCATAGATATTCTCGGTTTGAAAAGAAGAAATGAATTGAATGAACAACAAAAGAAAAAAACAAGGCTTACAGTGCATTTAATATTTGCCTGTATCTTCTTTTTATGCGTTATGGTATTTAAATGGATCAATAATAAATCTATCATTGATGTGATTTTAAAAGTAGCCGGGTTTACATATGGCCCGTTACTTGCTTTATTTGCATTTGGTATTTTTACAAAACGCAGGTTGTATGAAGGTCCTCCTGTTTTAATCGTATGTATTGTAGCGCCGGCATTATGTTATTATCTTAGCACTCATGCCGCAGCATGGTTCAATGGTTTTCAGATAGGAATAGAATTATTATTGATCAATGCAATCATTACATTTATCGGTCTCTGGTTTATTTCAAAACCTATGAAGGGATGAGTTAAATTTAAAATGCTAAATCAGAATGCGAAGCACGAAATCCGAAGTCCGAAACACGAAATCGAATCGGAATTAAATCTTCGAATTTTATAATATCATGGAACTAATTAACACACTTGCCGAAAAATATGCTGACACTTATACGTCTCCCGAAGATGCCCTTCTTAAAAAAATAAATGAAGAAACTTATGCCACACATGCCGACGCACAAATGCTCAGCGGCCATGTCCAGGGCAGGCTGCTTGAATTTATCAGCACAATAATGCAACCAAGGTATATTCTTGAAATAGGAACCTTCACAGGCTACAGTGCAATTAGCCTTGCAAAAGGCTTACAGCCAAATGGTGAATTACATACAATAGAACTGCGGGCTGAGGATGCCAACATTTGTGCAAAAAATTTTAGTCTCTCCGAATCACATAAAAAAATACATTTGCACATTGGTAATGCGCTGGATATAATACCCACGCTTCCATATTTGTGGGATCTGGTTTTTATTGATGCGGACAAACCGGGGTATATCACATACTATGAAATGGTAATTCAACGTTTAAATGATAACGGTTTAATCATTGCTGACAATGTTTTATTTCACGGCCAGGTACTTGAAGAGCCCGTGACTGGTAAAAGTGCTTTAGCAATTGATGCCTTCAACAAACATATTGCGGCCGATGAACGAACAGAGCAGGTAATGTTAACAGTAAGAGATGGTTTGTTATTCATAAAAAAGAAAAAATAATGAGGCAATTTATTCCGATTCTTTTTTTAGCAGGTAGCTTTTCTGGAACAGCTCAAACAAACAATGCTGTAACGCAATATATCAATACCTATAAAGTACTTGCCATTCATGAAGAAATCCGCACAGGTGTACCTGCGGCGATTACATTAGCACAGGGTATACTGGAATCAGAGGCAGGACAAAGTGAACTTTCTTTAGCATCAAATAATCATTTTGGTATAAAATGTAAAAGTGACTGGACGGGAGCTACCGTTTATCATGATGATGATACGAAAGGTGAATGTTTCAGAAGTTATGCGTCAGTAGAAGACTCATACCGTGACCATTCTGATTTTTTAAAGAGTCGCCCCAATTATGCATTCCTCTTTAATCTTGATCCTACAGATTACTCTTCATGGGCCTATGGTTTGAAAAGAGCCAACTATGCTACCAATCCCGCTTATGCAAGTTTGATTATAAAAATTATCAATGATAATAATCTTCAGGATTATACTTTAGTTGCATTGGAAAGAATTAAAAACGGAGCTCCGCCTGATATTGCTTATAACAACAATGCTAATGGTCCTGATAATCAAGTTGGCGCATCTGTTGAAACAAATGAAACAAATAATGCAGAACCAGCAGTGAATATTGAAGTGGTTGATGGAGCATATCCACAGGGTGAATTTACCATCAACCAAACAAGAGTTATTTATGCAGATGCAGGCACATCTTTATTTGCACTGGCCAATAATTATAATATAGCTTATAAGAAATTACTTGAGTACAACAACATTGATAAAAACACGGATATACTTCAGAAAGACGAACTTATTTATCTTGAAAAGAAACCAAAGAAAAGTCTTAAAAAAGATTATCATATTGTAGCGACTTCTGAGACCATTGAAGAAATTTCTCAGAAGGAAGGGGTGCAGTTAGAAAGTTTGTATGAATACAATAAATTGCAAAAAGGTTTGCAGCCTGCACCGGGAGAGAAAATTTATTTGCATTCTGGTAAACCATCTTATTATCCAAAACTTCTCGCAAGAAGAGGGAAATAATCTGCACATACTCATTTCACAAAAAAATTCAGCATGTCAGCCATAAAGGTTCATGACAAATATTTTATACCCTATCTTTCTGAAACAGAAATTCAACATAAAATTCAACAGCTTGCTTTGCAGATAAGTAAAGATTATGCCGGTAAAAAACCACTCTTTATTGCCATACTTAATGGCTCATTCATGTTTGCATCAGACTTATTCAAATATCTTACCATTGATGCAGAAATATGTTTTATAAAACTTGCTTCTTATAAAGGAACAAAATCATCTGGCCAGGTTATTACAGCTATTGGTCTTGATACAGATATTAACGGTCGCAACGTAGTTATTTTAGAAGATATTATTGATACAGGCAAAACGCTTAGCCAGTTCCTTCCGCAGATCAGGAATCAGCAACCAGCTTCTCTAAAGATTGCAGTGCTGCTGCATAAACCCGGCGCTACTGTATATCCCATTACAATAGACTATTGCGGCTTTTCAATTCCGGATAAATTTGTAGTTGGTTATGGTTTGGATTATAATGGTCTTGGCAGAAATATTAATTCTATTTACCAGTTGCAGGAATGAATGTCAGTTTCTGAGTTCCCAGTTTTCAGTTGGCAGTAAAAAGTAAATAAAGATTATAAATCGAAACTGCCGAATAAATTTTATGTAGCTGGCTTTCTATTTTTTATTCATCTTCCATTGTGTCACCATACCTTTATACTGTGCTCATTAATTTTGAGTACTCCTAAAGTTTAAAAGTTCCTTACTAACTGTTGAACATTCGAACGATCAAATATTCAAACGGCATTACATAAAATTTCTCACGCTCATAACACCTGATACCATTAGCTTTGTACAAAGCTGTTTTTTTTATTAACCACATGAGCCTCATTTGAAACCGCGATTGCTTTTTATATTGGCTTGCTTTTTTTTAATACAGGCTCATTCGCAATATTATCTGCGCGGGGCAGTATACGATGAAAATGGGAAGGGAATTTTCAATGTAAAAATTTTTTTGTCTTCCAAAGGAACAATACTTTTTTATACCGGTTCTTCAGGAGCGTTTGGCATACCACTTTCCGTTGTAAAGGATACGATTATTCTTCAGGCTGAAGGTTATGAAACTATAAAAGATATTGCCGACACAAGAAAGTACCAGACGTTTACAATGAAGCTTGTATCTGCAAGTTCAAGGGTTACAAAACACAAACTTTTGTCACTTATTCCGAGGAGCAAAGATGAAAGCGTAAATACATATTACCAGGCTGGCGAAAGTTATTCTTCACTTGTTGAACATAATTTTACTAACGCGGAAAAGTTTCCGCTGTCTGGTTTTTCGCTCAATATTAACCGCGCATCTTATAGCAATATCAGGCGGTTTCTTAACATGAATATGAAAGTGCCGGAAGATGCAATACGTATTGAAGAACTGCTTAACTATTTTGATCTTCCATATCATCATCACAATGGTTCTGCAAATTTTCTTTGCTCTGCTCAACTTACAGAAGCGCCATGGAATACTAAGAATGAATTATTATTTATCAACCTGCAGGCCCCTTATATAAATGTAGATGAACTTCCGCCTGCCAATCTTGTTTTCCTGATTGATGTTTCCGGTTCAATGGATCAACCCAACCGTTTGCCATTACTGAAAGATGCATTCAAAATGCTGATGGATAACCTGCGCAGGCAAGATACCGTTGCTATTGTTATTTATGGCGGCGGTGTGGGCACATACCTGCAGCCGACTTCGTGTATATATAAAGACAGTATTAAAACACTTATCGAAAAATTAGAGCCGGGAGGGGAAACGCCCGGTGAAGCGGCGATTAAAACAGCATACACACTGGCAAAAAAAATATTCAGAAGAAATGCCAACAACAGGATAATACTTGCAACCGACGGTGATTTTAATGTAGGGCAAACATCTGATAAAGAGTTAGAGGATATAATTATTGCCCATCGTCAATCGGGAATTTATCTTACCTGTCTTGGTGTGGGTATGGGCAATTATAAAGACAGCAAGCTGGAGGTGCTTGCAAAAAAAGGCAACGGTAATTTTGCTTATCTCGATAATATACAGGAAGCTGAAAAAGTACTTGTAACAGAATTCACAAAAACATTGTATGCTGTAGCGAATGATGCTTATGCGAATGTAAGTTTCAATCCTGCTTATGTAAATAAATACCGGCTCATAGGCTTCGACAATAAAAGAGATGTAGTTGAAGATACTGCAAGTGAACTGGAAGGTGGCGAAGTGGGCACAGGTCATTCATTTATGGCCGTATATGAGATTGAACCTGTAGAAAATTTCAATGATAGCTTAAGGCACAGCAAGAGGGATGAAAATATTGCCGAGCTTACACTGCATTATAAGTTTCCCGAAAATGATACCACTATGACACTTCCTTTTTCCATTCAAAATAATTTTACCTCACTGAAAGATGCGGATAGTTCTTTGCGTTTTGCTGTAACCGTAATTATGTTTGGCGGGTTATTAAAAAAATCAGAGCTATGGAAAAATTATGGATGGGATGATGTTATCAAAATTGCGAAGACTGCTGTCAACCCAAAGGAATATGTGCAGGCTGAATTTTTATCGCTTATAGAAAAAGCAAAAAAAATTTATACGCCTGTAAAAAGAAGAAAGAAAAATATCGTTGGCAAGAGAATTAATATAAAGACCATTAACAGATCCGAAAATGTGTAAATAGCCATGACTCTGAAGTTACAATAACAATATGATCAGGTTTAAAAGGTAGGAGTTTTACTGTAAGCATCGATAAAAAAATTGGAAAAAAATAGACAAACCTTTTTATTTTTAAGAATGTGTTTTTCCATTATTTAGTTTAGGAATTTATTTTGCTTTCTGAGAAAGTAGTGCTCAATAAGGCGCGTCGCTACCCGATATATTTATAACAATCGTCATAATGAATAATTGATATATTGGGTTATTTTAACACAGATTATCTTATTAAAGTAATGGTACCCTTCAATGTATAAATTTGAGCACTGGTGCAGATAATTTCCAGAAGATATACATATACATCAGGTGCGGCAGGCTTACCATTAAAGTTCCCGTTCCAGCCATCTCTTTCATTGTTTGCAATTAAATTCATTTTTTCAAATACCGGTTGGCCTAAACGATTAAAAATTCTCAATGACCTTATTCTGAATTCACTATTGCTTCTCGGAAAAAACCAATCATTCATGCCATCATTATTTGGCGAAAAAGTATTCGGCACAAAAATATTAAGACCATTACATAATACACGAATTGTTACTTTATCTGATGTGGTACAACCTTCGGCTGTAGAAGCTTGTGCGGTATAAGTTATATCCCCTACAGGCTGTGCTATGGGTTCAGCGCAATCATTACAGCTTAAAGAAGCGGAAGGAGTCCATATCCAGCGAATAATATCAGATGAATTTGTTGTTTTTAATCTAACTGCTGAGCCAAGACTAATCCTTATCAGGGTATCAATGATATTAAATGCAGGTAAGGGTAATACATGCACGTTTACAAAAGCTGTATCAGCAAAGCAACCCTTCCTGTCACTGCCAATTACCCTGTATGTTGTGTTAGCGGTTGGTGATGCAAACGGGTTGGCAATTGTAGTATTGCTTAAACCGGAGGATGGCTGCCAGTTGTATATTTCCTCTCCTGATGCAACAATTTGTACTGATTGACCCGCACACAAAGAATCCATTGATGAAATTGATATTTTGCCTGGTTGTATTACTTCTATGTAAACAGAGTCAGAAGCGAGACAGCCAAAACCATTAGCGCCTTGCACATAATAAGTAGCAGAAGACAGAGGCTGTGCAACCGGATTCGGGCAGTTAGTGCAGCTTAAAGAAGGATCAGTGCTCCACAAATAAGTATTTGCACCAGAAGCCTGTAATGTTAATTTATTTTGTAAGCATAAAAAAGTATCTGATCCTGCATTAACGTTTGGTTGCGGAATTACATTAATCGTATGATATAAGGTATCAGAACAACCATATTGATTAGTTGCACTTACATATACATTGAATGCACCACTTGAGTAATAAGTATACACGGTGTTTCGATTCACATCTCCATTGCCATTTCCAAAATTCCATTTCCAGTTTAAAGATGTATCATTATGTACTTCATTTGCATTCAAGTTAACTGGTGAAAAAATACAAACCGAATCCGGAGCCGTTAGATTTATTTGGGGACTGTTATTTATTTTTACTGTTACTGGTACCGTGAGCGAATCTTTACAGCCCATGATTGTTGTTACTTTAAGTGATATATTATATATACCTTGGTTTTTATAATAATGCGAGGGGTTTTTTGAGTTTGAGATCGTATTATCCTGCAGATACCATTGATAAGAACTAATTGTATCATTATAAACCATTGAAGAATCTGCAAATGATACTAATGTAGAATCACATCCTGACTGCAACGGAATTTTAATTCCTGCGATAACACCAGAAACTTTTATAGTGTCATTATTTGTAAGACCTACCCGGCAGCCTGCAGAATCAACAAGGATCAGTTTTGGCAAATATTTTCCAAATGTTCTATAACTGTATGTGATTAATGAATCAGTTGTTTTTTGCGTGATACCATTGTTGAAATCCCATATATATTCAACTGTATTTTTTGCCGACGCTGAGAAAGAAATACTACTAAGGGCACAAACGTTCAAAGGTGTGTAGTTGAACGTACCGATAGGGCCCATAATTACAATTTTGGACTGGGCAGTGTCGTAACAACCTCCATAACCTTGCGCAATCAATACAATATTATATTCTCCGGCAGCATTATAGTAATGAACCGGGTTTATAACATCACTGGTTGTTCCATCAGCAAAATTCCAGGTTACACTAGTGAAATTTTGTGAACTGTTTTTTGGCTGTATAATTAATGGCGGACAAAGAGCAAAAGTATCTGCAAGCGTGAAAGAAGCTTTAGGATCAAAAGTTATTACAACAGTTTTTGATATACTATCCATACATGCAAATTTGTCGGTAATGATCAGCTTAACAGAGTATGATCCAAATTTGGAATACTTGTGTTGCGGTGTCGAATCTGTTGATATTGTTCCATCTCCAAAATCCCATCTGTAGGAAAGCGATAAACCAGAAGATGTATTTATAAATGAGACTGGCACACTTATACAATGAATAGAATCTAATATAAAATCAGCAACAGGTTTTGTGATAATAACGGCACTAGTTTTTGTTGCAGAATCTTTACATCCCAGGGAATTATATACAACTAATTTAACATCAAAAGTTCCTAAAGCATTATAGGTATGTTGAAAAGGCGGCGCTGTTAAAGTATCCTTTTTTGTGTCCCCATAATCCCATACCCATTTAGTAATTGGATGAATGCTATCTGTAACAGAGAGATCAGTAAAAGAGATAGTTTTATTATTGCATGAGCCTTCAGGATTGCTAAAATTGGCTGTTGTTCCATAAACAATGATCTTTTGCTGACTGTTGATCGTATCCACGCAGCCATTTGCGTAATGTATATTCACATGCGGTTCGAAGTTGCCAGGGTTAGTATATGTATGCGAGATGCTATTACTATAATATCCATCGGTAAAACCATCATCGAAATTCCACCCAAAATACTTTACATGCGATGGAATATTGAGTACGGTAAATTTAATACTATCAGGAGCGCATTCTGAATCGTTCGTATATACAAAATAGGGAGGAGCATCGAGTATCTTCACTGTATCAACCATAACATCTGTACAACTGCTGTTGGAAACAGTAAGCTTAACAGCAAATGTGCCGGTGCTGCTATAAGTATGTGTCACATTTTGTTTTGTAGAAGTTTTACCATCTCCAAAATCCCAGTTCCAGCTTTTGGCTCCTATGGAGCTGTCAATAAACTTCTTGCTGAATTTATAATTACAAAGGTTCTTAAATTTAAAGGATGCAATAGGTGGATTTATGTAAACATAATTTATTTTAGTGATTGAATCTGAACAACCATTATTAGTTATTTTTAACGTAACTGTAAAAAAACCGGTATCACGAAATAAATGTTTTGGATTTTGTGAAGCTGATGTTGTTCCATCTCCAAAACTCCACAACCGTGAGGTGACAGAACCATTTGAAATATCTCTGAATGGCACCGGAGTTGAAGCACACACATTTGATGAAGGTGTAGTGAAATCGGCAGATGATAAAGTACCCAATAAAACAGCATTGGCAATTTGCAGGGTATCACTGCACCCGGTATTAGTTTTTACTGTAAGGGTTACAGAATAATTACCAGGAATAGTATATGTGTGTACAGGTAGTGAATCAGTAGAAACAGAACCATCACCAAAGTCCCATAAATAGGAAACAATAGATTCAGATGATTGAATAATTCCTCTTGTAGTTATTGTTTGTGGTACGCAACCTTGCAGAGGTAAATTTTCAAAACTAAAAATTTGCGGTGGTCCTAATTTAATAAGATCAGTTTTTACAAGTGTATCACTGCAACCGGCAGTATTAAATGCAATTAATGTTACTGTAAAATAACCTGACTTATTATACGTATGTGAAGGGTTAGTAAGCAGAGATGAATCTCCATCTCCAAAAAACCATTTATAATTTACGGCATTTGAAGAGGTATTATTAAACGTAATTACATTTGGGGTAATGCATGTGGCAAGATTTCCTGAAGCGGTAAACCCGGGAACAGGTTTTTCTAAAATTGTGATATCTTTTGTTAGGCTTGCAGTGCAATTGCCAAAATCTGCGGTCATTTTTATTTGAAAGGAACCCGGGACTGTATATGTATGTCCGGCATTAATACTGTTTGCCGTTCCACCATCACCAAATGACCATGTTGCAGAGATCGGGTCAGGGGATGAATTATTAATAAATGATAATGAAACATTTTCACAATTATCTGATGGAAGTAAGAAATCCGGAATTACTTTTCCAATAGAGATATCTTTTGTAAGGGTATCAGTGCAGCCGGAATTAGTCGTAGTAAATAATTGTACGTGATAGGTACCGTTTTGAGTATAGGTATGTGTAGGATTTTGACTATCAGACACAGTGTTATCGCCAAACGACCAATTATAAGTTAAGGTGGTGTTAGACAGGGAAAGATCATGAAAATCTACCTTCACAGGTAGTTGGCATGCATTTATATAACTATAGTTAAAATTAGCTGTAACACCATCATTTACTTTAATCGACGAATCCTTATAAAGGGTTTGTTTACAACCATAATTATTTGTTACAGTTAAGGTTACACCAAATGTATCTGAAAATGTATAGGCATGCAAGGGATTAGGATCAGTTGAAATTTCATTGTCTCCAAAATCCCATATTTGCTCTGTAATTGTTCCTGAACCGGCAGTACTTTTATTATTGAATTGAACATTCAAAGCAGGGCAACCTTCTGTTGGTCCAAATGAGAATTGAACATCAGGCAGGGCATATACATTAATATAATTTGATTTTAAAATGGAATCTTGTCCAAATGAATTTTTGACAATTAATTTAATAGAATAAACGCCCGGATTTGTATAAATAATTCCGGGATTTTGAACTGTAGGGGTTGTTCCGTTTCCCAGATCCCATATCCATTGGGTAGGATTTCCTGTTGACGAATCCGTAAACTGTACAAACAATGGTGTGCAACCTGAAAGTATATTAACAGAGAATTTTGCCTTTAATTGTGCCTGGCTTGAAACGCATAAAAAAAGAAAACAGAACAGTAAAATATATTGAATAATCTTTTCAGGTTTCAAGGTAGTCCCATCTTTTTATTGAATAAAATTAATGGTTATAATTTTAAATGCAGATTACAATTTCCTAAATAAATTGATGATTTTTGAACAAAAAAATGAAAGCTTAACAGTTTTAAGAAGTTAAGTTAGATTTATACAGAAGCCCAAAGCGAAGATTAACAAAGTTTAAGAGATATTTCCATTAAGTTTAGAAGTACAGTAAGTTCATAAACTTCTGCTGCCTATCAATGAAATTTTGTTGAACACTTGAAAAATAAATTTCATTAAAGATCTTTGCAAATTTGTTGGCATGGTAAGTTTTATAAAGCGAAATCATACTATTTCCAGCAAACTGTGATTGTTTTTACATTTGCCGCATTTCCTGCGTAAGGAAGCCCGTACATATTTTCAATTGTGCGGAGTACCCGATAATGATTTATGGTAGTTGAATATTGACCGCTCTTTACCATTGAACCTGTAAAGATTGTAACAATACGGTTACCATGCTTATCATCATCTTCGTCAAAAGTTAGTATAAAAAGGCTATTATGGGTTTTTGCCCATTGTACATAATTGTTTAAATGATTTTTTACCCATGTATCACCTGTACTGATTGATCCGTCATGCATATCATGATTCTGATTAGGCACAACTATACTTACAGTGGGCAACTTTGTATAGTCTGTGGGGAATGCTGTGAAAGGCTTATTGGTGGTGGATGGAATTTGGTTTGTGCCTGTTCCCATCCAATTTGCTGCCGGGTTATGTTTTCGGGCATAAGCTCCATAACTATCTCCATTATAACCAACACTTGGTAAGCTTTCAGAATAAGTTGAATAAGATCTTGATGCATTAATTAATTGCCTTCCCAGATTAGCTGTAGTGAAAGGGTCATTAGGTGGATTATTATCATCCGTTACACCCTGGTTCGAACCAGAACACAAATCAAGGTAATTAGGTTGGCTGGGATGGGTAATAGCATAGGAATACGTAAAGTTTGCAGAATAAGCGTCTTTGGAAAGGGAGTTAATATAAGGTGCACTACCTGATCCAATAATTTGTGAATAGGCGTGATTCTCTAAAATTACAATAACAATGTGATCGGGCTTTGGAAGTGTTGCCACTGCATCTTCTACTGATTCAGTTTGCACATTTGCCGGTACGTCCGGTTGTTTATTACAAGCTTCAGTAGTGATAAATAGGGCAAAAAGAACAAAGCAACTTTTTGAAAAGGTGATTTTCATGGTGATTAAATTTTGTGTTTAAGAATTTTTTCGTAGGTAAGTTGCTTCGGGGTTTAGCAAATGGGATGCCAATAATAAAAAATAAATAATTATAACATTCAGGAAGATTTTTTATAATAAAGGCAAAGACGTTATGTGTCAGGGGAAAGACAGATCGTAAAATATTCTGCCCAATATTTAGCTGTACTTAAATTATGCCTGGTGGTAAGGAGTAATAGTACAAAATAAGTAAATCAATAAATAATTCTATTTCAAGCAATCCGTGATTGGTTTTACAATAGAAGTATTTCCGGCGTAAGAAAGTCCATACATATCTTCAATTGTACGAAGGATGTTGTAATGAATTATTTTATCCGAATACTGGCCCTTCTTCACCATTTCACCTGTAAAGATTGTAACGATATGATTATTATGATTGTTATCATCTTCGTCAAATGTTAGTATGAAAAGACTATTACGCACTTTTGCCCATTGCACGTAATTATTTAAGTGCTCTTTCAACCAGTTGTCTCCAGTGCTGATTGATCCATCATGCATATCATTGTTAAGATTAGGAATAATGATACTTACCGTTGGTAATTTTGAATAATCTATAGGAAATGCTGTAAATGGCTGATTAGTAGTAAATGGAATTTGGTTGATTCCTTTTCCCATCCAATTCGCTGCCGGATTGTGCTTACGTACATAGTATCCGGATGAATCGCCATTGTAACCAATAACCGGTAAATCTTCAGAATAAGTTGCGTAAGATTTTCCGGCATTAAATAATTCTCTTCCCAGGTTAGCAGTAATAAATGGTGCATTTGGGGGATGATGATTGTCATTCACACCTTGATTTGAACCTGAATATAAATTGAGATAATTGGGTTGGCTCGGATGTTTAATAGCATACGAGTTTATAAAGTTTGCAGAAAACGAATCATTGACAAGAGAATTAATATAAGGAGCATTAACTGATCCAATAATTTGCGAATAAGCATGATTCTCAAGAATTGCTATAACGATATGATCAGGCCTTGGGATTGTGTGTTGTTTACCACAAGCTTGGGTTATAAAGATTGTTACAAAAAATATAAACAATTGTTTTGAAAATATATTTTTCATATTGCTCATTATTCGTTTTTAAAAATTTATTTTTTTCATCCACTCTTTAACAAGAAACAATACTTTGTTGTTGCTTTTATAAAGAAATGAATAAAAAGATTAATCAAGCTATCTCAAATTTTTGAGTAATGATTATATTAGTTTGAGCAATTGCGAATGTACAAAGTGTAAATGCAACT
>WNGE01005808.1_pt1 | contig 30644 bp, 26 predicted proteins | sample 5400651 | NCBI WGS metagenome assembly WNGE01 (sample SAMN13153370, study PRJNA577476) | soil metagenome | isolation source: 60 cm soil or saprolite under grassland replicate 2 | place: USA:California | collected 2016-06-15
AAGTCGCCACGGCACTGTGGGGCTGTCACCTCGGCAATTACGCCGCCAAGCATGTGATCGTTGTCGATGACGATATCGACATTCATGATTGGGAAGCGATCGAGTGGGCGCTTTGTTACCGCGTCAACGCGGGATTGGGAGACATCTCGTTCTTGGCGGGAACGAGCGGCTCTATGCTCGATCCCAGTGTGCCGTTGGAGGATCGTAATTCGGTCAAATACGGTCACGGGTCTTGGACACGCGTGTTGATCGACGCGACGATCAATTGGCAGCTCGAACCACAGGACCAGTACGGCGGCCAACGTTATCCGGCGGTCGGTACGGCGATATCGAGGGAAATAGCTGACAAGCTCAAAAGGAGATGGAAAGAATATGGATTCTAAGGTCGTTAAAATTAGCACAGCGCGGCCACGAGCGAAAACCTATTACGAGCGTTGGATGGACAAGGAGGGCGTGCCGATCGTCGAGGGCTTTGGTGTCACCGATGTTCGCAACATCGCGCTCAAGCATTGGAAACGTTTGGCCTGTGATGGCGCGTATCTGCAACTGCGCGGGCTCGAGGGGATTACCGGCGTCTATGTCGGCAAGATTGCCCCGGGGGGAACGCTGCACCCCGAGCGCCATCTCTACGAAAAAGTCATTTACATCATCCAAGGAGAAGGTGTCGCCGAGATCCAGCAACGCGACCGAGTGCCGCAAAATATTCGCTGGCACGCGGGCAGTCTGTTCTCCCCGCCACTCAATTCGCTCCATCGCCTGCTGAACTATGGCAACGAACCGGCGATTTTTCTGGCGGTCACCACCGCGCCGATGGTGCTGGATCACTATCACAATGAGCAATTCGTTTTTACCAACGATTTCTCCTTCAATGACCGTTACGACGGCGAAGCGACCTATTTCGAGCCGACCAACGAACGTTATCTAGCGACCAACAACCGGCAATGGATTTGGGAGACCAATTTCATTCCAGATGCGCGCAACGCGCAGATCGACGCGCAGGAGCAAAAAGGCGCCGGGGTCAATATCACGCAGTTCGAGATATCAAGCAACACCCTGATCGGTCACTTGGCCGAGTGGCCGGTGGGAAGATATCACAAAGCGCATTTTCATGGCGGTGGCGCAGTGCTTGTCGTGCTGCGCTCTGAAGGCTATTCGCTTATGTGGCCGAATCACCTGGGTACGCAACCCTACGAAAACGGCTTTGGCGACCAAGTCGTGCGCGTGGATTGGGTGCCGGGAAGCGTGTTCAGCCCGCCGACAAACTGGTTTCATCAGCACTTCAACACCGGGCCCGAAGCGGCGCTGCAATTGGCGCTGCGTTGCGGCAGCCAGAAGTTTCCTCTCGGAATTCGCGTGGCGCCGATCCGCGCCGGCGTCTACACCTCGGTCAAAGAAGGCGGCACGCTTATCGAATATGGCGATGAAGATCCGGCCATCCGGCAAACCTACGAAGCGGAGTTGGCGAGAAAAGGCATCGCGCCCAACCTGAATTACGACGCTGCCGCCAACGACGATTGACGAATGCATCAACGCTACGTATAACGGCGGCGTAGAGCGGGTTCTGTCATGAATGAAAAGTCGCCGGTGATGGATCAGGCAGTAACGTTTGGCCGATCTTCAGTTCTTTCCTTTCGATCGCTCCATCTGCCGTCTCTGCCCATGGTCATTCTTATCGTCGTGGTCGCCTTTCTCGTGGTCACTCCGTTATTTTTGATGATCCTCAACAGTTTTCAGACGGCGCGACCGGGCCAGCCCATCGTCTGGGGTATGGAAGGATGGGTTAAAGCCTTCAGTACTCCCGGCATCGTTAAGGCGATGACCAACACATTTACGCTGGCGATCACGCGACAAACGATCGCTCTTTTCATCGGCGCGTTTTTCGCCTGGCTCATTGCGCGCACCGATATTCCGATGAAGGGCATGTTGGAATTTTTTTTCTGGTTGTCGTTTTTTCTCCCTGCGCTGCCCGAGACGATGGGTTGGATTCTGTTGCTTGATCCGAAATATGGCCTGCTGAACCAAGGGCTGATGAATCTCGGCATCGTCGGCCAGCCATTGTTCAATATCTATTCGTTTTGGGGCATCGTTTGGGCGCACATGGGCGGCACGGTGAGCGTGAAGGTCATGCTGCTGGCACCGGCCTTTCGCAATCTCGATGCGGCCTTCGAAGAAGCGTCGAAGATCTCCGGCGCCAGCGGCCGGCATACCTTCTTTCATATTGTCATCCCGGTGATGATGCCGGCGATTTTGGTGACGACGATTCTCGGTATCATCCGCTCGCTCGAGGCTTTTGAGATCGAGCTTCTGCTCGGCACACCCATTGGTTTACAGGTCTACTCGACGAAAATTCACGAACTGGTGACTTGGGAACCGCCGCAGTTCGCGCCGGCGATGGCCCTCAGTACCGTCTTTCTCGGTGTTCTGTTGGTTATGGTAGCATTACAGCGGCGCTACATCGCCAATCGAAATTACGAAACGATAACCGGGCGGGGATTTAGTATTCGCCCCACGCACTTGGGTCGCTGGCGCTATCCCGCGTTTGCGCTGGTGCTGTTTTTCGCCGTTGTTGTCACGCTGGTGCCGACGGCATTGTTGCTGATCGGCACATTTATGAAACTGTTCGGCTTTTTTAATATCGCCGAACCCTGGACCCTCGAGAACTGGCGGGCCACGTTGAACGACCCAGTGTTGATGCGCTCGTTATGGAACACCTTGGCGATTGGCCTGGGCTCGGGCCTGGTTGGCGTTCTGTTTTTCTCGTTCATCGCGTACGTGATCGTAAAGACTCGTTATGCCGGCCGATGGCTGCTCGATTTTCTCTCGTGGCTGCCATGGTCGATCCCGGGCATTCTTTTGGGCGTGGCTTTGCTTTGGACCTTTCTCCAGACCAGAATATTCTTGCCAATTTACGGCACCATTTATCTTTTAATGATCGCGATGGTGATCAAAAGCATGCCCTTCGGCACGCAGATGATCAAAAGCGTCTTGATTCAACTGGGCAGCGATCTCGAGGAAGCTTCCAAGGTTTGCGGCGGCACCTGGTTTCATACGTTCAGACGCGTGATTCTTCCCTTAACCACGCCGGCGTTGATTACGGTGGGGCTGGTTGGTTTCATCTCGGCGGCCCGCGATATCAGTACGGTTGTCTTATTGGGCTCCGGAAAGTCGCGCACGCTTTCTCTACTAATGCTGGACTTCGCCGCCGGCGCGGAGTTTGAAAAAGCTACCGTGGTTGCGGTGATTATCGTCGGTTTGGTTGTCGGCGCGGCGTTCGTCGCGCGCGGCTTGGGCGGCCAGGTTGGGGTGAGGGAATAGAAAGAGTTTCGGGTTTCGAGTTAACCCGAAACCCGACAGTGATTCATACCTGAGGTGATGTAATGCCATTGGATGAGGCGTCAGCGAAACGATACGCGCGTAAGTCGGCATTTCTTGAGTTCTGCGAGAGGGATGGGCTTTCGACGATTAGCGGCTATGGGGTTGATGATCTAAAAACCGCCCCGCTCAAACATTGGGAGCGCTGGGGCGGCCATGCAGCCTACTGCCATCTCGAAGGTTCGCAAGGTTTCGTTGGCGTGCTGGTTGCGGAAATCCCGCCGGGCAAAAGCTTAAAACCGCTACGCCACATGTATGAGGAACAGGTGCTCATTCTCTCAGGTAGGGGCGCGACGCAATTCTGGGGCGACGGCAGCAAGGAACCGATCACACTGGAATGGCAATCCGGGAGTCTTTTTTCGCCGCCGCTCAACGTAAAACATCAGCATCACAATGGTTCAGCCGATGAGCCGGTGCGTTTTGCCACGGCGAATAATCTGCCGTTGATCATGAATGTGTATAATTCTCCCGACTTCGTTTTCAATGTGCCCTACGAGTTTACCGACCGCTTCGCCGGCCAGAAGGATTTTTTCAGCAGTGATATGAAGCCGGGTGAGCAGGAAGACCGCGTGGTAAATTTTATTCCGGATCTAAACGCAGTTACACTGGATCCTCATCCTGAACGCGGCATCGGATTCAGCCGATTGGGAATTCATCTTTCCGGCAACTCCATGGTCGGCCACATCATGGCGGTGGAGTCCGGCACGTACAAGAAAGCGCACCGGCATGGCCCGGGCGCGCAAGTTATTGTAATCGCCGGCAAGGGCTATTCCCTCATGTGGTATCCGGGAAAGGAAAATAAAATGGTGCGGCTCGATTGGCGACCTGGCAGCCTGCTTGTTCCGCCGGAAGGCTGGTATCACCACCATTTTACCACCAGCAAGGAAGCGGCGCGCCATCTGGCGCTTCGCCGTGGCCTGCGCCAAGTCGGCCACCCTTGGCGGCCCAATTTGAGCGAACATGAAGGCGGCCACCTGCTCGAGCACGAAGACGAGCCACCGGAGATTCGCGCCATTTACGAAGCCGAGCTCAAGAAGGAAGGAATTCCGTTTCGCATGCAACCCGTCGAGCGGCCTAGGTAGTCGTGGTGTCTCGGAAGTTCGTCACATAATTCAATCGTTATCCCCTTGGGGTGCGGCGACCTGGAATCCTGACGTAGGGGCAGGTTTGAAACCTGCCCCTACAAGCTTTCGCCGGCATCATGCAAGAGCTAAATGATTTACCAACCGAACTCCTGAGACAGGACACCAGCCTTTCAAAGGTATCTGCCCGCCTTAAGGGTCCTCCCTCATAGCCCCGCCCCGCACCTGTGTTATCAAACCACGCAGGCGGCATTTTCAGGTATTCCTTATGAAAAAAAGTGATTGACAATCGATTCACCAGTGAATAGGATCGCCCGCATCATGATCCGCCGTTTGACAGGAGCCCTGTTGTGTTTTGTCATGATGAGCGCAGCCGTTTCGTCGGCGTACGCCGATGCGGTCAAGAAGGATGGTTCTTTCGAGTTACGATTTGAGACATCTTACGTGTCGCTGGATCCCCTGGACGATTTCAGCGATGCGCCTTATCCGGATGGTATCATCGGCTGGTCGCCACGAGGAAATTCAATCATAAAACTCCTGCTCAGTTCCAGCATACGCAAGGTTCGGTTTACTCCTCCAGCGATTGTTTTCTTCGAACGCCCGGCTCATTCAGGGCTGACCAGCCAAGATCTTTTTCGCTACGAAAAAGTCTACCGCATTTAGCAAAGCTTCCAAATTCGCCTTTGGCCCCCGATATTCCGGAGCCGGGTGCGGCCTTCCAAGCCGTACAATAACGGTTCCGGCTAATTTCATTTGAACACGGTTTACGACGGTGGATTTCGAGGCAGTCCTTTTTACTGGTATTTGTTGATTTCCCGTCCCGGCTATCTGCCGGAAGAGCTGCCGACCATCATCGACATAAAGAGGACAAAGACATGGAAAACAGCAACCGACTTTTTGAAGGCGATGTTATCGCTCCAGAGCAGTACCGTGAGATATTTAGTCGAAGCCGCAACTTGGAGCCGGAACAAGAACTCATGCTGGCGATTCTCTGCGATGCCATCGAGTGTATTTTTAAATATTGCGATGAACCATTGCCGGCGCGGGCGAAGCTTTATCACGAGGCGCAGGAATGGCTCTTCGATGAGGACGAGAAATTTCGACCCAAGTTATCTACGACGGGGCGTGCTTGAAAAAATGCGTGCGAAATCCGTACTGACGTTGGCGAGCCAGCCTCACAGAACCGACCGGCTGGCGCGCATCGGCGGTCAACTCAAAATGTCAGCACACCAGGGCGCAAAGAAGCGGATTAGCTTGTAAATGCGGTGCTGTGCGCTCCGGGTCAGCGACAGGTTCGCGCTAGAAGACTGTGTCGCAATCGCTGTTCGCCCTTCGACAAGTCTCAGGACGAACGGGTAAGTACTTCAATTTACACGCAGGCAATACCGGTCGTAGTGCGAACCATGAATGGTATTGCGACAGAGTCTCCGGGCGAAGTGACGATTAACCGGCGCTCCGTTTAAGTTTCTCTTTGGCGACTTTGATGATCGCCGGCAAAAGCGAAAGGACGATGACGACCACAATGACCTTGTGAATATGGTCGTGAATGTTGGGAACCATCTGACCGAGAAAGTAACCGCCGAGCACTGTAGTGACCACCCAGCCGATACCGCCGGCGACGTTGTAGACGATAAACCGTTTGTATTCCATCGTGCCGACGCCAGCGACCACCGGCGCGAACGTTCTAAGAATCGGTATGAACCGGGCGATGACAATCGTAAAGGGTCCGTGGCGCTCATAGAACTCTTTGGTGGTGATGAGATGCTTACGGTTAAAAAGTAACGAGTCCGGACGGGTAAATAGCTTTGGGCCAGCGCGGGCGCCGATGTTGTAGCCGACGGTGTCGCCGACGATCGCGGCGATGCTGAGAACAATGATCATGGGAACCACTTCGAGATCGCCGCGCGCGGCAAACAGTCCGGCGGTAACTAGAAGGGAATCTCCGGGCAGAAAAAAGCCGATCAGCAAGCCGGTTTCAGCAAATACGATCGCCGTCAAACCCACCAAACCACCGACGCGGACGAGCGATTCGACATCGTAAATCTTGTGAAAGAGATCCCAAATAAATTCCATCTGCGTATGGTGCCATGTAATGGACATCGAGGCAATCATGTGGCCGCTGCCGACGCGCAGTGGCGATGGATGGAATGGATATCTATCTGTAGAAAAAACGCGAAGAGTAAAGACTAGGCCAATTCTTTTTTCCACTTCTCGCTGATCTTTTGCTTGAGCTCGGGGCTCAGAGCATTGACCGGCGGGAAACGATCGCGCCAGGCGTAGGGGCGGCAGGCGTTTAGAATCGCCCGACTGTTGACGAAATTGCCCGCATCGCGCTGGTCGGGGTGCATGGCGGGATCAAGCGGCGTGCTCCAGCAACCGTCGATGATGCTGATGGCGGTTTTGGGATCGCAGCGTGTCGACACCGCCCAAATCACTTCTTTCATGTCCGATGGGTCGATATCGTCATCGACAACGATGACAAAGCGACCATGGTAGTTGCCGGCTCGCGAACCCAGCGCTGCTATACCGGCTTGCTGCGCATGGCCGTGGTAGCGTTGCTTGAGCGATACGATAATAAACGGCGCGCCGCCGGCTGCGGCCGACCCGCCGACGTAACACCAGACGCCTTTGATATCCGGCACGTCGGCTTTTTCTAAATAATTCCAAATTGCCGCGGCGCCAATCGGAACCCCGAAAGTGATAAACGGAGGCTTCAACGGCGGCGCGCCGCAGAGTATCGGGTTGTTACGATAATAGAGCTTCTTCACACGAATGACCGGCTCATTTGCCGCGCCATGGGCGTAGTAGCCGGGCCACTCGCCGAATGGTCCTTCCATTTGAACTTGCTCTTTCGGCGGCGGCACTTCGCCTTCGATGGCAATCTCGGCTGTTGCAGGAATCGGCAAACCGCTCACGTCGCCACGAACGACATCGACCGGCGCGCCGCGCAGACCGCCGCAGTAGTCGAGCTCCGACATGCCGTAGGGGAGCGATTGGCCGGCGACCAGAAACAGCAGCGGGTCTTGTCCGAAGGTCACGACGACCGGACAGCTTTTGCCCTTGTCCCAGTATTTCTCGCGCATGATGCGAGCATGATGACCCGGGGAAATATAGAGACCGAGGGTGTTATTGTCGTGTACCTGCACGCGGTAGATACCGACGTTTACCCAACCACCTTCTTCCGGCTCGGCGGTGATGACACAGTCGGCGGTGCCGATGTAACGCCCGCCGTCGAGCTCATGCCAGTGCGGTGTTGGAAAAATCGTCATGTCGATGTCAGCGCCGGCTTTGACGTTTTCGAGAATCGGTCCGGAAGCAACGACGCGGGGTGGAATAGGCTTTACGTCCTTCAAGAGTTCTTTCCACCTGGCAACAAGCTCAATTGGTGCCGCGTCCGCCGGCATGCCGACCGTCAGTCCGGAACGGGTCGGGGTGTTAATGAGGTTCGCTGCGACGCGGAAATTCGCTGCATGGTCCGGGATTTGATCGAACAGCACCAACGGTGACGGTTCTTTGAATGCGAACATTTCCGTGAGCGCGCCGATCTCCAAGTTCCAATGGGCGCCGTGAATCTCCTTCACCTGGCCCAGTTGACGTGCGGCTTCGATAAATTCACGGACGTCGTTGAATGGCATGTGTGTGTCCCGTGAAACTACTTCGTCCAGTCGTTATTGCCACGAAGACGATGAAGAATTCGGCTGGATCACCGCGGAGGCGCTGAGGACACGGAGGGAAGAGTTTGAAATAGAAAATCTCTGTGTACTCTGTGCCTCTGCGGTGAATCCCGCTTTTCATATTTGGTTGCGGCCTTGCCGCGCTGGGTCCTTCGTGGTGAATACTCGGTTTATTCAAAAATGTCCCAAACTCTTGGAATGCTTGTAGATGCCGTCGTGGAAGAGGGCGACGTACTCGGCGTTGGTCAGACAACAATATTCCGGGCCCCAGCCCGGCCGGTACCAGGTATTACCGTCTTGCAGCAAGCGCTCAAAGATCATTCGCGCGACCTGACCATGAGCCATGAGGCCATCCAAGTGTTCGTGCAGATCGGCTTCTTCGTGCACTTGGAAATAATGCAGATCGGCGTCTTTGATTTTGTACTTATTCAGCAACGCATCACGCCATCGCTTTGCCCAGTGACCGAACATCTCTTCGTTGAGCGAACGCCCCCACCATTCGATCATGCTCCCTTCGTAAACCAAACCGCGAGCGAATTCTGTCAAGCCACGGCATTCGGCGTACACTTCGCAGTTGACCATGTCGTCGACGGACACGCCGAACGCTTCACCTTGGTTGATTAAGACTTGGATGTGACCGGGGATGCTCGGATTCACAAGCTCGTCGCTGATCTTGCCGACGTAAGGGGCGAGCAGGTCGCGATGACGGGCGAAGATTCCCTGGTGGCGCTGATAGATGATCAAATGAAAATTATTGATCTCCACCGGATAACTGTACCACTGGCGCCAGAAAAGCTTGATGGTTTCGAATGGCAGTTTGCCCGCTTCGAGATCGCGCATGAATGCGCCGCCGAATACGCGCTCGTTCCAGCGCGCATACATGCGCCGCTTGATCTCGTCGGTAAAAGCCGCTGCTTCGGCGGACGAAAATTTCTTGCCGATTTCTAAGGGTACAAGCTTATTGCCCATGATCACGGCGCCGTGTTACAGCGCGTAGCCGGCCTTGGCCAATCCTTCCTTTAAATCGGTTCGATCCTTGTCGGTAAACGGCGGCGTCTCCCAGCGAGGGAAACGTTCTACCGGTAAACCGCGGAGCCGCAGCAACTCGCAGAACACGCCGCGCCCGTGAGTGCGCAGGAACCGGCCGACCACTTGCATGAGGGCGGCAAGAAGATCATGCTCCTTCTGCGCTGCTTTGAGGTCGCCTGATTTGAGTGCCTCGTACATCTTGACGCAGGTCTCCGGGAACGGAGTTGACGGCGGATGAATAGCGCCGCGCACGCCGACCGAGTATCCACTGTAGAGCGAAAAAATCCCGCCGGGGAAGACACCGACCGATTTGGGTAATTGGAAAACGTAACCCAGTAGCTTGTCGTAGGCGATGAACGACACTTTAATACCCGCTAAAGTGTTCGGCGCGATCGCTTCAATGATTTTATTGGCCTTTGGCGGCGTGATCTCGACGTGAGTGGTTTCAGTATTGTCATAAATAAACAGCGGCACGCCGGGAACCGCTTTCGCTATCGCTTTATAATGGGCATATACTTCCCAGTCGTCGTGCGGGTAGTAATATGGCGGCACGACGCCGACGGCATCGACGCCAAGACTCGCGGCATGCTTGGCCAGCTCAACGGACGACAACGTGTTCGCCGTGCCGATATGCATGACGACGGGAACTCGGCCGCGCACGCGATTGACGATTTGCTCGGCCATTTTTTTGCGTTCGTCGATTTCCATCACCATGCCTTGCCCGTGCGTGCCCAACGGAAAGAAACCGTGCACGCCGGCATCCAGATAAAAATCAATGATCGCGTCCGTCCCGGCATGATCGATCGCCCCGTCCTTCTTGAACGCCACCGGCATGGGCATTAATATTCCTTCAATTTTTCTATCGCTCGGCATAATCGCTCCTTTCGGAATTGGCAATTCAGTTGATTTGCTCGTATCCATAGCGCATCCGAATCTATAATTCCACCCCGTATCGCTCAGCGGAAAAAGATGTTAAGCATGGTGAAAATTACAGGAGGTCACGATGGCGGAAAAAAATCCCGTGGTATTGATGTCGACGAGCATGGGCAATATTCGCATCGAGCTTGACGCTCAAAACGCGCCTATCACGACGAAAAACTTTCTCGACTACGCAAACGGTGGTCACTACGACGGGCTGATCTTTCATCGCGTCATCCCGGGCTTCATGATCCAGGGAGGCGGCATGGACGCGCAGATGAATGAGAAAAAAAACAACGCGCCGATCAAGAATGAGGCCGCTAATGGATTAAAGAACAAGCTCGGCAGCGTAGCCATGGCACGGACCAACGTAGTCGATAGCGCGACCTCGCAATTTTTTATCAATGTCAAGGATAACGACTTTCTCAACCACAAAAGCACGGCGTCGGCCGAATTCGGATACGCGGTTTTTGGTCAAGTGATTGGAGGCATGGATATCGTGCACAACATTGAGAAAGTGAAAACCGGCCGCAAGGGTGGCCATGACGACGTGCCGGTGGACGCAGTGGTGATCAATTCAGTAAAGCTGGAAGCGTGAAGAAGATTGGAGTAATGGAGTACCTGGTTAAGAAGTCCAAACGCCCTTCGGGTCGTACTTCCTGACTGCAGCCAATTCCTTTTCTGTCGGCGGGGTTGTTTCGCACGCATCGAAGGATACCCGGAGTGGCCAGCTAGTTTTCTCCTTTATCTGTTCCACGGTAATCCCGGGATGGTACGAGCTTAAGATCATTTCGCGACTTACTGCCTCAAACGAAAAAATTCCCGCGCTGGTAATCACACGGCTTGGGCCGCCGCCCGGCAGGCCATGCCGCTCGCGCCAGTCGCGGCCGTCGCCGAATCCCGGCGATGTGATGAATTGAACTTTGGAAGTGAAGCGCCGCTTCTCATGATTCATGATGATAATGCAGCGCTTGGCCATCGTGGCTATGTCCGCGGCGCCACCGCTTCCGGGAAGCCGAATCCGTTTGCCGTTTGCTTCCACCCAATGGGTATTCAGATTGCCGAAGCGATCGACCTCGGCGCCGCCGATGAAGCCAAGATCGATCCGACCGGTTTGCAAAAGATACATGACGTCGTTTAAACCGCCGCAATAAAGCGCGCGAGCGACATTGGGCGGATCACTCATAGTGAAAATCGATTCGAGCGCCGGCCAATCACGAATCACGCCATTTTCAAAAATACCGACGGCATTCGGCGCATGAGTTTCTTTGGCAACGGCAAATCCCAGCAACGGCAGCCGCATACCGACAAAGACTTTGTCGCCGTCGCGAATTTCCCGCGCCGCGGCGGCGACCATTAGCTCGCGAAGGGTGTAGTGCATGCGTCTGGCCGTTCAAAGTTCAAGGTTCAACGTCCAATGTCCCCGCTCCCGGCCTAGAACCCGGAACGTTGAACTGGTTTCATGCCTTGTTGAACGCGTCGATTCCCGATTGACCGATCTGCCGATCAACAGCAGACGGCGCGCCGCTGACGCCGATCGCTCCAATGCACTGCCCGTCAACCGCGATCGGAATACCGCCTTCGATGCTGATAAACCAGCCCGGGCCTACAGCCAGTGTTTGCGCCAGCACTTGATGATCGGGAATCTCGCTGCCGTCACGACCCACTTTACCCGTCGCGGCTGTGGTGAGTGCGGCTGAACGAGCTTTGGTTTGCGCGATCAGCGTGTTGTGCGTCCGTCCGTTAGTCATGCGCTTGAACGCCATCAGGTGCCCGCCAGCATCGACAACGCAGATGCTGACGATTTGTTTGAGCTCTTTGGCTTTTTCTATGGCGGCGTTGACGATTATGTCGCAGCCTTCCTGACTGAGTTTAAACGATGGTACGGTTTTCATATTTTCCTCCCTGCTGGGTTTGATTGGCCAATTTCCTGGCTTGTTCGGACGAGATCCTTCACTATGTTTCAGGATGACAGCGGGATACATGTCAAGCTGTGGGAAGCAGCATCTCGAGTTCCTCCGCCACAGAGGCGGTCCTTTTTGTCACTATCTAATAATTAAAGCTCACCGCAGGCGCGAACAGGTTACCGTGCGGTCTTAATCTCTCAACTCGTGCTTTACCTAAAAGTTTCAAGAACTCTCGCTGGTCTTTGACTCCAAACACCCACTTCTTGAGCCACTGCTCGAAGCCGTCACGCGTCCGGGTTGCTTTGTGATATTCGAAGTAAAAATCGTCATCCCGCCGCGCATAGCCTTGCGTCGGTGATGGAAACGAGCCGAAAGGTTCATGCACAACGCTCGACACAACGAAACCGGGAATCACAGTGCGGTTGGGATCACTAAGGATGACTTCGTGATCGACCACTTCCTCGCAAGTGAGGATAACTTTTTTTGCCGCGAGCGCGGCTTCGCGCATGACGCCGACATTGCCCCAGACATGGGCGTTGCCTTGCGCATCGGCGCGTTGAACATGGAGAATGGTCACGTCAGGCTTGATCGCGCGAACTGCGACAAGCTCTTCGTCAGTGAATGGGCAGCGAATGGATTGGAATTGATCGTTCGTGCGAAATTCACTTCCTTGAACTGTTCGCGTCGGTAAGAAGGGGAGCCCCATAGCTGCTGCTTGGAGCCCCTGGCCGATGGTGAAGTTCGAATGCTCCTCGATATCTATCGAGTGCGGTATGCCGGATTCCGCCGCGCGCCGGTAGTTGTGTCCCAGCCCGGCAGCGACGTTGCCGACCCACGACGCGATGACCTTTTTCACGCAGCCCGCGCCAATGAGCTGGTCGAATTGCATGTCGGAGATCGGACAGATCAATGTAAGATCTTGTCGCTTCTGCCGCATGATCTCATGGCTTGCTGCGAAGGGAATTAGCGATTCGAGGCCGCAGCCCATCGCGAGTGACATGGCGTCTTCGACGTCGAGAGCGATGGCATCGTGAAGCGGGCGAAGCTTGTCCATACTTGATTCCTGTATCTGCTCGGGAGCCTCAGTTCAACTATTGCTATCGCCTGCCTGCGTAATCGCCAAGGCGGACGATAAGTGCCGAAAACCATTTGCGCTGATGCGCCTGTTTGTTGCAGTAATAGTTGCCAAGTCGGACGTGGAGGACGATCCCGGTAAGCCCGTAGTAAGCGGTGCCGCGGAGCAGATCTAGCCGCCGCGGAAAGAAGGCTGCTTCGGACGTCGGGCCGATACAAGGCTGTGAACCCGCTATCGTTGACACGGTCCATCTTCATTGGTTAATGTTTCGCCCAACTCGCGCGACAGCGCGCATTAATTCTCGGAGGTAAGCGCCCATGTTTTGCACCGAATGCGGCAAACAAGTCGACCAAGGAAAAAATTTCTGTGGAAACTGCGGCGCAAGAGTGGCTAAGGCAACTGAGCCGATCCTATCAAGCACTATAGAAGAAGTTCAGACGCCGACATCGACTCCCACACAAGCAGCGCCGCGAGCCGCATCGGAAGGGCTTTCGGCCCCAGGAGCGCGTCCGGCGGCGATCTCGCCAATTCGAGAAGGTCGCGGCATCAATACTGCGTTGATCATCGGCGTCGTTTTTGCGCTTATCATCGCTGCCGGGACGGGCATTTATTTCGGCACAGATTTGTTGCGCCGACCGGTCAAGCAGGAGCCCGTTCCCATAGAGCAGGCAAGAGTTGCGCCGCAAGCGCCACCGGGTACGGTCGAAGAACCGAAAATTGCCGGCGAAACGAGTGACAGCAATCTCGCCTCGACGGTTCAGCCGCCCGAATCCGCGCGACAAGCACCGGCGGGAGGGTCCAAATCTGGGCCCGCTCCTTCATCTGCTTCCCAGCGCGGAGCTAATCCCGGGATCTATGAAGTCCTTCGCGTCATGACCGTCTTTGAGGGACCCTCGGGATCTTCTAAGGTCTTAGCCAATATCCCGGCAGGAACACGAGTGAGCGTGGTGAATTCCAACGGGGACTGGCTTGAGGTCCATTCGAAAAGTGGTAATCCGCCCGGATTTATTCGCCGCGACGACGCTAGTTTTGTAGGGAAGTCAAACTAGACCGAGCCCCGAGTCTTGCGGGCGGTCCCGACGAGCGTAATTCTTTAATGGCCATCCATAGGGTCGGGTGGGTGGTATCTTTACGAATCGCTGATGATACGTCTCCATCGACCGAAAGGCTTGCCAATGTCTCGAATCGCTAGGTTGGTTCTGGCATTCGTGCTCGTCGGATTTAGCGTTAGCCTCTTGGTCGAACCACAATCACCTCTCGCCCAGCAGAAACCCAAACTGCGTCCGCTTAGAGTCGCGCTGCCGAGCCACACCATCGCTGCCACTCATTTCTATGTCGGTAAAAGTCTAGGAATCTTCGAAAGCCACGGTTTTGAACCGCAAATCTTGGTACTGGAGCCGCGCGCCGCACTGGCCGCGCTCATGACCGGGGACTTGGATTTCTACACCGCCACGGGAACCACGACGCGCGCCGCACTGCGCGGCGTGCCGGTGCGCGTGATCATGGTCGGATTGAACCGGCCCGATCACGTTCTCGTTGCATCCAAGGAGATAACCAGCGTCGAGCAACTCCGCGGCAAGGTACTCGGCGGTTACACCGCGCAAGCTACCGTTAATACCATTCTCATCGAACTCTTGCGGCGAAGGGGACTAAAGCCGGATGAATACAAGATTCTCAACGTCGGCACGGCGCGGCTTGCCGCACTCACCGCCGGCAATGTTCCGGCGGCGGTACTGAACGGCCTCGAAACCGTTAAAGCCGTTAGACAAGGTTTTCGCCCGCTCGCGAGAGCTGCGGATGAAATCGAGCTCGCCACCGGTGGTCTCGGCACATCAGTCGCCAGCATTCAGAGTAAACGGGAAATTTTTCGTTCGGTGGTGCAAGCGGTGCTCGAGAGCATCCGAATAAGTGCGACTCAGAAGGAAAGAGTGCTGCCGGTGCTCATGAAACAATTTGCCATACCACAGGAGGACGCGAATCTAATCCTGGACATCGTTCACAAGGGTTGGGCGCTCGATGGCCGGCCAACACCCGGTAGCCAAAAATTTGAGTTCGAACTCGCCCAGCGTGAAATGGGTTTAAAAGAACCGCCGAAGTCGGAGCAGGTCTATGATTTTTCATTGCTGGATGAAATCGCAAAACGATAACCCAAAGGATCCAAGGTAGGGGCGCGATTTATCGCTCCCTAAGACGGAAGAGAACAGTTCGTTTAACCGCAAAATCCGATGTTCTTCACTCTTGCGATCTTCAATTACCGTTCGTTGCGCGACATCGTCATTCCGCTCCGGCAGCTTAATGTGCTCACGGGTCCGAATGGGAGCGGAAAATCGAACGTCTATCGCGCTCTTCGCTTGCTTGCGGAAACGGCTCAAGGTCGCGTCATCCCTTCACTCGCTAGGGAGGGAGGACTTCAGTCGACACTTTGGGCCGGCCCAGAGTCATTTTCTCGCGCCGTCATCGGAGGCGATCACCCGGTTCAAGGAACCGCTCGTAAACGGCCGGTGAGTTTACAGCTTGGCTTCGCCGGAGATGAATTCGGGTATGCGATCGACCTGGGTCTTCCACCTCCATCTCGCTCAGCATTTGCGCATGATCCTGAGATCAAACGAGAATGCATCTGGCATGGCGAGGTGTTGCGTCCCGGCTCGCTTCTGGTGGATCGCCGCGGCCCAGTTGTACGCACGCGGGGCGAGGACCGCGAGTGGAACATGATCAGTCAAAACTTATCGACCTTTGATAGCATGATGACTCATTGTGCGGATCCTCGAAACGCGCCGGAGATGCTCGTGCTCAGGGAGCAAATGCGTGGATGGCGGTTCTACGATCAATTCCGAACGGATTTACAAGGTCCGGCGCGACTGCCCCAGGTCGGCACCCACACGCCGGTGCTGAGTAACAACGGCGCCGACTTGGCCGCCGCACTGCAAACAATCGAAGAGATAGGTGACCGGGAGTCACTGAGTAACTCGATAAAGGATGCATTCCCAGGCGCAAGCGTTTCGGTCACGAATACCGACGGTCGGTTCGAGGTGGAGCTGCGGCAGCACGGGCTGCTTCGTCCGCTTAAAGCTATGGAGCTTTCTGACGGAACACTGCGCTACTTGCTTTGGGTGGCCGCACTCCTCACGCCGCGACCGCCGGGCTTGCTGGTACTGAACGAACCCGAAACCAGCCTGCATCCTGACTTGCTGCCGGCGCTGGCACGACTGATCGCTCGTGCTGCAGAACGTTTGCAAGTGTTGGTCGTGTCACACGCTTCTCGGCTAATCGGCGCGCTTCAAGAGCAGGCGAAATGTCACTCGATCGTGCTGGAAAAAGAGTTCAGCGAAACCAAGCTCTCGGGATCGGACAAACTGAAGGGGCCTGTATGGCACTGGCCATCACGATAAGCAGTGGATCTCATGGAAATCCTGAAGAGCCTGCGGGACAAACTAAATAATTTCTATTTGAGGCTTTATGGCAAAACATCTTCCGTTGCTCATCATCGGCGCGGGACCCTTTGGGTTGGCCATGTCGGCTCATGCGAGACGTACAGGTATCGAACACGTCGTCATTGGCAAGCCGATGGAGTTTTGGAAAACCCATATGCCGAAGCACATGGTTCTTCGCTCGGCCTGTGATTGGCATTATGATCCGTCGGACGAAGACACGATCGAGCGTTACCTCCAAACGAAAAATCTCAAATCCAATGAAGTGGAGCCGCTCGCTCTCGAATTTTACCTCGGCTACTGCGATTGGTTTCAACAGAAAAACGCGATCGAGACTCTTCCCGCACGCGTGCACGCTCTCAACCTCAAGCATGATGCTTCAACCTGCTTCGAGGCGATACTGGAAAACGGCATGACAATGACCGCGCAAAACGTGGTCGTGGCGGTCGGGTTTTGCTATTTCACGAACGTGCCGGAACCATATCGGGCGCTGTTTCCGGCGGGCCGGTTCGCTCATACCTGCGATTTTGTGGATTTCGCAGCCGTTAAAGACAAACGCGTGCTAATCATCGGCGGACGGCAAAGCGCCTTTGAATGGGCTGCGCTGATCAGCGAGCAAGGCGCCGACACAGTGTATTTGTCTTATCGACATCTGACAGCAGTATTCGAAAAATCGGATTGGTCGTGGGTAAACCCGCTCGTCGACATGCTGGCAATCGATCCGGGATGGTTTCGCGGTTTGAATCCGGAAGAGAAAGAGGCGCTTGTTACGCGATTTTGGGCGGAGGGACGACTCAAGTTAGAACCGTGGCTTGGAAGGCGCATTTCCAAGGAAACGATCAAGTTATTGCCTGAATCGCAAGTGACCGGTTGCAAAGAGCTTCCCAACGGCGAACTCGAAGTGACCGTGAACGGAGGTACATGCATCGTTGACCAGATCATTCTCGCGACAGGATACAAGGTGAATGTAAGTCAAATCCCATTTCTTGCTAACGGTAACGTCCTAACGCGATTGGATTGTAAGAATGGCTTCCCCGTCCTAGACGAACACTTGCAAAGCAACGTCCCAGGACTATTTTTTACCAGCATGTGCGCGACCCAAGATTTCGGTCCTTTTTTCGCGTTCACGGCTGCGGTCCGAACTTCGGCAAAACTGATCGGTGCCGCGTTGCGCGGCTGAGGGGTCATGATGATTGCGGCAGTTTGTTTGTCGATCGCCTTCGACAGCCAGGGAAACTTTTAAGGACAACCTTCTACCATGCTTCGCGATGCGTATTGTGCGCCTTATTTGTCATGGGTCCGTAGCCTCGAGAGGAGCCTCGCCGAGCGGCGGAAAGTTCTTGGAAGCGGTTGATCCCGGACGAGGCGCGCCCCTTCAGGGTGATATTCCAGCACGAGCTTGCGCGTGTGAAATGCTTCGAGCTCGGCGCGGTGCCCGACACTGACGACGGTGGCTTCAGGGAGCCGCTCCAGGACCAGTTGCATCAACTGCTCCTGGCTCAATGGGTCGAGGGCGGCGGTGGCCTCGTCCATCACGATAATGTTCGGACGTTGGATAAGCGCGCGGGCAAACGCGAGCCGCTGCATTTCTCCGCCGGAGAGTATGTGTTCCCAGCGTGTGTCTTCTTCATCAAGACGGTCGAGAAAATGGCCCAGCCCCACTTCCTCGACCGTCTTACGGACCACGGCATCATCAACCGTCTCGGGCGACAGGGGGTAGGTCGCGGCACGGCGCAGCGTTCCGAGCGGCACATAGGGCTGCTGTGGCATTAAGAACAGCCCTTCGAATTTGATCAGGATCTCGCCCCCGCCCCATGGCCACAGGCCGGCGATCGCGCGCACGAGCGTGCTCTTGCCGGTGCCGGATTCGCCGACGACAAGCACCTTCTCGCCGGGAGTGATCGCGACATCAGCTTCGTTCACTACCGCGCTCCCATCGTTCAAGGTAACCGAGAGGTTCCTTAAACGGAGCGCCCCATCCTCGGTTTCCCGGCGCACAATTCGGCCGGTCGTTTCTTCGCGGTCGGCGCGCTCCAAGTGGTCTAGTGAAACCAGCAATGAGGCGAGTCGTCGCGCCGAGGCGGTCCAATCGGCGAGGCGCGGATAGTTTTCGACCAACCAATTGAACGCCGTCTGGACGATGAGGAACGCGGAGGCCGCCTGCATGACTTCGCCAAGAGTCATGGTCCCGGCGACATATTTCGGGGCGCATAGCAGGATCGGAATGATTGGCGCGACGCCGCTACTGGTCTGCGACACAATCGTGGTGCGGATGTACTGCATCATCAGTTCGCGCCAGCGCGTGCGGACTGTCATGAACGCCGCGTCCAGGCCGGCGCGCTCCTCATTCTCGCCACCGAGCATCGCAATGCTCTCGCCATTTTCGCGCAAACGCGTGAGCGCATACCGGTATTCGGCCTCCGCCTGGTTCTTATTCTCGGCCACGACCACGAAGCCGCGGGCGATACTGACCATCGATCCACTGGCCAGCACCGCGTAGAGGAAAGCGGCGATCACCAAAAACCCAGGGATGCGAAGTACCGTGCTTCCCACCGGGATCGTGAGCTCGCCGCCGATGAACCAGAGCACGCCGATGAAGGTGATCGCCGAAAGGACGGCCGAGAACACGCCCATCGCAAACTCGACTGGGGCGTCGACACTCAGGCGCAGATCCTCAGCCACGCGATGTTCCGGGTTGCTGTGATCGCCCGGAACCAAGTTGAGTTGATAATAACGGCCGCTGGTGATCATCGATTGGTACAGCACCTCGTTGCCATCGCGCTTGCCGAGCGCATCGAACATGGCGCGGTGCCATACGTTCAGCCGGTACTGGAGGCCGAGATTCACGAGCGCAATCGTGATCACCGTGAGCGTCAGTAACCAGGCGGTGCGCCCGCCGCCTTTGCGCCAGAAGCCCAGAGCCGCTTCCCAAAAACGCGCGAGGAGGTACTGCCGGGTTTGTTGGTCGTCGTCCTCAACCATTGCTTGCCTTTCTTCCGCCGTGTCCGCGCGCTTCTCCCGAACGCAAGCGTCGTGAGCTTACATTGCCGGATCAGCGGTCTAAGCCATGAAACCGAAGTACTATCGTGAAACGGACCCCGCCCTACATCGAATTATTGGAACCGGGCCAGCGTAGAAAGCGAGAAATCCCTCAGGGCGTGTGCCGTGCGAAAAAGCCGGAAGCACGATAATCCAAGTAGACTGCTTCGATGAGTTTACCTGAGCTAATCGAAGGCAATGCACATTTTTTTGCTAGGTTCTCCGGCCCGCCGACAAAGTGAAGGCGTCTCTGTGGATATAAACGTGTCCCGCGTCTCGGCGGTTAACTAATTCCTCGACGAGCTTCACCAGGGGTTTTCTCGCGTCGAGATATTCCTTTCTCGGCGGCGCGGTTTTGAGCGCGTCGACGAATTCGGGGCCGGCGTAAAAGCGGAGCAGCAAGTCTTCATCCGACAGGTTGGGCCCACCATATTGTTTTCTGACTTCTTCCAATGACGGGTTGCGTACTTCGAATTTTTCCAGCTCGCGGGCGCGCGGGCGGTCGAGGATTTTGGCTTTCACTTCCGGGGCCATGTATTCCGCGCCTTCTTTTCCCCACAGCCCAATCGCGTACTGGATCACTTGATCGGTGACTTCTTTGTATCTCTCGCCGGTCATGATGTTGATCGCGGCCTGGCTGCCGACGAATTGGGCAAAGGGGGTGACCATGATGGGATAGCCGAGCTCGGCTCTGACTTGGACGATTTCTTCCAACACGGATTGCATCTTGTCTTCCTTGCCGAGCATTTTGAGCTGGTGGCGCAGGTTGGAAATCATTCCGCCGGGAACCTGATGGTGGTACCAGGTTTCGTCGTATTCGCGCGGCACGCCGATTGGAAGTCCTTCTTCCTCGGCCACACGGCGAAAGTGTTGCTCCACCGGTTCCAGAATTTTTTCGTTGACCACCGGTTTGTAGCCGAGAGCACGCAGGTTGCGCACAACGTTGAAGACGGACGGCTGAGCCGAGCCGTTAGCAAGCGGTGGCACAGAAGTGTGAACGATACGGATGCCTTGTTTCACGACTTCCAAGAGGTTAAACGGGGCGAGGCCATTGTTACAGTGGGCATGGAATTCGACCGGAATATCGCCGGCGTTGTCGAGCACGATACGGGCTAGTATACGCGTGCGGTCGGGCGTGAGCATGCCGCCGACATCCTTGAAGCAAACACGATAGGGTTTCATTGCGGCCGCTTCGCGCGCCTTGCGCGCGTAATATTCATCGGTATGGCGCGGCGAGATGGAGTAAATAATATTGACCACCGACTCCATGCCGAGGGTTTTCAGCTCGGCGACTTCCTTTTCTAATTCGTCGTAATCGTTCCAAGGGTCCGAGAGTCGGGTCAGCGTAATGCCGTAATGAACGACTCGCTCGATGATGAGACGCGGAATGCAAGGGGGTGTCAAAGTAAAACCGCTGCTGAGACCACCGTGGTAACGCAAGCGCGTGTTCTTAATTTCCTTTTGGCCGTAACGCACCCAATCCCACGGATTGTCGCGCTGTTCGCGCACGACTTTCTTGAATCGCCCGCTGACGAAGAACTCCATGCCGTCGAAGCCGGCTTGATCCATATGGCGCAGCACCGGATGCATCATGCCGGTGGTCATGTTGTGCGCCCACAGGCTGGTGTTGCCATCGCGCAAAGTTGTGTCGATGATGCGGATTTCGTCCATGATTTTCCCTCGATTTTTCAAACTGAATGAAGCAATAGCGCACGTCGATGGAATTAGGCAAGAGAGGCGAGGTGTTTGACATCTACGTTTCTACGCGAGTATGAGAGCGGAACAAACCAAGGTGGAAGGAGGATTCTCACAGTGCAGAGAATCATCACTTCAAAGCGCGCAATCGCATGGATGGCATTCACTACGGTCATAATCTTGTTTCCTAACTCGATCTTCGCGCAGCAGAAGCCCAAGCTCAGACCGCTGCACATCGCGCTGGCGAATCACTCTGTCAGCATGACGGCGATTTATGTCGCAAAGCATCTGGGCATCTTTGAGAACTACGGTTATGACGCGCGTGTCTTGGTCCTGGAACCGCGAGCTGCGCTCGCAGCACTCTTGACCGGCGACCTTCACTTTTATACTGCCATCGGTTCCACGGGCAGGGCGGCGCTTCGCGGCGTGCCAGTCCGAGTTGGCTTGGTCGCGTTGAATCGTTCTGATTTCATGCTGGTTGCCTCTAAAGAAATCTCAAACATTGAACAACTGAGAGGCAAGGTAATCGGTGGCTATGTCGCGCAAGGCACGGTCAACGTTGTCCTTACTGAATTGCTGCGGCGCAAAGGATTGCGACCCGACGATTACAAGGTAATCAATGCCGGAACGGCGCGGGCCGCCGCGCTGGCAAGCGGAAACGTCCCCGCCGCCTTGGTCAACAGCGTTGAGACAGTGCGGCTCGTGAAGCAGGGGTTTCATGTGCTCGCCCGAGCAACGGACGAATTGGAGATTCCGCAGAGTGGATTGGGGTTCTCAGTGGCCGCTCTCCAGTCGCAACGGGAATTTCTTCGAACTGCGGCGCAGGCCGTGTTAGAAGCCATCCGCGTGATAGCGGCGCAGAAAGATAAGACGTCAACCGTGCTCATGAAACAGTTAGCTCTGTCACAGGATGAGGCGTCTTACGTATATGACGCAATCCACAAAGGCTGGGCATTGGACGGAAAACCAACACCGGGGGCAATGAAATTGGAGTTCGAACTCGATCAACGGGATATGGGGCTGAAGGAACTACCCAGGGCCGAGCAAATATACGATTTTTCGTTGCTGGATGAATTGGCGCGGCGGTAGGGCGTCGAACGGGATGCGCTGCTAAACACAAAAAGGTATACTTCGAAGATGATTGAAAGAGACACCGAGCGTGATATCCCTCGCACAGATGCCGAGGGTCCAGTGGGAGAATATCCGGTGCGACGCGTACTGTGTATCTTGTGCCTTGTGATCGTCGCGATTGGCGGAGCCGCCGCCTGGTACTTCGAACTCGGCGTTTCTTCTCAAACCAAACGTGAACGCTTCGTCAAATCCGCGCGCGAAAGCCTCAGGCGTGACCAACTCAGGGAAGCGGTTACCGCTTTGTTGAACGCGGTTGATGCTGATCCAACCTCCGCGGAAACTTTTCATGAACTGGGCATGGCGTATCTCCGTGCCGGCAATTACGGACACGCATTTAGAGAATTCCGGCGCGCGGTTCATCTGAAACCAGATCTAATTCCGCCGCGCTTTCAGCTGGCGCGTTTGCTGGCATCGGAGTTGGCTTTAACACAGGCTGATGAGCACCTCATAAAAATTCGCGAGGTAAACCCAAACGCGCTAGAAGGGTTCCTACTCGCCGCCGAGATCGCCTTGGCTGAAGGGAATCTAGATCGAGCCCTTAATGTCTTGCGCGCGGCCATCGCGCGTCAACCGAATGAGACCATTTTTCACCTGAACAGTGCTGCGATTTTTATGGCGAAACAGGACTATAAGTCCGCCGAAGATACCTACAAAAAAGCGCTTGATCTCGATCCAAAATCTAATCTCGCCCGCGCCGCGCTAGCGGCGGTTTTTTTGGCGCAGGGAAAGCAGGAAAAAGCCGAACAACAATTGCTCGCCATGACGAAGGCTGAGCCGGAAAATGATGAATTGCTCCGGATACTCGGCAATTTTTATACTCGTACTTGGCAACTCGACCAGCTGGAAAAGTTGTATCGCAATCTACTCGCGAAAAGACCAGACTCTTTAGTCGCTAGGAAGATTCTGGCTGAACTTTCTCTGAGCAAGGGCGATCTGCAGCAGGCACGAGAGTTCACCGAGGCGATCTTGAAAGCCGAGCCAAATGACATTGAAGGACGTTTCTTTAAGGCACGCCTATTCTTAGCCGAGAAAAACTACAAAATGGCAAGCCAGTTGTTGACCGGTGTAAGCCTCGATTCGCCGAATCATGCGCCGGCTCATTATCTGCTCGGCATCGCGAACTTGGAGATGGGTGAGAAAGACATAGCCCGCCGCGCCTTAACCAAAGCCACTGAATTGAATCCAAGTTGGATCCCGCCGCGGTTGGAGCTGGCCAGCCTGTACCTAGTCAACGGCGAGAATCGGTTAGCTTGGAAGGAAAGCCAAAAGGTCCTGGAGCTGGAACCTGATAACCGGGGGGCGCTCTACACCGCCGCTGGGGCACAGTTCAAGAACGGCGACTACGATAGCGCGCTGGAAATATTCTCGCGCATGCAAAAAAGTTATCCGAAAGACCCGGCAGTTCATATAGGCTTGGGCGGCGTCTACATGGCGCAATCCAGATTCGCGCTTGCTTTAAAAGAGTATGAAGAAGCGCTGCGGCTGGACCCCAACCGTATGGACGGGCTGAATCTAATTGCCCAGCTAATGGTCAAAGAGGGCAAGCCTCAAGAGGCCTTGGAGCGCGTCAAGCGCCACTTCGACAAAGCGCAAGACCACGCCGGAATCTTTCAAATTCTCGGTGAGATCAGCGCCGGTGCCGGTGACGTGAAAAAAGGCATCGGCTATTTCGAAAAAGGGCTAGCGATCAATCCGAACCTGGTTTCCGCTTATCTCAAGATGGGTGACCTCTACGCCGGGCAACAAGACTTTGATCAAGCGATTGCGGCCTATCTCGAAGCGGTCGAACGCACGCCAAGAGCGATCGAACCGCGTATGCGCGTCGCGATGATGTACGAGCGCAAAAAACAATACGCCAAAGCAAACGAATTTTATGAAGAGATCCTCGATATAAACCAGAATTTCGTGCCAGCGGCCAACAATCTCGCTTGGAACAGCGCCGAGCACGGGGGAGATATTGACGTTGCTTTGCGTTGGGCGCAAAAGGCGAGAGAAAACGATCCCCAGAATCCAAATGTCGCGGATACTATAGGCTGGATTTATTACAAGCTCGGAATGTTCGCCAAGGCGATCAATCGGCTCCAGGAAAGCACGGAGAGATTAGGAAACAACAATCCGAACGTGCTCTACCACCTAGGGATGGCGTACTATAGGGTCGGCAAACGGGCTGAGGCCCGTGAAGCCTTGATCAAAGCACTGGCACTTAGCCGGAATTTTAATGGCGCGGATGAGGCGATCAAGACCTTGGCAGTGCTTGGGGAGTAGCTAGCCGCATTAGAGCCTCCAAAACTATGCTCGTTCGCTATACGAGGGCGCATCAAATACGTCCGAGGGTGTCGACCTCGCCGTTAATTTTTAGTGATGGACAATCCGGAGATAGATTTGGCGGTAGGCCGTCTCAAAAACCAGGCAGCGGCAAAAAAGCCAACTCCAAACATGAGCAGTGAAGATGGTTCCGGAACGCTGGCCACTTGCGAGCTCCCATGCGGGCCCAACGGATCGAAATTCACCTTGAAGTTATCGATTCCGATCTTGGTTCTTTTGAGTCCGATGAACTCTATGGTGTGGACGGGGTTGTCAAAAAATATCGGATCGATGGTGTCCATTATTCCGCTCCTTCTTTCCGCCTTGGTAAGGAGGTGCTGGTAAATGATGACTCCATCGGCCTTGATAATAAGGCCTACCCCTCTCTTGAAAACCTGCGAATCAACGGAGAAGGAACTTATCGGCGACGCGTCGAACGACAGTGTAATACCAGAATTCTTTCCGTTACCACTTTTCAAGTATCCATCCGAAGGCGCGCTAAGCGCCGCTCCCGTCCTCGCAAGATTCCCTGGACCGTTTACTATCTGAGTACGCGCGCCCACCGTGATTTCGGACCCGTAGAGATGTTCCATGTAAGACTCAATCGCAGCCGCGTGCTGAGTTTTTTTCTTAGGAGCATTGATGCGATCAAAATCAAACGAACTATCGGCAAAGACTGCCTGAGTACACAAGGAAATGCTCAACGATAAAAACAGACTGGAACAAAAAGGCCGCTGCACACCTGGTTTTCGCAGGGTAATCATTAGAGGGTTTCCCCATTTTTAAGTCGAGCAAGAGCCATGCCGCATGAAAGCCCTTGATTTTCCGATAGAATTTCGCGATCTTCAGAAAAATAACGTAAGATTAGTTTACACAGTGCTGTCTAATAGAACCGATCGCGGCAAGTTGTTTGAAACATTAGACAAACTTTGGATCACAAGGTGTAAATAATCTGAACAGTAATTTTGCCGAAACACACGGATTAATTACATTTCAATAGGGCATCCAAGCTAACGGCGCGCTCCGCCGCAACTCGTGCGTTATGCCGACCGGCAAAACGAAATCAAGATAAACTCGGGCAGCAATTGAACCGCAAAGATTTAGCCATCAAACGGCTTTGAACTTCGGTAGCCAGATATCCGGAGAGGCTTGTTCGAATGCCACGATCACTTTCATGCCGAGCTTGACGTCTTCCACTCCACAGCCCACAACGTTGGTGATCATGCGCGGGCCCTCGTCGAGATCAACCCAAGCGATAACGTAGGGAATGTCAGGTTCAAAAGCTTTCGACGCGGCACGGCCGACGACTTGGCGGATAACGGTGAAAGAATAAATTTCTCCCTTACCGCTCATGGGCGTCCACTCGAGCCGCTCGCTGCCGCACTCGTTGCATAGTGGCCGCGGCGTCCAGACCCAGGCGTGGCACTCTTGGCAGCGCTGCATGACGAGTTTCTGTTGCGCCGCGGCATCCCAAAACGGTTTGGCTTCGGTGGTAATAGCCGGCAAGGGTTTTTTTGTCGTTGCTTCAGCCATGTTTGTCTTACGCTTCGTTTCCTAAAATCGCCACCGCGCAGCAACCGAGATTTTTACCGTAGGGTAGAACACCCAATCCGGACACGAGTCCGGTTTTCGCGTTGGCTACTTGGCGCTCGCCGCCTTCGCCGCGGAGTTGACGCACCGCTTCGATGATGTGCAATGTGCCGCCGGCGGTCGATGGCTGACCGACATTGATCATGCCGCCGCCCGTCTGGATCGGCAGTTGGCCGTTGAACGTAAAATCCGTTCGTTCGTAGAAACTCACATCGCCCTTGGCACAAAAGCCGAGATCTTCGATCTGCAAGTAAACGACGACGATGTAGTCGTCGTAAAGCTGCAGAAAATTAATGTCGCTGTGTTTGACCCCGGCCATCTCCATGGCGACTTTGCCAGCGTCTTTGACGCCCATGGTTAACGCATCGGAGCCGGCGCGCGGGCCGTAGGACGGATTGCTCCGTTCGCCAAAGCCTTTCAAATAAATGGGCTTCTTGCGCAGCGTCTTGGCCCGTTCCGGTGATGCCAAAATATAGGCTCTGCCGCCATTCGCCGGCATGACACAATCGAGCAAACGCACGGGATCCGCAACCAACCGCGACTCCTTGTAGTCCTGAATGGTGATCGGTTTGCGCAGGTACGCCAGCGGATTTAAGCTCGCGTGATAACGGCCAGCGACGGCAATCTTGCCGAAATGATCGAGCGTCGCGCCGTACTGGTGCATGTAGCGGCGCATGACCATGGCGATCTTACTGTTCGGTCCCATGGTGCCGTAGGGGATTTCCCAGTCGCGCATGTCGCCGGGCTGGATGCCACCGCCGAAATGTTCGGAGAAAGGCGCCGCTGCGCCGACCACGAGGGCGATATCGATCAGCCCTGAATTGATCGCCGCGGCCATCCCGCCGAGTAGCGATACCGCGCCAGCGCCGCCGGTGGCGCCGCCCAGAAGAAACCCTGGCGTGATGCCGACAATCTCTGCGACCTCTTCAGGCCAAAAAGGTTGAGGGTAAGCCGTAGGGATCGTGACGCCGAGACCCTGGCCTTGGAAATCTTTTAAGCTCACCCCGGCGTCTTCAAACGCCAGGTGCATCGCCCAAGAGATATATTCCGCGCTCGACTTGCGCGGTTCACCGGGCTTTGAGCCAAGACGATCCGAGGGCGTCTCGCCGATGCCGACAATCGCTGCTTTATTGCGGATACTCATGATCGATTCAGTATCTGTTCAGCGGACCATAGGATAGGGCGCGCTTGATTGCAACAAAAATTCCTGTTCTGTGATACTTAAGGCTGTCTCTGGGAATTTCCCAGAGACCTTCGTGCCTAGTCGGGCTGGAGCAAGAATCCTTGGCGCTTCTCTGTCATCTCAGAATAGTTCTGAATAGCGACACTAAAAGTTGCGCGTTTCTACCTAATAACCGGTCGACATTGGCTCTCAGCCGTTTGTTGATCGGCGAAGAAAGTTCCCTTCTTTTCGGTACACTCTGTGCGCGTTCCCTTCTGAAGGTTTCCGTTTGTACAACACCAGCCAGTGGCGAGCACTCGCAGGTCTCTGTTGAATTTGAGCCCGTCCACCACGCCCGTTGGTGAGTATTTCGCGATTGCTGCTCCTTCGAGCGTGACTCTCGCCGGATTCCCCGTGGCGTTGTGCGCGATAACCAGAGTTGCGTTGCGGGTGCTTGCCTGGGTGGCGGCCCGGGTCAGTGGTCCCTTCGGCGCAAAACTTACGAAAATTCGACATCGACTTCCGGGACCGATTGGCCGCTCCACGCAGTCGCCGTTCGTCGCAAAATCGTTCGGGTTGGGACCTTCGATCCTGATAGTGCCGATGCTGAGAACAGCTGATCCCGTGCTGGTGACAGTGATAGTCTGCCTCGCGCTGCTAGTTCCGACGATTTGCTTGCCGAACTGTATGCGGTCTGGCGTGACAGCGATATTCGGCGCCGTGGGTTCGGCGCCGAACCCACTGAGGAGTATCCGCTGAGGGCTGTTGGCGGCGTTGTGGCTGATTAGCAACTCGGCGTCGTGCGCTCCGCTCGTCCTCGGAGTGAAGCCGATTCGAATCGTGCAGTTCGAGCTGTTGTCTCGGAGCGGAGTACCGCACTGGTTTGCATACTCGAAACTGCTGCTTCCCCGAATTTCTACGCCGGTGACGACCAATTCGGCTGTTCCTCGGTTCTGTACGGTTACGTTTTGGCTTCGCACGGGTCGTCGCAGTGGTTGCGCGCCGAAATTAAGCCTGGGTGGACTGAAACTCGCGATCGGTATTTGCACGACAGTGCCGCTACCCGAAAGCGATACCTCTCGCGCGACGCTGCCGCGCGGATCGATTCGCAAAACTGCGCGATGGTTTCCCGCCGATCGAGGAACGTAACGTACTGTGATGCGGCAACTCGCTTCGCTGTCAAGGCTATCGCCGCAGCTATTTGCCGCAAGGGAAAAATAACCTGCATCCGGTCCAGTGATATTCGGTCGGCCCATCGCCGCGCTTGCCGTGCCGCTGTTTCTGATGACGACGCGATCCGACATCGCCGCCGAGTTTACCGCTTGCGCGCCGAAATCGATCCGATCTGGTTCGATCCAGATACGCGCAACCGCCGGCGTGCGTCCGAATCCAGTCATGAAGACGTGGTGTTCCTTGGCGGGGCTGTCGTCGGTAATTATCAACGTTGCCTCGCGGCTGCCTTGCCGCGCCGGAGCAAAGCTCACGTCCAAACTACAACGGCGGCCCTCCAAGAGGGTGATATCCTGGCACCGGTTACCGGTGATTCTGTAGTCGCTCGCTTGGGCTCCTGTGATTGAGATCTTGCCAACCTCGACTGCGCGGTTGCCGTTGTGTGTCAGGGTTACCCGTTTGGTAGCCCGCTGGTGCAGCTCAAGTTCACCGAAAGTGAGATTGGATGGCTGAATTGTAATCGAAGCTTGGGGCTGAGAAATTCCCGTACCGCGCAACCTTGCTTGCTGCCGAACCTCGCCAAGGCCGGTTACCGCGAGTTCCGCAACTCGCGGTCCGGTGCCGCTGGGTATGAAAGTCAGAGGGATCGTGCACTGACTTCCCGGCGCGATTTCACTTTCCTGACAGGCGCGCTCGGACATCGCGAAATCCTGCGCGTGGGCGCCGGTTATGACGAGACCGCTTAGCCGCAGCGGTGCTGTGCCGCTATTCGATAGCGTGATTTCTGTGTTGGCACGGCTACCGACTTCTCGGCTGCCGAACTCGACTGTCGCGGGTTGCAGAGAAAGGCGCGGCAATTTGGGTGAATCGGGCGCTTGCTCAATTCCACCGCGCAACTCGATCTCGACAGATTGTTGTCTCTCACTGCCAGTGAAAATCAGCCTGGCATTCCTCGGGCTCGCGACGCTGGGTGTGAAGACCAAACGAATGCTACAATTCGCGCCAGCTGGCAATATCTTTCCAGCGCAGTCGTTCGCGGTCAGGGTAAAATCACGCCCGCCCTCGCCGGCAACGGCGACAGTGCTGATCGTCAGTGCTTGGTTACCGCCATTAGTGGCGCTAACCATATGAATCGGGCTTGGCCGATCGATCGCCGGGCTCAGAAAATCCAACCGCGCGGGTGTAAAGTTGAGCGCGAATGGGACGGGCGGTTGGCGCATCAACGTATTGGCCACCAACCCGGTAGTTACGGCCACGAGCGCGAGACCGGCGAACTTAAGGGCGCTGGGTAAGCTGGCAAGTTTCGATGGCGGGTTTTTGAGATCACTTTCGGTTTTGTTCTCCTGGTCTTTCGGTGGTTCGCTATCAAGGGCAGGCGGCGGCCGCAGCAGATCTAGATTATGGCGAGTGACCGAAGCACCCCAGTGATCGCCGCGCTCGATACGAAGTTCGAGGGCCTGATTCAACAGAGTATTCGCCGCGGTCTTGTCGCCCATGCAGATTGCTCGGCTGCCCTGTTGATGAAGTACCCATGCTTGTGCGTTGGGATCATTCATCTCATGGGCCGCTCGGTTTGCGATCTCAAGTAAATTTTCCCAAGCCGTCCAGCGGCCGTTCGCGCTCAGCGCCGGTTCGGTGGCTCGGATCAATCGCAATAAGTCCGTCCAGCGCTCAGCCCGCGTCGCCCACTCGATGACCCGCTGGATCGCTTCTACTTCATGCAGCACGCTCTCTGGTTCGGCACGATGTTGTTCGGTCCATGCGACGAAATGGTTCAGCGCAGTTGCCCAGCTTTCGCTTAATTCGGCAGTCGCTTGAATCGCATCCTTCACGCCCGCCGATAGCGAATAGAATGCGCCGTCAGTTTGGACTAGTTTGGCTTCGAGAAGCGTTTCCAGAGCTGGTTCGAAGGCGGGAATCGATGCAATGGCGGCGAGCGATTCCTTCGAGATGAACACACCGAGCGCGCACAGTGCCGCGAGTATGCGCCGCTGATCGGCGCTTCGGGAATCAACGTTGCGACGGACAAACTCGGCTGAAGCCGGTGCCACCGCGGGATCGGCGCCGA
>WNGE01001385.1_pt1 | contig 30633 bp, 24 predicted proteins | sample 5400651 | NCBI WGS metagenome assembly WNGE01 (sample SAMN13153370, study PRJNA577476) | soil metagenome | isolation source: 60 cm soil or saprolite under grassland replicate 2 | place: USA:California | collected 2016-06-15
AAGCCGATGTCCAGGTTCGGATCACAGCGGCTGGTTTCGAAAGCGATCCAGCACGCCATCAGACGCCGCCTGCCGTCGGTCACGCTCGTACACAAAGGGAACATCATGAAGTTCACCGAAGGCGCGTTCCGCGATTGGGGCTATGAAGTTGCCAAGCAATATTTCGGCGCGAAGGAAATCGGCGGCGGTCCCTGGTGCGAGATTCCAATGGGCAAACCGGGTGCCGGCATCGTGATCAATGACGCCATCGCAGACAACGCGCTCCAGCAATTCCTGTTGCGCCCTGCAGAGTATGACGTGATTGCCACGCTTAATCTGAATGGCGATTACATGAGCGACGCGCTGGCCGCGCAGGTGGGCGGAATCGGAATCGCTCCTGGAGGAAACATCAATTACATCACCGGCCACGCAGTGTTCGAGGCGACCCACGGCACCGCGCCGAAATATGCAAACCAGGACAAGGTCAATCCTGGGTCGGTGATTCTTTCTGGCCAAATGATGTTCGTTTACATGGGCTGGACAGAAGCGGCCGAATTGATTCTGAAAGGCCTAAGGGGCGCGATTGCGAGCAAACACGTTACCTACGATTTCGCGCGCTTGATGGAAGGAGCGACCGAGATCAAGTGTTCGCAATTTGGAGATAATGTGATCGCTCATATGTGAACGCGGCCGCTCCGCCGGCCGCGAATGACGAAGCACGAATGTCGAGTGACGAAACAAATGCCAAGTGATCAAATGACGAAACGATTTGGATCCTCCTGTTTGCGCTTTGGGTTTCTTCATTCATTCGTCATTTGTTTGCTCTTGGGTTTGTTAGCAGGAGCCGGCACCGCCTTCGCCGAGAAGCGTAACATTACCGAAAAAGACCTGTTCGATTTCGTCTGGATTGGAGACCCGCAAGTTTCGCCGGACGGGTCGCGAGTAGCGTTCGTGCGCGTGACGGTTAACGACAAGAAGGAAGGTTACAATACTTCCATCTGGACTGTGCCGCTCGAAGGCGGGGAAGAGCCTCATCAACTTACAAAAGGCGATCACGATTCCGTTCCCCGCTGGTCGCCGGATGGAAAATTTTTGCTCTTTCTTCGCGCGACTGAGAAGAATGGCAAGCCTGAGTCGGCACAACTGGCGCTGCTGCCGATAGCAGGTGGGGATTCATTTGTCTTTACGGATCTGCCGAAAGGCGCAGCAAATCCAAGCTGGGCACCGGATGGAAAGACGATCGCCTTCACGAGCGACACAAACGCAGAGGACCTGGCCAAACAGGAAAAGAAAAAAGCAAAAGAATCCGCCTCCGCCAAGGCTACGGCGGACAAGGAACGCTCGGCTCCATCGCCCGAACCTGAATCTGAACACGAGAGCGATGTTCGCGTGATCACACACGCCGTTTATCGGCAGGACAATGAAGGCTACGTCGACCCTAAGCATCCCACACACATCTGGCTCGTGAGCGCGCCGCGCAGTGCCGACGAAAAAGTAAAGCCGCGCCAGCTCACTAAGGGCCGATTCGATGAAGATAGCGCCACCTGGTCCAAGGACGGTTCACAGATCTATTTCACATCGGACCGGAATGACGAACCGTACTACGAGCTGCCAAAGACTGATCTTTATTCGGTGGCGGCAGCCGGCGGCGAACCAGTAAAAATCACAACGATTGATTTACAGATCGGAGGTTTTGGCCCCGGCGGAGGCGGGCTGTCACTCAGCCCCGATGGGAAACAGGTCGCGTTTACAGCATCCACCACACGCCCGATCACCTCATACACGCAGCCCGATCTCTGGGTCCTCGATCTTTTGCCAAATGCAAAGCCGCGCAATTTGACCGCGAACTTTGATTTCGATGTGCCCGGGTTCGTGATTGGGGACGGCGCAACCCCGCGGGCAGGTGGACAAAACAAGCCGATCTGGATGCCAGATGGCAAAGGCCTTATTGCGGTTTACACCAAGGAAGGGAAAGCGAATCTCGCGCTGTTCGATCTGCCCGTGGCCCAGGACGCCGATCTCGGCAGGGCCGGAGTACACGATTTAACTTCTGGAAACCAGGGCGTGATGAGTTTTCGCGCGTCGCCTGACGGGTCGAAGTTGATCTATGTGGTTTCGACACCGACGCGCATTAACGATCTTTTTGTCCTGGACCGCACGGCCAGTAATGCGACGCCTAAACAGTTGACGCATGTCAATGACGAACTGTTCTCGAAGCTAAACCTAACCGAGCCGGAAGAAATCTGGTACGACAGCTTTGATGGCAAGCACATCGAAGCCTGGGTGCAAAAGCCGCCGAACTTCGATTCAAACAAAAAATATCCTCTAATCCTGAACATTCACGGTGGGCCGCACGTCGCGTACGGTCATATTTTCGATCACGAATTTCAGTCGATGGCGGCCAAGGGTTATGTGGTCCTCTATCCGAATCCACGCGGGAGCACAAGTTACGGCCAGGAATTTGGAAACAGCATTCAGTATCATTACCCGGGGGACGATTACAAAGACCTGATGGCGGGCGTGGATGAAGCGATCAAGTTCGGTTACATCGACGATAAGAAGCTCGGGGTGACCGGCGGCAGCGGCGGCGGATTGCTGACCAACTGGGTCGTGGGCCAGACCAACCGCTTTGCCGCGGCCGTAGCGCAACGCGATATCGCCAGCTGGGAAGATTGGTGGTATTCGGGGGACTTCACGCTCTTCCAGCCCAACTGGTTCAAAGCGCCGCCATTCGAAGATCCCCAGGAATATCGAGCGCATTCGCCGATCAACTCCATCAAGAATGTGACGACGCCGATGATGTTTATCCTCGGCGAAGCAGATTACCGGACGCCGCCAGGCTCGGGCGGAGAACAAATGTTTCGCGCGCTAAAATTCCGCAAGATTCCGACCGTGATGGTTCGATTCCCCAACGAATCACACGAACTTTCTCGCTCCGGTCAGCCGTGGCACCGCGTCGAGCGTCTGCAGCATATCGTCGGTTGGTTCGACCATTGGCTAATGGGCATGCCCAAGCCAGAATACGAGGTCGCACCACACGAAGAAGCGCCGGTTAAGAAAGCAACAGGAGGCGGATAACCCGCCTTCGCCACGGGTTACAGCGTGGCAGGCGAAGGAGGCTTGAATAATAAAAATGACCAAAGCGTGCCTGCCCTTTCGCCATTCAAATTTCGTCATTCCTTCGACACTCGGCATCTTTCATTGTCATTCGGATCGGGTAGGTCCCGCTTTGGCTGACCTTGGCACGCTGGAGACGGCTGCGTCTTTGCATTATTGGCACTGAATTACTTTGGGTGAATTGGTTAACTCCTGCTTTGTGCCAGCAATGCGCAGATGGATCACGTGTGAGCGGCGATCTTTAAGTTGTGGCGGTGTCAGAATGTGAAAGCCATGCTTGCCGTTTCCATAACCTGCGTCCACCAGATCCTGCCGGAATTCGTTGGCGGTGAATTTCATCAGATACTTATCGCCATCCCAAAGTTCGACATCAACTGGGACATCTGGCCGATGTTTGTCCCAAACCCACCCATACATCTCATAGCAATAAGCCTGCTCGACGTCGCCCACATGGTGCGGGAGCGGGGCGGCGCCAATACGCCCTGAAAAAATCAGTAAGCCGAAGCAAACAAACTGGAACGTGATAAAGATAGCTACTGCGCGCGAGACCGGACCCTCGCGCCAATAGCGGTGCACTTTGCTCCAGCGGGAAAAAAAGTGGAATGCGGAAAGCAGCGCGGCCTGATAAAATCCGTAAGCAATGTAGTGAAGCTCAGGCCCGTGCCAGAGGCCCATCAGTCCGAAGGCAAGAAAATAGCCTACGATCGGGGCGACTTCCTTATGCGCAAACCATTTGCCGCGCATCGCTGCATAAAGGAAGCGCATGTAAACATGGTCGCGAAACCAAAATGAAAGAGTGATGTGCCAGCGATTCCAGAAATCGCGGATATTCCGGGCAAGAAACGGTCTATTAAAGTTTTCCGGAGTATGGACACCGAAAAGGTAACTCAGAGCAATGGCAAAAGCGCTGTAGCCGGCAAAATCAAAAAACAAATAAAAGCTGTAGGCATACATGTAGCTGACCAACGCCACGAAGCTCCCGCTGCTGGCGGCTCGCTCCAGCCAGTATTGTTTAATGAGCGCGGCGAGAATGAATTTGTAAAAGAACCCCCGAAAAATGCGATGCACCGCGCCGTCGAGATCGACAAGGAATTCCGCGCGCGTTCGCCTTTTCTTCCACTCACCAGCAAAGCGTTGGAAACGGTCAATTGGCCCGGCTGAAATGGTTGGGAAGAAAAAAAGGAACATCAAGAAATCGAGCGTCCCAGGCAGAGCGATGACGTTATCGCGGAGGCAAAATGCGACATCCAATGCCCGAAACGTGATGTAGGAAATTCCAAGAAAGCCGAATTCGCTCCTCGGCGAGATCACGGGAACAAATTTGGACGCGGCAAGCGGAAGGAGGCTTGCCGCGACCGCAACATAGAACGGCCAGCCGGCTCGTGTTCCGCTCTTTGCAAATATGGAGACCGTTGCCCATTGCCAGACGGCGAAACCAATGACGATCCAGATCTCGCGGACCGGAAAGTGTGGCCGAATGCTTAACAACCCGTGATATTGCACGAGGAGCATCCCGGCAGTCACGACGGTCGCCCAACGCCATCCCGCTTTGCCAAACAGACCCAGAATGAGCGTCGGAACTACCACGTAAAGCAGCAGCCCAAAATACGTGAAATCAGCGTAAGGAATCACAGCGACTGGGCTAGCCGGGCACGGTCGGCTTTGCCGTTCGCCGTCAGCGGAAAAGCATCGAGGAAAACGAATTTGCGCGGCAACATATACACTGGCAGCCGCTCGCCCAGTTGCCGTCGCAGCGCCTGCATTAGTTCGAAATGCGATGCCGCACTTCGGCCGCTAAGCACTACGAAAGCGGCTAGCGATTGAGCGGCGCCGTTCTTAATCACCGGTGTTACCACTGCGTCCCTCACAGACGGCAAGGCCACGAGGTTTGCTTCGACGTCGCCGAGTTCGATGCGGTAGCCGCTGAGTTTGACTTGCGAATCCATACGGCCCTCAAAAAAAAGCAGGTTATCACGAAACCGACCCTGGTCGCCGGTCCGATAAGCGCGCCGACCGCAATGCTCAAAGAAGACCGCCGCCGTGAGATCAGGACGCCCAAGATAGCCAGGGCTAACGTTTGGCCCCGCGATGACAATTTCGCCTCGCTCGTTTGTCGCCAAAGTCTCGCCAACGTCATTCACAACGAAAACGTCGGTCCCAGGCATCGCGCGCCCGACTGGTAACGCCGAATAGGTTTCCAAAATTGAATGGTCTATGCGTACGGAAGTGGTGGCCACCGTTGCCTCGGTCGGGCCATACATGTTCCACACTTGGGCCTGCGGAAAGCGCTCAAGCAGACGAGCCGCAGTTTGCGCGGTGAGCGTTTCGCCGCAGAAAAGAAAACGCCGAATGCGCGGAACCATTGCTTGCGCAAATTTCTCTTCGACGAGGCACATTTGTGCAAACGATGGCGTAGAGACCCATGTGGTAGCGCCGGAATTTCCAAGCGCGCGATAAAGCATTTTGGGATTTGCAACCAGATCGCGGCTAACGCTGAAGAGAGTTCCTCCCGTGACAAGGCTGCAATACAGATCCATCACCGACAGATCGAATGAAAAGGGCGCCGTGTTCAGAAAGGTCTCGCTGAGCGGGGTGAATTTCTGTTCCTCAAGCATCCATGCGACGAAATGCTCCAGGCAACCGAGCGTAATGATAACGCCTTTGGGCTCACCGGTGCTGCCGCTGGTGAACAAAATGTAAAATGGGTCATCGCGCTGCGCGCGCGTGGCAGGCGCAGGTGTGGGAGCGCCGGAAAGTTCTGCGACGTATTCCGGCGTGAGAAGTAACGCAGGGCGCGAGATTGCCAGAATTTTGTCGATGCGTTGTTGAGGCAATACTGTGTCCAGCGGAACATAGGGCCTGCGGGATTTCACCGCTCCCAGAAACGCGATGAGCATCTCGGGCTCCCGATGTCCGAGCACTGCGATTGGAGCGCTATCATCGCCAAAGCGGTCAGCTAGATGGGCAGCGAGAGCATCCGAACGCCGGCGGAGCTCGCTATAGGTCAGCCTCCGATCTCCGCTGATATGTGCGATCGCATTCGGAGCCGCAAGAGCCCAATGATCGATTTGGTCGATGAGATTCACTCAAAAGCCCTGATAAACAAATGGCGGCGTGGAAAAGTCGCCACGACCGTAGATCGCGATTAAACCCGCAATGACAGCGAGGTAATACAGAATCAGCAGCGCCCGCCAGAGCGCTGGACGTGCCCCGATCCAACTCATACGTTCACCTGCATCCGCCTCTCAAGGTCGGCTATGATCTTGCGCGGTGTCCCCCAATTTTCGCGCTCGAATTCCGCCGGGGAAATTTTGACACCGAATTCCTCCTCAATTCTTATCATCAACTCGACCGTCCTGATTGAGTCGAAAAGCTGATTATCATAAAGCGGGAGATCCAAATTTGCGCGAACCTCGTCGGTTTCCGCAACCGAGGCTACCAGTTGCAACACTTTGTCCGGGAAAGATGCATTCATGGCGAATAACACGCCCCAGCGTCACGCTGCGGATTGCTTGAACAAAACATTAACACGCAATCAACTCCGTGGGACACGCCCGTGAAAGAAATCATCAAGAACACGATCATAAAACATCCAGCCTTTAGCCGTGAGGTGAGGCGAGGCGACACGCTTGATTTGTGGGACTTGATGAACAAGAAACGGCGCGTCCCCGTCGTGCTCCTCAAATTCGACCAGCTCAAAATTGTACCGCTGAGCCAAGGCGCGCATCTTGTTGTAGTAAGATTCTCGGATCGACCGCGAAATGCCGAACTGATCGTAAAACTGGCCATCCATCGGCATACTGAGCAAAAGCGGCCGGGCATGAAGCTTCGTCAATACGCGCAACAGCAACTCCAAATCTGTCCATTGCCTTGCCCCACCAAGCTGCTCGAGAAACCATGCCTCACTGCGGCGAGTGGCCATCTGCTGGTCCGTGCCTGAGACCGTTCCCCTTTGGCTGGCGCTCGCCTTTTCGCTTGCTTTTGTTATGAGACTTGGCCAGTCGAGCTCTTGAGGATGCAGCGAGCTAGAGGATTTGGGCCCATTCCGGATGTAAATCACCGCCGCAAAATGGTCCTGCAAATCCAGGATGGCATTCTGCACTTTTCCGAGCGGCCAAAGCGCGCAGAAAATGATGCGGTCAAGCGGCCCTCCAGAAGCTAATCGTCTCAATGCGAATCCGAGCAAGGGACTTTTTTTCATTGTCCCTGGGAACTGCAGCATTCTGTCAGCGATATCCCGCTTCAGGTCGAGATCGAGGGCATTGCCGAACATCAGCTCACTTGCAGCAAATAGCGAAAAATTGGCGTCGTACGAGTATTGGTTGATATCCGACACCACAAACCAGACAGCTGAAAGCGAAATCGCAATCTTTTTTTCACGCAAATCATCTCCAAGGCCTCCCAGTTTTTGCAACATGATCAGCGGGGTCGTGCCGACTTTTCCTACCGGTGAGGCCTGGAAACCTGTTGGCGCAGTGCGAAAAAAAACGCCCGCTGTTTCCCGAGCAGGACTAAGCAGCTCGGAACTGCCGTAAACCGGCAGCACGTCTCGCGCGTGAGCAGCAGTGCGTTGAAACGCGAGTCCCTGATTTTTGAGCTGAAATACGCGGGGAGCGACTGCGTGAAGAGTCTTGTGTTCAAGATGAATCGCAATCATTCGGCCAGCGAACAAAATCGACGCAGCGATGCCGACAGCGATAACGCCTGAAAACAAATGCGGTGTGCCGGTCCGGGCGGGGTGCATGATTGTTTGCAGATTATGCCTGCCAGCAAGGTCGCGCATGTGAGTCAAAGTACGAAGATTATGTAGGGTATCGACCTACACGCGAGGCATCAAGGAATCGTTCTCATCAGCTTCGGGGAGCGCGCCCATGAAAGAAATCATCAAGGGCGCGGTCGTAATAGATCCAGCCTTTCGCATTAAGATGACTTTTTTGAAGGTAAAGAAAAGCGGGATCCTCATCGTGGCCCTCAAATTCCAGTAACGGAAAATGGTATCGTTGCACAAGCGCGCGAAGCTTTGCGTAATAGTGTTTGCGAGCAGAACGCGAGACGCCTTTCTCGTCGTAAAAATCACCGGCGAGCGGCATACTAAGCAGTAACGGCCGAGCGTGAATCTTTGCTAGCGTGCGCAAAAGCAATTCCAAATCAGTCCAACCCGGGGATGCATTCATGTCCTCTCGAAATGCCTCGTCACGATAGCCAACCGTCCTTCCTTCGTTCGGACTTGAGGCTTTTGTGACCTTGTCCGCACGGGTGGCACTCTTGGTTCCGCTGACGTCCGCAATGAGCTTCGACCAATCGAGTGTTTCCGGGTGAAACGGCGCCGCGGGCTTTATCTTATGGCGAATGCGACTGAAAGCGGCAACATGATCCTGCAACTCCAGTATGATCGTCTGTGATTTCCCGACCGGCCAGAGCGCCCAAAAAACGAGGTGATCAAGCCAACGCTCAGAAGCGAGCCTCTTCAACACAAAGTCAAGGAATGGACTCTCTTCTAGCGTTCTCGGGTAGTTCAACATGCGCGAAGCGATCTCGCGCTTGAGTTCGAAATCCAGTGCAGTCCCAAATACCATCTCCTTCGCGGCCATCACCGAGAAATTTCCATTGTAGCCCTCGCGCCCGGGGTCACGCGTTAAGAACCAAGGAGGCGAAAGTGAGATAGCAATCTTTTTGGCGCGCAAATCCGAACCCAGGGCGGCAAGTTTTTGCGACATGGTCAGGCAGCTCGCGCCTCCAGCGCCGACGGGTGAGATTTGAAAACCCGTTGGGGCGGTACGGAAAAAAACATGGGCTCTTTCAGGCACCAGAACGGCGTTTAGTTCCGAGCTGGCGTAAAGCGGCAGCACGTTTGGGACACGTGCGGCCGCGCGTTGAAAGGCCAGGCCTTGGTTTTTAAGCGGGAACAACTCGGGAGCAGTCGAACGAATGGTGGCGTGTTCGAGGCGGACCGCCATTATTTCCGCGCCGAGCAAAACCGCCGCCACCAAGCCGGAAGCGATCAGTCCCGCAAACAAATGCGGCATGCCTTCTTTTGCCTGGACACTTGCCATGATACGCGAAGCTATTCCCGCGACCCGACGCTGCAATTGAATTTCATTTACGACACAGCTCGACGATCGCGAGAACCGTTTGAAGGGCCAACGGCAGACGCTAACCACGACGGCCGCATCGCCCAGCTGGTTTTATTTGGATTTGCAGACTCGAGGATCGATACTCGATGTCGTTTAATAATTGGGTATTTTCGCATTCTTATGTCGTCCTCTTCACTCTGGCAGCGTTTTCAACAGTACTTCTTGGATTACCGGGACCTCGGTTTCTCTCTCGACATCAGTCGGATGAAATTCCCGGATGATTTCTTCGAAAAAATGCAACCAAAGATCGATCAAGCGTTTGCGGGAATGCGAGCGCTGGAGGCCGGGGCAATCGCTAATCCCACTGAGAAGCGGATGGTTGGACACTATTGGCTCCGGAATCCCGCACTAGCGCCCACTCCGGAAATTCGCACCGAGATCGAAGAGACAATGAAACGCGTCAAGACATTCGCCGCGGATGTTCACGCGGGAAAAATGACGGCTGAAAATGGAAAGCGGTTTAAGCACGTGTTGCTCATTGGCATTGGGGGCTCGGCGCTCGGACCGCAATTCGTCTCAGACGCTCTGGGATCACGTCGCGATCCAATGGACATCTTTTTTTTCGATAACACAGATCCAGACGGCTTCGATCGCGTCTTCGAGAAGATGAGTAATGAACTGGCGCAGACACTGGTCGTGGTGGTTTCAAAGTCTGGCGGGACAAAAGAAACACGAAACGGAATGCTCGAGGCGGGAGTAAGATTCAAAGAAAAAGGGCTGCAATTTAACAAGCATGCAGTGGCTGTAACCGGCGTGGGCAGCGATCTCGACAAGTACGCCGAAAAGAACAGTTGGCTCGCCCGATTCCCGATGCACGATTGGATCGGCGGGCGCACTTCGGTGATGAGCGCGGTCGGGCTTTTCCCGATGGCCCTGCAAGGTCTTGATATCGATGATTTTCTGGCCGGCGCAGCGGCGATGGATGAGCACACACGTACACCGAATGTGATCCAAAATGCCGCAATGCTTCTGGCGCTGATGTGGTATCACGCCGGCAATGGCAAAGGCGACAAAGATATGGTGATCCTTCCCTATAAGGACAGGCTGGCATTGTTTGCGAAATATCTGCAGCAGCTGGTGATGGAATCGCTCGGGAAAGAAAAGGATCGCGACGGCAAAATCGTGCATCAGGGCATTGCTGTTTATGGCAACAAGGGATCGACCGACCAACATGCCTACGTGCAACAGTTGCGTGACGGGGTTTTAAATTTTTTCGTGACCTTCATCGAAGTGGACAAGGATCGGCGCAACCCGGCGATCGAAATCGAAGATGGAGTCACAAGTGGCGACTACCTCCACGGATTTTTGCTTGGAACCCGAAGCGCGCTTTACGAGAGCGGGCGGGAATCAATCACCATGAGCATTCCCGAGGCGAACGCGTTCAATATCGGCGCGTTGATCGCCCTTTATGAGCGCGCGGTGGGCTTTTACGGATCGCTGGTTAACATCAATGCTTATGATCAACCCGGCGTTGAAGCTGGGAAAAAAGCAGCGACAAGATTATTGGAGCTTCAAAAACAAGCGCGCGCGAAATTGACTCGTGGGCCCGGTAAAACGGCCGAAGAAATTGCGCGGTCAATAGATGCAGATCCAGAAGACGTGTTTCACGTGCTGCGGCATTTGGCGGACAACGATCCACACATCCGGGTCTCGCACGGCGAGGAACCGGCCGACGATCAATTTTCGCTGGCGGATTCAGATTCGTGAAGATGTACCCGACTTGGCAGGCGGAGCGCCTGCCCTACAATGGATTTCAACTGACAGGGAATGACTTAAACGTTGTAGGGCACGCGCCTCGCTTGCCCATCTGGTAAATTCGATACGCGATATGGCGGAGCCTCCTTCTGAAGATCGAACCGATGCCCTCAGCGTTGCCTGGAGCGACGTCGTTCGCTTTATTCGCCAGCTAAGCCACGACCTGCGTAATCATCTAAATGCGATCGAACTGCAGTCCGTTTATGTCAGCGAGTTGGAGCGAGAAGACGAACTCAAGAGCGAAATCAAGCGCTTGCGTGAAATGGTCTCTGGATTGACCTCCGCTTTGCAATCCCTTTCGAACGCAGTCAGTGGCGTCAAACCCAATCTGATCCCGTACAGGGCGGCCGATTTGGCGGAAGATTTGCGCAAGAAAATCGATCAGGATTTCTCCGGGCAAAGCGCGGCAATCGCCTGGAACATTCAGGTTGGTGACGCGATGCTGAATGTTGATCCTCAGCTTTTGCAGGAAGCGTTTACGGAGCTCTTTGCCAATGCCTTCCGTCACGATCATGACAGGGGCACGCTTGTTGCGATTGCCAGGATGGACAAGAACCGACTTCTTTTTACTCTTCAAGAGCCCAAAAGCCGATTTGACTTGCCCACCGAGAGCTGGGCGCGTGAGCCACTTCGGAAAGTCAGCCAGGGCCATTACGGTCTTGGTCTCAATCGCGTCCGCGCTATCGTAGAGACCCACGGCGGCGAAATATATGCTCACTATGATCCGAACGATTCAACGCTCATCACAACCCTCGCTCTCCCCTTTTCAAGCGGCTCTTCCAAAGATGCTTGAGTCGCGTTATTTCCCACTTTTAACAAACTGGAGTCCGTTGGTCGTGCGTAGTACGAAGGCGGCCAATTAATGAAAACCAACAACCACCGCGTCCTGATCATCGACGACGAGCGCCCCGTGCTCATGACGCTCGAGGCATTTCTAAAGCGGCATGGTTATCACGTGGATACAGCCCCCACGGCCTCTCAGGGACTCAAGTTATTACGGTCCAAACCTTCGACGCTCGTTTTGCTCGATCTCCAATTACCCGACGCCGACGGATTAGAAACGCTCGAACAGATCAAAGCCGAGGTCCCCGAAACGCAGGTCATTATCTTGACGGCGCACGACTCGCTGCACAATGCCATCGAGTCGATTAAGCGCGGCGCTTACCATTTCATCAGCAAGCCGTATGCGCCTGAAGAGTTGCTCAGCCTCGTGGAGAAGGCATTGGAAAAACAGTTTCTGTTGCGAAAAACCGAAGAACTTCGAGAGAAGACAGAGCAACTCGAACGGCGTCTGGAGGTGGCAGAGGCGCGGCCCTCGCTGATTTTCAAGAGCAAACCGATGCACGAAATCGAGGAATTGATCAATGCAATGGCTCCATCAGATGCCAATGCTCTGATCGTGGGTGAGAGCGGCGTCGGCAAGGAGGTAATCGCCAATGCTATTCACGCACGGAGCCGCCGCGCGGGAAAGCCAATGGTAAAGCTGAATTGCGCGGCGTTTCCCCAAACGATGATTGAGGGAGAGCTTTTCGGTTATGTGAAAGGTGCGTTCACCGGCGCGATGCAGGATTTCCCCGGAATGATCGCAGCGGCCGATGGCGGCACACTTTTTCTGGACGAAATATCTGATATGCCGGCGGAGCTGCAGACGCGCTTTTTGCGCGTGCTGCAAGAACGCGAGTATCGCCCCCTTGGAAGCACACAAACGATGAAAGCGGACTTCCGGGCGATCGCTTCAACCAATCGGCCGGTCCCCCAGGCGCTGTCGGAGAACCGGCTGCGCTCGGATTTGTACTACCGGCTAAACACGTTTCAAATTGAGGTGCCGCCACTTCGAAAACGGAAGCAGGATATTCCACCGCTGATCGCCGCGTTCGTGAAACAGTTTGCTCAGCAGCTCGGCAAATCAGAGCCAGACATTTCGCCGGAAGCGTTTCAAAAGTTGCTGGATTATTCGTGGCCGGGAAACGTTCGCGAACTGCAGAACGCCATCGAATACGCTGTAGTGCTGGCTCGACAGGGAATGATTGACGTGAAAGAGCTGCCCGCAGAAATACAGCTGCCAACCGCGCTGCAACAAGCCGAGATCGCCGCGCTGCCGCGTTCAGGGGTCCAGTCACTCGACGACGTCGAGCGAACTGCGATTATTCAGGCGCTCGCTGAGTGCCACGGAAACAAGAAAAAGGCGGCGGAACTTCTCGGCATCCAACGCCCCACGCTCTACAACAAGATGAAGCGCTATGCCATCGAGCTATAGCATTCGGATTTCGCCTGTCACGCCGTAGCCTTCGGCGAAGGCGGATCATTTCGCACGACGACTTCCAACTTAATTTCCTGGAACGCCAGGTGATCGTGGACCAGGCCGAGTAACTCAAGGGCGCTCGCGTCCGGCATGTGCGCGCAGCGCAGCTCAATCCGGGCGGGTTTGCCGGCAAGCTCCGAATGTGTCTCCGCCATTTCACCGTCGAGCAGAAATGAAACGTAGGCGTTGAACCGCTCCTGTAAGGCGAGCAATTGTTCGTCCGAGCCAATCCATTCGTTAGCCTCATTCATCACGAGCACGACTTCGCCGGTGTTTTTATCCTCCGCGATTACGTCGATTATGCCTGTCCGATCTTTCATTTTGCAGTTTGAGACCGCTATTCTTCGGGTCCTTCGCAAATTGGACGTTCGGATTTTGACCGCCGATGTTCAACCAAACAAATGATAAACGACATGACTGCTGAAGAGATTCGCACGCTTCCAAATAAGTAGGGGCGATTGACCTCAATCGCCTTCGAGCGAACCTTGATATCGCCGTGGCAAAAGCAAAACGCGCTGGTCGATTGACCCTTCTCGGACGGAGCGAAGCGAGATTGCCCGCCTCACCTGCCGAGGCGCGCCTCGAGACTTTTCCAAATCCCACCCCTGGTCGCAATTACCGGATTCATTTTGAAACGGATGATTTCACTTCGGTTTGTCCAATCACCGGCCAACCAGATTTTGCCAGGATAGACATCGATTACGTCCCGGATCGTCTGTGCGTCGAAAGCAAGTCGCTCAAGTTTTATCTAGCCTCGTATCGGAATGAGCGTGCCTTCAACGAAGCGGTAACGAACCGCATTCTGGACGATTTCGTGAAAGCGTGTGCGCCACGCGAGACGATCGTAACCGCGCAATTCTCCGCGCGGGGCGGAATCGCACTCACTGTTCGTGCGGAGTATCCGGACAAAACGGGCGGCCGCGAGAAGGAATGATGGTGTCATTCCGAGCGAAGTCGAGGAATCCCGTTGCGAAACCGAGGGTATCTCCGCGGGATCCTTCGACTCCGCTTTGCTTCGCTCAGGATGACAGTCGACTAAGATGAAACGCGCAGTCGTTCTCTTGAGCGGCGGAATTGATTCGACAACAACGCTGGCGATCGCCATTTCAGAGGGCTACGAAGTTTACGCACTCTCATTCGATTACGGCCAGCGCCAACAAATCGAAACCGAAGCCGCTCGCCGCGTCGCCAAATCGTTAGGCGCAAAAGAACATCGCGTTGCAAAGATCGACTTGCGCATCTTCGGCGGCTCGGCGCTGACGGATGATGTCGATGTGCCGAAGAAGCGATCGGACACAGAAATCGCGCATGGAATTCCGGTCACGTACGTCCCGGCACGCAATACAATCTTTCTCGCTTACGCCCTTGCCTGGTCGGAGGTGATCCCCGCCAGTGACATCTTTCTAGGTGTAAACGCTATTGATTACAGCGGCTACCCTGATTGCCGTCCAGAATTCATCGAAGCGTTTGAGACCATGGCCAATCTTGGGACCAAAGCCGGCATGGAGGGCAAACACTTCCAAATTCACACACCGCTGATCAAGTTTTCGAAAGCCGAAATCATTCGCAAAGCCGTCAAGCTCCGAGTCGATCTTTCACTCACGCATAGTTGTTATGATCCGTCGCCGGAAGGTTTCGCCTGTAGTGAATGCGATTCCTGCCTCTTGCGGCTCAAAGGTTTTCGCGAAGCCGGCATAGAGGATCCGATTCGTTACGCTAAGAAATGAAGCGCCTGCTCAGAATCTTTGAGCTCTCGAACAGCGAACAGCGCGTCGTTCTGATCGTGATGTTCATTCTGATCACGATCACATTTGTCGGATATCAACGGCGCATTCATCGTCATCCCGTTCAGGTAACATCAGCGGCGGAACCGAAACCATCTCCAAGTCCTTTGGAAACTCAGGATGAGCGATAGAGTTTTATTTTCGCGCGTGATCTTTGTGCAAATCCGATTCAGCGGTTGTCAGTAGAACAATCAAATCTGCACACTCGACATTTCAATCCTCCAAACCCGGAATCCGGCCGTAGCCAACAAACACCGGACTGATCTTTGCGTCGCCGCTGTTCGGTGGCGGCGGCATTTTGAAATCGAAAACGCTGACGCCAAAGCGCTGTTTTCCATCGTAGGTGCGACCATCACTTGATCCGATCATGACTCGCTTTTTCGTTCGCTTCTCGCGGCCCAGATAAATCATGGTGTGCGTGACCGGTGGATCGCGATCGATGGTGTAAGTGCCACTCCAAAAGAGTAAGTCTCCGGGTTTAAGAGCATCGAGCTCGAACGTATCTTCGTGACGGCTCAAGACCGCATTGAAATTTCCGGCCTTGCGCACCCAGACGTATTGCTGGCTGGAATCCCGCGGCACATCTTTGAATCCGTTTTGGCTGAGAAGATAATAAATGAAACCGGAGCAATCCATCCCGCCATTGGCGGGATCTGCGGAGCCGTAGTTATAACCCAAATTTTGTTTTGTCAGCTCCAGGCCTGCATCGATGATCTCGCGCACTTTTTGAGAATAATTGTCGTAGCCTGAAATCTGATCAGACGAAAGAGTCACATTGGGCGCGCCTTTTTTCTCTGCACCGGGATGCGGCGAACGTGAAGGGCTTGGAGTTTCAGTTGGACTTGGGGCCGGGCTCTCTTCGGGAGTTGCTGTTGGCGCGGGAGACGCTTTTTTGCGCTTTGATTTTGTCTTCGGCGTAGCGGTCGGAGACGCAGTCGGAGTCGGTGAAACCTTCTTATGTCTTGGCGAAGGTGTTGGCGATGGGCTGGGTGTCGGTTTCTTCGTCGAACGTTTCCTATGTTTTCCCGTCGGGGTTGGCGTTGGCGTTGCGAAAATTTTCTTAATCTTTGTGCCTAACGATTCTTCGGCGTTCGCAGTATCAATTGCGCCAAATAACAGTGCGAAAAACGAGAGAAGCCCGACGAATTTTCCGTATGTCATTCCGAGCGAAGTCGAGGAATCTCTGATTTTATTCTAAACGCCCGTCTAAAGCAGCGAGAGATGTCTCCACTTCGGTCGGCATGACAACTACGCGAGCTGCTGGAGAATTGCTTTGTTGAGACGAATCCCGCCCTCGAAATTTTCGAGAGGAAAATTCTCGTTAGGCGAATGCGCGCGGCAATCAGGCAGCGCGAGTCCCAGCAACAGCGTTTCGATGCCGAGGATGCCGCGAAATTGTGAGACAATTGGAATGCTGCCGCCTTCACGTATGAGCGCAGGGTCGCGGTTGAACGCTTCGCGCAGTGCGCGCTGGGCCGCTTCGCCGATTCCTGAATGCGGATCGGTGAGATACCACGGACCGCTATGCCCGTCGGCAATTTCCATCGTAACGCCTTTGGGCAGATTTTTTTGTAAATGCACTCTTGCCAGCTTTAGAATTTCATCGCCTTCCTGGTCCGGAACTAGGCGGAACGTCAATTTCGCCATCGCATGACTGGCGATGACTGTTTTTGTCCCTTGCCCCTGATATCCTCCACCGATTCCATTAATCTCGGCAGTAGGTCTAGCCCAGATGCGCTCGAGCGAATTGTAGCCGGCTTCGCCGAAAAGCTCGGGCACGCCTGTTTCCTTCAGGATCAGTTTGTCGCCATCGACTGGAAGGTTTCGCCACGCGTCCCGCTCCCATTTTTCCAGCGGCTTAACCCGATCATAGAATCCGGCGATTGCCACGCGGCCTTCACGATCGTGAAGTGTGGCGAGCAATTGCGCCAGCGCCGTGATTGGATTTTGAACGGCGCCCCCAAAAATACCGGAATGCAAGTCCATCTTCGGCCCAGTGACTTTGATCTCTAGGGCGGTCACCCCGCGCAGGCCGTAACTCAACGTCGGCACACCTTTCTCAATCATTCCGGTGTCGGAGACCACCCCAACGTCGCTCTTCAGTGCCTCGCGATTTTCGTTGAGAAAAGGGCCGAGGTTCCCGCTGCCGATTTCCTCTTCGCCTTCAATCACCAGATGCAAATTCACCGGCAAATCGCCATTTTGCTCGATCGTTTCCTGAATGCCGAGAATGTGTGAAAGGATCTGGCCTTTGTTGTCGGTTGCGCCGCGTGCAAAGACGTAGCCGTTTTTGAGAACGGGCTCGAACGGTGGCGAATCCCACAGTTCCAACGGATCGGGCGGCTGCACATCGTAATGCCCGTAGATCAAAACCGTGCGGCGCCCGGGCTGATGTTTATTCCGCGCCCAGACGATGGGATGCCCGCGCGTGGGAACAAGTTGTGTCTCCAGCCCGATGCTCGTGAGCTTGTTTACGAGCCATCGTGCGCAATCCTCCAGCTTTTCTTTGTACTTGTCATCAGTTGAAACACTTGGAAACCGAAGGAACGAATAATAATCCTCGAGGTAATTGTCGCGCATGGCCAGAAGCTAATCGGTTTTCGCCATTTGCCTACGATTTCCACGAAGTTCGACGCGGATCAGATACAAAATCGAAGCCGTCGCTAACACAATTCCCGTCACCACAAACTCGCGAGCCGTGGCGTGCGCGAGAATCCAAATGATCGCGACGATTGCAAGCGCGGGCACAATTTTCATTCCGGGAAAATTGAAGGGCTGAGCACCGTCAGCTCGCACATCGCGTTGCACGAGAACCCAGCAACTGGCGCAGCAAAGCAGATACATCAACAGAACAGCGACGTTCGAAAGCACCGCCAGCTTTTCAAACGTGCCGCTGATTGACAGCGCAAAGGCCAGCACCGCATAAGTAATGATGGCGACGTCCGGCGATCGATAGCGGGGATGAACGTGTGCGAAAAACTGCGGCAACGCCCCATCCCGACCGAAAGCAAAGATCATCCGCGGCGAACTCAGGATGTCACTGGTCACAAATCCAAATGCGGAAATGGTCGCTCCAGCCAGAAGAATTGTGCGGCCCAGATTCCCGAGAAAAGTGGCCGCAGCTTCAGCAAGCGGCGCGCCAGGATGGTTTGCGAGATCAGCACCGAGCGTGCCCTGCCCTACGACTTGGATCAGGATATAAATCACTGTCGTAATAACGAGCGCGAGATAAGCGGAGCGCGGAACGGTGCGCGCCGGGTTCTTCACTTCACCGCTGGGAATCAATGCCACCTCGATTCCGACGAAGGCAAAAATCAACAGGATCACCGCGTCGCCTAACGACTTGCTGCCGGGCCAACCGCTCCAGGCAAGATTCGGCGGATGAACAAAGAAAATTCCCACGCCAATGAACAGCAACAGCGGCAGGAGCTTTGTGACCGTGACCACCGTGACCGTGCCTGCGCCTTCCCGCACGCCACGGATATTGATTAGGACGAGCGAACTGTAAACGGCGAGGATGACGACAATGCGCATCATGGGGTTGCCGAGGAATGGAATTACGAGCGCGACTGAATTTGCGAGAACGTTTACGACGCCGGCAACTGCGCCGAGCGCCGTGAGAAAATAAAGCATGCCGGCGAGAAAGCCGACGTAACGACCAAATGCGACTTCGACATACGCGTAAAGGCCACCGGTCAAGGATACCCGGCTGCCCGCAATTGCGAAGCAAGTAACGAACAACACCATCGCAACCGCACAACAAACAAATGCGAGTGGAGCCGCAGGTCCCAGCTCTCCCGCAACCGTTGCCGGAATCACGAAAATTCCTGCACCAATTGTCGAGCTGACAATGTTGGCAGTCAGAGCTGGAATTCCAATTCCCCGGACCAGCTGATGATCGACACGCTCCGCTTGTTGGATCGACAGCGTCGATTCATCAGCCATTGGCGCATCCTGCGTGATTCAGTTGTCTAACGCAAGAGTGCGCGCTAGCTTCGCGGCCGAGGGTCGTTTTTTCGAATGGCGGGTACTTTTAGCGCGGCACGTGGGTTGGGACGCCTCTCTTTGGCGAAGGAGAGGGAGACGGTGATCGAGTCCCGGGCCGCTAATTGTTCCGACCCCTCACAGTCATCCTCTCCCTTTATCTCAAGGGGCGAGGCGCGTAAGCGCGTAGGCCTCCACGCTAGTGGGGCGCTCAATACCCAATATCCTGTGGTCGGACCTCATCAAAAACCCTCCAAATTGTGTGTTTTTCGCTTGTAACCGTTCTGCGCCTGCTGTATTGACCTCCTGAGGCCCGAGGTTTTGGCCTACCATGCATTTACAATCGCTCGAGCTTCTCGGCTTTAAGTCGTTCGCCGACAAAACGCTCCTTAGTTTTCACGAAGGCATCACCGCTATCGTCGGGCCGAACGGTTGCGGAAAATCCAATGTGCTGGACGCGGTGCGCTGGGTACTCGGCGAGCAATCTGCAAAATCCTTGCGCGGCGATGAGATGGCTGACGTGATCTTCGACGGCAGCGAGGCACGCAAGCCGGTGGGATTCGCCGAGGTATCACTGACTTTCACTGATTGTGCTGACGAGCTCGGCATCGACTGGCATGACGTGCGCGTAACTCGGCGTGTCTATCGCGATGGCAACTCCGAATACCTGCTAAACAAAACGTCCTGTCGACTGCGCGACATCCAGAATCTCTTCGCCGACACGGGTATCGGGCGTGCTGCGTACTCAATGATGGAACAGGGCAAGATCGATATGATCCTGAGTTCGCGCCCCGAAGATCGACGCACAGTTTTTGAGGAAGCAGCAGGAGTTACAAAATACAAGACGCAAAAACGCGAGGCACTGCGCAAACTGGAAGCGACCGAGGCAAATCTCCTGCGCATCGGCGACATCATTAAGGAAGTAAAACGCCAAATCGGTTCGTTACAGCGGCAGGCGGGCAAAGCGCGGCGTTACCAGGCAATGCACGACGACCTTCGCGTCCTTGATACTCATTATTCGCGCAAGCAACTCGAAGCGCTCGAAGCTGACCTCGCCCATTGTCAGGCTGAGATTGCGCGTCTCGGCGAATCAGAAGATTCCACTCGCACCAAAATCGACGCAGGCGAAAACGATTTGGCCGAGCAACGCCGCGCCCTGGAAGAAATCGATGCGCAGATTGCGGGCAGCCGCAGTGAACTTCAGCGTCTTGAAAGCGAAATTAACGCGCACCGAAATCGAATCCTATTCAATCGGCAGCGGGCCGAGGAATTGAACGAACTGGTTGAACGCTCTCGAAACGATATTGCGGCTGCCGAAACTAAACGCGCGCAGCAAGGCAAGGAAATTCAAGAGGCAAATGCGCTGATTGAAAAGACAGAGGGGGCCCTGCAGTCCAAGGAAGCAGAGCTAAAGAAACTTTCTGGCCAACTCTCGGACCTTCGCACCCAGCGAAATGCGCACGAATCGAAACGCGAGACGTTGCAAAAAGCAGCGTCAGAAATCGAGAGCCGCATCGCTGAACTGCAGGAGGAGATTTCCGGTCTGAAAATTCGCCGTGAAACGACAGAGGAAAATCGGCGCGGTCTAGATACCGCCGTTTCCAACATAGAGGCCGCCCGCACCCGAATCCAGGATGAGATCGCTGCTGCACGCACGACGGCCGAGAACCTGCAGAACAAACTCGATCATTGTCGAGCCGCTGTTCAGATTGGCGGCGAGACGTTGCGGCAGCACCAGCAACTTGTCGCAAGCATGGAGAAAGAGCTCACCGCAATCGAGCGTGGGCAGGCAGAAAAAGAATCGCGGCTTGAAATTCTGCGTCAGCTTAACGAGGAGGGCGAAGGTCTTGCGCAGGGGTCGCAGGCTGTGCTCAAAGGTCTTCATGACCGAGCGCGAATCAAGCCCGCGCTGGCCGGCGCTCTGGTAGCGAATCTCGATGTGGATCGGAATTTCATCCCCGCAATCGAAGCAGCCTTGGGCCGCAATTTGCAGGCGATCGTCCTAAACGACGCGCAATTGGCGCCTGAAATTATTGCGGCTCTGAAAGGGAAGAAACTCGGTCAGGTGGCGTTGGTCGTTCCGCAACTCGCCAATGGCATAACCAAAGAGCATGGAAAACGCGCTCCTGAAAAATCGCTCGGGTGGGCAATCGACAAAGTGAAAGCGCCGGAACCGCTCGCACCACTTTTAGCACAATTGCTTCACAACATCGCGATCTTTCAGAACTTCGAGGACGCGCTGGCTGCCAAGAAACAACACAGCGAAATCGCAGCTGCGACGCTGGATGGCGAATTGATTTCGACCGAGGGAGTTGTGTTTGGCGGGAGCCGGGAAGCATCAGCAGATTCTCTACTCGAACGCAAAGCGCGAATATCGGCCCTGGAAAGGGAATGTTCCGAGATCGGTAAACAACGCGACGCTCTGCTTAAAAAATGCAATGACGCCAGAGGAGCATTGGAAAAAGCTAGCGGCGAGCTGGAAGAGGCCCGACGGCGTTACGAAACCGCGGAACGTGAAAAGTCCGATTGCGACAATCGAATTCTCTTCCTCACGCGAGAACTCCAGGAGGGCGAACAGAAGCAGACCCAGGTTCGGTTTGAGCAAACTACGTTGGCCCGACAAATCCAGGCCGCAGACGAACGCATTGCAAAACTAGAAGACGAACTGGCTGCAGAACAGGCGACTTTGGGAGCGAACCAAGGCGAACAGGAATTACTGGAGGCCGCACAGGATGACGTCGCGAAGCGCGAAGACGAGGCAACGGAGCAACTGAACGAATTGCGTCTCACCGTCGCCACGGAGCGACAGCGCTACGACCATCTTATCGCGCAGCGCCGGCCGATGAGCACCCGTGAAGCCGAGCTTGCAGAGGCAATTGCGACGCGCCAGGCTGAGATCCTCAACTTCGAAAAGCGGCTGGCCACGCAGTCAGAGGAATCGCGAACCGCCGAATCCGCCATCGAGCAGCAAACCGGACAACAGGCAGACCTTGAGCGAGCACTAGCCGCGCTCACCGAACAGCGCAGGGAGCGCTCGACAACAATGAACGAAGCGGAATCGAATCTGCGCACCATTCGAAACTCGTTAAACGACCTGCGCGATTCGCGTTCGAAGGAACAAGTGCGCCAGGCAGAGCTGCAGTTGAAGATCGACAATCTCACTGACCGCGTTTCGCGCCGGTATCAAATTAATCTGCGCGAATTTAGCTGTGACCAATCGGCATTTGAAAAAACGTTGCGCACGCAGCTGAAGCGTAATGACAAAGTGGAGGGCGGAACTCCCGCGATGCCGGGCTCACCGGAGCTCGCTCCTCCACATGTCGAAGAGCTTATCGCAGATCTTCGGACGCAGCTCGACAACATGGGCCCCGTAAACCTGGATGCTGTTCATGAATACGACGAGCTGGAAGAGCGATACAAATTTCTCGAAACGCAAAATAGCGACCTCACTAATTCGCGTCGCGAATTGCTCGACGTGATTGCGCAGATCAACTCGACTACGAGGAAGTTGTTTAGCGAAACCTTTGCTCAGGTACGGATCAACTTTCGTGAAATATTCCTGGAGCTCTTCGGCGGCGGACGCGCGGACCTGTCCCTGCTCGATGAAAACGATCCGCTCAACTGCGGAATCGAAATCAGCGCCAAGCCCCCGGGGAAACAATTGCAAACCGTTTCCCTGCTGAGCGGAGGCGAGCGCTCGATGGTCGCGGTGGCATTGCTGTTCGCAATCTACATGGTGCGACCAAGTCCGTTCTGCATTCTCGACGAAGTGGATGCGGCCATGGATGAGGGCAACATCAACCGGTTTATCCGTGTGCTGGATCGCTTCGTAGAACAGAGTCAGTTTATCATCATCACGCACAATAAACGCACCATTGCCAAGGCCGACGTGCTGTACGGTGTAACGATGGAAGAGCGCGGCGTGAGCAAGCTGGTAGGGATGAAGTTGACCGCGCCACACCAGGTCTCCGCCGAAACGTTTACGAACGCAGAACAGAAGCCGAGACAACAGCGTCTCGCGCTTGCCACGCGGTAGTTTTCCTTCTGGGGAGGCAGGCTGCTCGCTTGGAGTTATCGGCACCTTGTCCTCCCTGGAGGGCGAATAGCGGCGCTGTAAAATTTTTTTGCGCGGGCTGGCCGATCTTGCGTAAAATTGCGGGATGCTTCAGACGGCGCAGCGCCAATCGAAAACCAAAAAGCCAAAGACAGCGCTGCCACGCGAGCGCTTCCTCGAAGCGTTTCGCTGGATGCTCCTGGCGCGAACGCTGGAGGAAAAACTCGTTAGTCTCTATCGGGGCGGCCTGATCACCGGCGGCGTCTACATTGGGAAAGGCCAGGAAGCGGTGAGCGTGGCGTGCGGTCTGTTTTTGAAAAAGGGCGATATCTTCGCGCCGTTGATTCGCGACCAGGCAGGACGATCCGCATTCGGCGAACCGCTGTTGGATGTCACGCGCACTTATCTGGGTTCGCGCCTTGGCCCAATGCGCGGTCGCGACGGCAACATCCATCGGGGGCGACCACAGGAGAACCAGCTTGCCATGGTCAGCCATCTAGGCGCGATGATTTCGGTTACTGTCGGCGCGCTAATGTCCAAACGATTCAAGGGAGAGAAAGGCTTCGTCGGCCTGGCGTGCATCGGCGAAGGCGGGATGCAGGCCGGTGCCTTTCATGAGGGGATGAATATCGCCGCAGTAGAACAGGTGCCGCTGGTTATCGTCGCGACAAATAATCATTATGCCTATTCCACATCAAATGATCGCGAGTTCGCGTGCCATGACCTGGTCGATCGCGCGATTGGTTATGGTTTTGAAGGCTACAGCCTTGATGGAACGGATCTCGGCGCGTGCCTGGAGGTAATCGGTGGCGCCGTTAAACGTGCGCGCGCGGGACGTCCGCCGCAATTGGTTGTCGCTTCCGTCTTGCGGCTTTCCGGACACGGCGAACATGACGATGCCAGTTACGTGACGGAGGAGATCAAGCGCGAACCATTTGCACGCGACTGTTTAAAGGTCGCCGAGCAAACGATCGCTGATTTGAAATTGGTCGATGGCGAAACGCTGGCTGAGTGGCGCAAAGAGGCAGCCACAAAAGTGGATGAAGCAATTGCTACTGCACAACAGGAAGCTCCGCCCGAAGGCGACAAAGAAGATTGGTGCGCGATCTCCATGCGCAATCTTGTGGATAGCCCGGAATGAGCATCACGTATCTCGAAGCAATCCGCGAGGCGCAGGCAAAACTGCTCCGCGACGACAAACGCGTGTTTATCTATGGGCAGGACGTCGGCGGCACGTTTGGCGGCGCGTTCAAAGCAACAAAAGGTCTGGCCAAAGAATTTCCGGGCCGGGTGCTGAACACGCCGATTAGTGAAGATGCAATGGTGGGAACCGCCATTGGAGCGGCGATAGAGGGAATGCGACCGATTGTCGAAATGCAGTTCGCTGATTTCTCCAGCATCGCGCTGAACCAAATCCTGAACAACGCCGGCACCCATTACTGGCGGACAAATATGCCGGTCCCCATCACCGTTCGTCTGCCTTCTGGTGGGACTAAAGGCAGTGGGCCATTCCACAGTCAATCGATGGAATCAATTTATGCGCATTATCCGGGGCTCATTGTCATGACGCCGGCCACGGTGGAAGACGCGTACACCATGCTCATTGAAGCGGTGGCCATCGATGATCCGGTTATCTACTGCGAGCACAAGTATCTCTATTATCATCTCAAGGCGGACAAACTACCGACGGAGGGCTTGCCCACAGGCAAGGCACGTATCACGCGGGAAGGACGCGACCTCACCATTGTGAGTTATAGCGCGATGGTGCACGAAGCGCTCGCGGTCGCGGAACAATTGGCCCCTGAAGGTTTTGAAATTGAAGTTGTGGATCTTCGCTCGGTTAAGCCGGTCGATACCGATACCGTGCTCGCTTCGGTCGCGCGCACCGGTCGCCTGCTATGTGTAGGAGAATCATTCCCATGGGGCGGCGTAACAGCCGAGGTGATTGCGCGAGTTACGGCCGAAGGTTTTCATCTGCTGGACGCAGCGCCGCAACGGATTAATGCGAAAGACACACCGATCCCTTATCATCCAAATCTTTGGTCGGCCCATAGGCCCAGCGCAAAAGAGATTGCGCGAAAAGCTCGCGCCCTGCTTCGAGAATAGAAATTTATGCCGCAAGTCCCAATCATCATGCCGCAACTCGGCGAGTCGATCGCCGAAGCCACCATCGTCGATATCAAAATAAAGCTTGGCGATGACGTCGCGGATGACCAGGAAATTATAGACGTCGAAACCAATAAAGCGGTGATGGGCGTGACGACGCCATGCAAAGGCAAAATTGCACAAATCACGGTGCAATTGAAAGAGACTTACCCGGTGGGTGCGGTTCTCGGATATGTGGAAGCGAGCGAAGCGGACGCCGCGAGATTTGCAAAGCAAGCGCCTCCTCCACCGCAGCGCGAAGTCGCAGAAGAAATTCCCGCGCGTGCTGACCAGGAGGTCGCTCGCGCACGCCAGAAGAAGATCGCGGCGCGTGACGGCGACGGCGCACGCTCTGGCGGATTGCCCGTTCCAGTTGTGGCGAAAGGCGCGACATTCATGTCCCCGCGTGTTCGAGCACGGATGGCCGAGCTACAGTTAACAACCGCTGATCTCGCAGGAATCATGGGCACCGGCACGGGCAACCGCGTTACAATCAAGGACCTCGAAAATTTCCTGAAGAAGATCGAGAACCAAACGGCTCATGAAGCTTCCGCTATTCGCGCGGGCGTGGCCGACGCGATGCGGAGAAGTTGGACACGACCGCTTTCAACGATTGGGTCGTCGGTGAATCTTGATCCGGTGCTGCAGGATCGACAGTCGCGCGATCCAAAGCCCGGCCCAGGTTTGTACGCGGTTCGCGCGCTTGCGCTGGCCCTTGCAGAAACTCCAGGCGCAGCGGCGAAGTTGATCGGCAATCGCGTCGTGCAATCAGACTCCATTGATGTAGGCATCGCCGTCGAAGCCGAGGATGGAATCATGGTGCCTGTGATTCGGGCGGCCGACAAGACATCGCTTGCCGATCTCACCGCGAAATACAAGGAGCTCGTCGATCTCGGCCGACAGCGACGTATCTCGCCGGACATGCAAGCCGGCGGCGTTGCGACCGTTTCGAACTTCGGGACTTTTGGAATGGAATGGGGCACGCCAATCCCACTGCCGGACCAGACATTGCTGCTTGGTCTGGGGGCCGGAAAAAAAGTCCCCTCATGGGATGAAGAGAAAAAAGAATTTATTCCCAAGACCGAGGCTCAGATCACGCTAAGCTTCGATCATCGCAGCATCGACGGCGGCGGCGCGAGTCGTCTGCTCAAACACGTCATCGAGCTGCTGGAGAGTGCCAAAAAACTGTAAGGCCCGTCCGCGTCATGCGGGGCGTCCTCTCGGTGTCAGCGGCATGAGATAATGAGCGCTGCAATTTCATACGTCATTGCTTCCGTTCAGCGCAGCGGAACGCATTTGCTTTGCAGCATCCTTCGGAGCACTGGAATGGCCGGTTCGCCTGAGGAGTATTTTTTGTCCAAGCCCGGAGAAACCTGGGAGAAACGCTGGGGCGCGCCATCGCGCGCCGCCTATGTGCAACACGTTTTACGGCAAAATACCGCGACCAATGGAGTCTTCGGCACTGTCGTGATGTGGAGTTATTTCGAACGAATGCTCCAGATGCTGCAGGAAATCCCCGCATACAAAACTTTGAATGGAGCGCAACTTCTCGCGGCTGTTTTCCGCAAGCCAAAATACATCTGGATGCGACGCCGGAACCATGTCGAGCAGGCGGTCTCCTGGGCCATGGCGTGCCAAACGGGTGTCTGGGCTCAAAAAGCCGAGGAGAAATTGCAACCCAACGCCATACCCAGGTTCGACTTCAAGGTAATTGACGAATGGTGCAACCGCATCGCAGCGCACGACGAAGGCTGGGCGAACTATTTTCGTGAGAATCGAATTGAGCCTCTGGTCCTCTTTTACGAAGACGTCGTCGCGTCTCACCGCGCCGCGGCGGAACGCATTCTGGAATTTCTGGGATTGCCATTTCCACCGGACTTGGAAATCCCGCCGCCAGTCGTTGAAAAGCAAGCCACTCGAATCTCCCGGGAGTGGACAGAATGTTATCTCAAGCTCAAAAGAAAGAAGACCGGCAGGCTTAGCCGTATCATCAGGCGCATGCGAATTTAAAGATTCGCCGGTGAGGTTGCGTCTTAACCCCCGCAGAGTCGTGGCAAAAATTCAGTTGTTCGCTCTGCCTCTCAAGATGAATGCGAGCAGGATTACGAAGACACACGCCGCGGCGGTCGCACTTCCCCAAATTAACCAAGCTGGTCGATAAACGAGAGCAAGCCGTCCGTGAGCGCCAGCTGGAACTTCGACAATTGAAAATAATCCGCGATAAGATGTGACGGCGAGTTTTCGATCGCTCAGCCGCGCTTCGTATCCGCGAAAGTAGGGCCTGGAAAAAGTGACTAGAGCCGGACGATCGCCATTGGGCACATCGACATCTGCTTCCACTCTATTTCGCGAATCATTGATTCGGGAAATAGTCGCTGTGGCAAATTGCTCTTCAGGCCGCGAATCGATGGACGTTACCGAACGAACTCGAGCCAATGGAGCACCGTGTCGATGGAAGACCCGGCCTTCATCAGTTGTAAGAACCGCTTGCCATTCGGAAGTCGGCTGAGGCGCGATATCCAATTCCCGGGCAACGACAATTCCATCCACGCCTAACAAAGCTAGTTCGCCGTCTTTGCCGGCTTGATTGCTGAGCAAATAACCTCCGACGCTGGGATTGATTTCACCATGAATCGAAGTCTGGAATTCCCGAGCCACGCCCGCGGGCCGAATCGGACTGTAGCCATTGATGAAATGCAATCCTGCCCACATCGGTGTGCTTCCAGGACGCAGAACTTCGCCCACCGGCTGCGGTTTGTTTGCCACACAATAGGTAAGCTCCGCCCACGGATAAATGCCGAGATAAAGTCGAGCGGGATCGAGCGGTTCTGGTTTGAGCAGGTCTTGCGAAAAGTTGTACCTCGGGACGTCGCAATTTGTCGGGATCCAGACGTAAGTGGCCAGTAATGCCAGAAACGTAATCATCATTGGCCGCCATTCCCGAAATTCAGAATCACGCAACAAAAACGTCGATAGGCACCAAATCGCTGCGAGCCCAAGAAAAATCCACGTGAGCGGAAAAGCGTACGAGCCAGTCGTGCGCAAGATTAGCATCGCGAGAGCGGTAATGGCAGTAAGGCCAAGCGCCACTGTAGCCGGGACCGGGGATCCCGCTCGCAGGTGCAAGGCTTCTGCCGCGCATATCGCGAGAACCAAATGAAAAAACGGCAACCATCGAAAGCTCCATCGAAAAAGCCCGGTTGTCGGAATCATGCAGAGCAGGAGCACAACCAGGAGGAGGACCAGTTCCCATTTGATTTGCCTAACGAGCGCCCGCGCGCGCCAGAGCAATCCGGAGATCAGCGCTGCCGGAGCGACAAGCCCACACGCCAGTTCCGTTGCCGTGTGTGGCAAGTAGCGGTTGGAAAAATCGGACCAATTAACGGTCCAGCATGGCAAGATGAGGCTGGGCAAAGCCGCTGGCGGAACAAGCCATTGCCAATGCGCTCTCGCCGGCTGCAATTCGCGCGCTGAACCCTGGACCAAATCAAGAATCGCGAGCCACGCGGGCGCCGACAATCCGAAGCCGAGTGCCACGCCAAAGAGCATTGGCGCAACCGACAAAATGCTTCGCGTTCCGGTTAACGATCCGCCCGCCGCACGGCGGGACGGATTCGCCGTGGCGAACTTGATTGCCAGCCATGCAACCAAGACGAGCAGCATCAAAACCGTGTAGGGAAATCCGCCAGTAACAACGAGGTAAACAAACGGCGCAGGCCAGAGGAATCTCCATTTGCCTCGCCGAGGATCGAGCGCGCGCGCCGCGCCCCACCACGCCCAGGGCAGCCATGTAAAAGCCCCAAGGGCGCCGAACCAATCGGTCGCGCCCCAGCAGATGATCCAACCGTTTAGCGACGTGATCAACGCGACGAAAATCGACAAGGGAACCGAAAACTGACGATCGCGCGCGAGCAAAAACGCGCCCACTGCTAGAGCGAAAAGATGCGCAATGGAAACGGCAGCCGCTTGCTGCGGAAATGTGAGCGGAAATTTCCAGACGACGATGACGACGGCGTTCACAAAAACCGAGAACACTCCGTACTGAAATTCCCCGGCGAGATTGCCGCAGACCCACGAATAGGGGCTTAAGATTGGGAAATGGCCTTCGGACCAGCTGCGTGCCATGTCGGCGAACACGGGAAGAACAGACAGTTCATAATCGTCGTTCCAAAAAACGAGGGGACTGTGCCAGAGAAGAATGAGGCAGAAGAAGACGACCAGTAGGCCGGCGAAGGTTGCGCCAACGAAATTGTACGGCGTCTGTGTCAGACGCTGCCTATTTGGGATCTGGTCTTCGCAGCGTTTCACAGAAACGCCCTACAAAACAACCGGTTTTCCCTCGGTCATCACCAGGACCTTTTCCTCAATCCTGTGTTCGCGCGCGGATTTGAGCAAACGTTGCGGCGGTTCATGCAGAGGTTCGAAGCCGAGGCGAAAGGTCCCGTAGTGCATCGGGATCAAAGTCTTTGCGCCGAGTTCGAAAAATGCTTTGACCGCTTCTTCTGGATTCATATGAACTTCCCGGCCTGTTGGCGCTTCGTAAGCACCGATGGGAAGCAGAGCAATTTCGATCGGGTAGCGGTCACCGATTTCTCTGAAGCCGGGAAAGTAGGCGCTATCGCCGCAGTGAAAAATGGTTCGGCCATTCGCCGCAATGACGAACCCGCCAAAGTCCCGGTGCAAATCCGCGAGAAACCGCGCACCCCAGTGATGACAGGGCGTGAGCGAAATTTTGAGCGGACCCAGTTCGACTGTCTGCCAGTAATCGAGCTCGTGCACGATGTGAAAACCGAGATCGTGCACCAGGTTTCCCACGCCCATCGGCACAATGATCGGCTGGTCGGCCGCTACGCGCCGCAGCGTGCGCCGGTCGAGATGATCGAAATGAGCGTGAGTCACCAAGACGAAATCAATCGATGGCAAATGATGGATTTCGAAGCCCGGTTGTTTCAGACGCTTGATTACCTTGAGCCACTTCGACCAGTTCGGGTCAATCAGGACATTGACCTCGTGGGTCTGAACAAGAAATGACGCGTGGCCGATCCACGTAATACAAATCTCGCCTTCTCGAATTTTTGGGAATTGCGGGGGCCGCGGTGCGTGATCACCCGCCCGTTTAACAAAAAGTGACGGAATCAGGACGCTGGTAAGAAAATTGCGTTTATGCCAGTCGGCTCGTGGACGCAACCGGACTCGGGTAGAACGCTTGGCTGTCGCATTATCCGGAGATTGGCGAACAATGTTTCTCCGGCTCTTTTTTGAAAAACGAATTGGCACGACGTTCAAACGATATGAGAGAGTTAAAAAGGTTAAAAGGGTTAAAAAGCTACCAAATCTAGCCAGGTGCCGCGACTGTGCGCCCCTTTTTAACGTTTTAAC
>WNGE01001441.1_pt1 | contig 30618 bp, 22 predicted proteins | sample 5400651 | NCBI WGS metagenome assembly WNGE01 (sample SAMN13153370, study PRJNA577476) | soil metagenome | isolation source: 60 cm soil or saprolite under grassland replicate 2 | place: USA:California | collected 2016-06-15
GCATGTTCTATTCACGATTTACTATTTACTATTCCAGATACGCTATTTCGCGAACGGCCGCAACAACCTGGTCTACATTGGGAATAGCCAAATCTTCCAGGTTCTTTGCATACGGCATAGGTACATCGGCACCTGAGACCCGCTTAACGGGTGCGTCGAGATAGTCGAAGGCACGCTCAGTAATCTCCTGGCAGATTTCACCGCCCACGCCGCAAAATGGATGCGACTCCTCGGCAACCACCACGCGATTGGTTTTTCTGACAGACGCAATAATCGTATCAATATCCAGGGGGCGAATGGTTCGCAGATCGATAACTTCGCACGAGACCCCTTGTTTCTCTAAGACCCCCGCGGCCTTCAAGGCAACCGGCACCATCAAAGAGCGCGCTACAATCGTGGCGTCTGTTCCTTCTAGTTTGATGTCTGCCACACCCAGCGGAATAGTAAAGTCGGCATCCTCCGGAACTTCCCCCTTGTTTCCGTACATGCGTTCTTGCTCAATGAAGATAACCGGGTCGTCATCGCGAATTGCCGCCTTCAAGAGACCTTTGGCGTCTGCCGGCGTGGAAGGCATAACAACCTTCAACCCGGGAAAATAGGAAAACCATGACTCAAGGGCTTGTGAATGTTGCGAGCTAACCTGAAAAGCGGAGCCACCTGGACCGCGAAATACGATTGGGATATTGAATTGACCGCCAGACATATAAAGCATCTTGGCGGCCGAATTGATAATTTGGTCGGTAGCGAGAATCGAGAAGTTGAAAGTCATGAACTCGATGACGGGTCGCAGTCCGACCATTGCCGCGCCGACACCAAGTCCCGCAAACCCTAACTCCGTGATCGGCGTGTCGATAACGCGCTTGTCTCCGAGTGCCTCGAGCAAGCCCTTCGTAACCTTGTACGCGCCTTGATAGGCGCCAACCTCTTCGCCCATCAGGAAAACGTTTTCGTCCCGCAACATCTCTTCGCGCAGGGCTTGATTGAGTGCCTCGCGCATGGTCACCACAGCCATCTATTGAGGCCCTCTTTTGCTATCCGGAACAATCGGATTAGCATAAACGTCGGTGTACAGTTCTTTCGGATCGGGCAGCGGGCTTTGCTCGGCAAACTCGAGCGCATGCTCAACTTGCTCTTTGACATCCGCTTCAATCCTTTGAAAATCTGAATCTGACATCACGCGTTCTTCTTTCAGACTTGCAGTGAAGAGTTTAATCGGATCGCGCTCCTGGTAGCGCTCGATCTCAGCACGCGTGCGGTAGTTACCGGGGTCAGACATCGAGTGGCCCATGAAACGATAGGTACGCACCTCGAGGAGTGTAGGCAAGTAGCTCGTGCGGGCACGCTCAACAGCTCGCAGGGTCGCCTCGCGCACTGCCAATACGTCCATGCCATCCACAAACTCGGCAGCTATGTCGTAGGCGCAGGCCTTTTGCGAAATATCCTGTGACGCCATCGCGCGCTCCAGAGATGTGCCCATTCCGTATTGATTGTTCTCGCAAATGTATATGCAGGGAAGTTTCCAGAGCTGGGCCATGTTCAGCGACTCGTGAAAGGCGCCCTGGTTGACGGCCGCTTCGCCAAAAAAGCAGAGCGTCACCTGATCGGTGCCCTTATATTTCGACGCGAAAGCAACCCCAGTAGCCAGCGGAATTTGTCCGCCTACGATAGCGTGGCCACCCAGAAAATTTACTTCCTTGTCAAACATGTGCATCGACCCACCCTTGCCCTTCGAGCATCCAGTTGCTTTGCCGAAGAGTTCGGCCATCACCGAGTCCGGAGACATGCCTTTGGCGATGGCATGCGCATGCTCGCGGTAACTGGTTAACACATAGTCATCTTTGCGGATTGCGGAAATGGCACCGATGGCAACCGCTTCCTGGCCAATGTAAAGGTGGCAAAACCCGCCGATTTTCCCCGCGCTGTAAGCCTCCGCCGATTTCTCCTCAAAGCGGCGGACAAGAAGCATTTGGTGGTAGATATTGATCAACGTCTCCCGATCGATATCAGCGAGACGATGTTTCTGCGCCTCCTTCAGGCTCTCGCGTCGCTGCTGGGGACTTGACGAATCCGCCATGTCGGCGGACTCGTCATCCATAACACCTGTTGCGGTTGTCTCTTCAGCTCCGACGCGGGACGGCTCCGGCGCACGCTTCCCTATCTCGTAGTTTGACTTTGCCACTGTCTGCTGCTTTCGAGTATTGAACCGGGCTAATGCCCGACCCTACATGAACAGATTTTGACGCTTCACATTAGCGCGTTGGATTATACCGAGGTTTATAACGGCGTGCAAAACTGGTCCGATCCGCTTTGATGCAAGCTGTTCAGCTTCCATTCATAAACTAATGGTTTGCTCCATAAGGACTGAAATGAGGGGATCCTTAAATCGAAAAAGCGCACACTGCATCGAGCCAGGTGCGCTTTAAGAGGCCAATACCATTTTGGTCACCTGAAAGCGTCCAGCGTGCTAATCGGACTATTCGCGAGGGTAATGACCGCCTTACGAGTATGTTTGTTGCTTTGCATCTTGCGCGCGGCCGCCGTCAGTAGTTCTTCGGTTGTTTCGCCTTCATCGGGAAAGCAGGCTATGCCCATGCTTACTCCCAGCTGCACCAGGGTACCGGTCCGCACAGAAAACTTCTGTGCTTCGACGGCATTCCTTATCCGTTCGCCGATGGTCGCAGCCATGTTAGTCGAAGACATGGGCATGATTGCCACAAATTCGTCCCCTGCGTAACGCGTCAGAATGTCCATGTGCCGCAGTTCTTTTCTGATTACTCCGGCAACACCGGCAAGCACGCGATCGCCAATCGCGTGTCCGTATTGATCGTTTATGGCCTTGAAGTTGTCAACATCCATACTTACTACCGCAAGCGACTCGTTGGTCATCCGCTGGCATTCCGCGATCCTTTGTTCAAGCATCATGTAGAATCCACGTGCGTTTGGTAGTTCCGTGAGCGGATCAATAAGCGCGCTCTCCTTTGTTTTCTCAAACGTTAGAGCATTGTTGAGAGCGCTGGACGCGTGTTGGCAAACTGATTCGAGCAGCCGAACGTGTTCGGTCGTATAGGTAGTCCTGCTTTTGGAATAAAGAGTGATCGCTCCAAAAGCACCGTCTTCGCGAAGGAGCGGCGAAACAAGTACGCCACGATAATTTCTCGCCACTTCTTCAGGTACTCCCACCAGATCCAGTTCCGGCGACGCGTTACACATCGACCGAGCGTTTGCAATGACCCAACCGGTTATGCCGTCGCCTACGTTCATCCGCCGGTGCCGGAAGATATCCGCGTCTTCGCCGGCCACGTGGGCCGCCATCGCCCGTCCGGATTTCTCGTCTACAACAAAGATAATACAGGTATCAAACGGAACAATGGCCCGAAGCTTATTGGAAACAAGTGTTACTGTGTCGTTAAGGTTCAACGAAGAACCGATGGTTTGCGCGATCTCATGAAGAGCAAAGACTTCGCGTTGCGCCTCTGTGATGGATCTGAATCCGGCATCATGATCATTGGGTGTGCCCAGCAGATTGGATGCTAGTCCCGCGTCGGGTTTCGTGTTGGTCAGATAGTCGTGAGCCAGCGATTCCGAATCCACCTGTTCTTGAATATCTTCCGCGGCAATAAGCCGATCGAATTCCTCGACGTGCTGTATGAATATGTCCACGACGCGCGGATCAAAAGCGCTTCTCTCCATGCTTCTGAGCAACCTCAGAGATTCCTCGCGCTTCATTCCTTTGCGATATGGACGGTCGCAGCGCGTCGCATCGTAAAAGTCGACAACGGAAATGATTCTCGCCACCAGCGGAATGGCTTCTCCTTTGAGGCCTTTTGGATAACCACTGCCATCCCATTTTTCATGGTGGTAGCGAACGATGTCTTCCACAGGGTAGGGAAAGTTAACGCGCCTAAGAATGTCGCCACCGACGGTTGGATGGATTTTCATCTTGGCAAACTCAGCCTCAGTCAGCTTGCCTGGTTTGTTGAGAATGTATTCGGGCACCGCCAGTTTACCGATGTCATGTAATAGGGCGCCCGCGAAAAGGGCTTGCACCTCTTTGCTACTTACCTTGAAGTGCTTGCCCATCTCCGACGCGTAGATTTGAGTGCGGCGAACGTGTCCATGAGTGGTCTGATCTTTCGCGTCGATCGCAATTGCCAACGACTCAATTGTGTTCATGTGAATGGTCGCCATCTCCTCGACATGCCTGCGTTGCTCTGCTTCTGCGCGCCGCACCTCCTTGAGTCGCTTCTCGTTAAACCTGTATAGCAGATGAACGAGACCCGTAATCAGCAGACCAAGCAATATGAAGGGCAGGCCCGCGCCGTGCAAAGCAGAGTAGAAGAGGACCGCAGAAGCGGCACCGGCAACCTGCGTCGTTAGAGTCCACACGATACTTTCCTGGGACGGTAGGACACGTGGCTTACCATCAACGATGTTTAGGAAATGGACCGTTGCGAGGGTGCTCAGAAAATATTGTAAGATGGCGAGCACGCAAAGAGGCACCAGAAGAACATTCAAGGGAAGACCCTGGCCCGCGTTTAGGGCAGGATCATCTGCAAAGATCGTCGCCAGATAGCCATAGCAAGATGCCGAAATAAAAGTTGAGATCACGGCGATTGCCGTTGTCGAGATCGACTCCTTCCGGCTTGATAATCCGTAAGTGGAGACTAAACCGACAATCGCGGCGAGCAAGGTGGCAGGACCCGCAGTCTCCGAGGGTGGCACGGCATAGAGAATGACAGCAAGGAATACAAGCGCATCAGCGACCGATTTCCGACTCTGATTGACGCCCACAGTCGTGGTAATAGAAACGGTGAACCTGCTGGCCACGAGCGTTAGAACAAGCAACATCAACCAGGACAACAGTCCGGCGTTGGTCAGCAATGGCAACTTAATGGTCGACACCAGTGCGGAGCACAATAGTATTACGCCCAAGGCCAGGGTACCGCTTAAGAGAGCAGTGCTCTTCCAGTTGCTTTTTTCGCTCATTTGCGTTGGGTGTCCCCTATTGGCAGGGTCGGAATCACCTGCTGTAATCAGTCTGGTCTAGCTGAAGATGAGAGTTGCGACTAGCGGAAACCTGGAACTTGAAAGGGAAATTTGGGCGACAGCCCGTTTTGGCTTTGTGCCAACAATGTTGACACGGCTAAAGATAACCCTTTCAGTAGCTTGGAGTCAAGACGTTGTAGCAGGTGCGGTCCAGGATCGGTCAACCCGACGCGCCCGCTCCACTCATTAATTGGGAAGCGAGATCCGCAGCGCTGGTAACCGGTTTTCTACAGGTAAACCGTTCGCAGACGTATGCCGTGGCCTTATTATCCAGAAGTGGACGATTTCGCAGCAAAGGAACCCTCTCAAGCGCCGCCGCGTCCTCGGGAGAAGTCTGAGCGACGATTTTATTAGGCAGGTAGGTTTTCCAAACCTGGTCTATCAACAAACGCATTTCCGCCGCCGTGGCGTCCCCGATAATCGCGATCTCTTTCGGCGTTGCCAAATAGAAATCCAGGGCGCACAGCAAACGACCAAAACCGGATGGGTAACGCTGAACTGTGGACGCCATCAGCCGAAGAATAGTTGCCGCGCGTCTTTGGTAGTCGCTGTTGTCTGTCAGCAGGCCAATTCGTAATAGAAGCTCAGCCGCTACCGAGTTTCCAGCCGGCGTTGCATTATCAAAAAAATCTTTGGAGCGAACAATCAGGTCTTCGTGACTTCGTCCGGTGTAGAAGAAGCCGCCTTCCTCATCGTCCCAAAACTCCTCAATCATCGTGGCAGTTAAAGAACGAGCTTCCTCAAGCCATTGAAGTTCTCCGCTAGTCTCAAACAATGTGAGCAGACCATCAATGAAAAATGCATAGTCTTCCAGGTAGGCATTCAACTTTGCCTGGCCGTCTTTGTAACTTCTCAGAAGCAATCCCTCGCGGCGCAGGTTATTAAGTACGAAGCGGGCATTTTGTTTGGCGACTGCCAGATAGTCAGAGCGGTTAAGAACCGCCGCAGCCTCTGCAAAACTGGCTAGCATTAGACCGTTCCAAGCCGTTAAGATCTTTTCATCTCGTGCCGGCTTCACTCTCTTTTCACGAGCTTCAAACAGAGCCTTGCGAGATTGTTCGAGAGTTCTGCTTAGTTCCTCAACTGTTACACTCTCAGCTGCCGCAATCTCCGACAAGTCTCTCGTAACATTAAGAATGTTTTCGCCTTCGAAGTTGCCGCCACTCGTTATGTTGTAGTAATCCGCGAAAAGAGCTGCGTCACGCTTATCGAGAAGTTGCTTGATCTCGTCCAGGCTCCAGACGAAAAACTTCCCTTCGACACCTTCGGAGTCGGCATCCTGCGTGGAATAAAAACCGCCGCTTGTATCGGTCATCTCTCGCACGACGTAATCCAGGATTCCTTCGGCAACAGCTCGCGCCGCTTCGTCGGTGCTCACCTGGTAATAATGCAAATAGAGACGCGCCAGTAGAGCGTTGTCGTAGAGCATCTTCTCGAAGTGTGGTACGAGCCAGCGCGCGTCTGTCGAATAACGATGGAAACCACCGCCGAGCTGATCATAGATGCCACCTCGGGCCATCTTGCCGCAGGTATTGCTCACGATTTCGAGGGCCTGGTTATTAGCGGTCCGGTAAAAAGTATGCAACAGGAATTCGAGAGTCATCGCGGGGGGAAACTTGGGAGCGCCGCCGAAACCGCCGTTAGTGGAATCGTAATTCTTGACAATGCCGCGATAAGCAGTGTCAAGGAGTTCAGTCGAAAGTAATTTGCTCGACTCGACCGTGGTGGTCGAGCGCTTCAGCTCGCTGAGAACTGATGCCGCTGTTTGCTGAACATCTTCAGGTCGCTCGCGATACGCATCCGCAACGCTGATGAGCACGCGCGGGAAGCCGGGCATGTTGTAACGATCCTCGGGAGGGAAGTAAGTGCCCGCATAGAACGGAACTGCCTCGGGCGTTAGAAAGACCGTCATGGGCCAACCACCCTGATGCGTCATCATTTGTACGGCGTTCATGTAAATCTGATCCAGATCCGGTCTCTCCTCACGGTCGACCTTAATGTTCACGAAATTCTCGTTCATTAGATTGGCAATCGCTTCGCTTTCAAACGACTCGTGCTCCATCACGTGGCACCAGTGACAGGCAGAGTAGCCAATACTTAATAGGATGGGTTTCTGCTCACGCCGAGCAATCTCAAATGCCTCTTCGCCCCAGGGAAACCAATCTACTGGGTTGTGCGCATGCTGCAAAAGATAGGGGCTGGTCTCGTTTATGAGACGGTTTGTACTGGAAGCGTGTTCAGTCACTGAAATTTCTTAACCCTTTAGCTCTTAGGATTTATTGCATTCTACAGTTTGTACTCGAAAACGACGAACTGCCTGAAGCCATTTACGGTCAGAAGACTACTAGTGATTATGGGTTTTCTTTGAGCCTGTGTGTGGATGTGTTTAGCAACACTCGATAATGGAAAGCGGGCGCGACCGCGATGGCCGAATTCAGTTGGGCGACCGAAGCGCGGTCCTTACCGCTTCGGTTCTGATATTGAGGACCATTTGGTATACTTTGCCAAAACTGAATGGCCATTCATTTTTGGCCGCGGATTTTCAGGAGTAATTAATGGAACGCGAAACGTTGGAATTGGACGTTGTTTTTGTCGGTGCCGGGCCGGCAAACTTGAGCGGCGCGTTACATCTCTCCAGATTAGTAAAGCAATACAACGAGACGGTGAAGAACGGTGAGCGTCAGGGCGAGCCGCTCGGCGACATTGAAATCGGCGTGATCGAAAAGGGTGCGACAGTGGGAGCTCATATTCTTTCAGGGGCGGTGATGGATCCACGTGCTTTGAAAGAATTGATCCCGGATTTCGTCGAAAAGGGAGCGCCGCTTGAGTCTACCGTCAATGAAGACTACTTCCTCTACCTGACAAAGAATCGAGCGATTCGTTCGCCCCTAACTCCTCCGCCACTGAAAAACCATGGCTACTACATAGTGTCGCTCAATAGACTCACGGCTTGGCTGGGCGAAAAATGCGAAGAGGCGGGGGTGAACATCTTTCCGGAGTTCCCCGGAGCTGAGGTGCTTTACGATGAAAACGATTACGTCGTAGGCGTGCGCACGGGCGACAAAGGGATCGATAAGGAAGGGAAGCGTAAGCCTAATTTCGAGCCCGGCGTCGATCTCCTCGCCAGGGTGACCGTATTGGGTGAAGGACCACGGGGATCGCTCACGAAGCAATTAGTTCAACGTCTTGGTCTGGATGAAGGTCGGGAGCCGCAGGTTTATAGCATCGGCGTCAAGGAGCTTTGGGAGTTGCCGGACGATCGCTATCCCGCTGGACGCGTCACGCACACACTTGGGTTTCCTTCCGACTCACAAACCTATGGCGGCGGTTGGATCTATGGAATGCAAAATCGCATTCTGAATATTGGTTACGTTACCGGACTCGACTACAAGGATCCCCTGCTCGATCCTCACGCTGAGTTTCAACGTTTCAAGCAGCATCCGTTTTTGCGCCGCCTACTGGATGGGGGAAAGATGATCCGTTATGGAGCCAAAACGATTGCCGCCGGCGGCTATTTTGCCATGCCGCAAATTTACGCGAGTGGGGTTTTGCTGGTCGGGGATTGCGCAGGCTTCCTCAACTCGCAGCGGTTGAAAGGAATTCACTCCGCGATCAAAAGCGGTATGTTGGCGGCTGAAACGATTTTCGAGGCATTGCTGGCGAAGGACTATACGGCGAAACAATTGCAGCGTTACGAACAACTGGTGAATGAGAGTTGGATTATCCCGGAGCTGCGTAAGGTCAGAAACTTTCATGCAGGCTTCAAGCATGGCCGATGGTTGGGGCTCATCAACACCGGATTTCAGTTCCTCACCGGGGGCCGAGCCTGGGGTCTGTTCGATCGCGCGAAAGCGACAGCCGGCCACGAAGAAATGAAGAAGCTCTCGGCATATTGCTACCGAGGCGACAATATCGAACAGCGATACGATGGGTTCAAGTTTGACGGCAAAATAGCGTTTAATAAATTAACTGACGTTTACCACGCAGCGGTTGGCCATAGTGAGGATCAACCCAGCCATCTTCACGTCCTCGATACGAACATCTGCTCGACGCGCTGCGCCGAGGAATACGGAAATCCCTGTCAAAGATTTTGTCCTGCCGCTGTTTACGAAATGGTTGAGGATGGAGAGGCGCAGGCCAACGGGCGGAGGAAGTTGCAGATCAACTTTTCAAACTGCGTTCACTGCAAGACCTGCGACATCATGGATCCTTACCAGATCATTAACTGGGTTACTCCGGAGGGCGGGGGCGGCCCCGACTACAAGGGTATGTGAAGATCCTCAGTGCTCCGTCGTTGTCGACGAGCGCGGGTTTATTCTTCCCCATCTCGATTAACTGTGAAGTTGACGCGGCCGCGCATCACTTCTTCAAGAGCGATGCGGGTGTTTTTATGTTTTAACGCATCAATGTCAATGCGCGGGCGGGCGCCTCGTTGTAATTGTTTGCTTCGTTTAGCGGCTAGAATAATCAGACGATATTTCGAGTCGATCTCCGGCGAGGCCGCTTCTTCTGCTATCTCTTCGGGCTCTTCTAATGACATTTGGCGGTTGTTCCTTCCACTTCACTCTTAAATTGTTAATTAGAACTGCCACTGCTACGCTCAACGGTTTGACCCGTTGAAGCGTCCGGTGTTTCGCTTGCAGTAAAAGCTTCGACGACCCGTTTTATCCTGGAACCCTGTCGACTCAACCGAGCTCGTTCGGCTTGAATTATCGCTGTCATCTGATCCGCCGCTCGTTCCGCATCGTCGTTGATGATCACATATTGAAAGGCTGAGTAGTCTTTGAGTTCGACCGGAGCATTGCGCAATCGCAAATCCAGCTCCTCAGGCGAATCCGTGCCGCGCGCCTCCAGACGTTGCCTCAGAACTTCAAAAGACGGAGGCAGGATGAATATGCTGACTGAGTTCGCCATCAGCATCCGCACGCTCGCCGCTCCCTGAACGTCCACCTCCAGGATTATGTCGCGGCCCTCTGTTATCTCGTGCACAACTTGCCGGCGGGCTGTGCCATAGAGTTTGCCGTGAACGTGCGCCCACTCAAGAAACTCGTCGGCAGCTACCATCTCCTGAAATCGTTCTGTGGTGACGAAGAAATATTCCCGCCCATTAACCTCGCCATTTCGCGGCGCTCGCGTGGTGAAGGAAACAGAATAGCTAAGAGTCGAAACCTTATTCAACACGCGCTGAATCAGCGTACCCTTCCCGCCGCCCGAAGGAGAGCTGACAACAAAGAGAATGCCGCGCCCTTCCGTTGTGCCAGCGGCCAATGGGGTTTGAAGTTGTTCGTCTATTTCACTCAACATTCTGGACCTGTTCGCGAAGTTTCTCCACTTCAGCTTTGATCCCGAGCGCGGCTTCTTTGATAGACAGATCGGTCGATTTTGACAAGGTTGTGTTAGCTTCGCGGTTTAATTCCTGCAACAAGAAATCAAGCATCTTTCCCGTTTCACCGCTTGAATTCAGCGCCTCGCGAAACTGTGTGAGATGGCTCCGCAGCCGAACCATTTCCTCGCTTACGTCGCTGCGGTCGGAAAGATACGCAACTTCCTGGGCCAGCCTTGCGGGATCAATCTCGACCAGTTGACCGTTGCGGCTCAACAACTCTCCAATCCGCTTTTGCAGTCGCGCACGATAAGCATCAACCAATCCCGCCGCGGCGTTTTCGATTGTCGGAACGAGAGCGTCTATCTTATCGATCCGCTCCGCCATTTCCTGCCGGAGCGCCTCACCTTCCTGCGCGCGCATGCGTTCGAGTTCAGCAAGGGCTTCGGCAAGCGCTTTCTCAATAGCCGCGACCACGTCATCGCCAAGCCCCTCACGAGCGGGCTGGAGTGCGCCGGGCAGTCGCGCCAAAACGTTAATATCGAGGTCACCTACGATACTGAACTCCTTTTGCATTTCGCGCAGCGCGTTGACATAGCCGGCAATCAAGGGCCGGTTCAACTCATACGCGGTCTGCGCTGACTTTTCAAAGTTGACAGTCGCGTCGACGCGGCCACGCGAGAGTCTTGAACTGATCTGGCGTTTGATGACCGGCTCGAGCGACGACAGCTCGCCGCTGAGTCGCAGGTGGATGTCGAGAAAGCGATTGTTCACAGTCTTCAAATCAACAGACACTGCGAAGTGCTCGCCATCCGCCGATCCGCGCCCATATCCGGTCATTGATTTCATATTCTGTTACTGGTCTTGGGCCTTAGGTCTTCGGTCTTTGGATTTAGGGCTCTTGTTTTTTTATTTTTCGGTGTAGTTCAGAATGCGCTTACCAGCGAATCCAAGACCAAAGACCAAAGTCCAGTACCCTAACCAACCGTCATCTCTTCCTCTTCATCGGCAAACTGAAGTTCATACAAACGCCGGTATTGTCCGCCCCGGGCCAACAATTCCGCATGACTTCCTACTTCAGTTATGCTGCCGCCTTCCATGACTACGATCGTGTTGGCGCGGCGAATGGTGGAAAGGCGATGGGCAATGACAATTGTCGTTCGGTTGCGGACGAGATTTGCAATCGCCTGTTGTACGAATCGTTCGGATTCGGCATCGAGCGCCGAGGTCGCTTCATCCAGAATCAAAACCGGGGCGTCAACCAGGAGCGAACGCGCAATAGCCAGCCGCTGACGCTGCCCTCCTGACAGAAAGATGCCCCGTTCGCCAACAATGGTTTCATACTTTTGCGGCAACTCCATAATGAAATCGTGTGCGAAAGCTATGCGTGCCGCCTCCTCGATTTCAGCCGGCGTCGCGTCCGGTTTTCCGTAGGCAATATTATGGCGCACGGTATCGTTGAAGAGCACGGTCTCCTGCGTAACCAGAGCAACTTGTCTGCGCAGGCTGGAGATTGTGGCGTCCCGGAGATCGATACCGTCCCAGTAAACGCTGCCCGAAACTGGATCATGAAAGCGCGGCAAAAGTTTCGTTAGCGTCGATTTTCCACCGCCTGATTCACCAACCAGCGCTACCATCGAACCAGCGGGAATTTCCAAACTTACGTCATGCAATACGGAGCGCTCCTCGTTCGCATAACCGAAGGAGACGTTTTTCAATTCAATTGCGCGAGCTAACGGCTGCAGTTCGAGCGGGTCCTTCTTTTCTACCAACTCGGCATGCTCATCCATGATTTCCCAAACGTGATGAGCTGCCGCGAGCGCCTGCTCCATGCTGTTCTGCAATCGCGATAGCTTCCGCATTGGGTCGTAACTGCGAAAGAGAAAGAACAGGAAGGTCACAAACTGGGCGGCGTTCATACGCCCGGAAACAATTTCACGCTGGCCAAAGAAAAGCAGAAACACGATGAAGACGACGCCAATCATTTCTATGGTCGGCGGTGCGAAACCCGAAATTCTCGCAGTGCGCAGGTTAGCGCGAACTATCCGGTGGGCCACGGTTGTGAAACGCACCGACTCGCGCGCTTCTGCGCGGTACGCTTTGACGATGGTTTGGTTTGACAGTGCTTCCTGCGCGGTGTCCGTCAGCTCTTTATTACCTTCAAAACTCTCGCGCGAAAGATTTCGGAGGGCGGTGCCGAAGCGAGCGGTTAGAACGGCAACAATAGGCGCGATTGCGAGCGAGCCGAGCGTTAATCTCCAACTGTAATAAAAGGAAGCCGCGAGAAACGCAATCAGGGTAAAACTCTCGCGCAGCATGTCTCTGAGCGTGCCGGTAACAGAAGCCTCTATGGCGGCGGCGCTGGTGACCAGGCGCGAGACCAGGTAATTGGTGCGATGTCGTTCAAAAAAACTCGCTGACTGATTGAGTAGATGGCTGTAGAGGTCCTGACGAAGTTTTAGAACGGCGGATTGGCCGATGCGTGCCATCAGAAAAGTGGAAAAGTATTCGGCGACGCCTTTAGCCAGGGTGAACGCGAGCAGGAGAAGCGATATCGTTTTCCAGGCTGCCAAACCGGAGTCCGGGATGATTCGTTGCAGGCCAAAGAGCGTTTGCGTGCGATGCCCGCCTCGGGTAAGAGCCTGATCGAAAATGGGGACTATGAGGGAGCCGATTGCGATTTCCAGCAAACCCACCAGAACCATCGCAAAAGTGGCCAATGCGAAGGTTTCCCAGTGAGGCTTGATGTATTTGAGCAGTCTCTTAAGATCGCGCATCGGCAGTTGCAAATCAGCGTTGCTAACCACTTGCGAATCAAATATTCGCGAAAGTCTCTATCAGTCGTGGCAGGAAGGATTAAAAGTCGGCGTAAAACTAAAAAGCAACTATACTTATCCGCGAACTAGGGCGTCAAGGCTGACGAATTTGAGATAGTGCTCTAAAGTTCAACCTTTTTTAGGCCACACCCTGAAAACTAAGCTATAATTCGCGACGATATTCCCCAATCAAATATATAGGACCGGTAAAGACTTGGGACAGCCATCACAAGTAGCCAGCAAGTATGCTGGCAAACGACTTTTGATCGTCGATGACGACGCCGACATGCGTCTACTGTTGGCTGAGTATTTTCGCCGCCTGGGATTTCAGGTGGAAGAGCGTGAAAGTGGCGTGGAAGCTCTTGAGCCTGCAACCACGGGCCGCTTTGATTGTTTCATTCTCGACGTTTCAATGCCGGGCATGAGTGGGTTTGACCTGCTCAAACGCGTACGCGACCGAGGCATCCAAACGCCGGCGCTATTCTTAACCGCCCATGATGCTCTCGACTACAAGGTCGCCGGTTACGAAGCCGGCGCTGACGATTATCTGGCAAAGCCCTTCAGCCCACGTGAGCTGGAATACCGCATCGAAGCTTTGCTAAGACGAACGAGTACGGTCCAGCCTGAAACTGACAGCGAGCGCGTCCAGGTTGGGGACCTGGTGATCGACAAACGCCGCCATGAGGTGATGAGGCAGGGTGCTCGCGTGGATTTGACGCCGCTTGAGTTCCAAATTCTGGAGTTGCTTGCTTCTGAACCCGGACGCGCCTGGTCGCGCAATGCTTTGCTCGATCGAGTTTGGAGTACGGAGTATGAAGGTTACCAACGGAACATAGATCCGCACATTAATCGGTTGCGGAAGAAGCTGGAAACCGATCCCAAAAATCCACGCTATGTCCTGACCGTCCGCGGTGTCGGATATAAACTGAATGAAGCTCCGTAGGCGGGAAGGCGATCACCTTTGCAAGCAGTGTTATCACTCTCCTCAAAGACTAATTCCGCTCTTAAACGTATGCAGCTACTTTTGGCCTTTGTCGTTGTCCTTGGGCCGGCCACGCATTTCTTGAGAGCGTTCGCACTGGAAATGCCCAAGCGTGAAATTGCTTGGGTTAGAGGCTATCGGCCTAATCCTCAGCTTGGCTGAAAAGGTTTCGCACAGATGTGGGTTCTTAATGCAGCACTTCTCGCAGTTTGGTTCATTCTAAAGTTCCTTCTGCACAAGGGTGGGTACGTCCATATTCTCCTAATCGCCTCGCTCTCCATTTTTGGGGTTCAGTTGCTGGCCTACCGCAAGACCCAATATCACAAAACTTCCGAACGATAACTTGACCCTTTTCCCACCCGTCGGCAACAATGAACGCTGACGTTGCATCAACTACAGTAACGCCATTTTGGCGTCGCCAGGTCTTGGGGCATAAATAACTATAAGGAGTTGTCGTTATGCGTTCTCGTTCCGTCCCAGCGCGATTCACGATGTTGTCACTGGCATTCTTTACAGCGACCGCCGCGATCTTTGCGCAGAGCGATTTGCCGCGCCGCACTATCGCCATTACTTATCCGCTTGACGAAACTGTGCTGGTTAAGTTTCAGGGCACGACGCTGCTGCCCCGATTGAAAGGGGAAGCGAAGGTAAAACGCGCGGGTCGAAGAGGAACGCGTGTCGAGCTAGCCATTGATAACCTGCCGCGCGCTAACGAACTCGGCGGGATCTATACGACCTTTGTTCTCTGGGCCATTTCGCCGAGTGGAAGCGTCGACAATCTGGGAGAGATAAAAAGAGGCGGCAGCCAGTTCATCGCGTCGAAGCTTGACGTTACCACCCCGCTTCAGACGTTTGCTTTGATCGTAACCGCCGAACCCCATTTCCTTATGAAGGTCCCGAGCCGGATGGTGGTCCTGGAAAACATTGCCCCGCAACGGCCGGGCAAGAGCCAGATCGAGGCGGTCAATGTCCAGTACATCGGAAACTCAAGTGATTATTTTAAAGATCCGCGCGTGCCTGAGATCGCTGCAACAGATTACAAAGAACTTCCGGTGTCTTTATTGGGCGCGCGGCAGGCAGTCAACCTTGCCCGCTTCGCTGGCGCGCAGCAGGATGCCCCTCAGGAACTGCAGCAGGCCGAGGACCTTCTGCTTACAGCGGAGAAGGCCTACAGATTCAATGAGCCAACGGCTGACGTGGATGTTAAAGCACGCACCGCTACATCTTTCGGCGTGAAAGCCGAGGAGATGGCGGCCTCGAGGCGCTCGGCGCGTCTACGCCGCGAGGAGACGCAACGCCGCGACGAAGCGCTCCGTTCAGCGGAGATGACCGCGGAATCTGCGCAGCGGCAGATTGAACAACTTCGTGGTGATCTGGAGCGCGAACAGCGCGCCCGCGAGTTAGCGGAAAGAGACGCCGCAACCGCGAACGAACAGTTGCGTGAGCAGCGTAGTGAGGTTGCTCGCCTGCGCGACGAATTGCAGACGGTGCGTTCGGAGGGCGACGCAGCCAAGATTAATCTTGCCCGTATCGAGGGGGCAAAACGCGCGGAAGATGAACGCAAAGAGGCCGAAGCACGGGAACAACAGCGACGAGCTGCGGAAGCAACCCTGAAGCAGACGCTGGCGAAATATGGAACCGTCAAGGAGACATCCAGGGGGTTCCAGCTGCTGTTGCCGGAGTCCATCTGGAGTTCTCCACGCGCTGCAACTTTGGTTTCTTCGGCTGCAGCGAAGCTCGAACCGTTAGCTGCGCTTGTGGCAAGTAATCCTGATTATCAAATCGTGATTGAAACTTACACAGACAGCAAAGGCGACGAAGTTTCGCTGCAGCAACTGACACAGGAAAGGGCGAGGCAGTTATCGGATCGTTTCCAGGCAGCAGGTGTTGAGGCATCGAGACTGCAAGCCAACGGTATGGGCGCCGCTAATCCGCTGGCTACTAATGCCACGCTGAGTGGTAGAGCACGAAACCGGCGAACCGAGATTACGTTTACGGTAGTACCTGTCTCAAAGACTGCCAGTAGTCAGTAGTTCGTGGTCACTGGTCCGTTGTAGGTTTTTGGTCTTGGGTCTTTGGACTTTGGTCTTTTGTATTTACTTTCGTGTTCGAGGTTTGGCGCAGTACAAGCCCAACGGCACGAATTAAGTCCTAAGTCCAAAGACCAAAGTCCAAATCGACTACTGACAACGTACTACTAACGGACCTCCTTCCATGTCCCCACTCGAAGTCTTACAACTCGTCGGTTACTCGATTGGCGCAGTCTTGCCGTTGTGGCTGGGAATTCAACTCGCTTCCCGGCGGCGTAGTTTAAGTCCGATTGAGCGAGTGCTGGTCGCCCTTGCGCTAAGCATGTGCGGCTGGCATGGCAGCAATCTGATCATAACTCTGCATGGTCTCTTCGGACTTAGTGTTGACAACTGGGTCGTTGTGCTGCGAGTCGCAGATACCGTAGCCGTCGTCTGCATTACTTTCTGTTATTCATTCCTGCTTCACGTTCACATCTATCTTTGGGCCACCGCTGCGAATCGCCCCCTCAAACTAAGCGAGAAAGTCCGAATCTATCTCTCTTACACGCCCACAATTTTTCTGACCGTCGCCATTTACAAAATATGGACCGGCCATTACGCGCCCATGCTTGCCAGGGTCCACCTGCTGGTGATACCGATGGCGGTCTGGATCACATATGTGCTGGGTCTTATCGCCATCACTGAGTTGCTGATTGCCAGAAAAAGCGCGAACCGGAGCGAGCAGCGAATCATGCGAACGCTCGCTGCTTCGTTTGTTGTTATTGGAATTGTAATTCTCGCGGCGCTTGCACTCGGTCTCGGGGAAGGCACTCAACTCGGACTTTATCTCAAGACGGTTGCCAATCTCGGCTCTTTGCTGCCTTCTGCCCTGCTTGCCTACTACATCTATCGTTACCGCTACCTCGAGCTCATTATTGAAGAGAGTTTGATTGTGGCGTCGTTTGCGGCAGTCGTTCTGACAATTTATATCTACGGCATAAGAACGATTGGCGACTGGATGACGTCTCGCTATGGCGTACGGCCTGGCGTGGTGGAGGCGTTGTTGATTCTTGGACTGGCGCTGGCAGCCGCTCCCCTACGCGGTTGGCTGGAAAAACGGTTTCATAAGCTGTTCGAACGCGAAGCGGCGCTCTATCGTCAGATTGTCTCGCGCATTAGCGCCCATGCCGGTCAATATCAACAGTTGCCCGATTTGCTCGATTTTGTCGAGCGACAGACAACCTCCGCGCTCGCACTACGCGGAACACGCATTGTTGTGAGTGATCGCCAGGATGCGGACGAAGAAGGCGGTGTCCTAAGTAACAACTCGCATGCGATAGCCACCCAAACGTCTGGGAAACCTCACGTTTCAACCGAAACCTGGATTGAGCAGATACTTCAACTTTCGCGGGATAATAATTGGTCGCCAGTTGAAGAAAACTCTCTGCTCGAAATGAATGGCTACACAGTCGCGTATCCACTCAGACGAGACGAAAACGTTTCCGGCGTTTTGTTAGTTGATGCTCCAGCGGGAAGTCTGACCGAGGACACCTGCTCTGTCCTTGAGATACTTGCGGGCCAGGTTGCAATTGCGATTGAAGACTGCCGTCTCGTGGAAGAAAATGTTCGACTCGAACGAAGACTAGCCGAACGGGAGCGCCTTGCGAGCCTGGGACAGATGGCCGCCACCGTTGCTCACGAGATAAAGAATCCGCTCTCGGCTATTAAGTCGATTGCGCAAGTGATGGGTGAAGACAAAACTCTGAGCCAGGAGTATGCGCGCGATTTGAGTCTAATCGTTGGCGAGACGGACAGACTGGGTCAGAGCGTTACGCAGCTTTTGAGTTTCGCCCGCAAAGAAACGCCGAGCGAGCTGCCGGCGCGGGCGGAGCAATTAATTAATTCCGTTGTCAGACTGTTTCAGGTGAGTGCTGAAAAACAGGGCGTCTCGCTGATCACGAAAATAGAAAAAGATGTAGAGCTCGATGGCGGTGCGGTGTCCGCTGTGCGAGTGGCGCTTTCAAATCTTCTTCTCAACGCATTGCAAGCCACTCCTGCTGGCGGCCAGGTGACTGTTGTGCAGAAGGTTGAAAACGGGGCCGTTTTAGTCTCAGTTCAGGACAGTGGTCCGGGCGTATCCGACGAATTGCACAAACGCATCTGGGAACCATTCTTCACAACCAGGCAAAGAGGCACCGGCCTCGGACTTGCGATCGTTCGCAAACGCATGCAGGAAGCCGGCGGAACAGCCAGACTTGTTTCAGGTGTTAATGGCACCGGCGCGAAGTTTGAATTGCGCGTGCCTATAAGCGCTGAATAGAAAGGTGATCTGGCCATAGAGACGAAACCCAGAGTCCTTATTAAGCATGCAAGTTTTTCAGAAGCACTCAAGGCTGAAAAGCTCATGGTCGGGAAGGTGGTTTACCCCCGCCGCGTTGAAGCCTTTCAAGCCGAGCGGGCAAGCCGCCCTTACCAACCACGAGCTTTTTTCTTTTGAATCAATCTCTGTGTCGCTGTGCCTCCGCGGCGATTTCTTTGCGCCTTCTGCTAACTTGGAACTTTCCTTACTTGCGAGCGTGTTGGCTACCGATTGCTGGCCCATCGCAAGAGAAACTGGGTTAGAATAGAGTCCTTCGATAACACGCGCCAGAATTCAAGGACTGTCGTCAGAACCGCGCGTTGCTCTCCTCGTTTGCAAGTGGCAACTTCTTGAAGGAGATACATTATGAGCCTGCATAAGAATCTGGTAAGGATCGTCTTTCCGATGCTTTTTCTTGGTTTGGCCGTCTACAGCCAACAGGTCCTGGCCCAATCGCCAGTAGGAGCCGAAGCTGTTTCACAGAGTGAGAAGGACGACGAAACCAACCTCGACACTCAACTTTATTTGCTCGTCGCGAGCAACCAGGCCGTCGACGACGCAAAGATGCCTGCTGCTCTTGATCCCTTGGTAAAACAGTTGCGCTCCTCGCTGCCGTTTAAGAACTACAAGCTCGCGGCTACGTTGATTAATCGAGTTAAGAATAACGGCCGCCTCAACCTCAAATGGGTTGGCGGGCCATTAGGAATGTCCGGCGGCTCTTCAATCAACCCCAGTTTCAACGAGTTTAAGATAATCGCCGTGAAGCTGGTCACAGATCCATCAGGGCAGTCGGTGGTAAGAATGGAAGGCTTCAACTTCGGCGCGAGGATCCCGATTCAGACCGGCACAGCACTGGCTTCAAACTCACCAGCAACAGCGCCGATCATAAGCTACGAAGCCACTGGACTAACCACCGATATCAGCATGCGTGAGGGCGAGCCGGTGGTGGTGGGAACATTGCATGTCGGGCCCTCGGGCGATGCGATAATTCTGGTAATGACCGCGAAACGCGCTCAGAGATAGCCTGGTTCGTCGCACATCCGGCGACAAACCACGACAGAAGGTTTCCAAAGCAAGAGAGGGGCTTGATTGCTCAAGGGCCCTCTCTGTTTGTTTCGAGTTTAGCTAACGAGTTGTTACTCGGCAAAGGAAAACGGGCAGAGTGAAGCCTGCACGAAGTTTTGATTGTTGTTAACCCCGTCAAGCGCATCTACAGTGCTTCCTGATAACGCCGGAATGAGAATGAGTTGCCACTGAGCACGCTGCCGTGCAATCCGAGTTCTCCGTTTGCGGCTGACATGAGGTTCCGATACAAGCAACTTTGTCGATCAAAAACGCTTTTTGATTTTATTGTGACGAGTGAAGGACTCGGTCCTTGAATCGCATATCGAGTCTGGACTTGAGGGTACGTTGTTCCCGGTCGCTATCGCTCCCGGTTCCGTATTTGCGCCCCGCCATCGTGGCTTCAGTGAAAGGGTCAAAGGCGCAGGCAAGACTCTGCATCGTTGGCCGACGAATACGGAACCGGGAGCGATAGCGACTGTGTGAAAACTCAGCCGCATTCTAACCCCGGTCGCGGCGGGGGCAAGCGGGGTCCCCAGCGCGGCAGCCGCGCTGGGGTGCCTAAGCCACCCTTCCCAACCCCGAGACTTTCATACTTGAGTGATTACACAATGGTGTTGGGCGCTAAACGTTGTCGAAAATGCTGTGTGAGAAGCTTTCAAGTCTTTGCGCAAATCGAGCAAGTTTGAAAGTCTCGAGGTTGGGAAGGTGTACAGACCGGGGACATCCTAAACACCCGTTCGGAGACATGGTAAACACATTCTAAGGGGGCATAGAGTTCCTGCAAATAGGAGGAACATCAATGCCTTGGAAAGAGGTTTCCATCATGTCTCAACGCCTTGAGTTCGTCACTTTGGCGACTGCTGAAAACGCTAACATCCGTCATTTGTGCCGGTGCTTTGGCATTAGCTCCGCCACCGCCTACAAGTGGCTGGACCGGTTTCAATCTGATGGTGCGAACGGTCTGGAGGACCATTCGCGACGGCCGCACCATTCACCGTCACGTACCGCGGCAGAGATGGAAGAGATAGTCACTAAGCTGCGCCAGAAGCATCCGGCCTGGGGTGGCCGCAAGCTGGAAAAACGACTGCTCGACCTCGGCCAGGCGGGGGTTCCCAGTCCCAGTACTATCACCGCCATTCTGCAACGCCATCAACTACTCGACCCCAAAGAGTCTGCCAGGCATCAAGCCTTTCTGCGCTTCGAGCGGCCGGCGCCTAATGAGCTCTGGCAGATGGACTTCAAAGGCGAATTCAAACTTCCCCAGGGTCGTTGTTATCCGCTGACCATCCTGGACGACCATTCACGGTTTGCCGTCGCTCTGCAGGCCTGCGCCAGAAACACCAAAGACATTACCAAAACAGCTATGATCCAAGTCTTTCGCCGCTATGGCTTGCCCGAGTGGATCACCTGTGACAACGGTTCTCCCTGGGGTTCCGGAGGCCGCAGCTATTACACCGCCCTGGGCGTTTGGCTGTTGCGTCTCGGTATTGGTATTTCACATTCACGACCACATCATCCCCAGACTCAAGGTAAAGACGAACGCTTTCATCGCACCCTCGAGGCTGAAGTCTTGCGTTATCAACACGGTGCTAGCCTGGCTCAGTGGCAACTCTATTTTGATCAGTGGCGCGTCGTCTATAACACTGAGCGTCCTCATGAAGCGCTCTCGATGGCCGTGCCGGCGTCACGCTATCAACCTAGTCAGCGCCGCTACCCCGAACAGCTTCCGCCAATCGAATATGGACCAGCTGATGTTGTCCGCAAAGTGCGCCATTATGGACACATCAAATTCGAAGGTCGCGAGTATCATGTCGGCAGTGCCTTCTATGGCCTTCATGTCGCTTTACGTCAAACCACTACTGACGGCTTATTTGACGTCTATTTCTGTCAACACAAAATTGGCGCCCTTGACTTAACCGACAACAAACTGAGCTAAAATGTGTTTACCATGTCTCCGAACGGGTGTTCACCATGTCTCCGGTCTATACAGAAGGGTGGCTTGCCCCCGCCGCGACCGGGGTTAGAATGCGGCTGAGTTCTCACACAGTCTCTATCGCTCCCGGTTCCGTTTTCGTCTACCCACGGCTAGGCACTTTGACTCGTTCGAATGTTGCTCTGTCCATTGGCGCGATCGACCGCCGCTTTCAGTTCACTAAACATCAGCGCCAGATCTTTTGCCTGATAGTGTGCGTTTAAGCCACTTGGATTGGGCAATACCCACACAACAGTCTCACCAATCAATTCTTCCTGGCGACCGATGACGGCCTTCGGTCGTTGCCACGCCGCTCGATAAGCGCCCAGACCAAGCACGGCAAGAAAGGCTGGTTGGTAACGCCGCACCTTCGCAGCCAAACGCCTGCCGCCTGCGCGCAGCTCCTCGCGAGTCAGTTGATCCGCGGTGGCGGTGGCGCGCATCACTACATTCGTTATGCCATAACCACTCTGCAGTAGTTCGCGTTCAGCGAAAGGAGAAACGAGACGATCAGTAAAACCGGCTGCGTACAGCGCCGGCCAAAATCGATTCCCCGGACGCGCAAAGTGATGACCTACAGCAGCCGTGTAGAGTCCGGGATTGATGCCGCAGAAAAGCACTCGCAGACGCGGCGCGATTACGTCCCTGACAGTTTTGCCTTCAGCTGCGAGTAACTGCTCCTTGGTTGGCTTCCAGGGCGCGATCAAATTGGATTTAGGCCGTTATTGGATTTCGAAACGTGTTTGTTGAGCAGCGCTCCGTTTTGCGATACGGTCCACTGCTGTAACCTGCAATATGTATTGTCCGGCCGGCAATCCGGACAACGACGTCTCAGCAGCGTAGGGAATTCTGGCGATGTCGGAAACTCCCTCAATGGAAACTCTTCGCAGTGCGGTTGTTACCACCGGCTGACCATCTCGAACGATTTGCACCTGGATCGCAACGTCAGGTTTTGAATCTGCCGTTGCAAGCGCTGCGTTGTACACTAAGACCATGAATCGCAGATATCCTTTGGCAGCGAAGTTGTGGGTGATGCTAAATTCAACCGGAGATGAATCGTTCTGAGTGGTTGCGGAAGCGTTATTAATCGTCGACTGTGCGCGCACACCCATCAGCACACTGCTCAGTGCCAGCTGACCGGAAGACAGATTTGGGATCTCGATCCAGGCGTGCGCTGTCCCTGTGTGGCCACTTGTATCATCACGCACGCCGACGCGTACTTGATAGAGTCCGGGCTTGAGATAGACCGGATAGCCATAGGTCAGGTCGGGGCCCTCTCCTGCAGCTTCCACGGAAGGCGCATCAATTGTAATACGGTTATCAAAAACCGCCCCCGCATTACCCCGATCATCAAATACGGTTCCGGCGATCGTTACTACCGCCATTGGTCTTCCGTTGACCGTAGTAAAAGAAAAGAACTCGTGAGGCACCTGCATAGCTGTCGAAAGCAAAATTCCTCGGGCGGGCGTGTTTATGTAACTGAGGCTTAGCGAAACCGGTATTTCGCGGTTGGGATAGGGAGCGAGCATCACGTTTCTCAACTCAGCCTCAGGTGACCTGGTTGTTTCTTTCTTTTCGGGTTCGGACTTCCCATTCTTCGCCGGTTTTTTTTGTCCAGCAAGATCCAAATCGGGTTCTCTATCGAAAAAGCCACGCCGTACCTGAACGGTCAAGTCCGGCTTGCCAACCAGCTTCACTTCAATGCGACGAAACTTGCTCGTATTTTTTGCCCCCCGATCTGGTTTCCAGGCGAGAAGATAGTAAGTGGACGTTTCTTTCAAGGCGCGACCCAAACCCGGTCCCAGTGAGTTGGTATTAAAGATGGCTTTTCCACCTGTATCTACGGCCAGAGCATTTAAACTATCCTGCGATGCGAGCAGTTCGCCGCTATTAGCTCGCTGCACCCGGCCGCTTGGGTCAAACTGCGGATCGCTACTGGCATCGGTAAGGCTGGCCACTAGTCCGCGTGCATCCATTGAGTAGATAACCGCGCTGCTGCGCGCTGCTGCGCTGGTTATCCGTTGTAGTCTGTAGCGAGAGTCGGAGTTACGATCGTCGAGGAAAAAACCGCCGGAGATGAAAAATATTAACTTGCGGCCGGGAAGCTTATTTGCTGCGCGAATAAGGCCCTCCAATCCCGTCAGCGTTCTTGTCGTCACAGAACCAGCTTGTTGCAAGAGTGAACGTGCACGGGCGGTGATCATCGCCTCAGCGGTTTCACGAGTAATTCCGGGATTAAGCCTGATGGTCTCATCGATAAAGTAGCTCGTGAGATCACGATCGTAATTCGTAACTAATAACGCCTGGTATTCAGACATCGCCGGGCGCTCGGAGTCTTTAACCGAGTAAGAACGGAGTTTAAGTCTTTCGAGGGCCGCACGAAGCACGGTCTGGTTGTTTGTGAGTTGCTGAAGAAAACCTATTTGCCCGCTCGCGGAGGCGATCGCGGCTTCGTCGTTCTGGCCCATTTCCTTGTCGACGAAATTCGTAATGAGTTTTCGGGCTGATAACAGGCTGGGCAGGTCAAGGTGCAAATCATCCACGTAAAAGTAGACCGGTCGCCCGCGATCTAAGGGGATTGGACTGCTGCCACCGGCGGTCTTTGTCTGCGCCGAAGAACCACGCGCGGCGGCGATTTGCGATTCTTCATTGAGGGCGCCGGCAGTAACCTTTTCGAAAAACTCGACCGGCCGAGGCTTACCATCGATGCGAAGTTCGAAGTCTTCCCGTTTTAAACCATTTACGAAGCGACCCTGCTTGTCGAAGACCATAACGTCGGTCTGTACCAACTCAGTGTAGACTCGTAAAACGTCTGACTGATCCTGACTCCTGGCATCCGGTGGCAATTCAGTTGGTGTTTGACCGTACCCTATCGACGACAACACTAGCAGTCCGGCCAGGAGGATAACGAGCAGGCAGCCTAACGCCGTCGCCATCTTGATTGTGAAGAACGATGAAGGCATATTTCCGTACTATAGAGGTTGGCAGGTTCAGGGGAGACCCGGTTAAGGTGCAGCCAAAGGAGGCAATGGCCTTCTTCCGTCTGGTATGCGCGGGGGCTGTAGCCGTAACTATGTATCACGCGGTGCTCACTTAGCAACTGGAAAACTTTGATTGGCAATAGACCGTAATACTCAACAAAGCATACACAGAGCCATCATCCCTAAGCTGACGTCTGAACCTGCTTCCAACAAAATCTCCATAAATGACGAACAATCTCCCCACCGTCTCGATTGACCACATCAATAAAAGTTTTGGTGAGTTTACCGCCGTCAGCGATCTGAGTCTCGCCGTCTACCCGGGTAGAGTCTTTGGACTGCTCGGTCCTAATGGCGCCGGCAAGACAACGACCATCAGGATGATAGTCAATATTACTGCTCCTGACTCCGGCCGGATAGAAGTGTTTGGCCGCCAGATCACGCCGGAACTGCAGGACCGGATTGGTTACCTGCCGGAAGAGCGTGGACTCTATAAAAAGATGAAGGTCGGAGAACAGCTCAAGTTTTTTGCCGCTCTTAAAAACATCAATGCAAAAGAAGCCGATCAGCGAGTCGATCGCTTGCTGAAGCGCTTGAAGTTGGCAGAATGGAAAAACAGGAGATCGAGCGAACTGTCGAAGGGCATGCAACAGAAAGTTCAATTCACCACCGCGATTATTCACGAACCCGATCTGTTGATACTGGATGAACCTTTTTCCGGTTTGGATCCTGTCAATGTCGAAGCCTTAAGAGAGATTATCCTCGAACAGAAAGCGGCGGGTAAGACAATCATTTTGTCTACGCATCAAATGGAGTTGGCGGAAAAGATCTGCGACGACATTTGTTTGATCAACCGATCACGGAAAGTTTTGGAAGGCAGTATCCGTGAAGTAAAGCGTGCCTTTAGTCGCAACGCCGTGGCTTTGCGTTTGGAGGGCGGAGATAATGTCCTGATGGATCGATCGCTGGTCAGCAAGATTGAGCGCCATAGTGACGGCCTGGAAGTATTTCTTGCTGACGGAACAAATGCGCAGGTTTTGCTGAAACAATTGCTTGAGGCCGGAGCAAAAATTGAAAGATTTGAGATGATAGAGCCGAGTCTTAATAACATTTTCATCGAAAAGGTAAGCGAAGCCGAATGAGAAAATTCCTGGCCGTAGTGAAGCGTGAGTACGTCCAGCGTGTGCGCAGCAGGATGTTTATTCTGGTGACTGTTTTGGGGCCGGTGGTTATGTCGCTGTTTGGCGTCGCGCCGGCATTGATATTCAGCATCAAGGCTGGCGGTCCGGTAAGAATCGCGGTGGTTGATCAGACCGGCAAGTTATACCAGGGCCTTTACGAGTCCATAATGGACGACGCAGAAATGTCTGAATCAGCTGAAGACGAGCTGAATCCTAATACACTAAATCAGAATGCGAGCGGGCGCCTTGAACGGATAGGCGATCAAGAGGACAGCAATTTCGAGTTGGCGGAAGTGCGTCCCGGCGGACGGTCCTTGAACGAAGTTAAAAAGGAGCTCGACGCGCGAGTACTTGCAAAAGAACTCGATGGGTATTTAATTTTGCCGGCAAACCTCCTTGACGACGGCAAGCCTGAATACTTTGCCCGCAACACCGGCGACGTCTTTACCAGAAAAGCTCTCCAGGAAGCGTTGAGTCGCGCAGTGCGTCAGCAGCGACTAGCGGATGCGCATATCGATGCCAGGATCGTGCAGGAACTTTCGGAGCCGGTTCAACTCGATGCAATGAGAGTTAGTGCCAGCGGTGATGGAGTACGTGACTCCGGGGAGGGTTTCACGATGGTGTTTGGCGCCGGGTTCGTTATGTACCTGACGATTCTGATGTATGGTCAAATGATTCTTGGCGCGGTTATAGAAGAGAAGGAAACGCGCATCGCCGAGGTTCTGTTTTCATCAGTTAAGCCGTTTACGTTGATGATGGGAAAACTCGTTGGCGTCTCACTGGTTGCCTTGTCGCAACTCGCAATCTGGGGCCTGGCGTTCGCGACCTTCGCGATCTATGGCGTGGCCGTGTTGGCAGCGAGAGGAATGCCTTTGCACATTCCGAACGTGCCGCTGGTCCACTTTGTCTATTTCGGGCTGTTCTTCCTCCTGGGCTACTTCATGTATTCCACCATCTACGCTTTGATTGGTTCAATGGTCACAACCGCTCAAGAAGGTGGTCAGTTGTCAATGCCGGTCGTGTTATTGCCATTGATCGGTTTTTACTTGTTCCTGCCGGTGAGTCGCAGTCCGGATTCGTCGCTTGCTTTCTGGGTCTCGATGTTCCCATTCTTTTCACCGATGACAATGCTGACACGAATCGTTACTCAGACTCCGCCACTTTGGCAGATTTTGCTGTCACTGTTTCTGGGCTTTGGAACGGTTGCCTTACTGACCTGGTTGGCAGCACGCATTTATCGCGTTGGCATGTTGATGGCGGGGAAGAAGGCAACAATTCCCGAAGTGATGCGCTGGGTGAGACAAGCGTAGAAAGCAAAAAATGGGGTAAAGGAAAACGGGTAAAGGGAAACGAAATGCGCATCCCTTGTTGCGTTTTCCGAACTCTACCTTGGGGCCTTGCGCAAAAAGTCGTCCAATGAGTTCAAGGCGCTCACGTCTCCGATTTATGAGGGTTCTTTTCCCCTCTCCCGTTGGGAGAGGGGAAGGGGAGAGGGACTAGAGGCACCTTAAACCCCCACCCCAACCCTCCCCCAACGGGGGAGGGAGAACAAAGGAATAAAAGCGAAACTCTTCGGCGACTTTTTGTGCAAGGACCTGCCTTGGAAAGACAGTCATATGCGCCGAAGTACACCGTCTTTGCGGACCTTTGCGAATCCGTGGCGTGCTTTGCGGTTTGGATTTCGTTCCTGGGCTTCGCTTCAAACTCAAAGAGAATTAACCGAAAAGAGCGCAAAGAATCCCCAAAGGTCCACAAAGAGGGTCGGCGGGAAACCCGCATCGCTTACGCGAACTAACTTACCTTCCCTGGCTGTGCTGCCAGTAACTAGTTACGTGACGACCAAAAGGACTACTGACAGCGGGTACCAATGGGACGCGGATCCGGAAGGCCTGGATCGCCTTCAATGCAGGGAATGGCGCTCAGATATTCGTAAATCCCGCGCAGGTCATTCTCAGTCATGTTTTGAAAGTTCGGCCAGGGCATTACCTGAAGCAATGGCCCAAACTGCGGATGCGCCTGATCCGGATCAACACCAGTCCGCATGATCGCGCGGAATTCTTCATAGGTTGCACCACCTTCAGGTAGGCCCGTCTTATCGGGAGTTAAGTTACGGGGGATGAAGAACGGACCAAAAAGCTGTGTGCCGCCGGCCAGGTAGGCGGCCTCGTTGATGTGTTTCGGCTCGCCCAGAAATGGATCGCCACCGAGCGCAAATTCGCCAGAGGGGCCGGCATGGCAGCCATTGCAGTCGCCAGCAGCGTTAACTATGTAGCTTCCGAGTCCGACCAACGCCCGATTCTTACCAGCCAGGTTAAGAGGGACAGGTGCGATAGCTAATCCTCGCTGAACCTTCGATTCGCTGTCGTCTCCGCCTGCGGCCTTTCCCTTTGGCGAATGGACCAACGCCAGAGCGAGAACCGCAGCAATAAGGACTGCCGTTCCCAGGGTCGTGAAATGCTTTCGATGTGGCATGGGAGTCTCCTTTGTAGGTTAACAATCACGAAAAAATGCCGGTCTGAGCTAACCGGAATTTTCGCTCTTTTTGATTTTGTGGCGCGCAGTATACATCAACTTGCGAGAAGTAAACAGCAGTTCTGGCAGACTTTCGCCGAGTGAGATTATGGTTTTGCGGCTGGGCCGCCGCACAGTGCGGAAAGGCTCCGCCTTTCCGAGGCTGGGTTCTATTGCTTTCATGAGGCTCCGCCTTATGAATCGTAGGCGTAGCCTTCAGTAATCTGTAAGAGACTCAACGGTAAGGCAAAGCCTTACTAGAGTGTGCGGCCGCGTTGAGCTATTCTCACTCGTCCGCGGCGCGAAATGTAGGCCACAGAGACATTCAGTGCAAAGCTGTGAAGCGGAATCAGCGTGACTCGGAGATGTTTGACGAGTACTATTCATGCCCATCGAGATCGAAAAGAAGTATCGGCTGACTGACAAGCAACGCGATGAAGTGTTGCAGCGTTTACCGAAGATCGGCGCCAAACGACGCGGCGAGGAGTTTGAAGTAAACACGCTTTATGCAGGTGAAACTCTCGACATAGGGCGCTCGATCTTGCGTCTGCGACGCGTCGGTAACCGCGGAATTCTCACCTACAAAGAACGCTTTCCCACACGCGCGGGTATAAAGCATCAACGCGAAGATGAAACTCGGGTTGGCGATCCGGACGCGATGGAAATGATTTTGGAAACTCTGGGGTTTACGCCGGCGCTCGTTTATGAGAAACGCCGCGACACATGGACCCTGGACAAAACGGAAATCGTAATTGACGAGTTGCCTTTTGGTTTGTTCATGGAGATCGAAGGTACTGAGCAGGGAATTCGAGACCTCGAAAGCAAACTCGCAATCAAACGTTTAAGAACCGAAATGGCCACCTACCCACAACTGACGCTAAAACACGGCACCGACTGCGATGGAGTCGTTGAAGCAAGATTTCCGAAGGGGGACAGTACTGCCTGAGGAGGCTTTTGGTGACCTTTTTTGGTAACTCTAATTTACGCTGATCGCGTTGTCCTCAGCCTACGTCGAAGGCGTTCGATAACTCAGCCCAGGGTAAAGCGCGAAGCGCGACACCCGGGGATCACGTGCCCAGATGAATTTATAACCCTGAAGGGGTTTGAGATGGACACGAATCGTATTCAACGCTTTCAGGATTGGACTTTGATCTAATTGAGATTGAGATAGGTGTATGTCTAACTTTTGCGGCTCGGCCGCCATCAAATGTGAAAGGCCTAACCTGGAGTTGTAGTGCTCAATCTGCTCCTGCGGCTGGGCCGCCGCACAGTGCGGAAAGGCTGCGCCTTTCCGACGCTCCCCTTTTTTTCTTTTGAGGCTGCGCCTCAGATGGGAGGCGCAGCCTCCAGTCATTTTTGGAGAGTTGGACGGTAAGGCAGAGCCTTACCGCACGGTGCGGTGGCAAAGCCACACTGGGTCATTGAGTGATACAACCTCTAGTCGCCTTACCGCACAGTCCGGGAAATTGTTTCACTTTTCTGAGCCTACCCTTTCCGACTCGCCACCCAATTGACCAGCGCGGCTCGGCCGCCGCACAGTGCGGAAAGGCTGCGCCTTTCCGGCGCTCCGCCTTTTTCTTTTGAGGCTGCGCCTCAGATGGGAGGCGCAGCCTCCAGTCATTTTTGGAGAGTTGGACGGTAAGGCAGAGCCTTACCGCACGGTGCGGCGGCAAAGCCGCAGATGTAGATTGAGTGATACAACCTGTAGTCAGCCTTAGCGCCAGTCGGGGAAACATTTCACCTTTCTGAGCCCTACCCTTCCGAGGCGCCACTCAATGAACCAGTGCGGCTGTGCCGCCGCACAGTGCGGAAGGCTGCGCCTCAGATGGGAGGCGCAGCCTCCAGTCATTTTTGGAGAGTTGCCGGTAAGGCAGAGCCTTACCGCACTGTGCGGCGGCAGAGCCACAGGCGCACGTTGAGCACTACAACTATCGGTTAGGCCTTTCTCATTTGGTGGCGGCGAGCCGCAGAAGTAGATTGAGCTATACACTCCAAGTCAGCCCTCACCGCCCAATGCCGAAAGAGCCTTATGTTTCCGATGCGCCACTCAATCAAATTTCCGAGGTGCCACTCAATGAACCAGTGCGGCTGTGCCGCCGCACAGTGCGGAAAGGCTGCGCCTTTCCGGCGCTTCTCTTTTTTCTTTTGAGGCTGCGCCTCAGATGGGAGGCTTAGCCTCCAGTCATTTTTGGAGAGTTGGACGGTAAGGCAGAGCCTTACCGCACGGTGCGGCGGCCAAGCCGCAGATGTAGATTGAGTGATACAACCTGTAGTCAGCCTTAGCGCCAGTCGGGGAAACATTTCACCTTTCTGAGCCCTACCCTTCCGAGGCGCCACTCAATGAACCAGTGCGGCTGTGCCGCCGCACAGTGCGGA
>WNGE01002160.1_pt1 | contig 30568 bp, 28 predicted proteins | sample 5400651 | NCBI WGS metagenome assembly WNGE01 (sample SAMN13153370, study PRJNA577476) | soil metagenome | isolation source: 60 cm soil or saprolite under grassland replicate 2 | place: USA:California | collected 2016-06-15
CGTTCAAGGACGCCGAGGTCGCGGACTACGTCGGCATCGGCGTGCACTGCGCCCAGGGCAGCGCGTTCTGCGCGGACGCCAAGGGCGTGAAGTTCGGGCAGACCGACCCGTCGGCGACCGCGGTGGCCGACGTGCTCCCCCAGGAGCCGGGCGGCTACACCGGGTTCCAGGCGCTGTTCGGCCACAGGTACGTGGCCCCGCAGCTCGGCGCGGGCACGCCCAACGTGACCCGCAACGGGTTCCAGGTCACCAATGCGGCCGGCAACCTGGTCGACGAGAACGGCAACCAGATCAACGGCGCGTTCCTCGCCAACCACCCCGGCTTCCCCGGGTTCGGCCCGATCAACGCGTCGCAGAGCCTGGCCTACATGGCGGACATGCTGGAGTCCGGCGTTCCCGTGGTGAACGGCTACATCGCCGACATCCATGGCAACGAGCACATCCCGGGCGTGTCCGCGTGCACCAGCGCGCCGTCCGCGCTCGGCCCGGGCACCTCGTGCTACACCGCCCAGGCGCAGTACTACAACCAGGCGTTCGGCACCTTCTTCCAGCGGCTGGCCGCCGACGGCATCACCCCGGCCAACACCCTGTTCGAGCTCAGCTCGGACGAAGGCGACCACGTGGCCGGCGCCAACGTGGGCCGCGCCCTCCAGCCGACCCCGGCCAACTGCGACGGCGTGACCACGCCGTGCAGCTACCCGGCCGGCACGTTCGGCGAGCTGGCGACCAACGTCACCGGCCTGCTCGCCACCCAGAAGAACGACACCACCCCGTTCAGCCTGGAGTCGGACAGCGCGCCCGAGTTCTACGTCACCGGCAAACCGGGGCCGAACGTCCCGCAAGTGCGCACGCTGGAACGGGACGTGGCCGGGCTGACCGCGGCCAACCCCTATACGGGCACCACCCAGAAGATCGCGAACTACCTGGCCGACCCGGCCGAAATGGCGATCCTGCACATGGTCAACGCCGACCCGGCCAGGACGCCGACGTTCGCGCTGTTCGCCAAGCCGGACTACTTCCTGACCCCCGGCCTGGCCAACTGCAGCTCACCGTGCGTGTCGGTCAACTCGGGGTTCGCCTACAACCACGGTGACTACGCCGCCGAGATCAACACCAACTACACGGCCTTCGCCGGCCCCGGCGTCAGGCCCCTGGGCCTGGACGGCACCACGGCCGCCAACGGGCCGAACTCCGCCGGGCCGAACAGCGGCCAGGTCGAAGTGGTCAACAGCGGCACCACCGGCACCTGGGTGGACGAGACCGACATCCGGCCGACGCTGATCTACCTGACCGGGCTGAAGGACGACTACGAGCACGACGGCCGGGTGATCACCGAGATCCTGTCGGACCCGAACCGCGCGCTCGGCGCACCGGGCGTGGCCAGCCTGGGGGCCTGCTACAAGCAGCTCAACTCCAGCGTCGGCCAGTTCGGGGCCTTCACCCTGCATGCCGCGACGGCGGCCGTCGAGTCGGACACCCCGGGCGACGCCAGGTACCAGGCGGTCGACGCCGCCCTAGCCGGGCTCGACCGGACTCGCGATGTGCTGGCCCAGCACATCAAGGACCGGCTCGAGGCGGCCGCGTTCGATAATGCGCCAGTCAACGGCGTGCACGGCCAGACGGTCGCTTGCCAGTCGCTCATCTCCGCCGCGGCGGCGCTGCCAGGCGCCTCCGCGTAACTAACCAGCCGCGCCGCCGCCCCGACGCTTGTGTCAGGGCGGCGGCGCGTCCATGCGGCCAGGTGTCGGACAATGGTCCGGTGGAATCCCAGCCTCGCGAGGTCGTGATCCTCGGCTCGACCGGCTCGATCGGCACCCAGGCGCTCGACATCGTCCGACGCAATCCGGACCGGTTCCGGGTGGTGGCGCTGGCCGCGGGCGGCGGCCAGCCGGACCTGCTCGCCCGGCAGGCGGCCGAGTTCGGGCCGGCCGCGGTCGCCGTGGCCAGCCCGGCCGCCGCCGCCGGGGTCCGCGACCTCATATCCCGAACGGGCCGGGCTCTCGCCTCCCCGCCGCAGGTGCTCTCCGGGGCGGACGCGGTCAGCGAGCTGGCCGCGTGGCCGTGCGACGTGGTGCTCAACGGGGTGACCGGCGCGGCCGGGCTGGCGGCCACGCTGGCCGCGCTGGACGCCGGCCGGGTGCTCGCGCTGGCCAACAAGGAGTCGCTGATCGTCGGCGGCCCGCTCGTCACCAGCCGGGCCAAGCCGGGGCAGATCGTCCCGGTCGACTCCGAGCACTCCACGATCGCGCAGTGCCTGCGCGCCGGGCGCGAGTCCGAGGTGCTCCGCCTGGTGCTGACCGCGAGCGGCGGCCCGTTCCGCGGCTGGAGCCGGGACAAGCTGGAGGACGTGACGCCGGAGCAGGCACTCGCCCACCCCACCTGGAACATGGGCCCGCTGGTCACGATCAACTCCGCCACGCTGGTGAACAAGGGCCTCGAGGTGATCGAGGCCCACCTGCTGTTCGGCTTCGGCCTGGACCGGATCGACGTGGTGGTGCACCCGCAGTCGATCGTGCACTCGATGGTGGAATTCTCCGACGGCGCGACGATCATCCAGGCGTCCCCGCCGGACATGCGGCTGCCGATCTCGCTCGGCCTAGCGTGGCCCGACCGGGTGCCCGGGGCCGCGCCGGGCCTGGACTGGTCCACGGCGGCGAGCTGGACCTTCGAGCCGCTCGACGACGCGGCCTTCCCCGCGGTCGCGCTGGCCAGGCAGGCCGCCGCGGCCGGGGGCACCGCGCCCGCGGTGTACAACGCGGCGAACGAGGCGTGCGTGGCGGACTTCCAGGCGGGAAGGATCGCCTTTCCCCGGATTGTTGACACCGTGGCCCAGATAGTCTCGGAACATGACGCCGCGCGCACGGCCGTCACCACCGTGGCGGACGTGCTCGCGGTCGACGATTGGGCCCGGAGGCGGGCGCGTGAACTTAACGCATAGGTTGAGGCGGCCTAGAGGAAGGACGACTGGATGGACCTGATCGGCTGGGTCATCTTCCTCGTCGCCCTGCTCTTCTCCGTCATGCTGCACGAGACCGGCCACTTCGTGCTGGCCAAGAAGTTCGGCATGAAGGTCACCCGCTACTTCGTCGGCTTCGGCCCGACGCTGTGGTCCACCCGGCGGGGTGAGACCGAGTACGGCATCAAGGCGCTGCCGGTCGGCGGCTTCGTCAAGATCATCGGGATGCACTCGCTCGACGACGTGGACGACCCGGCCGACGAACCGAGGGCGTTCCGCCGCCATCCGGCCTGGCAGCGGATCGTGGTGCTCTGCGCGGGCTCGTTCATGCACTTCGTGCTCGCCTTCCTGCTGATCTTCAGCCTGGCGCTCGGCATCGGCATCGAGAACGACAACACCACCCAGCTGGGCACGGTCAGCAAGTGCGTGGCGGCGAACACCACCGAGCTGAACAAGGGCACCTGCGCCGCGTCGGACCAGGCGTCCCCGGCCAAGCTGGCCGGGCTGCGCGTCGGCGATCAGGTCACGACGTTCAACGGCGCCCCGGTGAGCAACTGGACCCAGCTCGGCAACCTGATCCGCAAGGCCCCGGCCGGCTCGCAGGCGACCATCACCGTGAAGCGGGACTCCAAGACCCTGAACCTGCACGCCACGCTGGCCACGGTCAGCGGCCGCAACGGCGCCTACCTGGGCATCGCGCCGACCGTCGTGTTCCAGCCGGCCAACCCGGTCCGCGCCGTCCAGTACGCCGGATCGGCGTTCGGGCAGGTCCTGGTCGGCTCGGCCAAGGCGGTCGGCGCTCTGCCCGGCGCGCTGCCCAAGCTGTTCAGCGAGGACCGGGGCAGTACCGCGGCCGGCCAGGTGAGCAGCGTGGTCGGCGCGGCCGAGGCCACCGGCGCCGCGGTCGCCGCCAACGTCGGCTGGCAGTACAAGGTCAGCTTCGTGCTGCTGCTGATCGCCTCGCTGAACATCTTCGTCGGTGCCTTCAACATGCTTCCGCTGCTGCCGCTGGACGGCGGGCACGTCGCGGCAATCGGTTGGGAGCGGATCCGGGCCTGGTTCGCCCGGCTGCGCAAGCGGCCCGACCCCGGCCTGGTGGACATGGCGAAACTGCTGCCGGTCAGCTTCAGTATCTTCGTGGTCCTGATGTTCTTCGGCGTCGCCCTGATCCTGGCCGACATCGTGAACCCGGTGAATATCGCAGGTTAACAACGGGGCGAACCCCGACGTGCCCGTCAGCGTCGCGCCCCGGCCAGTCGCCCGGTGATGGTTCAATGACGGGGTAGAAGATCCGGCGTCTGCCTACAGAAACGGTTGGGGACCATGAGTATCGAACTGGGTATGCCGCCTGTGCCGCCGGCGCCGCTCGCCGAGCGCAGGCAGTCACGCCAGATCATGGTGGGTTCGGTGCCCGTCGGCGGGGGAGCACCGGTCTCGGTGCAGTCGATGACGACGACCCTTACCGCCAACGTGAACGCGACGCTGCAGCAGATCGCCGAGCTGACCGCCTCCGGCTGCCAGATCGTCCGGGTCGCCGTGCCGTCTCAGGACGACGCCGAGGCGCTGCCCGCCATCGCGAAGAAGTCGCAGATCCCGGTCATCGCCGACATCCACTTCCAGCCGAAGTACGTGTTCGCCGCGATCGACGCCGGCTGTGCCGCGGTCCGGGTGAACCCGGGCAACATCAAGCAGTTCGACGACAAGGTGGCCGAGATCGCCCGCGCGGCCGGCGACGCCGGGATCCCGATCAGGATCGGCGTCAACGCGGGCTCCCTGGACAAGCGGCTGCTGGCCAAGTACGGCAAGGCCACCCCGGAGGCGCTGGTCGAGTCGGCGCTGTGGGAGTGCTCCCTGTTCGAGGAGCACGGCTTCCGCGACATCAAGATCTCGGTCAAGCACCACGACCCGGTGGTGATGATCAACGCCTACCGGCAGCTCGCCCGGCAGTGCGACTACCCGCTGCACCTCGGCGTGACCGAGGCCGGCCCCGCGTTCCAGGGCACGGTCAAGTCCGCGGTCGCGTTCGGCGCCCTGCTGGCCGAGGGCATCGGCGACACGATCCGGGTATCGCTGTCCGCGCCCCCGGTGGAAGAGGTCAAGGTCGGCATCTCGATCCTGGAGTCGCTCGGCATGCGCCAGCGCGGGCTCGAGATCGTCTCCTGCCCGTCCTGCGGCCGGGCTCAGGTCGACGTGTACAAGCTGGCCGAGGAGGTGACCGCCGGCCTGGAGGGCATGGAGGTGCCGCTACGGGTCGCGGTCATGGGCTGCGTGGTCAACGGCCCGGGCGAGGCCCGCGAGGCCGACCTCGGCGTCGCCTCGGGCAACGGCAAGGGCCAGATCTTCGTGCGCGGCAAGGTGATCGCGACCGTGCCCGAGTCCCAGATCGTGGAGACGCTGATCGAGGAGGCCATGCGCCTCGCCGAGCAGGGCGCCCAGTCCGGCGAGGGGGCCGAGGGCCAGCCGGTCGTCACGACCTACTGATCGCCCCGGCCCCTTCGGGGATACCTCAGGCCGGCTGTCTCGACACCTGGCTGGCCATCATGCCGTCGGCGTAGAGGACCTGTCCGGCCTGCTCCTCGACCTGGTTCCTGGCGTCGGCGGGCAGCATGTCATCGGTGATGAGCACGTCCACCTCGCTCAGCCGGGCGAACGAGCTCAGCCCGACCAGGCCCCACTTGGTGTGGTCGGCCAGCACGACGACCCGGCGGGCGACCCGGATCAGGGTCCGGTTGGTCTCCGCTTCGGCCAGGTTCGGCGTGGTCAGGCCGGCGTTGACGTCGAAGCCGTGGCAGCCGAGGAAGAGCAGGTCGAAGTGGAGTGATCTGATAGTCAGGTCAGCCACCGGGCCGACCAGCGCGTCCGAGGGGGTCCGGACGCCGCCGGTCAGCACGACCGACCCGGCCGTGCCTTCGAGGCCGCGGGTCCCGCTGAACAGGTTGGTAACCCGCAGCGAGTTGGTGACGATGGTGAGCCCGGGCACGTCGAGCAGGCACTGGGCCAGCGCGAACGTGGTCGTCCCCGAACCGATCGCGATGGCCGTGCCGGGCGTGACGATGCTCGCGGCGGCGCGGGCGATCGCGGTCTTCTCCGGCCGCTCGAGTACCAGCTTCGCCTCGAATCCCGGCTCATGGCTGGCGGGCGTCCCCGGCAGGACCGCGCCGCCGTGTACCTTCTCGACCAGGCCATCCCGGGCGAGGACCTCGAGATCGCGGCGGATGGTCATGTCCGAGACGCCGAGCCGCTGGGTGAGGTCACTGACACGTGCGCTGCCATCGCTCCTGACGGCCTGCAGGATGAGCGATTGGCGGTGTCTGGCAAGCATGAGGTGCTTCCCCTCCTTCATGCCGGATGGCGCCGGGGGCGGGCGGTCGCCTCCGGGTTGCGTCATCCGTACTAAGTGAGACGTTTGCGAACCGTGTTCGGTTCCGCGCGCGCGTGTCGGAACAGCTGTGATTTCCGTCGGCCCCCGCGCCCGGCGCGGCGCAAGCTGCCCGGATTGCCGGCCCGTGACTCAAGGCGCTCCCACCGGGCCACCCCCGTCTGTACCGCTCCCACCAGGCCCCGGCTATTGCTCCTGTCGCATGCTCCTGTCGCATCGCGGCCATCGCGGCCGCGCCACCGCCTCACCCGCCTTATATCACGCCCAGCCCCCAAACCCCACCTTTCTCCCCCATCATCCGTACGTGCCGACACCCCCATCTCGCCCGCACCCGCCAAGGGCCGAACGTGAGGGCCGAACGTGAGGGCCGAACGCCCTCGGCCGCCGCCCCACTTCCGCACCACCCGCCCACACCGCCCCGCCCGTGCCGTCCGTGCCGTCCAGCCAAGCCAACCCCGCCCGCACCGTCCCGGCCAAGCTCCCCACCCGCCCCAGCCGTCACGCCAACATCCACCCGCGCGAACCCGAACGCCAGCCAAGGGCCAGCCAAGGCGCCAGCCAAGCGCAAACCGAGCGCAACCCCCAAATTCACGGCAAACCTTTTCTCACAGCCCGTAACGCCCCCGCCGATTACAGTGAGTTGCCAACCACCCGAACAAGCCCGGAGCGTATCGAGGGTGTTTCGCGTTCGTTGCCATATAGTGACTTGTTAGCGCTAACATCGTCGCACATGTTCTTCTCTGTGGTGAATTGATTACTGTGGTGCTGGCGAGGTTACGGTTGTGATGAGTTACCAGTGAGGCATGATCTCGCACGACCATGGACATGATCCGTGCAGCCAGTCCGGCTGCGGCGCGAGGGGGGAGGCGGCAAATAGAGGCAACTCCAGGCTCACGGCGGCGATTGCCCGTTTTCACGGCGGGCATGTCCGGGCAAGTATGGGCTCGTGCCGAGGCCGATACCGAGGCCGACGCCGAGACGGATCCGAGACGGATGCCGAGGCCGATATCGAAATGTGCTCGTTCGGTTTTCGGGCCTGCGTGGTGCCTTGACAGGTGATCATGAACAGACCTAACGTCAGCGGCGGTTCGCCAGTTCGCGCCGAATACCGGTGGCATTACGGCTACGGCGCAGTCACGCTGGGCGATCCGCCAGAGCATACATACGGAAAGAGTTTCTTCGCGTTATCTCTCTCGCGACGAAGTCGACGGGACTCGCCGCGCACGCTGCGGGCTTGGCTCGGGAGAGTATCCCGTCCCAGGGAAAATTCCATGGAGGTCCTTAGATGAGGAAAAAGATCGACCCGGTAGTCGACGAAGCGATTGAGACCCTGAACATGAAGGACGGGCCCTCGCGCCGTCGGCTGCTCGAGGGGGCCGGACTGTTCAGCGCGACGGCGGCCGCCTCGGCGCTGATTGCCGCCTGCAGTTCATCGAGCTCCAGCGGTGCCGCCCCGACTTCGACGGCGAAGGAAGCCGCGGGCAACTTCCCCACCACGCCCAAGTGGAAGTTCACGTTCGTGAACCACGTGACGGACAACGCGTTCTTCACCCCGACCCAGTACGGCTTCCAGGACGCGGCCGCCTTGCTCGGCATCGAGGTGCCCGCCTGGACGGGCGCGCTGTCCACCCAGCCGACCGTGCCCACCATGCTGTCTTCCTTCAACGCCGCGGTCGCGGCCGGTTCTCCGGGCATCGCGACCACCGTCGTCTCGGCCACCTCGTTCGTCGCGCCCATCAACAGCGCGCTGCAGGCGGGCATCCCCGTGGTCACCTACAACGCGAACGGCGCCACCAACAACCCCACCAACGGCCTGGCCTACATCGGCCAGGAGCTGTTCGTGTCGGGCCAGGCGGTCGGCACGCGGCTGGCCTCGCTGATGAAGAAGGGCGACACCGCGGTCGGCGTCATCTCCCAGCCCGGCTCGCTGAACATCCAGCCGCGCATGGATGGCGCGACGCAGGCCCTGCAGGCCGCGGGCATGAAGGTGATGTTCGGCAACAAGGGCCTCAACGCGGGCGCCTCGGCGACGCAGGAAGCCCAGGCGGTCCCCCAGTTCCTCCAGGCGAACGGGTCCAAAATCCAGGGCATCTTCGCCGTCGACGGCGGCGACACCGCCATCCTCGGCACCTCGCTGCAGAAGAACAACCTGGTCGGCAAGGTAGCCGCCGGCGGCTTCGACCTCGAGCCGCAGACCCTAACCGCGATCAAGGCGGGCCAGATCGCCTTCACCATCGACCAGTCGCCGTACCTGCAGGGTTTCCTGCCCACGCTGTACCTGTACCTGTTCCAGCTCTCCGGCGGACTGGTGGCGCCGGCGGAGACGAACACCGGCCTGAAGTTCGTCGTCAAGGGCAACGTGGATGCGTACACCGCGCAGCAGACCCGGTACGAGGGCTCGACGAAGAACCAGGTGTACGTCAAGCACACCGGGCCGATCTCGACCTGATCGCCTAGGCGCGCCACACTGGGAAGTACAGGTCCGCGGCGGCTCACCGGCGGCTACCCCACGGTGAACCGCCGCGGCACCTGGGTATGACTCCCGAATACAGGCCCTGGTCACACAGCAGGATTGGGATGAGCGACGTGAGTGAGACCGCCGAATTCAGCCCGGAAACCACCGGCGCCCCACCAGCGGGCCGGGGCCGGAATGGCGCCGGAAGCATACTCAGGCGTGCCGGCACCATGTTCCTGAAGCAGCGCGAGGCCAGCGTCTTCGCCATTGCCTTGGTGCTGTTCATCTACTTCACGGCGACCACCCCGGCCTTCTTCAGCCACGGCAGCTTCGTCAACATCGCCCAGTACATGGCCCCGTACGTGATCATCGGCATCGGCTTGGTGCTGCTGATGGTCTGCCTCGAGATCGACCTGTCGGTCGGGTTCGTCTGGACGCTGTCGCCGTACGTCATGCGGTTCTTCGTCGACTCCGGCATCCCCACCTTCCTCGCTATCGTGATTACCGTGCTGGTGCTGGGTGTCGTCATCGGCGGGATCAACGGCATCGCCACCACCGTCTTCGGCGTCCCGTCGCTGATCGCCACGCTCGCCACCGGCTACATCATCTTCGGCTACACGCTGACGATCTCCGCGGCGCAGCAGGTGAACGTTCCCCAGGAATCGCTGGGGCTCGGCCGCTGGTTCGGGGCCGAGGCGTGGTCGGAGCTCATCTGGGCCAGCGTCCTGGTCCTGATCTTCCACGTCATCCTGACCCGGACCCGGTGGGGCCTGTACACGGTCTCGGTCGGTGGCAACATACTCGGCGCCCGCGAAGCCGGCATCCGGGTCAACCGGATCAAGATCGGCAACTTCATGCTGTGCAGCGGGCTCGGCGCGCTGGCCGGGATCATCGAGGCCTTCAAGAACAACATCATCGACCCGAGCGCCGGCCAGCTCAACGTGCTGCTGATCGCCCTGGCCGGGGTGGTCATCGGCGGTACCGCCATGACCGGCGGCTCCGGCACGATGATCGGGATGTGGCTCGGCATGCTCGTGCTGGCCATCCTGAATGACGGCTTCAACCTGCGCGGCATCAGTTCGAACAAGTTCCTGATCATCCTGGGCGCGGCCATCCTGCTCGCGATGATCGCCAACACCTACCTCGCCCGGCTGCGGAGCGCTGGCCGGCTGCAATCCAAGTCGTGACACCCAGCACGGAGGCGGCTACGTGAGCACCGAGACACCTGCAACGACCGACGAGATCCTGCGGGTCGAGCACATCTCCAAGCGGTACGGCGCGGTAACCGCGCTGGTCGACGTGACCCTGCGGCTGGAGCGCGGCGAGGTACTCGGCCTGATCGGCGACAACGGCGCGGGCAAGTCCACCCTGCTGAAGATCATCTGCGGCTTCCAGCCGCCGACCAGCGGGCGGATTGTGCTCAACGGCGAGGCGGTCACGCTTACCTCCGTGAAACAAGCCCGCTCGCTCGGCATCGACATCGTCTACCAGGACCTCGCGCTGATCAACCAGCTCACCGTGTACCAGAACATGTTCCTGAACCGGGAGCCGGTGCGCTGGCCGCTGCTGCGCAACAAGATGATGCGCAAGGAGGCCAAGGAGCACCTGGACGCCATGGGGATCAGGACCCTGCAGTCGGTGGACCTCGAGGTGGCCAGCCTGTCCGGCGGCCAGCGGCAGGCCATCGCGGTCGCCCGCTCGGTGTTCGGCAACGCCAAGGTCCTGCTGCTGGACGAGCCGCTGGCCGCCATGGGCGTCAAGGAAGGCGCGCTGATCCTCGACCTAGTGCGCGATCTCAAGGAGCAGGGCCTCTCGATCATCATCATCGCGCACAACTACGGCCAGGTGTTCCCGGTGTGCGACCGGGTGAACCTGCTGCGCGGCGGCAAAATCGAATTCGACAAGTACAGCCGCGACACCTCGGTCGAGGAACTGACCGAGATGGTCGTGGCCGAGTACCGGAAGGCCCTCGAGGAGCGCCACCGCGCCGCGTCCTGACCGTTACCGGTGGCTGACGGTTCCCGGCGCATCCGGTCGTGTCGGGCATGATGGGGGACATGTCGATCTCACCCGTGGCCGTCCGCCGCGCTGCAGGCCGCCAAAGGGGCCGAACGGGCTGGGTTCCCGCCACGGCGATCACCCTGACGGCGCTCCTCGGGGTCGGCGCCTGTTCCGCGGGCGGTTCGTCCTCCGGCCAGGCCGCCGCGCCGGCCGCCGGGAGCACGAACTCCGGAAACAGGGGGGCCGGCGCGGCGTCGGCGGCCGGGTCGGCTGAAGGGTTCGTCCCCGGGCACGGCACGCTGCACTGGCATGCCTGCACGGGCCAGGCGGCCCAGCAGGGCGTGCCGGAGTGCACCACGCTGAGCGTTCCCGTCGACTACGCCAAACCAGGCGGCCGGCACATCAGCCTGGCCCTCGACATGGTCCCGGCCACCGCGCCGAAGAGCCAGCAGCAGGGGATCCTGCTGGTCAACCCGGGCGGCCCCGGCGCCTCCGGGCTGCCGCTCGCGGCCGAGGTGGCACAGGGCCTCAGCCCGGGCGTGGCCGCCCAGTACGACATCGTCGGCTTCGACCCGCGCGGCGTCGGGTCCTCGGTGCCCGCGCTGAGCTGCGATCGGAGCTTCTTCGGCGGCCCGAGGCCGAACTACATCCCGGCTAATCCCGCTGCCGAGCAGGTGCTCATCAACCGGGCGAAAACCTACGCCGCCGATTGCGGCAAAAGGTTCGGCTGGCTGCTGCCCCATATGACGACCCAGGACATGGCCCGCGACATGGACGCCATCCGCGCGGCGTTCGGCGTTTCGAAAATCAACTATTACGCCTTCTCCTATGGCACCTATCTCGGCCAGGTTTACGCGACGCTTTTCCCGGACCGGGTCCGCCGGATGGTGCTGGATAGCGTCGTCGATCCCACCGGGGTCTGGTACGCCGACAATGTCGACCAGGATTACGCGTTCCAGGGCCGCATGGAAGCATTCTTCGCCTGGGTGGCGAAATACGACGAGAGGTATCATCTCGGCAGCACCGCCGCGCAGGTGCAGGCGGCCTGGTACCGGGCCCGCAACCGGCTGCTGGCGCACCCGGTCAACGGGACCATCGGGGCCGACGAGTTCGACGACACCTTCCTGCAGGGTGGCTACCTCGACGAGCTCTGGCCCGGGTTCGCGCAGGCGCTGTCGTCCTACCTGAACGAGGGGCAGGCCGGCGACCTGTTCACCCAGTACCAGGGGTACGGCAAGCAGGGCGAGAACGAGTTCGCCGTCTACAACGCGGTGCAGTGCTCCGACGTCGGCTGGCCGCGCAACTGGTCCTTCTGGACCTCGGACACCGAACGGATCTACGCCAAGGCCCCGTTCCAGGCCTGGGACAACGCCTGGTTCAACGCCGCATGCGCGTTCTGGCCGGTCACGGGGCCGGCCAAGCCGCTGCAGATCAAGGGGGCCGGGCTGCCGGGCATCTTGATGCTGCAGGGCACGCTGGACCCGGCGACCCCGTACGCGGGCGCCCAGGACGCGCACAAGCTGCTGCCGTCCGCGCGGATGGTCGTGGTCAAGGGCGGCGGCAACCACGGGCAGTCCATGGAGCAGCCCTCGAACTCCTGCGTGCAGGGCTACCTGAACGCCTACCTCGGCACCGGGGCGCTGCCCAGTACGCCGGGGACCGTCAACGCCACCTGCCCGGCCGTCCCCGCCCCGACTCCCTAGAGGGCCGGGAGGCCCGGGCCCGGGGGTATGGGGGGCGGGAAGCCCCCCATGACCAGGGGGGCCGGGGGGTATGGGGGGCGGGCAGCCCCCCATGACCAGGGGGGGTCTGGGGGGGATCGTCCCCCCGAGACAACACTGTAGGCTGTGGCTATGTTGCGGGTGAAGCCGCCGTGGTCCGCCTCGGTGCGGCTGCTCGACGAGCGGGATCGCGGGGCCGTGCTTGCCATCTGCGATCGGGATCCGGTGACGAACGTCTTCGTCAGCTCCCGGGTCCGCTCCCTCGGCCTCGAGCCTGGCCGGCTCGGCGCGCAGATGTGGGGCCACGCGCCGAGCGGGCGGCTGGAATCGCTCTGCTACTCCGGCGCCAACCTGGTCCCCGTCGCCGCCACCCCGGACGCCGTCGTGGCCTTTGCGGACCGCGCGCTGCGCCAGGGACGGCGGTGCTCGTCCGTGGTCGGGTCGGCGTCCGCGGTCCAGTCCTTGTGGGGGCTGCTGCGGCCGCACTGGGGACCGGCCCGGGAGATCCGCCCGGTGCAGCCGGTCATGGTCACCCCGGGGCCGCCGCTGGTGCCGCCGGACCCGCTGGTCCGGCGGGTCAGGCCGGACGAGATCGACATCCTGTGGCCGGCTTGCGTGGCCATGTTCACCGAGGAGGTCGGCGTCTCGCCGACCATCGGCGACGGCGGCGCCTCCTACCGGGCCCGGCTGGAGCAGCTCATCCGCGGCGGCCGGGCCTTCGCCAGGATCGAGGGCGGCGAGGTCATCTTCAAGGCGGAGATCGGCGCGATCACGCCGCAGGTGTGCCAGGTACAGGGCGTCTGGGTGCGACCGCGGTCCCGCGGCCAGGGCCTGGCCGCGCCGGGCATGGCCGCGGTCGTCGTCGAGGCGGCCCGCTCGATCGCCCCGCTGGTCTCGCTGTACGTCAACGACTTCAACACCCCCGCCCGCGCGGCCTACCGCCGGGTAGGGTTCACCGAGGCCGGCCAGCTGATGAGCGTGCTCTTTTGATTCGGGGGGGCGACCCCCCGAACCCCCCGCAGCCCGCTGCGGTGCTCGCCGTCGTTAGCGCGCGTCCGGAGGGGCCTGCGGCCCCTCGCGGGCCGTGCGCTAGTCGCGGTCGCGGATCTTGCGGAGGTACTCCACGATCGGGGCGAAGGCGTGCTTGATCTCCTCGAGCTGGCGCGGCGACAGCCGGTCGATGAAATGCCGCCGCACGTTCTCCACGTGATCGGGCGCGACCCGCTCGATGGCGGCCACGCCGTCGGCGGTCAGCACGGCGAACGTGCCCCGCTTGTCGCCCTCGCAGTCGTCCCGCCGGACTAGGCCGCGGTTCTCCATCCGCGAGATCTGGTGGGATAGCCGGCTCCGTGACTGGCTGGTGGCGTCGGCTAGCTCGGTCATCCGCAGCCGGTGGCCCGGTGCCTCAGACAGCTCGACCAAGATCTCGTAGTCGTGCCCGTTCAGGCCGTGCGCGTTCAGGTCACGGTCGAGCTGGCGCATGAGCAGCTGGGACAGGTGGACGGTCGCGCGCCACGCCTGCTGCTCGTCAGCGCTCAGCCAGCGTGTCTGTCCGTCGGTCCCGGGCATAACAAGAATCTACCCTTGTCGCGGAAATCCGGCGACACTGGATCGGTTCACTCACCTTCGGTGATTAACCGCCCTCGGCCAGCTCGGATCGGCACTGCGCCAGCCGCTCGCGCGCGAGCGCCGCGTGCCGGGTCAGTCCCAGCTCGTGCAGCAGCGGAAGGCTGGCCTCGAGGTAGCCGAGGGCGTGCCAGGGCTCGCCCAGGGACAGATGGCTTTGCGCGACCTTCCACAGGCACAAGGCGTGCGAGCAGTGGGCACCCTGGGACTTGAATGCCTCCGCCGCCTGCCGGTACGCCTCGATAGCCGCCTCGTGGCAGCCCAGGCCGGTGTGGCTGTCGCCGAGCAGGTTGAGAAAGTATGCCTGGTCATGTGGCTGCCGTCCGGCAGGTCCGCCCCAAGAATCCTGGGTGTCTTCCCGCGTGGTCATGGCGGCCCTTCCGAGAACGGATGTCCCCTCATCCGCCCGGCGTCCGTAACCAATTTGTCCACCATGTCAATCTCGCCCCCTCCGCGAGAACAGGCATACCATAGCTGGCATATGTCGCGCTTAGTTCTCAGCGCCACACAGTGTTGCCACCACAGCGCTGCCACCACTGGGGAGACCGTGGCTCAGCTCAATCCTTCAGGCTCGGCCATGCCGAACGGCGTGCAGGCGGCCGCGGCTTACCTGCGCGAGCTGCTTCTCCGTCCCGGCCGGTACCGGCGCAGGTGGGAACAGTACGCCGAGCGCAGCAGGCTCGGGCAGGTGAACCAGCTCGCGGTGGCCGAAGTGCTCGCGCACTACCTGTGGGAACACCCGAGGGCGCAGGGCGACGTCGACGTCCTGCCCAGGCAGCTCAAGGACACCGCCTCGCGGGCGCTGTCCGGCAAGCTGCTCAGCAAGGCCACGCTGACCTTGTTCACGGACGCATTCGGGTTCGACGCGTTCGAGCGGGAACGGCTGGTGAAGCTCTGGGAGGGCTCGGCCCACGTGCGCGTGCTCTCCGGCCCGCGGGCGATCCGTGAGGACCTGGCCAGCGCACTGGGTCCTCCGCAGGTCAAGACGCTGGCGCTGCACGATCATCACTATCTCGGCGCGGACGGGCTGCCGCAGCGGCACCGGGTCATCCACGTCATCGAAGCGGTCGTCGACGGTGTCGACCGGCTGCCTTACCGGGCCGACACCAACTCCCTGACCATCGAGGTCGGGCAGGGATTCAGCGGCCTGGCCGGGGATGTGTACCAGCCCACGGCCGAACTATTCGTGGTGGACATGCTCCTGGCCAAGCCGCTGGCGGCCGGGGAGACAGCCACCCTGGAGTACTCGGCCAGCCTGCACTACCCGGCGCCGCCCCCGCCCGAGTTCCGCCGCATCGTCCAGTCGTTCGCGGAGAACCTGGATATCCGGGTCGAGTTTCATCCCGGCAAGTTGCCTGGCAACGTGGTGTGGGCCGTGTGGGACGGGATGGACGGCCCCATCATCGAGCGCGAAAGCGTCGCGCTGGACACCCAGTTCGCCGTCCACCGGTACCTGCGGCTCGCCGAGACGACCGTCGTCGGCTTCCACTGGGACTGGTAACCCTGATAGGCAACACCGCGCGCTCGGACGGGGACCAGGCGTGGCACGATCGGAGTGTGCGGAACGACGAGGGCGCGGCGACCACTAGTGCCGAGTTGCGCGCGCACAATCTCGCGCGGCTGCTGCGCGCGGTCCACGACTGCGGCGGCCAGCTCACCCGGGCCCAGCTCACCAGGCAGCTCGGCCTGGCCAGGGGAACCGCGACCGTGCTGGTCAGGGACCTGGCCGGACGTCAGCTCATCGAGGAGCTGAGCAGCCCGGCCGACGCCCCGGCCGGGCTCAAGGTGCCGCGCACCCGGGGCCGTCCGACCGGCGTGCCCTCGGCGCATCCGCGGGGCCCCGTCGCGCTGGCCGTCGACCTGCGCGACGACTCGTTCACCGTGGCCGTCTTCGAGCTGACCGGGCGCAGCGCCGTGCTGGACCGCCAGGAGCGCGAGGCCGTCTCCGGCACCGGCATGCTGGCCGACGTCGCGGCCCGGCTGAAGGTCCGCCGCCGCGAGTACGGCGACCGTGTGGTCGGCATCGGGGTGGCCGTCCCCTCGCCGGTGAGCGCGGGCCAGATGGTGCAGCCGACCCTGCCGGACTGGCAGGACGTGGACGTGGCCGACATCCTCGGCGGCGCGGACAAGGGCTACCCGGGGCCGGTGCTGGCCGGCAACGACGCGACGCTGGCCGGCCTGGCCGAGGCCCGCCGCGGGGTGCTCCGCGGCGTCTCGGTCGCCTTGCACCTGCACGTCGCGACCGGCATCGGCGGGGTGCTGCTGGCCGGAGGCCAGCCGGTGACCGGCGCGCACGGCTCGGCCGGGGAGTTCGGGCACATGCCGCTGACCGGCGGCAGCGAGCCTTGCCGCTGCGGTTCGATGGGCTGCTGGGAGCTCGACGCCGGTGCCCGCGGGCTGCTCCGCGCGGTCGGCCAGCCGGAGGAGGGTGACCGGATGGTCCGCGCTGAGCAGGTCATCGCGGCGGCCGCCACCGACCCCGGCTGCGGCCAGGCCCTGGTGCGCGCGGCCGAGGCCCTCGGCCGCGGCATCGGCGCGCTGGTCAACGCCCAGGATCCGGAGGCCGTCGGGCTATCCGGGCTGGCGGCGGAGGTGTACCAGGCCGCGCCGGAGGCGGTCCAGGCCGGCTACCTGGCGACGCTGATGCGGTTCCGCCGGCCGGAGCCGCCCGCGCTGCTGCCGTCCACCCTGGGTGACCTCGGCGCCTTGACCGGCGCCTCCGAGCTGGTCTTCGACGCCTTCCTCACCGCGCGCGGCCTCGGCGCCTGGCCCGAGGAGAAAACCGCGTGACTTCCCGGTGACTACCTGGTAAGTTCCCGGCCTTGTGGCTGCGTCACAAGCACAAGAAAATCATCATGCCGAACGGTCCGGCGGCGACCTCGTCCTGACCGAAGAACGCGACCAATTGCGGCGCTCACGCGAGTTCCTCCACCTCATGCGCGAGGACGTGCTGTCTCTGCACGCGATGGGCGGCGACCCGGTCTCGGAGGAGTACCTCAAGGCCGAGCTGTACCACCGGGCCGAAGCCCTCAAAGACATCCCCGACACCCCCCTCTTTTTCGGCCGCCTCGACTACGCCAGACAGTCCGCAACCGGACAGCCCGCAATCGAAAATTACGGAACCGAAATATCCGGGACCGGACAGTCCGGAGATGACGCCATCGCCGGGCACAGCTTCCACATCGGCCGCAGGCACGTGCACGCGCCGGACGGCACGCCCGCGGTTATCGACTGGCGGGCGCCGGTGTCGCGGCCGTTCTACCGGGCCAGCGCGACCGACCCGATGAACCTCGCGCGGCGGCGGCGCTTCGGGTTCTCCGGCGGCGAGCTGACCGCCTACGAGGACGAGCTGTTCGCCGGGGCCGAAGACAGCATCCCGGACCGTTCGGCCCCCGTCGCGGTCACCCGGCCGAGCCGGATCCTGATCGACGAGATCGAGCGACCGCGGTCGGGACCCATGCGGGACATCGTCGCGACCATCCAGCCCGACCAGGACGATATCGTGCGCGCCGACGCGGCGCAGACCGTCTGCGTGCAGGGCGCGCCCGGCACCGGGAAGACCGCGGTCGGGCTGCACCGGGTCGCGTACCTGCTGTACGCGCACCGCGAGCAGGTCCGGCGGCGCGGCGTGGTCATGGTCGGGCCGAACCAGGCCTTCCTCTCCTACATCCGCAACGTCCTGCCGGCGCTCGGCGAGCTCGACGTCAGCCAGACTACCGTCGGCGAGCTGGTCGCCTCGGTCCAGGTCCGCGGCTCGGACGACGAGGCGGCCGCGATCGTCAAGGGCGACGCGCGGATGGCGCAGGTGCTGCGACGGGCACTGTGGGCCTCGGTCCGCGCGCCGTCGGCCGCGGTGGTGCTGCCGCGCGGCTCGCGGCGCTGGCGGGTGGCAGCCTGGGAGATCGAGGAGCTCGTGCACGAGCTGCGGCACCGCGGCGTCCGCTACGGCGCGGCCCGCGAGCTGCTCGAGCACCGGATCGCGCACGTGATCCTGACCATGATGGAGGCCGCGGGGGAGGCCTGCGACGACCGCACCCACGAGGCGGTGCGGCGATCGCGCCCGGTGCGGGCCGCGGTGGACGCGATCTGGCCGAAGGTTGACGCTGTCCGGCTGGTATTCGGCCTGCTGTCCTCGGCGGAGGCCCTGGCGGCGGCGGCCGATGGGGTGCTGACCGCCGGCGAGCAGGCCGCGATCGTGTGGCCGTCGCCGCCCCGCGGCCCCGGCTCGGCCCGCTGGTCCGCGGCGGACGCCGTGCTCATCGACGAGGCGCGCGACCTGATCAGCCGAACGCCGAGCCTGGCGCACGTGGTGGTGGACGAAGCCCAGGACCTGTCCCCGATGGAGTGCCGGGCGCTCGGCCGCCGGTGTTCCACCGGATCGGCCACCGTGCTCGGCGACCTGGCCCAGGGCACCACCCCGTGGGCAGCGCCGTCCTGGCCAACGCTGCTGGCCAACCTGGGCAAGCCGGACACGGGAGTGCGGGAGCTCTCGGTGGGCTACCGGGTGCCCCGGCAGATCCTCGACTACGCCTCGACGCTGCTGGCGGTGATCGCCCCGGAGCTGAGGCCGGCCTCCTCGCTGCGGGCCGATCCCGGCGCCCTCGACCTCACCCGGGTGCCCGCCGCCTCGCTCGGCGGAGCCCTGGTCACCGCGTGCCGGCAGGCCTGCGCCCAGCCGGGCTCGGTGGCCGTCATCGCCGCCGACCCGCAGGTACCCGAGCTGGGCCGCGCGCTCGACCGGGCCGGCCTGGCGTACGGCGCGCCGGGGACGGACGCCGCGCTCACGCTGGTTCCGGTGACGCTGGCCAAGGGCCTCGAATATGATCATGTGATCGTGGTGGAGCCCGCGCGCATCGCCGGCGCCGAGGCCAGGGGCCTCCAGCGCCTCTACGTCGCGCTCACCCGGGCGGTGTCGCGGCTGACCGTGGTGCACTCCGAGCCCCTGCCGGAGCCGCTCCCCGCGATGCCCGGGCCTTCGGCGGCACGGGCAGCATCCTGACGGCCCCACGCCGTCAATGGTCATATAGTGAACCGATAACCGGCTTGATGCGTCAGTCTTGGTAGGGAGCGTGCGGGCCCCGCTCGCCGGCTTCCCGGACCGCGAATTTCCCGATGTGCATTGCGCGCCGGCCGGCTCGGCGGCATTCTGGAAGACGCGGCGACATTTAGTCCTCATCTGACTCCTATAAGTTACAATGGTGATAACGGTGGAAGTCGAACGGACCGGTGATCCAGACCAGATGCAGGCTGTCTATCTGGAAAAACTATCCGACGAATTGTCCCATCGCGGGCTTGAAGCGTGGCTTATGGCGCCGCCAGGGCGCAGGCCCAGCCTGTACGTGGTCAACCCGGCCGCGCGGGCGCTTGAGGAGAATGTCTTCGTCAGTTGCGGTAAAGACGGCATCTGGTGGTTCTGGTGGTCATGGGCGGAGCGGATCGCCGTGGCCGACGATGTCGACCAGGCCGCGAGCACGATCGTGCGGGTCCTGGCCTCGTTGCTGCCTAAGGACTAATTGACCGTCAAGGAACCGCCCGCTGGGATGGATCTCTGCGCGACCCCGGCCGTTGAGCTTGCCCGCCTGATCAGGGCCAGGGAACTCTCCGCCGCCGAACTGCTCGCCGCCGTGCTGGCCAGGATCGCCGACGCCAACCCGGCGGTCAACGCGATCGTCACGCTCGCCGCCGAGCAGGCCGCCGTCGCGGCCCGCGCACTCGACGCCCAGGCCGCCCGCGGCTCGTTCGCCGGGCCGCTGCACGGCCTGCCCATCGCGGTGAAGGACCTGGCCGAGACGGCGGGCATCCGGACGACCTTCGGCTCGCCGCTGTTCGCCTCGTACGTCCCCGACTTCGACGCGCCGCATGTGGCCCGGCTCAAGCAGGCCGGCGCGGTGGTGATCGGCAAGACCAACACGCCGGAGTTCGGCGCCGGATCGCAGACGTTCAACCCGGTGTTCGGGCCCACCAGGAACCCGCACGACACCCGGCTGACTCCCGGCGGCAGCAGCGGCGGCGCCGCCGCGGCCGTCGCGGCCGGCCTAATCCCCTTCGCGGACGGCTCCGACCTGGCGGCCAGCGTGCGGAACCCGGCGTCCTTCTGCGGCCTGGTGGGCCTGCGCACCACCCCCGGCCTAGTGCCCGGCGACCCGTTCGACCCGCTGGGCGTGGTGGGCCCGATCGCCCGCACCGCGCCGGACGCCGCACTCCTGCTGGCCGGGATGCGCGAAACCGATCCCGGACTGCCGATGGCCCGCCCCGATAGGCCGAACGACTTCCTCGGCCTGCGGCCGGCCTCCCTGCACGGGCTGCGCGTGGCCTGGACCTTCGACCTGGGCGACCTGCCGGTGCAGCCGGAGGTCCTGGCCGTGCTCGCGGCATGCCGCCGGTCGCTGGAGGCCGCGGGTTGCGCGGTGACCGATGCCGCGCCCGTCCTGGCCGACGCGGATGAGGTCTTCCAGGTGCTCCGGGCCGCCAGGATGGCCGCGATGGCGCCGCTGCTGCGCGCCCACCGCGACCAGGTCAAGGCCACCCTGGCCTGGAACATCGAGAAGGGCGTCAGGCTGACCGGGGAACAGGTCGCGGTGGCGCGGGCCGGGCACGCCGAGATCTTCCGGCGGTTCAGCGCCTTCCTGGCCGACGGGCGGTACGAGGTGCTGGCGCTGCCCACGGTGCAGGTGGTCCCGTTCCCGGTCGAGCAGGAGTGGGTGACGGAGATCAACGGCGAGCCGATGACCACCTACATCGACTGGATGCGGTCCTGCTCGCGGATCACGGTAACCGCGCACCCGGCCGTCTCCGTGCCGGCCCGGCTGACCGCGGCCGGGCTGCCGGTGGGCCTGCAGCTGGTGGGCCGCTACGGTGCCGACCGGCGGCTGCTCGAGATCGCCGCCGCGATCATGCAGCTCGCTACCTGACCCACCCGGCGTCTTTCATGATCGTGAGCGGTTTGGGACAAATAGCGCCCAGAAGTGCTCACGATCATGGAGTCGGCGGCATGCCGGGGAAGGCCAGCGTGCTGCCGCGCCAGGACGCGGCCCGCTGCGCGGCGTCCTGCATGGCCAGCGCGCCGAACCGGCGCAGCCGCTGGTCGCTGACCGCGACCAGGCCCAGGTACGCCCGGGTCACGCCGTCTTCGAGGTAGGCCGCCAGCCGGATCGCGCTCGGCGCGTCGTGCACCCGGAAGGGCAGCTGGTAGTAGGCCTGCGCGGCGGCGGGCGCGGCTCCCCGCGCGGAGATCATCGCGGCCAGCACGTCGCGGGCCTGGTTGTGGCCGGTCCAGTCCTGTTCGGCCGCCGCCTGGCTGCTCCCGGTCAGGTGGGCGCCCGCCACCCCGTAACCGAAGATGGCCGCGTTCTCGGCCGCGAGCGCGGCCTGCAGCGCGGCCACATCGCCTGTGCTCGCCATGATACCTGCCTGACCTCAGCCGCCCAGCGCCGTCACATGCGTCGCGTCGGAGGCGGCGATGCTGGCGAGCAGCTGGGCCAGGGCGGGCGGCGCGGTGGCCAGCCGCCGCACCAGGTCCGCCGCTGACGCGCGCTCGGCCGCCTGCAGCCGGGCGATGCTGACGGTGTTGCCCCGGGGGGAGGTGCTAGCCCGGGGGGACGACCCCCCGGAACCCCCCGCTCCTGGGGGGAAACCGTTCCCCCCAGACCCCCCCGGGATGAGCCTGGCCTTGAGCTGCACGAGGTGCTGCTGGTGCTGCCCCTGCAGCGCCCTGAGCGTCCGTGCCCGAGAAGCCCCCGAATCGCCGCTGATGGCCAGCCGGTACAAATCGATCATGTTTTCCTCCGCCGCGATCACCGCCTGCAGGGTCAGCACGTCGTGGCCGAGGGGCGGGCGGCCCGCCAGCGGATCGGGGCCGGTGAACACGTCCGAGGACCGGCAGCCTGCGGTGCCGAGGAGCAACGGCAGCGCCGCTGCCGAGGCGAGCAGCACCCGGCGCCTCGGCACAATGTCGGACACACGGGCAAGCTACCACGTGCGTTTGAAGGGCTTGGTAAGGCTTGGGCCCGTCCTAACCGCGAGATGCCCCAACCCCAGATAGGCTAGACCCCAATCCCGCAGGTCGTGGACGAGGAGGTTCGTGATGCCAGGAGGCCAGCGTCACGCGCCCAAGCCCGGCCAGCCCCAGCCGCGTAAGCCCCGGTCTAGTCAGCAGCAGCCTAGTCAGCACCGGCCTCGGCAGGCGGTGCCCGGCGGATCGCCGGAAATGGAAGGCAGGATCGCGGACGTCATCGATCCGGTGATCGCTGCCGCCGGAATGGACCTCGAGTCCGTCCGGGTGAGCGCCGCGGGCAGGCGGCGGATGCTGAGGGTGGTGGTGGACAGCGACCGGGGCGTGAGCCTGGACGACGCCGCGACGATCAGCCGCAAGCTGTCCGCCGCGCTCGACGCGGCGCCTGTCATGGGCGACTTCCCCTACACGCTGGAAGTTTCCTCGCCCGGCGTGGACCGCCCGCTGACCGACCCGAGGCACTGGCGCCGTGCGGTGGGACGCCTGGTCCAGGTGACCGCCGCCGATGCCGGACCCATCTCAGGCCGGGTCCTCGCCGCCGACGCCGACGGGGTGACCCTGGACGTGGCGGGCGACCACCGCCGCTTCGGCTACGCCGCGCTGGGCGCCGGTGCCATTCAGGTGGAGTTCGGGCATCCACAAACCGAGCTTGGAGCGACCGGCGATGGACATTGACCTGAGCGTGCTGCGCAGCCTGGAGAGCGAGAAGGACATCTCGCTCGATCAGGCCATTAAGGCTATCGAGGACGCCCTGCTCGTCGCCTACCACAAGTCGGACGGCGCCTCGTCGTCGGCGCGGGTCGAGGTGGACAGGAAGAGCGGGCACGTCACCGTGTGGGCCATCCAGACCGGGCCGGACGGGACCGCGGAGCGGGAGTACGACGACACCCCGGCCGGCTTCGGCCGGATCGCCGCGACCACCGCCCGGCAAGTGATCCTGCAGCGGCTTCGCGACGTCGAGGACGAGCTGACCTTCGGCGAGTACGCGGGCCGTGAGGGCGACATCGTGGCCGGGGTGATCCAGCAGGGCAAGGATCCCAGGACCGTGCTGGTCGACCTGGGCAAGCTGGAAGCGGTGCTGCCGCCCGCCGAGCAGGTGCCGGGCGAGCGCTACGTCCACGGCGAGCGGATCCGCTGCTACGTGCTGCACGTGCGCAAGGGCCACCGCGGGCCCTCGGTCACCCTGTCCCGGACCCACCCGGGCCTGGTGAAGAAGCTGTTCGCGCTGGAGGTGCCCGAGATCGCCGCCGGCGAGGTGGAGATCGTCGCGATCGCCCGCGAGGCGGGGCACCGGACCAAGATCGCGGTCCGCTCGCACCGGCAGGGCGTCAACGCCAAGGGCGCCTGCATCGGCCCGATGGGCAGCCGGGTGCGGAACGTGATGAACGAGCTGCACGGCGAGAAGATTGACATCGTGGACTACTCCGACGAACCGGCCGGCTTCGTGGCCAACGCGCTATCGCCGGCCCGGGTGAGCCGGGTTCACGTGGTGGACGCCGCGGCCCGGGAGGCTCAGGTCATCGTGCCCGACTACCAGCTGTCGCTGGCGATCGGCAAGGAGGGCCAGAACGCCAGGCTGGCGGCCAGGCTCACCGGCTGGCGCATCGACATCAGGTCCGACGCGGCGGTCCCCGCCGACTGACCGGCCGTGCCCTCGCCCGCGGGTCCGGTGACGCAGGCCCCCGAGTAGGCCAGGTTTCCCAGTAGGCCAGGTTCCCGCGCGTAACCGGAGACCCGCGGACGGGGTAGACTTGGAGATGTCATGGCCACGCGAGCCAAGCGGCATGTCCCGGGTATGCCCGCGATGCGTACCTGTGTAGGCTGCAAGGAGCGTGTGGTCAAGTCCAGCTTGCTTCGCCTAGTAGCTGCTGGGGACGTCATCCAGCCCGACCCGCGAGCCCGGCTGCCTGGCCGGGGTGCGTACGTGCACCCCAGCCTCGCTTGCCTGGACCTCGCGCGGCGGCGCCGGGCGTTCCCCCGGGCCTTGCGCGCCGCGGGACCGCTCAGCCTCGAACCACTGGCTGAGTACCTTTGCGGCGAACAATCCCCGTAAATAGCATTACGGCGGCGGAACAACCAGGCTGGGCAGCAGGCTTAACGCTAGAAGGAACACCTGTCGGAAAGCAGGTCGAGAAGCTGATGAGCGCTCGATGAGCACGCGGCGATGATCACCATAGGCTGAGGCCGGCCCGGAGCACGCTCTGCCCGGGCCGGGGTCCGGTAAGGGGCCCAGGGGACTGGGTTCGGTGTCGAGAGCAAGGCCGTCATGGACCAGCTCAAGGAGATGGGCGAGTTCGTAAGGTCGGCGTCCTCGACGATCGAGGCGCCCGTGGTCCGGCGGCTCAAGGAAGCATTTACTACTAAGGGATCGGATCAGCCCGCCCAGGGTGGCGAGGGATCTCAGGGTTCCAGGCCCAGGCCGGGCGGCCAGGCCGCGCCGCGCGACGGCGCGCCTGCGGGCGGGGCCAGGCCGCGGCCCGGCGCCGGCGCGGTGCCGGCGCCGACGCCGGCATCTCAGGGTGCCCGCGACACCGTGGCCGCCACCGCGGCGGCCCCCACGACCGTGCCCGACGGGACGGCCAACGGTTCCGCGGAGCGAGCGGCTGCGCCCGGCGGTGCCGCCGCGACCGGCACCACCTCGGCACCTGACGCGGCTGACGCGGCGGCCAGGCAGCTGCCGCCGGTCTCGCCGTCGCCGGTCTCCCGGCCGGCCGAACAGCGGTCCCAGGAGGGGCCCGGCGCCCCGCGGGTGCCCGGGCCGCCGCGCACCCCGGCCACTCCGGCCGACTTCCGCAGCGCGGGCGGGGGCCAGGGGACGGGCAGCGCCCGGCCCTCGGCGCCGCGTCCAGCCGCGCCGGGCGATGGCCAGCGCGGCCAGCGCCCCGGCGCCTCCGGAGGCCGTCAGGATCAGGGCGGTCAGGGTTCCAGGCCGTCCACGCCCCGGCCCCAGGGACCTGGTGCTCCGCGTCCCGGGGCGCCCAGGCCCGGCGCTCCGGGTGGGCGTTCCGGTGCCCCGCGTCCCGGCCCCAGGCCGGGTAACAACCCGTTCAGCTCGACCGCGACCGGCATGGGTTCCGCGCCTCCGGCGCGGCCCCAGGGCCCGAGTGCGCCGGGCCGGGAAGGCCGTCCCGGTCCTTCCGGCGGTGCCCCCGGCGGGCCTCGTCCGGGCGGACGCGGCCCCGGTCGGCCCCAGGGTTCCGGCGTATCCGATGGCGGTCCGCGACCCGGCGGGTTCGCGGGTCCGCGACCCGGCGGTCCCCGGCCGAGCCCGATGAACATGCCCTCTCGCCCCGCGCCGTCCGGCGTGGGCCGGGGCGGTCCCGGCGCAGGCCGCGGCGGCCCTGGTTCCGGACCGGGCACCCGGCCCGGCGGCGGTGGTGGTGGTGGTGGCCGCGGTCCCGGTGGCGGCGGCGGTCCGCGTCCCGGCGGCGGTGGTCCCGGTGGCGGCGGCGCTCCTCGCGCCGGAGCCGGCGGTGGCCCGCCTCGTCCGGGCGGCGGCCGTGGCCGCAGCGGTACCCAGGGTGCCTTCGGCCGGCCCGGCGGGCGTCCGTCGCGCGGCCGCAAGTCGAAGAAGCAGCGGCGCCAGGAGTTTGACAACATGCAGGCGCCGACGATCGGCGGCGTGCAGGTTCCGCGCGGCAACGGCCAGGTAGTCCGGCTGAGCCGGGGCGCGAGCCTGGCCGACTTCGCCGACAAGATCGGCGCCAACCCCGCGTCGCTGGTGCAGGTCATGCTGCACCTCGGCGAGATGGTGACGGCGACCCAGTCGGTCAACGACGAGACGCTCCAGCTGCTCGGCGCCGAGCTGAACTACAACATCCAGGTTGTCTCGCCCGAGGAAGAGGATCGCGAGCTGCTCGAGTCGTTCGACATCGAGTTCGGCGAGGACGAGGGCGACGAGACCGACCTGGTGGCCCGCCCGCCGGTGGTCACCGTCATGGGTCACGTCGACCACGGCAAGACCAAGCTGCTCGACGCGATCAGGCACACCAACCTGCAGGCCCGCGAGGCCGGCGGCATCACCCAGCACATCGGCGCGTACCAGGTGACCACCGAGGTGGACGGCGATGAGCGCAAGATCACCTTCATCGACACCCCGGGTCACGAGGCCTTCACGGCCATGCGAGCCCGCGGTGCCGAGACCACCGACCTGGTGGTCTTGGTGGTCGCGGCCGACGACGGCGTGAAGCCGCAGACCACCGAGGCGCTGAACCACGCGCAGGCGGCGGGCGTGCCCATCGTCGTGGCGGTCAACAAGGTCGACAAGGAGGGCGCCGACCCGCAGCGAGTGCGGGCCCAGCTCACCGAGTACGGGCTCGTGGCCGAGGAGTTCGGCGGCGACACCCAGTTCGTGGACGTGTCCGCGACCAAGCGGACCGGCCTGGAGAACCTGCTTGAGGCGATCGTCCTGACCGCCGACGCCGAGCTCGACCTGCGGGCCAACCCGAACCAGGATGCCCAGGGCGTGGCCATCGAGGGGCACCTGGACAAGGGCCGCGGCCCGGTGGCCACCGTGCTGGTCCAGCGCGGCACGTTGCACGTCGGCGACTCGATCGTCTGCGGCGAGGCGTACGGCCGGGTTCGGGCCATGCTGGACGAGAACTACGAGCCCATCTCGGAGGCTCTGCCGTCCCGTCCGGTGCAGGTGCTCGGCCTGACCGCCGTGCCTGGCGCGGGTGACAACTTCCTGGTCGTCTCCGACGACCGGATGGCCAGGCAGATCGCCGAGCGCCGCGAGGCGCGCGAGCGCGTCGCCCAGTTCGCCCAGGGCCGTCGCCGGGTCACGCTCGAGGACCTGGACCAGGCGTTCAAGGCGGGTGAGCGCGAGGAACTGCTGCTCATCATCAAGGGTGACGTGTCCGGCTCGGTGGAAGCCCTGGAGGACGCGCTGCTCAAGCTCGACGTGGGCGAAGAGGTCAGCCTGCGCGTGATCGGCCGCGGCGTCGGCGCGATCACGCAGGACGACGTCAACCTCGCCATCGCCTCGGACGCGGTGATCATCGGCTTCAACGTCCGGCCGGCCGGCCGGGCCGGCGAGCTGGCTCAGCGCGAAGGCGTCGATATCCGCTACTACTCGATCATCTACCAGGCGATCGAGGAGGTCGAAGCGGCGCTCAAGGGCATGCTCAAGCCCGAGTTCGAGGAGGCGCAGCTCGGCACGGCGGAGATCAGGGAGATCTTCCGGGTGCCGCGGGTCGGCAACATCGCCGGCTGCATCGTCCGCTCCGGCGCGATCCACCGCGGCAGCAAGGCGCGGCTGATCCGGGACGGCGTGGTGATCTCCGACAACCTGACGGTGGATTCGCTGCGCCGGTTCAAGGAGGACGCCACCGAGGTCCGCGAGGGCTACGAGTGCGGTATCGGTATCGGCTACAACGATCTCAGGATCGAGGACGTGATCGAGACGTTCGAGATGAGGGAGAAGCCAAGGACCTGACCGGGTACGGGCCACCGGCGTGTACGTCGCCGCCCTGACACTAGACGTCCTGCTTGGCGACGTGCATTCGCTCAAGGCCAAGCGGGGCGTCGTCCGCCCGCTGGTCGCCGAGCTGCGCAGGCGCTATCCAGGTGTCGCGGTCGCCGAGACCGGGCACCTGGATCTGCACCGGCGCGCCGAGATCGGGGTGGCCGTCGTGTCCGCGACGGCCACCAACGCGCTGAGCGTGCTCGGCGAGTGCGAGCGCCTGGTGGCCCGGCACCCTGAGATCGAGCTGCTGTCGGCCCGGCAGCGGCTCTTCAACGAAGAGGAGTGACCGAGCATGGACGCCGCGAGGGCACGCAAGCTGGCCGACCGGATCAGCCAGATCGTCGCGGAGATGCTGGAGCGCCGGATCAAGGACCCCAGGCTCGGCTTCGCAACCGTCACCGAGGCCCGGCTGACCAACGACCTGCGCGAGGCCACCGTGTTCTACACGGTGTACGGAACCGATGCCGAACGGGCCGACACAGCCGCGGCGCTGGACAGCGCGACCGGCATCATCAGGTCGGAGGTGGGACGGCAGCTCGGCCTGCGGCACACCCCGTCGCTCGAGTTCGTCGCGGACGTGCTGCCGGAGAACGCCAAGCGGATCGAGGAACTGGTCACGCAGGCCCGGCAATCCGACAGCGAACTCGCCCGCGTCCGCGAGGGGGCGACCTACGCCGGTGACCCTGATCCCTACCGCAAGCCCGGCGACGACGATGATGAGGACGAGTGACCCCGGAGGCGAGCGGGCTCGTGATCGTCGACAAACCCGGCGGCATGACCTCACATGACGTCGTGGCGCGGGTGCGCCGGCTGGCCGGGACGAAGAAGGTGGGCCACGCCGGGACGCTGGACCCGATGGCGACCGGCGTCCTGGTCATCGGCGTGGAGAAGGCGACCAGGCTGCTCGGCTACCTGACGCTGACCGAGAAGGAGTACGCCGCCACGATCAGGCTGGGCCAGTCGACCAGTACCGACGACGCGGAAGGCGAGATCACCGGCGGCGCGCCGGCGGCGGATATTCCCGCGGAGACTCTTGCCAAGGCGATCGCCGGGCTAACCGGTGACATCCAGCAGGTCCCGCCCGCGGTCAGCGCGATCAAGGTCGACGGCCAGCGCGCCTACCGGCTGACCAGGGCGGGCGCCGCGCCCGAGCTCAAGGCGCGGCCGGTGACGGTCTACGAGTTCACGGTCACCGGGACACACCAAGTGAAGGGGGCTGGGCCAGGGGGGACGGGGGGCGGGAGCCCCCCGTGCGCGGAAGAGGTGGGTGGGATGCTCGACGTTGACGCGACCGTGCGCTGCTCCAGCGGCACCTACATCAGGGCGCTGGCGCGCGATCTCGGCGCCGCCCTGGGAACCGGCGGCCACCTGACCCGGCTGCGCCGCACCAGGGTGGGCGGGTACCGGATCGAGGACGCCCGCACCCTGGAGCAGCTGGCCGGGCGGTTCGAGGTGCTGCCGCTGGCGCAGGCGGCCGCGGCGGCCTTCCCGAGCCGGGCGCTCACCGCGGACGAGGCCCATCGGCTGGCCCACGGCGGCCGCCTCGGCCCGTCTGGGGCGGACGAGCCGACGGCGGCCTACGCGCCGGACGGTACCCTGATCGCCCTGGTCACCGAGGAGTCAGGACAGGCCAGGCCGCTCGTCGTCTTCGCCTGAGGCTCTAGGCTTGCTGGTGCAGGGTCAGTGTGGCGGCACAAGGCAAGGAGGAACGGGGATCGTGTACCGCTGGTACGGCCTGGCCGAGGTGCCTTCCGACTGGGGTGCGTGCGTCGCGACGATCGGCGAGTTCGACGGCGTTCACCGAGGCCACCAGCGCGTCGTGGAGCGGGCCCGTGAGATCGCCCGGTCTCGGCAGCTGCCGGTGGTGGCGATCACCTTCGACCCGCACCCGGACGAGGTGATCAGGCCCGGCTCGCATCCGCCGCTGCTGACCACGGCGCGGCGCCGCTCCGAGCTCCTGGCGGGCCTGGGCACCGACGCGGTTTTCGTGCTCCCGTTCAACCTGGAATTCTCCCGGCTCAGCCCGGATGAGTTCGTTCGCGTCGTCCTGTCCGAACGGCTCCACGCCGCCGCCGTCGTGGTAGGGGAGAACTTCAGGTTCGGCCACAAAGCCACCGGCGACGTGCCCATGCTGGCCCAGCTCGGCGAGAAGTACGACTTCACCGCCGAGGGTGTGCCGCTGCTGGTGGACGACGGCGTGACGATCTCCTCGACCTATATCAGGGAGGAGCTGGCGGTCGGCGACGTAGCCGCCGCCGCCCGCGCGCTCGGCCGCCCGCACCGGGTCGAGGGCGTCGTCGTCCGCGGCCACATGCGCGGCCGCGGGCTGGGCTTCCCGACCGCCAACCTCGAGACTCCGCCGCACACCGCGACCCCCGCCGACGGCGTCTACGCCGGCTGGCTGACCAGCCTGGACCTGGACGGCGCGGAGACGGCCCGCTGGCCGGCCGCGATCTCGATCGGCACCAACCCCACGTTCGGCCTCGGAGAGCGCACCGTGGAGGCATACGCGCTCGACCGCGACGACCTCGACCTGTACGGCGTCCACGCCGCCATCGACTTCACCGCCCGGCTGCGCGGCACGGAGCGGTTCGATTCGGTCCCGGCCCTGATCACCCAGATGCACGAGGACGTCGCCCAGGCCCGCGCGCTAACCGCCGGCTGACTGGCCCGGTCCGCAGGTTCAGGACTTGACCGCCGAACGGGCTGGCACTCTGCTTGCGTACCACAGCGCGCACGGGCATCGCGGGACGCACCAGCATCACCGAGCCGCGTCGCCTGGCGCGAGCAGAACCACGACGATGTCACACCGTCGTGGTCAGGACCACTACAGAGTCATCCCTGAAGGAGCGGGCCGGTGTCAAGGGGGGGTGGCCTGCGGTTTTGCGGTGGCTGCGGGGTTTGCAGGGCATGACGGCATGGCCTCACGGCTGCTTTGCCCTGGCTGGTGCC
>WNGE01002682.1_pt1 | contig 30531 bp, 28 predicted proteins | sample 5400651 | NCBI WGS metagenome assembly WNGE01 (sample SAMN13153370, study PRJNA577476) | soil metagenome | isolation source: 60 cm soil or saprolite under grassland replicate 2 | place: USA:California | collected 2016-06-15
ACGAGGTCACGGTGGGCTGGCCGTGCGTCGGCGTACCCCGCCGGCTGACCAGGTAGGTGTGCTCGGCGAAGCCGAACTGGACCAGGTTGTAGTAGGCGATCTGGGAGAACACCGACTTGTCCGACGCGCCCACCAGCGCCACGCTGCGCGGGCGGAAGAGACTGGTCAGCCGTTCACCGGTGATCTGGAAGGGCATGACTTGTATCCTAGACGGTAAACGTTCAGTAATCGATCCTGGGGGAGCACGGTGAGCACGACGCACGTGACGCCGGGACGCCCGCGCGACCCCGGGGTGGACCGGCGCATCGCCCAGGCGGCGCTCGACCTGTTCGCCGACGCGGGCTGGGCGGGATTCGCCATGGAGGCGGTGGCCCGCCGGGCCGGGGTCGGGAAGGCCTCGCTGTACCTGCGCTGGAGCACCAAGGAGGCGCTGCTGACCGACGCGGTGACGTGGCGGCTGGCCCGGGTCGCCGACGTGGACACGGGCACGCTCCGCGGCGACCTGATCGAGCTGGCCAGCCAGATGCTCGACATCTACGCAGGCGACGCCAGCCGGGTCGCGCTCCGGCTCGGGCTGGAGGCCGCCACCATCCCCGGGGTGGCCGAGCACTACGCGCAGATGCGGCAGGCGCAGGTGGCGGCGGCGCGGGACATCGTGCGCCGCGGCATCGACCGCGGCGAGCTCGCGCCGGACACCTCGGTCACGCTGCTGCTGGACACCCTCATCGGCGGGGCCATGATGCACGCCATGGTCACCCCGGACGACCGCCGGGCCGATCTGGCCCGCAGCACCGGGGCGTACGCGGCCCAGCTGGTCAGCTTCCTGCTCCGGGCCGTTACCCCGGCCTGACGGTCCCGCACCGGGCCTGGGCGTATTGATCCCGGGTGGCCCGGGACATATGTCCCGTGACAGCGGGACCGTAAGGCACCATCGTAGGTATGTGGGTCTGGACGTCCCGGTGAACGTGAGGCCAGCCCGGTGGCCGACGGTTGCCGGGCTGTCCTGGGCGGCTGCTGCCCTCACCGCGGTCCTTGCGCTCGCCGGGGTGGTGCTGGCGGTGCTCGGCCCCGACGTGTCCGTTTTCCTGCTGCCGGCTCCGCTCGCGTACGCCTGGATGGGGTGCGTGCTGCTGGCCCGGCGGCCCGGTCATCCGATGGGCCCGCTGCTCTGCCTGATCGGGCTGGCCGACGCGTTCGCCACGGTGCCCTACCTGTACATGCGGTATACCGTGGTGCACTCGCCCGGTTCGCTGCCGTTCTCGACCGCGGCGGTGTGGGTCAACACCTGGGCCCCCGCACCTGCCACCAGCCTGGGCGGCATGGTCCTGCTGCTGGTCTTCCCGGACGGGAGGCTGCTGTCGCGGCGGTTCCGGCCCGCGCTGTGGGCCGCGCTGGCGTACATCCCGCTGTCCATAGCTGCCTTCGCCTTCTCCCCGCAGGACCTGGGACCGCTGTTCCGACATCGGCACAACCCGTACGTTTTCCCGCAGCTCAACGTGCTGTTCGAAACGTGCGCGGTCCTGGCCATCGGGTGCGGTGCCGTCGCCGCGGCGGGCGCGGCGGCGAGCGTGACGCTGCGCTGGCGCCGGGCCGACCGGGTCGGACGCCAGCAGCTCAAGTGGCTGCTGGCCGTGCTGCCGTTCACGATCGCCTCGCTGATCGCCACCCTGGTCTTCCCGGGCACGTGGAGCCTGGTCGTGGCGCTGCCGGCCGGCATCCTGATGCCCATCGCCATCGGGATCGCGGTCCTGCGGTACCGGCTCTACGAGATCGACATCCTGCTGAACCGGGCGGTGCTGTACGGCACGCTGACCGCGGGGATGGCCGGGGTCTACCTGGCCGTGGTCGTGGCCGCCCAGTCTTTCCGTTCGGTCTTCGGCCTGAAGGGCAGCAGCATTCCCGTGCAGGTCATCGCGACCGTGCTGGCCGCCAGCGCACTGTGGCCGCTGCACGACCGGGTGCAGCGGCGGGTGGACCGGCTGTTCTACGGCGACCGGGGGGTTCCCTACGAGGCCCTGGCCCGGCTCGGCCGCCGGATCGAGGAAGCGGCCGACCCCGAATCCGCGCTCAGCTCCGTGGTCAAGACCATCGCGGACAGCCTGCGGCTCCCGTACGCGGCCCTCGAGCTGCGGCTCGGCGACGGCTGGAGCCCGGCCGCCGCGCACGGCGAGGCCCCGCCTCAGGTGGTCGCGTTCCCGCTGACCTTCCAGCGGGAGACCGTCGGGCGGCTCCTGGTGGGCACGCGGTCGCGGGGCGAGCAGCTCGGTCCCGACGACGAACGGCTGCTGGCCGACCTGGCCCGGCAGGCCGGCCCGGCCGCCCACGCGGTGGCGCTGCGGCGGGCGCTTGACGTGTCCCGGGCGGGCCTGGTCACCGCGCGGGAAGAGGAGCGGCGGCGGCTGCGCCGCGACCTGCACGACGGCCTCGGCCCGACGCTGGCCGGCCTCACCCTGGGCCTGGACACGGCCCGGGCGCGGTCGGCGAGCCGACCTGAGCTGCAGGAACTGCTGGGCAAGCTCAAGGCGGAGACGCAGCGGGCGGTGGCCGATGTCCGCCGTATCGTCTACGGGCTGCGACCACCCACGCTCGATGAGTTCGGCCTGGTCGGGTCGCTGCGCGAGGAGGTCGGACGGCTGCAGTACGAGGCGCCCTCGCTCACCGTCACCCTGGACGCCCCCGCCGAAGGCCTGGCCGACCTGCCCGCGGCGGTCGAGGTGGCCTGCTACCGGATCGTGACCGAAGCGCTGACCAACGTCACCAGGCACGCGCATGCCACGCAGTGCTCCGTGCGCCTGCGGCTCAACCATGGCCTGGACGTGAATATCTGCGATGATGGCGTGGGCCTGCCGGAAGGCTGGCGGGCCGGCGTCGGCATCGCGTCGATGCGCGAGCGCGTCACCGAACTAGGCGGCGACCTGGTGATCGAGCCCAGCCTTCCGCATGGAACCAGGATCAATGCCTATCTGCCCGCCCGGGAGCAACCATGACCGAACCGATCCGGGTCCTGATCGCCGACGATCACCCGCTGTTCCGTGACGGGCTGACCGCCCTGCTGACCGACGGCCCGGACACCGAGCTGACCGGGGCCGCCACCAGCGGGACCGAGGCCGTCGAGCTGGCCAGGGAGACCCAGCCGGACGTGGTCATCATGGACCTGCACATGCCGGGGCTGAACGGCATCGAGGCCACCCGCCGCATCGTGGCGGACAGCCCGCACATCACGGTGCTCGTGCTGACCATGTTCGACGACGACGACTCGATCTTCTCCGCGCTGCGCGCCGGCGCCCGCGGCTACCTGCTGAAGGGCGCCGACCAGGAGCAGATCCGCGCCGCCGTCCAGGCCGCCGCCAACGGCGAGATCATCTTCGGGACGCAGCTGGCCGCCCGCATGCTGGCCTACTTCACCACCCCCGCCAGCGCCCCGCCGCCGGTGTTCCCGCAGCTGACCGACCGGGAGCGCGAGGTGCTCGACCTGGTCGCCCAGGGCCGGGCCAACATGGCCATCGCGACCCGGCTGGGGCTGAGCCAGAAGACGGTACGCAATCACGTCTCCAACATCTTGACCAAGTTGCAGGTCGCCGACCGCGCCCAGGCCATCGTCCAGGCTAGGGACGCGGGCCTGGGACACCAGTCCCGGGTCTAAGGGACATCCGGCGCAGTTCTCCCTGCCGGCGGTGCGTTTATTTCCCGGCTAAGTCGTGACGGGTGCCCCATGACGGCGGGACGCCCGGTCGCCGAGTCTGTCTTCAATGGCTCGGCACGCTTGAGGAGAACCGGATCATGACCACTGCGACCGCCTGCACCCTGATACCGCCGCAACTGACGGATTCCCCGGCCGACCCCACGGTCAGTGACCTGGTGGCCCGCGCAAAAGATGGTGACAAGCAGGCGTGGGACGCGCTGGTCGAGCGGTACGCCCCGCTCATCTGGTCGATCTGCCGCAGGCACCGGCTCGGCCGGGCCGATGCCGACGACGTGGGCCAGAGCGTCTGGCTGCGCCTGGTGGACCAGCTGGACCGGGTCCGTGACCCGGCCGCGCTGCCCGGCTGGCTGGCCACTACCGCCCGGCGGGAGTGCCTGCGGGTGCTGTGCGCGACGCAGGGACCGCGCGCGACCATGTACGCGCTGGACGTGGAGAGCCTGCCCGACGAGCGGGCCGGCCGGGCCGACCAGGGCCTGCTCGCGGCCGAGCGGCACGCCGCACTGCGCGAGGCGTTCGACCAGCTGCCGCCGAACGGCAAGCAGCTGATCTCCCTGCTCATCGCCGACCCGCCGCTGCCCTACGCCGACATCAGCGCCCGGCTGGGCATCCCGGTCGGCAGCATCGGCCCGAACCGCAGCCGCTACCTGGACAAGATGCGGCGCCACCCGGCGGTCGCCGCGCTGATCAACGCCTAGATCCGTGATTTTCATCGGGGGATGACAACCATGTACATTCGACGCAGGACAGCGGGCTTGATGTTCGCGGCGGCCGCGGCCGCCGGCCTGACCACGGCCGCCGCACTGCCCGCCAGCGCCAGCGCGGCCGGCTACTACGAGATATTCGTTCAGGCGAGCACGTTCGCGCCCACCATGTGCCTGCAGCCCGCCGACCCGGCCGGAGGGGCCGGAACGGCTATCGTCCAGCAGCCCTGCGTCAGCAGCCAGGCCCAGCACTGGGCGCCGATCAGCGGGGGCGGCAGCACCTACCGGTTCCTGAACCAGGCCACCGGCTTGTGCCTGGACGTCCGCGGCGGGGCGGTCGCGGGCACGCCCATCGACCTGTGGCCGTGCAACACGATCAGCAACGAGCGCTGGTCCTGGCCGCACGATTTCCCGGACGGGCTCTGGCCGATCGGGTCGCAGGTCGCGGGCACCAGCCGTTTCTGCCTCGACGTTCCCGGAGACTCCACGCAGGCCGGGCTCGGCGTGCAGATCTACTGGTGCAACAACACCCGCGCGCAGGCGTGGGCGATCTCCGGGCCCGTCGCCTGACCCGGGTGTAGGACCGCGGCCGCGGGCAGGGGACAGCTGGCCAAGGACTAACAAGCCTGCCAGTCGGCGGTGATCACCATGAGGCCCCCAGGAGCGCACCCTCGTGCGCGAGCAACTGCTGCTTGCGTTCCACGCCGCCGGCGTAGCCCCGCATACCGCCATCCGAGCCGATGACCCGGTGACACGGGCGGATGATAGCCAGCGGGTTGGCCCCGATCGCGGCGCCCAGCGCCTGGATCCGGTCGCGCGGGACGGCGAGCCGGGCGGCCAGCTGGCCATAGGTGGTCGTCGTGCCGTACGGGACCGAATCCAGCCCCTGCCAGACCCGCTGCTGGAATTCGGTGCCGCGCGGGGCCAGATCGAGGCTGAAGACGCGTCGCTCACCCGCGAAGTACTCGGTGAGCTGGCGGGTCACCTCGGCGAACGCCGCCGGGTCACGACGCCAGCCGTCGCGGACCGCGGGCGCAAAGCGCTGTCCGGCCATCGATACCGAGGTGAGCGTCACGCCGCCTGGCGAGGGGCGGCCGACCAGGAGCAGTTCACCTACCGGGCTTTCCATCGTCGTGTAGACGTTCATATCCCCACGCTATGAGCCGGCGCGACCGCAGGCTGGCGGGTTTCGGACATCGCGATGGGGGCATCCTGGCGGCGCGGGGGCAGTGACCTGGACCGTTCGGGATTATGAACCGGCGGATCGGGCTCAGCCGGGCCGCGGCGAGTCCCGGAGCCGGTCCCGGCCGCGCCGCACCGTGTCCCGAAGGTCCTCGGCCAGGTTTTCCAGCGCCGGCAGCGCCGTGAACAGCGCGGCCTGCTGACCGTCGGGCAGGCCGGATACGGATTCGGAGATCACGGCGCTCCGCTGCGCCGTGATCCGCTCGTAGACGCCGCAGCCCTTCGGCGTGACCTCGACCCGGGCCGCGCGGAAATCATCGGGGTCGCGCAGCCGCTTGAGCAGGCCATATTCATCGAGCTTGCCGATGACGCGGGAGAGCATCGTCGGGTTGATGCCCTCGATTTCGGTGAGTTCGGCCAGGCTGAGCGGCCCGCGCATGGTGGTGATGCCCAATACCGAGGCTTGGGTCGGCGTTAGCCCCTCCTCCCGGGACGCGGCGTTGAGCTGCCGCGCGAGCTTCAGGACGACACGCCTCAGGCGGATGACCGCGTCACTGTCCATGCCCGGTACTCCAGTTTCAATTGCCTGCGAGCACGCATTATAAGGTTACGCCGGGCGCATGGACGGCGGACGGTCAGTCGGTGGCCAGGGCGCTCAGCCGCATGGCTGTCACTCCTTGCTCTGAGTATTGCGTGATCAGTGGTGCTGCGACCATACGCTACCCGCGGTGCCTGCGGCGGAAGCCATCCCGTGGCGCGGGTTCCGCTTGGGCGAGGGCTAGGGAATGCGGCTGGCCGGGGCGTCGTGCTTGTTGGACCACATGAGCTGGACCGGCACGGCGCCCGAGCCGTCGGCCAGGTCGACTTCGCGGAAGACGAGGGTGAGCCTGGTCCCGGCTTCCTTGACCGGGATGTCGCCGATCTCGCCGCCCTTGGGGGAGTACCAGCCGAGCCTGGCGCTGTCGCCGGTCCGGATGGCGTCGTCCACGTCGGGGTCGGTCCTGGCCTCGTTGAGCTGGTGGTAGATGGTCGCCGCGATGTTCTTCCAGGGCTGGTCGAAGACTGGAACGCCGTTGCCTGACTCGGAGTAGACGGCCACGGCGTAATAGGCGGTGCCGCAGGGCGTGACGCGGGCCGATCCGTGATACCCGCCCAGGCCGTGACGGGAGTCGGCGTCGTCGCCGCCGACCTTGACGACGGCGCGCCGACGGCGTTCGTGCTCGGCTTCCTGGCCCGGCGGCGGCTGGAACCCGGCCGTGAAGCCGTCCACCAGGACGACGCCGCGGGGCAGCAGGATGTTGATCACCGTGCTGCCGGTGTCGGCGCCGTCGAGGGCGCCGTGCCGGCAGATCCGCGCCACCACCTTTTCCACCTGGTCCCTGTAGATCGTGGCCGGGGCGGAACCGGGCAGCACCACCGACGGCAGCATGCGCGAGCTGATGGGCGCGTCGTAGTACTGCTGGATCACCGACTGCAGGTCGTTGTCGCTCATCGCCTTGGCCAGGGCCGCGTCGATGCTGGCGATGTCGGCCGGTTCCCAGGCGGCGGTCCCGCCCAGGTAGCGGTTGGCGAAGACCAGGTGCGCGATGGTCCTGCCGCCGAAAAACTGGAGGTTCAGCGCGGGCCTGGGCGGGAAACCCGCCGCGAGCTCGTCCTCGGTCAGCTCGGGCACACTCGATCCCGAACGGTCGTAGTACGCGCGGTGCGCCCCGGAGCCGGCCAGCAGGCTGACGTTCAGGAGCCGGCCCTGGCTATCGTCCATCGTTCCCCGATCTCTGCCGTCGTGCGCGGGTCAGGCCCCTATCCGACCGGAGGGGCCGACGGACGCCGTTGATACGGCTCGGGCGAGTGTTCGGAGCCGACGCCGAGGAACAGCCGGTTACTCGAAGCGGACGCTGGCGGGGGTGGTCATGCGGCCGAGCAGCGGCAGCGTCGCGGTGATCACCGCGAGCGCCACCGCCAGGCCGGCGCCTAGCGTCGCGTAGTAGGTGCCGGTCAGACCCGGGATCGGCGTGCCGGGGGGTGCCAGCCGGACCACTGCCGTGGCCGACATGCCGTAGGCGATGCCGGCGGCGGCCACCACGGCGGCGGCGAGCGGGACGATCGCCTCCAGTAGCACTACCCGGGACAGCGTGCCCAGTGGTGTCCCGCCGACTCGCAGCAGGGTGAACGGGCGCTTACGGTCCACCAGGCCACCGCCGACTGACACTGCCAGGCTGCAGCCGGCCACCAGGACGGTCAGGGCCACCGCGTAGTCGAACAGCTTCTGCGCCACTGCGGCTCGCTTAGACCTGATCGCGACGGCCTCGGTGAATGTCCGTGGCGGGGTGGCCGCCGCGCCGCGGCCGGGTGATACCTGGGGCGGGGCGTGGGTGGCGAGGTAGGTGCGGGCCCGCTCCAGCGTGGCGGCGCTATTGACCCGGACCAGCACCGCCTGAAGCGGCAGCGCGAACAGCGACCCGGTGTAGGCCGGGTTGGCGTGGCTGACGAACGCCTTTGTGCTGTCGTGCGGGTTGTCGCTGTAGACCAGGTCCCCGTCGAAGACCTGCACCGCCGCCAGGCCGCGGGCGCAGTGCCCGAGCACCGCCAGGTCCCGGACCACTGAGCAGCTCACCACGCCGATGTACTGTCCCTGGTAGTCCGGATTCGCCACCTGCGGCAGCGAGTACAGCGGGAAGATCGCCGGCCTGCGGGGTGAGCCCGGAGGCGGTGATCCCCGTGGCGGCGGGACCGGGAGGCACCATCTGGGAGAACGTGTCGAGCAGCACGTCGGACAGCGCGGCGGAGTTGGGCGTGGCGGAGAGCGAGTCCAGTGTCGGCACAAGCGCGCCGACGATCGTGCCGAGGAACACCGCGAGCACCAGGCCGCGTACCGCGCGGAACGCGGTCTTCGGGTCGTCGGCCAGCCGCCGGGTGGCCAGCAGCGGCGACGCTCCGTTCAGCACCCGGCCGCACAGCCGGGCCAGCGCCGCGGTCAGCCACGGCCCGCCGATCACCAGGCCGATCATCGTCACCAGCAAGCCGGGGTACATCGCGACGCCGATGCCCTTGCTGCTGGTGGCCAGCGCGCCGGCGATGAACAGCGCGATGCCGGCCGCCAGCGGTGCCAGCCGCCAGGCCGAGGGCGGCGGCGGGGTGGTTCGCCTGGTCACGCCGAGCGGGGAGATCCGCACCCTGCGCAGCGCCAGCAGCGACGCGATCGCCGACGCCAGCGGCACCGCGACCAGCAATCCCAGGTATCCCCAGATGGTGGGGGTAACCGTGCCGGCGAAGTACCGGGTCCCGGTCAGCGCGGCCGCGGCCAGCGCGGGCCGGACCACCAGGAACAGGCCAGCACCGGCCACCGCGCCAAGCAGGGCGCTCACCACCGAGTCCACCGAGGCGATCACGCTGATGTCGCCGGACGTGGCACCTACCAGCCGCAGCGCCGCGAACCGCTCCTCGCGGCGGGCCGCGGCCAGCCGGGTGGCGGTGCTGATCAAGATCAGTACCGGGAACAGCACACCGAGCACCCCGGTCGCGAACGCGTAGCGGAAGAACGGGGTGAACACCTCCGGGCCGGGCGCGGTGCCGATCGCGGTCACCCATCGCGTGGCGGGCACCTTCGCCAGGGCGGAGGGCTCATATCCGACGCGATCGCGCCGGCTAGCGTACCGGGGAATCTGTCACCGAGCTGGCCGGCCGGCACAGTACGCAGCAGGTTCGCCAGGGCCGGCGAGGCATAGTACTCGCCGGGTCCGGGAAGCCGGGAGATGCCTGGCGGCACCGGCGCACCTGGCCCGAGGGCGGCCACGTCGAGCCGCTCGATCGTCTGCCCCTGGTAGAAGTCCACGCTGTAGTTCGCCGCCAGGCCGTGACCTGGCAGCGGGCGCGAGAGCGCGGGAGCCTGCGTGCACTCCCAGCACGGCCGGCTGCTGCCGGCCTGGAACGCGTGGAACTCCGCGAGTACCGCGAGCAGCAGCGCCACGCCAGCGGCCACCGCTACCGTGATCACCAGCAGCCGGGTCAGCGCCTCCCGGCCGCTGGCCAGCACCAGCTGCAGGCCCAGCCGGATCACGCCGGCACCGTCCCCACATCCGCGGTCACCACGCCGTCGCGCACCAGCACTTGGCGGTCGGCGTAGGCGGCGACCCTGACGTCATGGGTAACCACCACCACGGTGACGCCCTGCTCCCGGGCCAGGCCGGTGAGCAGGTCCATCACCTTCTCTCCGGTCAGCGAGTCCAGCGATCCGGTCGGCTCGTCGGCGAACAGTGCCCGCGGCCCGAGCGCCAGCGCCCGCGCGACCGCAACCCGCTGCGCCTCGCCGCCGGACAACTCCCCGGTACGCCGGGCGCCCTTGTCACCCAGGCCCAGCCTGTCCAGCCACCGGGCAGCCTGACGGTATGCCTCCTTGCGGCCGGCCCGCTTCAGCACCAGCGGCAGCGCCACGTTGTCCGCGGCGGTCAGCTCCGGCACAAGATTCCCGAACTGAAACACGAACCCGAACGCGGTCCGGCGAAGCCGGGTCCGCGCGGACTCCGTGAGGGTGTCCAGGCGGCGGCCGTCGAACCACACCTCGCCGGAATCCGGCGGGAAGATCCCGGCCAGGCAGTGCAGCAAGGTGGATTTACCGGAACCGCTCGGGCCCATCACGGCCAGGATCTCGCCGCGGGCCACGGCCACGCTGGCCCCGCGCAACGCCGGGTCTGCCCGAACGACTTGGCGATGTCGCGGGTCTCGAGGAGCGCGCCGCGGATGCCAGCAGGAGTATTCATCAATCGCGCACCATTTCCCGAAGTTCGCTGAGCCGGGCGGCGGTAAGATCGATCCAGCGCAGGTCCGCCTCCAGATGGAACAGGCCGTAGTCGGCCAGCATCGTGTCCACCAGGGACCCGGCGCCCTTGAGCTGGGTCAGCTCGCGCATCCGCCTGATGTGCGCGACGCGCTGCGCGTCCAGGTAGCTGTCAGCAGGGCGGCCGAGCATGAGCGCCAGCGTCACCTTGGCGAACAGCACCGGCTGCAGGTGCGGCTCAGGCTCGGCCGGCGTGGTCAGCCACCTGTCGACATCGGCCATCCCGGCCTTGGTGATGGAGTAGCGCTTGCGATCCGGGCCGTCGCCGTGCTCGGGCGGGCCGGCGATCGCCTTGCCGTCGCGGGCCAGCCGGGCCAAGGTCGTGTACACCTGCCCGAACGACAGCGGCTTGCCCCTGGCGAAGTAGGTGTCGTAGGCCCGCTTGAGGTCGTACCCGTAGCTGGGCTGGCGGTCCAGCAGGCCGAGGAGGGTCAGCGAAACGCTCACCTACGCGAGTATACGACTGTCGTATACTACGAGCAAGTAGCTGCCGAAGGCGTTACCGCAGGGAGGAACGATCCGCGTGGTTAGGGGACCAGATCCAGGGCGGCGCGGATGATGCTGTCGGTGTCGATGCCGTTGTAGCGGTACAGGTCCTCGATCGCCCCGGACTGGCCGAACTGGGCCACGCCCAGCGCGGCGTGCGGCACCCCGTTGACGGTGGCCAGGAACGACAGCGTGTGCGGGTGCCCGTCCAGGACGGTGACCAGCGGGGTGGCGCGGGCCGCGGGGAACGCCTGCTCGAGGATCCACGGCTCGCCGCCGAAGCCCTGGCCGTGAACGCCCTGGCGGGCGCGCAGCGCGCGGAACAGCAGCCCGGGGCTGGTCACGCACACCACATCGGCTGGCGTGCCGATCTCGGCCAGCCGGTCGGCCGCGGCCAGCGCCTCGGGCACCAGCGCGCCCATCACCGCGATCGTCACGGCGGGCGCGCCGCCGACCCCTGAGCCAACCCCTGGGCCCACCCCTGAGCCGGCTCCGGTAGCGGCCCGGCGCAGCGGGTACGCGCCGGCCACCACCTGGCGGCGGCGGCGTTCCCTGGCCGCGGGGTCGGCCGGGATCGCGGCCAGCTTCTGGCTGACCGGCCGGGTGGACAGCCGCAGGTAGGCTGAGCTGCCGTCCGGCCGGCCCAGCCGGGCCAGGCTGGCCAGCAGGCACCATTCGGTGTCGACCGCGAACGCGGGCTCGTAGGTAACGCAGCCCGGCTGCTCGATCCCGATCGACGGCGTGGTGATGGACTGGTGTGCCCCGCCCTCGGGGGCCAGGGTGACCCCGGACGGCGTGCCGACCAGGATCGACTGGCCGCCCGCGTAGATGCCGAACGACCACGGTTCGAGCGCCCGCTCCACGAACGGGTCGTACAGCACCCCGACCGGGAACAGCGGCTCACCCCACCGGCTCCAGGTCGCACCGAGCTCACCGAGCAGGCCGACCAGGTTGGTCTCGGCGATGCCGAGCTCGATGTGCTGCCCGGTCGGCTTCTCCCGCCAGTGCAAGATGGTCTCGGCGTCGTCGGCGAACCAGTCGGTCCGTTCGGCGGCTGACCACACGCCGACCTTGTTGACCCAGCCGCCCAGGTTGGTGCTCGAGCTGACGTCGGGGCTGACGGTGACGACCCGTGCGGCCGCCCCGGGCGCTTCGCGGGTCAGGTCGAGCAGGGCCCGGCCGAGCGCGGCCTGGGTGGTGGCCACCCCGGTCGGGGTGCGGCCGAAGTCCTCCGGCACGGCCGGCGGCGCCGGCCGGGGCGGGGCCGGACGGCGCAGCCGCCGGGCGGTCTGCGCGCACAGCTCACCCGCGGCGCTGTCCGGCGCGGGCCGGCGCCACGGCTCCCCCGGATCGGTGCCTAGCTGGGCCGCCAGCTCGCCGAGCTGGGCCTCGGTCAGCAGCGCCGAGTGGTTTTGCGGGTGACCCTCGACGGCCAGGCCGTAGCCCTTGATCGTGTAGGCCAGGATGATCGTGGGCCGGCTGTCGTCGATGGCCCCGTAGGCCTCCTCCAGGGAGCTCAGGTCGTGGCCGCCCAGGTTGCGGACGGCGCGCGCGAGCTCGGCGTCGTCCAGGTCGCCGGCCAGCCGGGTCAGGGACTCGTCCCCGCCGGGCAGGCGCCGGCGCAGCTCGTCCGGATGGCAGCGGAGCAGCCGCTGGTACTCGGGATTGGGCATGGCGTCGATCCGGTGCCGCAGCGCCTCGCCGCCCGGCCGGGTGAACAGGTCCTCGAGCAGCCGCCCGTACTTCAGCGTGATGACCTGCCAGCCGGCCGCGCTGAACATGCCGCGCAGCCGGTCGGCGGCGATCTGCGGGACCACCCGGTCGAGCGACTGGCGGTTCACGTCGACGACCCAGACGACCTCGCCGAGTTCGGCCACGCCGGGGTCGACGATGGCCTCCCAGACCGCGCCCTCGTCGAGTTCGGCGTCGCCGAGCAGCGAGTACTGGCGGCCCGGCGCGTCGGGGCCCTCTTGGCGGCCTGCGGCCGCGGGGCCCTCTTGGCGGCCTGCGGCCGCGGGGCTGATGAACCTGCCGTTCAGATACCGGCGGGCCACCGCGCCCCAGACCGGAGCGGTCGCGCCGATGCCGACGGACCCGGTGGAGTAGTCGACCGGATCGGGGTCCTTGACCCGGCTCGGATAGCTCTGCAGGCCGCCGAACGCCCGCAGCGTCGGCAGGTATGACTCATCGAGCTCACCGAGCAGGTAGTTGATCGCGTGCAGCACGGGCGAGGCGTGCGGCTTGACCGACACCCGGTCGTCCGCGCGCAGGTGCCGGAACCACAGCGAGGTCATGATCGAGACCATCGACGCCGAGGACGCCTGATGGCCCCCGACCTTCAGCCCGCCGGGATTGGGCCGGACCCGGTTCGCGTGGTGGACGATCGCCGTGGACAGCCAGAGCACCTGGCGCTCGATCTCGGCCAGCGCGTCCAGGCTGGTGGCTTTCTGCTGAAGCTCGGTCATAAGGATCGCGACGTAGAAATCCTGGCCTTCAGGCCGGGAAGGAAACGTCGCCTCACCTCCCCAGGAATGTCGGTGGCAGTCGCTAGTGTGTTCGCATGTCTGGGCACGCCGTGACTGCGCGGGGAGGCGACGGGGCTGCTCGGCCTGCGAACCGCGAACCTCACCTGCTTGCCTCCTACGGGATGTGAGCAGCTGGAATCCTCTGCCTGCGGGTTGGGGAGGATGTCAAGGGTGCATGACAGCATGCTTACCTGAAGCCAGGGCATAACTCTCAAAACTGAACACCGCACTGGTGTCACGTCGCCGGAAGCCAGAAGCACTGTTCCTCTCCGTAGTCGGTGAACCCGGCCCGGACCAGGATCGGCCGCGAAGCCAGTGCGCGGCCCTTGGCCATGGCCAGGGTGGCGCCGTGCTCGCGGGCCAGCCGGAGCCGTTCGGTGAGCACGGCGCGGTAACTGCCGTGCCCGCGGGAAGCCTGCAGCGTGATCGCGCCCCACAACAGCGCCACCTCCCCGGTCAGCGTGCAGGCGCCGACCGAGACCGGCTCGTGGTCGGCGATGGCGACCACGCGGAAGCTGGACCAGCTAGCGAGGTCCTGGAGCGTCTCCTTCAGCTGGCGGGCGATCTCGGCCTCGTCCGGCTCCTCGGTCCCCCATCCCTGGACGCTGACCGCCAGGGCCGCACGGAAGGTGCGCTCGTCCCGGACGAGCTCGACGACCACGTCGCCCGAAGGGCCGGGATACGGCAGGTCCTCGCTCAGTTCGCGGCCCAGCACCTGCACGGCGTCGATGAGCCCGGCGCCGCGGGCGCGGAGCGCCTCTTTGGTGCCGACGGGCCGGCTCGCGGCCGAGACCCACCAGGCCACCCCGGGCAGGCCCCAGCCGCGGACGCGCGCGGCGACCTCGTCGATGACCTCATTGAGCGGCCGCGTCGTCCGCGACCAGGTGACCTCCGCGGCGCCGAGGCTGGGCCCGAGCACCCAGTCCGGGTGCCGGACGAGCCGGTAGTCGCCGGTCCGCACCTCGATGGTGCCCTCGGGCGCGAACACTATCGCGGCCGCCGCGTCGAGCACGCGCTGCGCTGTCCACGAGCTCATCGCCTGACCTCCCATCCGCTAGAAATCAGGCACGTACCTCCCTTTTTAGCCCTCTAGCGGAGCGGCAGCCAGTAGCAGCGCTCCTCGTCGTTCTCGGCGAATCCGGCCCGGAGCAGGATCGGCCCCGAGGTCGCGACGCGCCCCTTCACCAGGGCGAGTGTCGCGCCGTGGGCGCGGGCCAGCCGCAACCGTTCGGCCAGCACGGCCCGGTAGGCGCCGCGCCGCCGGTACTCCCGCAGGGTGACCGCGCCCCACAGGTGGGCGACCTCGTCCCGCAGCGTGCATCCGCCGCACGCGGCGGGCTCGCCCCCCACCGATGCCAGCATGCGGAAGCTGGACCAGGTCTCGAGGTCCCGGACCGCCTCGGCGAACTCACGGGCGAGCGCGGCGCCGGTGGGTTCTTTCCTCCCCCAGCCGCGCACGGTGATCATCGACGCGGCCCGGAACGCGCGCTCGTCGGCGACCAGCTCGACGCTCGCGTCCGCGGGCACGGCCAGGTCGGCCTGGTCGCCGTCCAGCTCCCGGGCCAGGATCCGCACCGCGTCGATCCGCTTGCCGCCGCGGGCGCGCAGCACCGCCTCGGTGTCCGGCGGCAAGGTCGCGGACGAGACCCACCAGGCCACCCCCAGTCCGGATAGCGGACGAGCCGGTAGTCATCGGTCCGCACCTCGATGGCTCCGTCCGGGGACCACTCCATGGCGACCACCGCGTCGAGCACGCGCCGCGGTGTCCACGAGCTCACGCCTGACCTCCTCCTCAGGTTCTTTTCTACCGAACGGGACTGGCGCGTGCCCCGGTATCGTGCGAGCTCCGGCGATGGCGGTCGCCGCCGCGGCCAGGGCCAGGGCGAAGGCCAGGGCGAGGGCGAGGACAGGCTGGCTGGCTGCGGCACCGCCGAGCACGGCACCAGTAGCCGCGGCGCCGGCCGCCGCTCCGCCGTTCATGATCGAGTTCAGCCAGGCCTGCATTTCCGTGCCGCTGCCGTCGGGCGCCGCTGCCGCCGCCTGGCTGAACAGGGTGGCCAGCGTCGGCCCGAGGAACAATCCGGCCAGCGGCGCAGCGACGGCGAGCAGCGGGGCGGCCAGGCCGGCCGCGGTGAGCAGCCCCAGGCCGCCGGCGTAGCAGGCCAGCAGCCGGGGCAGGCGGCCCGCCGAGGTCCGGGCGCCGAGCAGCAGGCTGCCCAGGATGCTGCCCGCCGAGACCCCGGCCAGCAGCGGACCCGCGGCCCACAGCGCGTGGTGATGCCGGACGTAGGCGGTCAGCGCGACTTCGGTGGCGGTCAGCGCCGCGTTGGTCAGGGCCGCGGTCACCAGCAGGCGGCGCAGCGCGCCCGAGCGGAGCGGGACCCGGCGCCGGGAGCGCTGCCGCAGCGGGTCCTCTGCGGGCGTCCCCGGCGGGCGGCCCGAATGCCTGCTGATGATGACCACCGCCGCGCCGGTCAGCGCGAGCATCAGGCCCAGGGCCGCGGCGGGGGCGAGACCGGCGGCGAGGGTGCCGGCCAACACCGGGCCGGTGATGTAGGCCAGGTCGAATATCGCGGCGTCCAGCGCGAACGCGGCCTGGGCGAACCTGGCGCCCGCGAGTGCGGACCACAGGCTGCGCATGCCCGGGCTGAGCGGCGGGTTCACCAGGCCGGCCACCGTCGCGGCCGCGATGAGCAGCCCGGCCGGCGCCCGGGTCATGGCGCCCGCCAGCAAGGCCAGCAGGGCCAGCGCGTAGCCCGCGGCGCAGCAGGCGGCGACCGGGACCAGACCGTGCCGGTCCGCCAGCCGGCCCCGCACCGGGCCGGTCACCGCCTGGCCCAGGGTGTAGCCCGCCACCACCAAGCCCGCCACCGCCATCGAGGCGTGCTCCGCCGCCACCAGCAGCACGGTGATGCTGACCATGCCCTGCGGCAGCCGAGCGCAGGCGTCCGCGATCGCGAGCCTGCGCAACGCAGGTTCGGCGAGCAGCCCCCGGTACGCGGCGACGGAAACGGCGCTCACACCGAGCCGCGGCCTCGGTGGCCAGTCATGTCCGGCACATCTAGCGAATCTAGTACGTGGCTTTCCTGGCGCTTTCGCCCGGAAGCGTCATCTGCCGTTCAGGTTCCGGTCAGCCTGGCATGGCTTTGACCCGGAACGATATGACCGCCGGCAACGCGGCGGCCTGACCTGGCAGGAGGACAACATGCAGATGAGACCGATAGGGCGAGCAGCGGCGGTGGCCGTGAGCGCGGCGATGGTGCTCGGCGGTAGCACCCTCGCCGCCGCGGCGGCTCAACCCGGTGGCGCGGGTCACGCCGACGGCCTCCGGCACGTGCTGCTCATCTCGGTGGACGGCCTGCACCAGCAGGATCTCACCTGGTACGTGAAGAACTACCCGCACTCTGTGCTGGCCATCCTGGACCACCAGGGCGTGGAGTACAGCAACGCCCAGACGCCGTTCCCCTCCGACTCTTCCCCGGGAATGGTGGCCCAGGTGACGGGCGGCAATCCGCGGTCGACCGGCTACTACTACGACGACACCTGGAACCACAACGTGTTCCCGGCGGGGACGACGAATTGCACCGGGCCCGTACCCGGCGGCGAGGCCGCCTATGAGGAGGCCATCGACAAGGACTCCAACTCGCTCGACGCGGGCCAGGGCCTGGCCGGGCTTCCGGGCAGCATCCTGCAGATGACAGGCAACCCGCTGCAGGTGATCAACCCCGCCAACCTGCCGGTCGACCCGGCCACCTGCAAGCCGATCCTCCCGAGCCAGTACCTGAAGGTCAACACGATCTTCAACGTGGCCAGGGAGCACGGGCTGCGGACGGCCTGGTCGGACAAGCACCCCGCGTACCAGATGTTCTCCGGGCCGTCGGGTGATGGCGTCGAGGATTACTTCACCCCCGAGATCAACAGCGTAGCGACCTCCAGCGGCGGAGACTGGACCACCGACAACGCCCTGACCATGCAGTACGACTCCGACAAGGTGCAGGCGATCCTGAACGAGATCGACGGCTTCGACCACAGCGGCAAGTCCAAGGTGGGCGTGCCCGCCATCTTCGGGATGAACTTCCAGACCGTCTCCACCGCCCAGAAGCTGCCCGCCTCCGACGGGCTGACCGGCGGCTACCTGCCGGGCGGGACGGTTCCCGGCCCGCTGCTCGTGCGGGCGCTCAACTACATCGACGCCCAGATCGGCAGCATGGTGTCCCGGATCCAGGCCGACGGCCTGGCCCGCAGCACCGCCATCATCATCTCGGCCAAGCACGGCCAGTCCCCGACCGACCCGAACGACCTGGCCCGCGTGCCCGACTCCCCGCTCATCAGCGGGATCAACGCGGCGTGGAAAGCCGCCCACCCGGGTGCGGGTGACCTGGTCGTCTTCTCCACCGACGATGACGTGATGCTGCTCTGGCTGAGCGACCGTTCGCAGGCGGCCGCCAACTTCGTGAAGACCTACTTGCTGACGCACTCCGCGGCCGGCAACAACATCAGCGGAAACCCGATCACGGTCTCGGCATCCGGGCTGAAGACGGTCTACGCGGGCGTTGCGTCGGCAGCCTTCTTCGGCGTCCCGGTCAGTGATCCCCGGCACCCGGACGTTCTCGGCATCGCCCAGCACGGCGTGGTCTACACCGGCGGGAAGAGCAAGATCGCCGAGCACGGCGGGGACGATCCGCAGGACCGCGACGTGCCCATCCTCGTCGTACTGCCCAACCTGAAAAATGGCCGCACCATCGGCGCTCCGGTCGAGACCACCCAGATCGCCCCCGCCATCCTGCGCCTGCTCGGCCTGGACCCCGGCGAACTGCAGGCCGTTCAGATCGAGCACACCCGAGTTCTCCCAGGTCTGCAGGGTGGTACCGGCCACTGACCCCTCGTTTGCGGCGGCGCCGGCAGCTAGCATGAAGTCCCGGTCATGATCAGCTGGCCGGCGCCGCTTGGGGTGTGTCCGTGAAATTCGGCCTGACCGTCAGTAGCTGAAGGTGGTCGCGCCCTCGTCGCCGATCCACTCCCACAGCTGGACGGTGCCGGCCAGTTCGGCGTTCGGGATCAGGTCGCCCTTGTCCAGGTGCTTGGCATTGAAGCACACCGGGCAGACCATGAACGTGCCCCCGGCCTTCTCGTACCGGGCCAGCAGGTCCGGCAGCGGCGGGCAGCCGTCGCAGGCCACCCCGGTCGCCACCCCGGTCAGGGCCAGCCGGACCGCCTCCTTGGCCTGGAACATCAACGTCGGGCGCCCCGCCTCGGCCGCTCCCACCGCGACCAGGAATGCCACCGTCACCTTCTCCGGATCCTCCAGACCCGTGGTCAGGCTGATCACTGCCTTGCCGGCCATCGCTGCCTCCCCATTCGCATGAGCACTATTTCATCAGCACTGTGCATTGATGAGGAGACGGTAGGGCGGGCACGGGCCGGCCCGATACCGTAGAACTACCGTATTTGGCGGGTTTACTTACGGCGGTCGGTGGCGCTGGCCACGTTCGCGACGATCACCGCGAACGGCGGGATGGCCACGGCCACCGCCGAGACGATCACGGCCGCGAGCGTCGAGTACCGGTCGATCACCGCCCAGGAGAGCACGAACAAGCCGATGCACGTCGCCATCAGCCCGAAGTACCAGCGCTTGTCGGTGCGCGACGGCTGCGGGCCCGGGTCGTTATCGCTGTCCGTCACGAGCGTCGGATGCCCGGGCCGCGGCGGCTCAAAACGTGGCCGGCGCGGCGTACGGGTCTGTGGCGGTCCGCCTGGTTATGTTCAGATGCATGTTCGATGAGAGCACGGTGCTGGACGGACTCAACGAGCAGCAGCGGCGGGCGGCCACGCAGCACGGCGGTCCGCTGCTGGTGCTGGCCGGGGCAGGCACCGGGAAGACCAGGACGCTGGTCGCGCGGGCGGCGTGGCTGCACGGCAGCCAGGGGGTTCCGGCCAACCGGATCCTGCTGCTGACCTTCACCCGCCGCGCCGCCAGCGACATGCTCGCCCGCGCCGCGGCGTGGTTCGACGCCTCGCTGGAGGGGGGCGGAGGGCCCGGCCGGATCTGCGGCGGGACCTTCCACGCCATCGCGCACAAGATCATCCGGCAGCACGCGGAGTCGTTCTCGCTGCCGCCGCAGTTCACCATCCTGGACCAGGGCGACGCCACCGACCTGCTGGACGTGCTGCGGCCGGACCACGGGTTTGACGGCACCGGACTGCGGGCGCCACGGGCGGCGGCGTGCGTGGATATCTACACCCGCTGCGTCAACACCGGGCGGCCGGTCAGCGAGGTGGTGACGGCCGGTTTCCCGTGGTGTAAGCCGTTCACCGCGCAGCTGGCCGCGCTGTTCCGCGCCTACACCGCGCGCAAGCGGGCCAGGAACCTGCTGGACTTCGACGACCTGCTGCTGCTGTGGCAGGCGGCGCTGGCCGACCCGGCTTCCGGCCCGGTGCTGCGCGGCATGTTCGACGCGGTCCTGGTGGACGAGTACCAGGACGTCAACGCCGTCCAGGCCAGCATCGTGCGGCTGCTGCAGCCGGACGGCAAGCAGCTGACCTGCGTGGGCGACGACGCCCAGGCCATCTACGGGTTCCGCGGCGCCGACCCGGCGCACCTGCGGCAGCTCACCGCCGACTACCCGGGGCTCGACATCGTGCGGCTGGACCGCAACTACCGGTCCCGGCAGGGCATTCTCGGCCTGGCCAACGTCATCCGCCCTTCCTTCCCGGGTGGTTCGGGGGGGCTCGGGGGGGTCGTCCCCCCCGGAGCGAGCAGAGCCCTGGACCTCACGCTGACCGGCGACCGCGAAGCTGGGATGGCCCCGCTGCTCGTCCGCTGTCACGACGAGGCCACCCAGGCGCGGGAGATCTGCGCCCGGGTTCTCGAGGCGCACGAGGACGGCGCCGCGCTGCGCGACCAGGCGGTGCTGGTCCGTGCCGCTCACCACAGCGACATGCTGGAGATCGAGCTGAGCGCGCGGAAGGTCCCGTACGTGAAGTTCGGCGGGCTGCGGTTCACCGACACCGCCCACGTCAAGGACTTCCTCGCCGCCGCCAGGATCATCGTCAATCCGGCCGACGAGCTGGCCTGGTTCCGGCTGCTCCGGCTGCACGAGGGCATCGGCCCGGCGCATGCCCGCCGCGTCCTCGACGCCCTGGATCCGGGCGGCGACGCAGCCCCGCCGGACGCCTGGGCTCCGGCCGCCGAGGCCGTCGAAGCGGCGCCGGCCCGGTCCCGGCGGGCGCTGGCGGTCACCTTCGGCCGGCTCGCCGACGCGGCCCAGCAAATCGGGGACGGGCAAATCACGGGCGGGCAGACCGCCGGCGGTCAGGCGACGGCGGTGCTGGCGCTGCTCGACCCGCTGATCCGGGCCCGCTACCCCGACGCCACGGCCCGGATCAGCGATCTGCAGCGGCTCGCCGACGCCGCCGCGGCGCAGCCGTCGCTGCACGACGTGCTGGCCGAGCTGACCCTGGATCCGCCGGTCTCCTCGTCGGACCTGGCCGGGCCGCCCCGCGTGGACGAGGACTACCTGACCATCTCCACCATCCACGCCGCCAAGGGACTCGAATGGCCGATCGTGCACCTGCCCCACCTGGTGGACGGCGCGCTCCCCAGCGACATGGCGCTCGGTGACCCCGGCGGGCTGGCCGAGGAGCACCGCCTGTTCTACGTGGCCGTCACCCGCGCCCGCGATCACCTGTACCTGTACGCGCCGCAGCGGCTGCACGTGCACCGCCGCGGTCGCGACGACCGGCACGGGTTCGGTCAGCTCACCCGGTTCCTGGGCGACGGGGCGCTGGCCGCCTGCGAGAGCGTCACCGCCGCGCCGCTGACGCCGGTGCTGCCCGCGGTCGGATCCCTGGCCACCAAGGTCGACGCGGCCCTTGGCGCCCTCTGGGACGGCTGAAACCCTAAAAAACCTCTAAGCTCGCCTGATCGGCGTTACTTCTGAGGGGGTCCTGATGGACGGTGGCCCGGCGCCGCTCCCGTCGGCGCAGGCGCTCCAGTCGTGGACGTCCGGGGCGAAAGACCTGGTCATGACCGCGCTGGGAAGCAGCCGCGTGTGGGCGACGACCGGCCAGGGAATCTTCACCGAGATCTACTGGCCCGCCGTGGACCAGCCCCAGGTGAAGGACCTCGGATTCCTCATCGGCGGCACCGGCTGGTGGCAGGAGGTCAAGCGGGCGGGCACCTACACCCTGTCCACTCCGGAGCCCGGGCTGATGCTGCCGACCATCGTGCACGCCGGGAGGGACCAGGCCTACCAGCTGACCTTGCGGCCGGTGGTGGACCCGGACCACGACGCGCTGCTCATCGACTACGAACTCACGGGTGAGGGCGTGCGGCTCTACCCGTTGCTGGCCCCGCACCTGGGCATCAGCCAGATCACCCCGGAGTCGCAGTGGGCGGCGCTCGGGGCGGACAACCTTGGGTGGACCGACCCGGCGGACCTGGCCATGTTCGCCAGCGGCAGCAGCGGCTTCCTGTGCCTGCTCGCCCGGCCCGGGTTCACCCGCGCCGGAGCCGGCTATGCGGGCGACACGGACGGCTGGACCGACTTCAGCCGCCATCAGTCGATGACCCTGACCTACGGTCAGGCCGGGCCCGGGGTCGTCACCCTGACCGGGGAGCTGGCGGCGGGCTCCGGACTGCTCGCCCTGGGGTTCGGCGACCACCAGGACACGGCCCGGGCCACGGCGCAGGCGAGCCTGGACGCCGGCTACGACGCGACGGCCGCGGCGTTCGCCCGGGGCTGGCGAGCCTGGACGGCGGGCCTCACCCTGCCCGGGCCGGCCCAGCTGGCCGCGGCGGGGTCAGCCGCGCCGCCCGGGCTGGCCGACGCACTGCGGGAGTCGGCGGTGGTGCTGCGGACCCACGCCGACCACACCGTGTCCGGCGCCTACGTGGCCGGGCTCACGATCCCGTGGGGGAACTACGGCAACGACCCCGGCGGCTACCACATGGTGTGGTGCCGGGACGGCGGGGAGACCGCGCTCGCGCTCGCGGCGGCCGGGCACACCGACGACGCCGCGACCGCGCTCGGTTACCTGGCCGGGCGGCAGCGTCAGGACGGGTCGTGGCCCCGGTGCTCCTTCGTCAGCCGGGTGCCCGCCGCCTTCGACCCGCAGGCGGCGGTACAGCTGGATGAGGTCGCGTTCCCGCTGCTGCTCGCGGGCAAGCTCGACGAACTCGGCGTGCCGATGGCCGAGGGCGCCGACAACGCGATCACGTCGGCGGCCGGCTACCTGGCTCGCAACGGCCCGGTGTCCAGCCGGGACCTGGACCGGTGGGAGGAGAACGCGGGCGCGAGCCCCTTCACCATCGGCCTGGAGATCGTCGCGATGCTCGTCGCCGCCACCAGGCTGACCGGCCCGGACCGGACGCTCGCCCGGGCCCTGGCGGACAACTGGAACGAGCGCATAGAGGAGTTCACGTTCGTGTCCGGCGACGAGATCGACCAGGCCTTCGGCACCGACGGGCACTATGTCAGGATCGGGCTGCCCGGCGGCGGACGCGTCGAGGAGCGCAATCAGCCGCAGGGAACCCAGCCCGTCGACGCCGCGGCCCTGGTGGGCCTGGAGTTCGCCTACCTGCCGCGGCTCGGCCTGCGCGACCCGGCCGACAAGCGGGTCACCGAAACGCTGGCCATCGCCGAAGCGATGCTCGGCGCCGACACCCCGAGCGGGCGTGCCTACCATCGCTATGACGTCGACGGTTACGGGGAATGGCTGGACGGCAGCGGCTGGCCGGTTCACAAGTTCGGCATCGGCCGGCCATGGCCGCTGCTAGCCGGCGAGCGAGGGCACCTGGACATCCTGGCCGGCGGGGACGCGACCACCCAGCTGCGGGCGATGCTGGCTATGCGCGGCCGGGGTGGCCTGCTGCCCGAGCAGATCTGGGACGCGAACCCGATCCCCCGGCAGAACCTGCGGCCGGGTCAGCCCACCGGCAGCGCGATGCCGCTGGCCTGGGCGCACAGCGAGCTGATCAAGCTCGCGGTGGCGGCCGCGACGGGCAAGCCGGTTGAGCTCCTTGCCCTGGTCAGCGACCGGTACCGCGCGGTCGTGCCCGCCTCGCCGACCTGGTTCTGGCGGGAGTCCAGCCCGGTGAAGGCGCTGCCCGCCGGGCGGACCCTGGTGGTCGCGGACCTGGACCCGTTCACCCTGCATTACGGGTTCGACGACTGGGATCCGGCCACGATCACCGAGCGGGACGCCCGCGGCCTCGGCCTCGGCCTGTTCGGGGTCACGCTCACCCCGGCCGATCTCGCCGGGCGAGCCAGCCTGCAGTTCGTGCGCCGGTACCAGGACGGCCGCTGGGAAGGCGCCGCCCGCCACGACGTCGAACTGGGTGCTCCCGGGCCCGCCACCCTGCGGTTGAAACGCGGACTCGGTAACAGCGTCCGGTAACAGGGGCTGCGGGGTGCTTCTCGGCGTGGCCCGCTCGATCGCGGTCCACCCGGTGTCCGCCTCGCGCTCGGCCTGCTCGGCCCGGCCGCCACCGCGCACGCCGAACAGGCGCTTGGCGTACAGCAGGTAGACCGCGACGGCCACGTTGATGATGAAGGCCAGAACCTTCAGCACGGTGATGCTCTTGATCAGCTCGTCGACCTCGTAGGGAATGAAGACGATCGTCGCCACGAACGTCAGGTACTCCGCCCACCGCTTGGCGAGCCAGAGCCCGATCGCCTCGATGCCCTCCAGCAGCGCGTACGCGGCGATGGCGGCACCGACCAGGTACAGGTTCCTGATGTTGACGGCGAACAGGTACTGCAGGTCGTGCACGATGCCGTGCTTGCTGGTCGTCAGCGGGCCGCCCGCCCCACCTTGCAAGTCGTTGAGGATGCGGGTGAACTCCGCGTTCAGCGAGGTGCGGTCGCTGGCGAACAGGAACACGGCGGCGGCAAGCGCGCTCAGGACCAGGAAGTGGAGCAGCCGATCCAGGGCGATCAGCCGCAGGACGTAGCGGTCGCGCAGCGGCTTGCCCCGCAGCGGCAACATGATCTCGTCCCGGGCCGGCGGGTACTTCCTGTCGGGATGCTCCGGCGGGGTGAGCGCCAGCCAGGAGTCGCAGCGCAGGCACCGGTACCAGCGCAGGCCGCCCGAGTCCCGGGCGAACAGCTCGTCCTCGGGACGCAGTGCGGCCGCGTCCATGCCCAGGATCTCGTGGCCGTGCAGCCCGCAGCCGATGAGCTCGTAGCGCAGCTTCGGGCGGAAGCGGCGCGGCCTCTCGGTCCCCGGCGCCGCCACGTGCGGCGAAGGCGGAGTACTGGCGTTCATCTGGACCGATCACCCCTCATCGAAGGAGCCTAGCGGGTGAGGTGGCCTGCCGGTCACCCTCGCGGGCGGGCCGCACCTTCATGACGAAAACATGACAGGGCTGAAGTGGATCTCCAGCTTCCCGGAGAACGTGGCGGCGGGTATCCCGCGGGCCTCGGCCGTGGTGATCCTCAACGACCACGACACCGGCTACCCGTTCGCCTGCCTGGAGAGCTCGATCATCAGCGCCACCAGGACCGCCGCGTCGGCGGCGGTGGCGGCGGTGGCGGCGGATTGGCTCTGTGCCAGCCGGGACGGGCGCGGCCGGCCGAGGCCGGCCCGCGTCGGGTTCTTCGGGACCGGCCTGATCGCCCGCTACATCCACACGTTCCTGACCGGGACCGGCTGGACGTTGGACGAGATCGGCGTACACGACCTGTCCGCCGATCATACGGCCGGCTTCCGCGGCTGCCTGGAGAAGGCGGGTCCCGGCCGGATCACCATCTACGAGGACGCGGAACAGCTGATCCGGTCCAGCGACCTGGTGGTCTTCGCCACCGTTGCCGGCGAGCCGCACGTCACCGACGAGTCGTGGTTCGGGCACAACCCGGTGGTGCTGCACGTGTCGCTGCGTGACCTCGCGCCGGAGATCCTGCTCGGCTCGGCGAACGTGGTCGACGACGTGGAACACTGCCTGAAGGCCAATAGGTCGCCGCACCTGGCCGAGCAGCTGACCGGCAGCCGGGACTTCCTGGCCGGCACGCTGGACGACGTGATGGCCGGGCGGGTGACGGTGCCGGCCGGCCGGCGGTGTTCTCCCCGTTCGGCCTCGGGGTGCTGGACCTGGCGGTAGGCAGTACGTCTACGACGAGGTGACCCGTTCCGGCGAGTTGCACGTCATCGACGACTTCTTCCACGAACTGCGCCGGTACGCGCCCGGCCCGGCCTAGACCCTTCGACCCCTTCAGGCCCTTCGTCCTGCGGGCGCGATGTTGGCGTTCATCCGGAACAGGTTCGCCGGGTCGTACCGGGCCTTGAGGCGCGCCAGCTCGCCGTACTTCTCCGGGCCGCCGAGGGCCTCGACCACGCGGTCCTGCTCGTCGAAGTTGAGCATGTTGACGTAGACGCCGCGGCCGGTCCACGGGGCCAGGCCGGCGACGGCCTGGCGGGTGCGGGCGATGTGATCCTCGTCGTCGGCCGGGTCGTCCCAGCGCATGGCGAAGTTCAGCCAGAGCAGGTAGCCGCGGTTGGAGAACGCGGTGTCGGCCTCGGCCAGGTCGCCGATTGCGCCGCCGAGGCCGATGATCTCGACCTCGCCCTCCATCGGCATGTCCTGCCAGAAGGCGACGAGCGCGTCGACGGCCTCGTCGGCCAGGTCGGCGACGTGCGCCTCCTTGGTGTAGTAGCGGTGACCGTCCTCGAACTCGACGTCGATGAGCCGCTGCACGCCGGCCGCGAACGGCAGCACGGTGCTGGCCTTAATACACGGCTCGCCGGTCTCGGTCAGGCGGCCGATCGTCTCGGCGCCCGCCGGGTCCTCGGCGTCGTCCAGCCACATCGAGACCAGCATGAGCAGGCGCTTGCCGACGTAGGAGGGCGGGACGAACGGCAGGGCCGGCATGTCGTGCTTGAGCGCGGCGTGCCAGCCGACTGTGCGGGGCAGGGTGGGCACGACGCGGGCGTACTCACGCAGCGCGGCGGCCGCCTGCTCCGGCTCGTAGACCGAGACCCCGATGCGCATCATCGGGCCGAAGTCGTAGGCGCGGAAGGTGAAGCGGGTGACGATGCCGAAGTTGCCGCCGCCGCCGCGCAGCGCCCAGAACAGCTCGGGGTGCTCACCCGCGCTAACCTCGATCACCTCGCCGGTCGCCAGCACGAGCTCAAGAGAGACAAAGTTGTCGCAGGTGAGACCGTGCTTGCGGGAGAACCAGCCGATCCCGCCGCCGAGCGCCAGGCCGGCCACCCCGGTCTCGGACATGATCCCGGCCGGGACGATCAGCCGGTGCGGCGCGGTCGCGGCGTCGACGTCGCCGAGCCGGCACCCGCCACCCGCGTGCACCAGCCTGGCCGCCGGATCGACGGTGACCTCGCGCAGCCCGGACAGGTCAATGGTCAGGCCGCCGTCCGACATGGCCTTACCGGCCACGTTGTGACCCCCGCAGCGGACCGACGGCGGCAGGCCGTGCTCGCGGGCCACGTTGACCGCGGCCACCACGTCCTGGGTGCTGGTGCAGCGCAGGATCAGGCCGGGCCGCCGGTCGACCATGGCGTTCCAGACCAGCCGGGCCCGCTCGTACCCGGCGTGGTCCGGGCCGATGATCTCACCCTTGAACGAGCCGGCGAGCTCCTCGGTGATGCGCAGTCGCAGCTGCTCGTCAATTGTCGACGAGGCAGAAGGAGACGAAGAGAAGGTCGCTGATGACATCGGGGAGTTCCTTTCCTACGCGGAGACCGCGCTGGCGCCTTCGGCGATGCGGCGCATGGCGTTCAGGGTGGCGGCCACGGCCTTGAGGTAGTCACCGGTCATCGAGTCGGCGTACTCCTGCTCGCGAGCCGAGCCGCCCTCGACGCCCTCGACGACCAAGGCGAAGCTGAAGCGGAGCCGCAGGTCGTCCCCGTCGCCCTCGATCTCGTTGGCGATCGTGCCGAGCACAGGCCCGGCGATGCGGGTGAACATGACCCGGTGCGGTCGCTCCAGCGTGATCCGCTCGGTGAAGCGCACACCGCGGAAGTCGATGTCCCGGTCGAAGATGGTGTCGCTGTACCGCTCGGTGACCTCGCAGTAGGTCATGCTGGGCACGAACGGCAGCGCGTTGTTGGCCTTGAGCACCAGCCCGTCCCAGACGGCGGCCCGGTCCAGCTGCGGCTCGCCGGCCACGTTGACCGGCAGGGCGTGCGAAACGAAGATCATCAGTCCTCCTTCACGGTGTTCTCCAGGGTGCCGAGCCCGTCGATGGTGACCCGGACGACGTCACCGCCGCGCAGGTACAGCCCCCGGGCCGCGCCGACGCCGGCCGGGGTGCCGGTGGCGATCACGTCGCCGGGCTCGAGCGTGACGACCTCGCTGGCGGCCGCGATCAGTTCGGCCACCGGGCAGACCATGTCGGCGGTCGACTCGTCCTGCTGCAGCTCGCCGTTCACCCACAGCCGCAACCGCAGGTCCTGCGGGTCCGGCACGAGGAAGGCCGGGGTCAGGCCCGGGCCGAGCGGCAGCGAGCCCTCGACGGATTTGGCCGCGAACCAGTCGTAGCGGAACGCGTCCGCCGGGACGGCGTCGCGCCGGTGGTAGCCGCGCGCCGTGATGTCGTTGCAGACGCTGTAGGCGGCGGCATGAGACCCAGCCCGTTCGGGATCAATGTTCTTGCCCTTAACCCCGATGACCACGGCCAGCTCGGCTTCCCAGTCGTACCTGGCCCGGGCCGCCGAGCTGATCACGATCGGGTCCCTGGGGCCGATGACCGAGGTGGTGGGGGCCTTGAGGAAGAAGAACGGGCGCCAGCCCGCCGCCGGGATCTCGCCGCCCATCTCCCGCATGTGCTTGCGGTAGTTCACCCCGGCGCAGATCACCTTGCGCGGCCACTGCAGCGGCGGGAGCAGCGCGTCGCAGGTGATGACCGGCGCGTTGTCCACGTCCAGGTCGCGCAGGACGGCTTCGGCCGCGGGCCAGTCCTCGAGCAGGTCCATGCTGTCCGGCCAGCGCTCGAGGCCGGCCGGCCTGACGAGCGCGCCGTCCTCGCGCAGCACCCCGAAGCCCTGGCCGCCGCGGGCGGTGTAGCTGGCCAGCGACCAGGTCATCGGTTCACCTGATCGTGGACGCTGGCGATGTCCAGGTCGCCCCAGCCGTCGGCCAGGGCCTTGTCGAAGACCTCCTTGGCCGCGGTGAACACCGAGGTGGACAGGCCCATGCTGGCGGCGTGCTCCTCGATCTGCTCCAGGATCGGGTGCAGCGTGCTGATCGGGCCGGGGGCGGGAGACCAGGCGCGTTCGGCCATCAGCGGGCCGCGCTGGCGCCAGATGGCCGAGCTGGCGATGGACTCGTCCAGGGTCTTCTGGACGAGTTGCAGGTCGAGGCCGCTGCGCCGGGCCAGGGCCATCGCCTCGGCGGCGGCGACGGTGTGCACGGCGAGCAGCAGGTTGGCGACGTACTTCATCCGGGCACCGGTGCCGAACGCGCCGGTATAGATCCACGGTCCCGAGATGGCGTCGAGGACCGGCGTCACGGTGTCAACGCTGTGCTTGTCGCCGGAGGCGAACGTGGTGGCCCTCCGCGGTGCGACCATGCCCGGGCTGCCGGAGATCGGGCAGTCGAGCAGGTCGCCGCCCTTGGCCCGTACCTGGTCGCGCAGGCGGGCCTTGCGGTCCAGGTCGATGGTGCTCATCTCGATGTGGACCGTGCCCGGCTTCAGGTTCACCAGGGTGCCGGCCGGGCCCGCGATGATCTCCTCCACGTCGTCGGCGGTGGGGACGATCGAGAGGATGACGTCTGCTTCCGCGGCGACCTCGGCCGCGCTGGCGGCGACTTCGCCGCCCTCCTTGAGGAGCTCGGGCGAGCCGCTGCGGCGGTAGCCGGTGACGTGGAAGCCGCGCACCATCAGGTTCCTGGCGATCGGCAGCCCCATCTTGCCCAGGCCGATCACGCCCACTCGGTCCATCGCTGCCTCCTCGCCGCGGTGGCTTGGTACCTCAAACTGTATGCAGTTTGGCGGTCGGGTTCAAGAGGGTGCGACCGGAAACTGCATGCAGTTTGGTGCGTGGCGCGGGGCCGCGCTGGGGCCATTTCATGATCGTGAGCGGTTCGGGACAAATAGCGCCCAAAACTGCTCACGATCATGGACTGAGGGCGAGTGGGAGGCGGGGCGGGCGGAAGGCGGGGCGGGCGGGTAAACTGTATGCAGTTATCGGTGCTCGCGAACTGTATCCGGCTGACGTCGTATCGAGGAGAATGCTGTCCATGCCTCGTGTCGTGCAGGTGCCTGACATCCGCAAGGTCGACCTGCCCGAAGCCCGGCAGGCCATCCCGCACGTCCACGCCTACCTGCGGGAATGCATCCTCGACGGCACGCTGAAGCCGGGCACCAAGCTGTCCCAGGTAAGCCTGGCCGCGCAGCTCGGCATCAGCCGCACCCCGCTGCGTGAGGTGCTGCGCATGCTGCAGGAGGAGGGCCTGGTCGAGATCGAGCCGAACCAGCGGACCCGGGTGGCGGGCCTGGATCCGCAGGAGCTCGACGACGTCTACGCGAGCCGGATCCTGCTGGAGACGCTGGCCCTGTCGATGACGATCGGGCACTTCGGGGCCAAGGAGCGGGCCGAGGCCAAGCGGATGCTCACCGCGATGCGCCAGGCCGCCAAGACCGGCGACTTCGACGGGTGGTTCGGGGCGCACACCGACTACCACCGGGTCTGCACGGCGGCGGCCGGCGAGGCGATGCAGCGCCAGCTGCGGGCCTTCGCCGACCGGACCACCCGCTACATCCGCATCTACCAGCTGTCCGAGCCGAACAGCTGGCAGACCGCGGGCGACGCCGAGCACGCCGCCATCCTGGAGGCGCTGATCGCTGGCGACGAGCAGGGCGCGCTGACCGAGATGGCGCACCACCTGGAGCGCACCGCGCTGCGGGTGCTGGCCGACTGCGCGCCCGGCTACGAGCCCGCGGCCGTTCCGCACGCGGTGGCGCTGGTCGACCGCCAGGCCCCCGCGGGGCGGGTTGCGCTGGCTTAGTGGGTAGCCCCGTAAGTTCGTTGAGGGTCAGTTCGCGGGTCCATGCCCGATGCCGGCGAGGTGGACGGTGCAGGCGGTGTCGAGGGCTTCCTGGGGTGTTCCGGCGGGGAGGCCGGTGAGCAGGAGAGCGTCTT
>WNGE01001400.1_pt1 | contig 30530 bp, 27 predicted proteins | sample 5400651 | NCBI WGS metagenome assembly WNGE01 (sample SAMN13153370, study PRJNA577476) | soil metagenome | isolation source: 60 cm soil or saprolite under grassland replicate 2 | place: USA:California | collected 2016-06-15
CTCAGGTGGCCACCTCGCTGGGCTGCAGGGGGGCCTCGGTGGGCACCTCGTCGGTCTTCCGGGAGAGCCCGCCTGGCCACCACATGTGCCGTCCGATGTCGAGGTTCAATGCGGTCACGAGAACCGACCGGACGATGATCGTGTCGAGCAGGACGCCGAACGCCACCGCGAAGCCGATCTCGGCGAACGCTGTCAGCGGCAGGGTGGACAGCACCGCGAAGGTGCCGGCGAGGACGAGCCCGGCCGATGTGATGACGCCACCGGTAGCGGCGAGGCCGATGAGCGCGGCGCGCCGGGTGCCGTGCCGCGCGGCCTCCTCGCGTACCCGGGTCATCAGGAAGATGTTGTAGTCGATGCCCAGGGCGACCAGGAACACGAACACGAACAGCGGAAACGCCGTATCGGCGCCGCCGAAGCCGAAGATGTGGCGGAAGACCAGCGCGCTGACCCCGAGCGCGGCGGCGAACGACAGGACGACGGTCGCGATCAGCAGGAGCGGCGCGACGAGGGCCCGCAGCAGCAGCGCCAGGATGACGAAGACCACCGCCAGCACGATCGGGATGATGACGGTGCGGTCGTGCTGGGCCGCCCGTTGCACATCGAGGTTGATCGCCGTGTCGCCACCGACCCGCGCGTCCGCCCCGGCGACGGCGTGCACGCGGTCGCGCACCCGGTCCACGGTGGCATACGCGGCCCGGCTGTCGGCGCGATCGGTGAGTGTGCCCTGCAGGTATGCGTAGTCGCCCCTGACCACGGGTTGGGTCACGGTCGTGGCCTCGATGCCGTTGGTCGACGCGAACGCCGCCCGCACCTCCGGCGCCTGGGTGGCTTTGCTGATCACGACCACCGGGCTGCCCGCACCGGCCGGGAAGTGCCGGGCCAGTGTCTCCGATCCGACAATCGAGTCGGGGTTGCCGCGGAACGACTCCTTGTTGCTCAACCCGGTGGCATCGAGTTGGAGGATGCCGAGCGCCATGACACCAAGCGCCAGGGTCGTGACAATCCAGGTGAAACGGGGACGGCGGGCGATGCGGTGACCGACCCGTGCCCACAGTCCGGTCGCCGTCGGCTCGGCGGAGTCGAACCTGGGCCGCACCGGCCAGAAGATCCAGCGGCCGACGGTCATCAGGAGAGCCGGGAGCAAGGTCAGCATCACGGCCAGACCGACGAGAATGCCGATCGCGCTGACCGGGCCCAACCCCTTGGTGGAGTTGGTCTCCGCGAACAGCAGACAGAGCATGCCGACCACGACGGTGGCCCCGCTCGCGATGATCGCTGGGCTGGCCCGGTGCAACGCCACCGCCATCGCTTCGTGCCGGTCCGCGTGTTTGCGCAGTTCCTCCCGGTACCGCGCGACGAGCAGCAGCGCGTAGTCGGTGCCGGCACCGAAGACAAGGACGGTGAGGATGCCGGCGCTCTGGGCATTGACGGTCAGACCCGCGTGCTTGGCGAGCAGATAGATCACCGCCTGGGCGCTCGTCAGCGCGACACCGGCGGAGACGACGGGTAGCAGCCACAGCACCGGGCTGCGGTAGGTCAGCAGAAGGATCAGGACGACGACGCCGACCGTGCCAAACAGCAAGGTGGTGTCGATGCCCTCAAACGCCTTGCTCGAGTCGGCCGCGAAGCCCCCCGGGCCGGTGACGTGCACGGACAGGCCGTCCGCGTCGGTCGTCGCCACCTTCTTCATCGAGTCCACGACGCTCCCGGCCCGGTCCCAGCCGTTCTCACCGAGGTTGAGCGGGACGATGGTCTGCACCGCTTTCCCGTCAGTGGACGGAAGCGGACCGGTGACCCTCCCGTCCAGCTCGGCGATCCGGCCGAACTCCTGCGCATCGCGGGCGACTTTCGCGCGGTCGGCCTCGGTCAGGCCGGAGGAGCGCTCGTAGACGAGGACCGTCGGAATCGTGTTGGGCGAGGCGAAACTGGACTGGATCTCGAGGACCTTGGTCGACTCCGCGCTGCCCGGCAGCCACGACTTGGCCTCGTTCTTCTCGACGCCGGCCAGCTTGCCCGCGAGCGGCCCGGCCAGCGCGACAACCACCAGCCAGAAAACGATGATGAGGTACTTGATCCGACGGCGGGTGACGAGGTTGGCGACTGACGTGGGCATAAGTCCCCCCGGATGGACGTCCAGATCGCAGTGGACCCGACCCATGTTTCCGCTGGTCGGCGGTCGACGCATCCGGATTACGCATGGGTTCCCGCCCGAAAACCCTTAGGGGTCACCGCGCACAACCAGCAAATTCGGGTTTTCCCGAGATGCCGCGCCTTTTTCGCGAAACAACACGCCGCACTCCCATGATCACGGAGTATTTTCCGTGCCAGCGCACGGAAAATACTCCGTGATCATGGGGACATGTCCCCGCCGCGCGCAGACGCCGCCTCCGCCGCCGCTTTCAACCCCGCAAGCGTACGGGCGATGTTGCGCCTGTTTTCGGCCAGCCGATGGTCCCTGCCGTGGATGCCGGTGGCCAGGGGGGCCAGTATTAGACGCAGGGGGCGCCCCGCCTGGTACCACATGCTCTCGCTCACCTCGCAGCCGCCCGGCGTGGCGTGGATGTCGTACGCCCACACCGACACCGGCATGCCAAACGAGGTGACCCGGAAGGCGAACAGGTGCCCCGGCTGGGCCGACGCTACCGTCGCCGTGGTCGACCAGCGCCACCAGCCCCGCCTGTTGTGCCCGCGGAAGCGGGCCCCGACCCGCGGCCCGGTGGCGCCACCGAGCCAGGTGTTGCGCTCGCACTCAACCGCCCAGCCGCCCATCCGCGTAACGTCGCTGACCAGCGCGTACACGACCTCGGGCGGGGCGTTGACAGTCACTGTCCCCGTCGCCGCCGGCTCCGTCATAGGTACAGCGTCCCGCGGCGACCGGCCGCTGTCAGCCCTTGCCCGCCGGCTCAGGTCACAGCGGCGACGGGTCGTCGCGCAGCCGGCTGTAGAGCCACCCGTCGCGCCACTGGCCGGCCCGGAACTCGCATGCGCGCACCACGCCCTCCAACTGAAAGCCGGCCTTCTCCAGCGCCTTCTGTTCGGCGATGTTCTCCGGATGCGTGCCGGCCTGGATACGCTGAGCCGGCGTGTGGCAGAACAGGTAGTCGCAGAGCATCGCCTGCGCGCGCCAACCGATACCGCGCCCGCGCCACTCCGGCAGCAACGCGATCCCGATTTCCCAGTGCTTCGCCACGCCGCCGTGCAAACCCGCCATCCAGCTCACGAACCCGGCGGCGACGTGCTCCTCCTCGACCTCCACCATCAGCCGGCCGTCGTCTGCCCCGAGGTAGCCGTCGGTGGCGAACCGTCGCGCCGGCGCTCCGGCATCGCGGAAACCAGCCCAGTCGAGACCGATGAGGCCCGGCTCCGTCGCGAACCGCCGAAACATCGCCAGGTCGTCTTCGACGAGCGGCCTGAGCCGGATGGACAGCTCACTCACCTCATCGCCCCGTCCCATGCCTGAGGAGTGGGTCGCCGTCCTCGGACTGTACCGGCCCGCACCCGACCCGCGTCCTCAGCCCGCGCACGGCCCGACCACGAGACCCCACCGTTCGCGTATCAGCGGCAGGTAGCGACGGGACACCGGCAGCTGACGTCCGTCGATGACCACGGCAAACTGTCCTGACCGGACCCTGTGCAGTTGTGCGACGAACCGCGGCCCCACCAGGTACGACCGGTGGATGCGCACCGGACCGCCGTACGGCTGCCAACTGTCCACCAACGCGGTCAGCCGCGCCCGGATCAGGTAGCACCCGTCGGCGGTGTACAGCCGGACGTAGTCATGGCAGGCCTCAGCCCACCGCACCGCCGACAATGGAAGGAGCTTCGTGGTCCGGCCGACCGTCACCGGGATGACCGGGCCGACCGCCTCGGCATTGGCTGCCGCCGGCCCGGACGGCCGCGCGGGTCCGCAGCGCGCGCTGCCCGGTGAGCGGTACGTCGCCGCCCAGCGCAGCGCCGCGGTCAACCGGTCGGGCAACGCCGGCTTTCGCAGATAGGCGACCGCCCCCGCCTCCAGCGGACCGGTGTCGCGCTGGAGGCGGCGGGAGACGAAGACGACCGCCGGGGCGGCACGCAGAAGTCTGAGCACCCCGGCGAGTTCCCGGCCGTCCAGGCCCGGTATCCGCGCCTCGACGAACACGACGTCGACGTCCACCCGCCCGAGAAGCCGCAGCGCCTCGATCGCGTCCGAGGCGACGGAAACCGGACCGACACAGGCCCGACCCCGCAACATCGCGGCCAGGTCGTCCCGGGCCGCCAGCTGGTTGTCCACGATGAGGCAACGCAGTGCTGGGAGATCGGTGCCGGCGTGCCGGGCGCTCGCGCGCCCTGAGCCTGCGCGTCCGACACACCAGCAGGACGACGCCGCGCCCCGAGCATGACCATTCGCGTCAGGCCAGGGCGTCCCGACATCGGGTGTCGCACCGGCCAGGGGGCGCGCTGCCATGGTGTTCCTCCGGGGGCCGCCGCGCGACTGCTTGTCGCGTCCTCGGCAGGCACACGGACCGGAGCGGGGGTCGGTCGGGGCGCATCACGGTGATCGCGGCATGCGGTTACTCCGGATCGGTGACAGAAGCAGAGATCGAGGCGAACGGTCGTCGTGGAGCGCCGGGCGGCGCCGACGACCGCTGGATCAACAGTGCCGGCCGCCGTTGACACACGCGACTGCGCCCGCCATCAGGGTTTCCGGCATGACGTTGATAAAGTCCGCATGGTCGGTTGTCGGGCTGCGGCGCCGCTCGGGGAACGTGTCGATGGCGAAGCTCCGCCCGGCCGGGACGAGGTACGCGGTCTCGAGGTGCAGTTGCGGAATCGCGAAGGTGTCGCGTGGGCAGACCCCGTTCGCGGCCGGGAAGACCACGTGCTCGCGGTGGCTCGGGCTGTCGGTGCGCCGGCCGTCCCAGCAACTGGGGAAGTCGTAGATCCGCAGGACCCGCCGCCCGTTCGGGCACACCGGGTACAGCGGGGTCCTGCGGTCGACGAAACCGCTGCAGGTCCACTGCGCCCCGCCCGGACCCGTCACCGCGGTGCGGGCCCGGGCATCGCCGGTCACCACGCGCAGGAATCGCGGCATCGCGACGACCTTGCTCACCGGGTTGCCGCGAAACTGCACGAGTACCGACGCCGCCGGCACCCGGACACCCGTGTTGCCGTGCCCGCCGGTCGCATCGTCCGTGCCGGCATTGTCAGCGCGGCCGTTGAGCACCCGCAGCACCGGCCAGGAGTAGGTCGACAGGTCGCCGTTGGCGCAGGTCGTGCCGGCGGTGGCCAGAACGGTGTCGGTCGAGAAGGCGTTCGTGGCGAGATTGCCGACGTACTCGTGGCCGTGCTGCGCGGCGTGCGGCTGGCCCGGTGACCTGATCAGGTTGTCGGCGTTGAGGTGCGCGTTCTCGTTTCGGCCGCACCAGGACTCGAACGAGCCGGTGGAGGCGTCCGGGCCGGCGCCCGGTGCGGGCGGTTGACGCGGCGCCCGCGCGATCGCGATGAAGTCGCCCGCCGCCGGCGAGCCGTCGTCGCCGCGTGCGGCGAGGAGCAGCGCGGCGACACCGGTCACCAGCACCAGGACGGCGCTTGCCAGGACGAGCCCGGTACGTCTGCGCCGTGAGGTCGGACCGCCGGCCGGATCCGTCATAGCGGCACCGAGACGAACAGGTGACCGTCGACGTCGTCGACCTCGACGGCGGCGACCTCGGCCGGCGGCACCAACGCCGAGCCGTCGAGGCTGGTCCCGTCCTGCGCGCCCTTCGCCGACACCAGCCAACTGCCGGCCAGTTGCCGCGCCCCGTCACGGGCGACCACCCACAGGCGGCACCGCCGCCCCTCGGGGATCCCGCTCACCGCCGCGTTCACCCGCACCCAGCCGGCTGCCGGCACGACCCGTACCGTGATCCGGGCGCCGGTCGCCGGCTCGGTCCGCGACCCGACCAGGGTTCCGGCCGGCGGCGTCGCCGGTGCCGCCGGTGCCGCCGGCGGGGACGGCGCCGGCTGGGCCAACGGGGCCGGTCGCTCCTGCGCACGGCCGACGAGGACGCCGCCGGCGAGCGCGACCGCCACGATCACCGCCGCGGTGGCGGCGAGCAGACCGCGGCGGCGCTGCTCCCGGCGCGCCGACTCGTGCCGTACCTGGCGGAGGGTGCGCTGCAGCAGCAGGTCGCCATCGTCGGGTGGGCCGTGCAGGAACGCCTCCGGAGGCACCGCCGCCAGCGCCGCCCGGGTCTCCTCCAGGTCGACCTGTTCGAGCCGGCACCGCTCGCATCCGGCAAGGTGCTCCTCGATCGACCGTCTCTCCGGCTCGTCGAGGCCGCCGAGAACGTACACGCCCAGCGCAACCCGGTCGTGCTCGTCCGCGCCCATGTGCCACTCCCCCGCGTACGCGCCGAGATCGGAACCGGTCACGGCGCGACGCCCGTTGAGTCGTACCCATCGTATTAACGCACCTACGGTCCGTTCAACGCCCTCGTCCTGGCGCGGGTTGGCGCACGGAGAATTGGTGACCACCGGGTACACCGTGTACAGAGCGAAGACCACGGCGGCGACCCGGCAGTAGCGCTGGTAGGCCACGAACGCAGCGTAGTGGGGAGTCAGGCGACGCGAGCCGCTCCAGCGCCATGCATCATGGCCTCATGGTTCACCGCTCCTCCGTTCCCGCGGGCACCCTCGGCGCCACCGGTCACGAACCCGTCATCCGCAGTGCCGCGCTGCGCCTGTCCGGCCGGGTGCTCCCCCTGGTCAGCCCGGCGCGCCTGTACGTGTGCGGGATCACCCCCTACGACGTCACGCACCTGGGGCACGCCGCCACCTTCATCTGGTCCGACGTCGCCGCCTCGGTGCTGCACGTGGCCGGCGTCGAGGTCGCGACCTGCCGCAACATCACCGACGTCGACGACGTGCTGACCCACGCGGCAGACTCCCGCGGCCGCGCCTACGACGAGTTCGCCCTCTACCAGGAGTACCTGTTCGAGAAAGACATGGCGGCTCTCCGGGTGCACCCGCCCACCTCGGAACCGCGAGCCCGCCACCATGTCGCCCAGGTCCAGCAGCTCGCCGCCGCGCTGCTCGCGACCGGACACGCGTACCTGCGCGAAGGACACGTCTACTTCCGCGGCGCGGACACCGTCGCGCGGGCCGGACTGACCCGGCAGCAGGCTCTCGCCCTGGCGGCCGAGTACGGCGACAATCCCGACGACCCGCTCCGCGACGACCCGTTCGACGTCCCCGTCTGGCGCCCGTCAACCGGCCGGCAGCCCGCTTGGCCCAGCCCCTGGGGACCGGGCCGGCCGGGCTGGCACGCCGAGTGCGCCGCCATGGCCATGTCCGCGCTCGGCGCCAGCGTCGACATCCTCGCCGGCGGCGAGGACCTCCGCTTCCCGCACCACGCCTACCAGGCCGCCATGGCCGAGGCCGCCAGCTCCGTGGCCCCGTTCGCCCGCGCCCACCTGCACGTCGGCACGGTGCACCAGGACGGCGCGAAAATGGCCAAAACCACAGGCAACCTCACCCTCGTCGCCGACCTGCTCCGCGACCACCCACCCGCCGCGGTCCGCCTGCTCGTCCTCAACCGGCCCTGGCACGCGCCCTGGGAATACCGGGCAGGCGACCTCGCCACCGCCGCCGGCATGCTCGAAGAGCTCTATGCCGCGGCCGCACGTCCCGATGCCACCCCCTCGGCCGCCGCGGCCGTGACCGACGCACTCCTCGACAACCTCGACGTCCCCCGGGCGCTTGCGGCCGCCGGGGACGGGGGTGGCGAAGCGGCCCGCCTCGTGCTGCGCGTCCTCGCCCTCGCCTGACCGGCGGCCAACACCGGGCTCTGCCCGGCCGCCGCGGTCACCTCGTTGCCGGTCGCACCAGCCCGGTCTGGTAGGCGATCACGACGAGCTGGGCGCGGTCGTGGGCGCCGAGCTTGGCCATGGCCCGGTTGATGTGGGTCTTGACGGTCTGTGGGCTGAGGAACAGGCGCTGGGCGATGTCGTCGTTGGACAGTCCCGCAGCGACCAGGGCGAGGACCTCACGTTCCCGGTCGGTCAGCGCGGCCAGCCGGGCCGGTGCCGGCAGGTCGCCGTGGTCGGGGCTGGCCAGGAACCGGGCGATGAGGCTCCTGGTGGCGGCGGGCGACAGTAGCGCCTCACCGCGGTCGATGAGCCGGATGGCGTCGAGGAGTTCGGCGGGTTCCGCGCTCTTGCCGAGGAACCCGCTGGCTCCGGCGCGCAACGCCCGGTACACGTACTCGTCGATCTCGAAGGTGGTCAGGATCAGGACCCGGACGCCGGCCAGGTCCTCGTCCGCGGTGATGAGCCGGGTGGCGGCCAGGCCGTCGAGGTCGGGCATCCGGATGTCCATGAGAACCACGTCGGTGCGGGTCTGGCGGGCCAGTTCCACCGCCTGCCGGCCGGTGGCCGCCTCGCCGACCACCTCCAGGTCCGGTGCCGAGTCGATGAGCACCTTGAAGCCGCCGCGCAGCAACGGCTGGTCATCGGCGAGCAGCACGCGGATGGTCATGCCGTCCCGCCGGGCAGGGGAAGGATCGCGGCGACCCGGAACCCGCCGGTGGGCCGCGGCCGCGCCTGCAGGCTGCCGCCGAGCGCGGTGACCCGTTCCCGCATCCCGGCGATGCCGTGCCCGGTGCCGTCGCGGTCAGGCCGTGGCGGGTGGCCGTGGGCGTCGTTGTCCACCGTGATGCGCAGCGCCGACGGTTGGTAGCTCAGCCGCAGCAGGACGGTCGTGTCGCCGGCGTGCTTGCAGACGTTGGTCAGGGACTCCTGCACGACGCGGTACGCCGTCAGGTCGATCGCCGGCGCCAGCGGACGGGCGGGGCCGTCGACGTCGGTCTGGATGCGCAGTCCAGAGCCGCGGAAGGAGGCGAGGAGCTCGTCGAGCCCGGACAGGCCGACGTTCGGCTCCGTCGGCGCGGCCGGTTCGCCGGGTTCCCGCAGCAGGCCGATGGTGTCCCGCAGCTCCTCCAGCGCGGTCCTGCTCGCCTGCCGGACGTGCGCCAGCGCCTGCCTGGTCTGTGCCGGCTGGTCGTCGAGCACGTGGTCGGCGACGGCGGCCTGCACGTGGATGAGGGCGAGCTGGTGGCCCAGCACGTCGTGGAGGTCGCGGGCGATCCGCAGCCGTTCCTCGGTGACCCGCCGCCGGGCCTCCTGCTCCCGGCTGTGTTCGGCGCGGCGGGCCCGCTCCTCGACCTCGGCGGTGTAGGCGCGACGGCTGCGGGAGGCGTCACCGGCGGCCACGGCCAGCGCGCCCAGCGCAGCGAGGGCCAGGTTGTCCGCCCCCATCCACGAGGACGGCTTCACCAGCATGTGCACCCCGGCGAGGGCGAGCACGGCCAGCCCGCCGATGGTCACGGCCCGGCGGCGGCTACTGGTCTCGGCGACCGTGTACAGCGCGATCAACGGGGCGGCCAGCACCAGTGCCCCTTCGTGGCCCTCGAACAAGGCCATGTACGCCTCAGCGGCGGCGAAGCTCGCGACCAGTACCGGAAACGGCCACCGGCGGCGCGCCACCAGCGCGCCACACGCGACGCCGCCGATCAGGACGGCCGCGATGCCCAACCGGCCGCGCGCTGCCGGCGGACCACCGACGGTCGTCACGAGCGTCACGGTGTACAGCACGGCCGCGACGGCGATGTCCGCATGCGGATGGCGTCGCGCCGCGCGGCGCAGCCGGCCAAGTGCGCTCATGCCACCACGGTAGGCGCCGGGGAGCACGGGCGGCGTCGTCCCGTCGGGGCATCTTGGCCGTACCGCGGGCGCGGTACGGCCAAGATGCCGCGGCTGGGGGACGACCGGCGCCGCCTCGGGCGCGAGTGTTGATCCGGACAGCGCATGCTGCCGCCACCACAGAAGGGATGCGGGCCATGGTCGATGTGTCGGTTCGGGGACTGAGCAAGAACTTCGGCCGGGTGTACGCCGTGCGGGAGTTGACGTTCGACGTGCCGGGCGGTCAGGTGACCGGGTTCCTCGGACCCAACGGGGCGGGCAAGACCACGACGCTGCGGATGATGCTGGGCCTCGTTGCCCCCACCGCGGGCGAGGCACTGATCGGAGGCCGGCGCTACGCGCAGTTGCCGCGGCCGCGACACACCGTCGGCGCGGTCCTGGAGGCGACCGGGTTCCACCCGGGCCGCCGCGGGCGCGACCATCTGCGCATCCTTGCCCAGGCCAGCGGCGCGCCCGCGGGCCGGGTGGACGACGTGCTCGACCAGGTGGGCCTGACCGCGGACGCCGACCGCAGAGTCGGCGGGTACTCGCTGGGCATGCGCCAGCGGCTCGGACTGGCGGCGGCGCTGCTGTGCGATCCGCAGGTACTCGTCCTGGACGAACCGGGCAACGGCCTGGACCCGGCCGGCATGGCCTGGCTGCGCGACCTGCTTCGCGACCTCGCCGGTGAGGGACGGACCGTGGTGATCTCCAGCCACGTGCTGGCCGAGGTCGCGCAGACCGTCGACCGGGTCGTGATCGTCCACCAGGGCCGGCTTCGCTTCGCGGGTACGCTGCGCGAGCTCACCGACAGCGGCGCGTCCCTGGAGGCGGCCTTCCTGCGGCTGACCGGCGCCCCCGCCGACCTGCCGATCTCCACCGACGCGCGCTGAAAGGGCACCACGATGACCACACTGCTCAGCAACGAACTGCGCAAGCTGCGCACGATCCGCAGCCCCTGGCTGCTGCTTGCCGTGGCACAGGCCGTCATCATGGCCGGCGCCGGCGGGCTGCTTCTCAACGCCGATGTGCACGACCCCGCCATCGCGGCCGGAGCGGTCGCGCACGTCGGCCTGGTCTCGCTGTTCCCGCTCGTCCTGGGCATCACGGCCGTGGCCGGCGAGTACCGGCACAAGACCATCACCGACACGTACCTCGCAACTCCGCGCCGGGGCCGGGTCGTGCTCGCCAAACTCGGCGTCTACACCGCCGCCGGCGCCGCGTTCGGCATCGTCGGGTCGGTCACCGCTCTGATCACCACCGCGATCTTCCTGGCCGCGCGGGGCGGCGCCACCCTCGACCTGTCCAACACCGACCTGTGGCGCACCCTGGTCGGCGGCATCGTCTGGAACGCCGCCTTCGCCGCGCTCGGTGTCGGTGTCGGCGCCCTGGTCCGCAACATGGTCGGCGCCGTCGCCGCCGCACTGGCGTGGCTGGCGGTCGTGGAAGGCATCGTCGGGCAACTCGTGGGCGATCTCAGCCGATGGCTGCCGTTCTCCGCCGGCACCGCGCTCGGCCGGATACCGGCCGGCATCGAGTCGGGGCTGCCCCAATGGGGCGCGGGACTGCTCCTCGCCGGCTACGCGGTCGTGTTCGCGGTCGTGGCGGTGTCCACCACGGTCCGGCGCGACGTCGCCTGAGCCGGCAGCCGGGACTTCACGTCCCGGCCCTGCTGGACCGGCTGGTGGCTAGCGGCGGCTGATCGTCAACCGGAACCCCTCGGGCTTGAGGGTCAGCAGTTCCTGCACGCGCAGCCGGTAGCCGGGCTCCCCGCGCAGGTCGTAGCGGCGTAGCAGCAGGCCGAGCACGAGAGTCGCCTCGTGCAGCGCGAACTGGCGCCCGATGCAGGCCCGCTCGCCGGTGCCGAACGGCTTGTACGCGTGCGGCGGCCGCGCGCGGACCCGCTCCGGACTGAACCGGTCCGGGTCGAACGCCTCGGGATCCGCGCCCCACACCGGATCCCGGTGCACCATCGGCAGCAGGACGATCGCCCAGTGCCCGGCGCGCATCGGGTACCGGCCGCCCAGCACGGTGTCCGTGCGCGCCTCCCGCGAGAAGCCCGGCGCGGTCGGCCAGAGCCGCAGCGACTCGTCGAGCACCCGCCGCACGTAGCGGAGCCGGGCCACCTGTTCGAAGGCCGGTACCCCATCGCCCCACACGTCGTCCACCTCGGCCTGTGCCCGGGCGAGAACGTCACGGTGCTGGGAAAGGTGGTAGAGGGCGAAGGAGAGCGCCCCGGAGGTGGTCTCATGGCCGGCGACCAGGAACGTGATCACCTGGTTGCGGATGTTGGCCGGGTCGAGCGGCTCGCCGGTGACCGGGTGCGGGGCGTGCAGCATCAGGCCGAGCAGATCGTCGGAGCTGTTGTCGCCACTGGCGATCCGGGCCCTGATCACCTCGTCCACGACCGCGGCCAGGTACGCCGAGTCCGCCGCGTTGCGCCGGTCGGCGGCCACGCCCAGCAGCCGCCCGATGACCGGCGGGCGCAGGTTGCGGCGCTGGGCGTGGCGCAGCGTGCCGACCATCGCGGCGACGAACGGATGCGGCCGCTCGCGTTCGAACGAGTCGAACCCGTATCCGAAACCGGTCCGCGCAATCGTCTCCAGGGTCAGCTTCGTCATCTCGGCGGCGGCGTCCACGGGCCCCCCGCCGGCGTACCGGTCCCAGCGGCGTATCAGCTCGCCGGCGACGTCGAGCATCGCGGTGTGGTACGCCCGCATCGCGCGCTGGGTGAACGCGGGCTGCAGGATGTCGTGCGCCTTGCGCCAGTTTGGTTCGTCGTTGTACGCGGTGAACAGCCCGTCGCCGCCGATCCCGCGCAGCGCCTGGACGCCGAGCCCCACGTGCTTGGCGAAGCGGGTCTCGTCGGCGAGCTCCCCGACCAGGTCGGCACCGCAGACGAAGACCACCTCGTTGCCGAAGATCCGGCGCACGAAGATCGGGCCCAGCTCGCGCGCCAGGCGCATCGAATCCTGCACCGGCGTTGCCGCCGAGACGCCGAGGATGTCCCCGGCGAGCGGGAGCCGCCAGCGCGGATGCGGCAGCGTCGCCGCCGTCGCGCTCATCGCGTGTGCCGCTGGCCGTCGACGATCCGGCGGGCGGTGCGGTCCGCGCGCATCCGTCGCTGCGCCCTGCCGGCAAACTCCGGGAAGAGCCCGCCGACCGCGCTCGTCAGCCGGATGCCGAGCGGCGCCACGTTCACCTCGCCGAGGTCCCGCTCGACGGCCCGGATGACCGCGGCCACCACCTGGTCGGTCGACACGGTGCCGACACCGCGCGGCAGCTTCGCTCCGGAGTTGGCGAACATGCCGGCCTCGCGGACGAAGCCGGGCTGCACAACGGACACGCCGACGCCGGTGCCGTGCAGGTCCTGGCGCAGGCCGTGGGCGAAGCCACGCAGCCCGAACTTGGCCGCGTTGTAGAGCGAGGTGGCGGGAGACGCGACCACGCCCGACATCGAACCGACCATAACGAGATGGCCGCGGCCGGCCGTGACCATTGCGGGCGCCAGCAGGCGGCACAGCGCGATCGGCGCCCGCAGGTTCACCGCCAGTGCCCGGTCGATCTGCTCGATCGTGTAGTCGAGCAGGTCTCCGCTGGACGGCAGCGCGGCGTTGGCGATGAGGACGTCGACCTTTCCCGCCTCGTCGGCCAGCCGGGTCACCTGGTCGGGATCGGCCAGGTCGGCGACGATCGGCCGGGCGCCGACCTCGGCGGCAAGGGTTTCGAGCGCATCCGGTCGCCGGCCGGTCAGCAACAGGATGGCGCCCTTCGCGGCCAGGCCGCGGGCAAGTGCTTCCCCGATCCCGCCGGTGGCGCCGGTGAGCAGGACCGTGGATCCACTGAGATACATCCGCGCCGCTCCTCAGCTACTGTTCGTTCGAACGAACAGTACGGACGGAGATGGTCGATGTCCAGCCCCGAACCCACCGCCGAAGGCCTCGGACGCCGCGCCGGCGGTGCGACAATGACCGGCGTGACCAGGCCGACCGACATCCGGCAGCGGATCATCCTCGCCGTTTTGCAAATCATTGGCGCGGACGGGGTGGCCGCGGTGACCAACCGCCGCATCGCCAAGGAAGCCGGCGTCTCCCTCGGCTCTGTCACCTACCATTTCGCGTCGCAGCATGACCTGCTGCGGGAAAGCCTGCGGTACTTCGTCGCCGAGGAGACCCGGCGCTTCACCGCACTGGCCGAGCGCCATCACTGCGAGACCGTCAGCCTCGAGCAGGCCAGCTCGCTGGTCGGCCAGGTCGCCGGTGGCAACAGTTTCGACCGCGAGCACATCGCCCCGTTCGAGCTCTACATCCAGGCCGGCCGGGACCCCCGGCTGCGCAACGCCGCCGCCGAGTGCTTCGCTGCCTACGACCGGCTGGCCGCGAAGATCCTGACCGCGCTGGGCGTACCCGATGCCGAGCGCGCCGCGAGCGCGACGGTGGCGCTCGTCGTCGGCCTGCAACTGCGCCGGCTGGCCACCGGCTCGACGACCGATGAGCTGGTCGACGCGCTTCTCCTGCTGACCCGGGGCGCGGGCCGGTCGCGGCGGGCATCCGCTGCCCGCCGGGACTCCGGCGTCACCTGACGGCTGAACCACCGCCGGCCGCGGTCTTGACGTGAGCGCCTGGATAGTTACCGGCTACATTGTTACGTCTCGCCTTCATAGGAGCTGACCGTTTCCGTGTCGAGCCGACGTCGCCACACCGTTACCGGGATGCCGGGCCCCACCGAGCTGGGCGTGCTGCTCGTCAGCGCCTCGCGCAACTTCACCCGCTACGGCACCCTCCGGCTCGGCGCCCACAACCTGTCCCCTGCCCGGGTGCAGCTGATCACCACCGTCGGCGAGTCGCCCGGCATCCACATTGGCACCCTCGCCCAGCACCTGAGCGTGACCAACCGGGCCGTCACCGGCCTGGTCGACGTGCTCCAGGCGGAAGGCCTCATCCAGCGACAACCGGACCCCGACGATCGGCGGGCGTTCCGGCTGGCACTCACCCGGTCCGGCACTGACCTGCTTACCCGCATCGACCGGCTCCACGGCGCCGTGAGCGAAGACGCCTTCGCCGACCTCACCGCCGAGGAGCGCACCCAGTTCGCCGAGTACCTCCAGCGGGTGATCAGGCGGACCCGCGACCTGCGCGCGGCCTCAGATCCCGAGCCCAGGAACTGACAGCGCGCGAAGTGGGCCGACGGTGTTGGCCATCAGGTTCGACGATCCAGGACGACCACGGCCCGCCCGTGCAACGTTCCCGCGGTCAGCCGGGCGTACGCGTCGTCGATGTGGTCGAATGCGAACTCCTCCACGTCGTTGCAGACGAGTCCCGCGGCGGCCAGCGCTATCACGTCCTGCAGGTCGGCGATTGTGCCGCCCTGGAACGTATAGACCTCCCCGTCCTTGGGCAGGGCGCCGAACCAGGCCCGGTCGAGCTTGCCGCCGGCCGCGCCGATGAGCCCGAACGCGCCGCCCGGTCGGACCGACGCCACGCCGGCCGCGATCGTCGTGTCGAGGCCGACGAAGTCGAGGACGGCATCCGCGCCGCGCCCCTCGGTGAGCGCCCGGATCCCGGCGGCCGTGGCGTCGCCGACTCCGGCCAGACCTTCGTGGGCGCCGATCGAGCGCGCGTAGCCGAGCCGGTCGGGATTGGCGTCGACCGCGACGACCCGCGCCGCGGTCAGGATCCGGAGGAACTGCACGGCGAACGCGCCCAGGCCGCCCGCGCCCAGCACCACGGCCGTGCCGCCCGAGGAGATCCGGGGAAGCGCCCGGCGGACCGCGTGGTAGGCGGTCGCCCCGGCGTCGGTGAGCGGTCCGGCGGTGCGCGGGTCAAGCGAGTCCAGCTTGAGTACGCCGCGCCGGTCGTCGACGAGAACGTAGTCGGCGAGCCCACCGTCCCGCCCGTATCCGCGCCCGACGATCCCGCGCGGGCAGGAGTTGTCCATGCCGCGCAGGCAGAACCAGCAGGCGCCGCAGGACGAGGAGGACACCAGCGCGACCGCGTCTCCCTCGGCGAGACCGGTCACACCGGCGCCGCACGCGGTGATCCAACCGGCCGTCTCGTGGCCGAGCGTGTAGGGCATCGCCCAACCGAATCGCTCGCCCACTGGCTGCGGCAGCGTCCGCATCGCGAGGTCGGACCGGCACAGGCCGCAGCCGGCGACACGAACCAGCACCTGTCCCGGCCCGGGCGAGGGAACCGCGACCTCCGTCGCACGCGGAGGCGCGGCCCAGTCGATCATCCGGTAGGCGCGCATCGTCTGGGTCATGTCCACCTGTCCCTACGCTGGGCGATCCCGATCAAAAACTAGAACGCGTTATCGCAGTACGTCAAACTCCGGTAGACCCCGGCACCCGCGCACGATTAGTGACGCGCCAGGCCGTTGACCAACTTCTAGAACAGGTTCTAATCTGGCAGCATTGTCCACCACGGCGGTACGGATACGGAAACAGAGGTGGCGCGGTGCTCACCCACGCTTTCGCGGACGCGATCGCCGAGGCCGAAAAGGTCATCACCACCGCGCCGCACATCCGATCCGAACAGGACCTGGTCGAGGGCTACGACTATCTCGCCGGCAGCATCCGGGCGTCACTGCAGATGGCCTGGGCCTACGAGCGCGACTTCCCCTACTTCGTGCAGTCCACCGGGCCCTACACGAAGATGGGCCTGGACAACCCCGACACGCTCTACTTTCACGCCTACATCCGCGACGACGCCGAGTACGTCGTGTCCGGTCGCCGCGGCACGACCGCCGACCTGAGCTTCCAGGTCCTCGACGGTGACTATTCGCCCGTCGACGTCCCGGACAGCCTCGCCGCCTTCGACGACCGGAGCATCGACGTCGACGGCGACGGCTGTTTCGAAATCAGGTTCGGGCCGGGCCGAGCCCGGCCCAACTACTTCACCATCGCCCCCGGCTCGGCGATGCTCATCGTCCGGGAGGTCTACAGCGACTGGAGCGCCGAACGACGGGGCACGATCCGCATCCAGCGCGCCGACCGGGTCGGAGCGGCCCCGCCGCCGCCGACCAGGGACACGCTGACCAAGCGCTACGGCGTGGCGGGCAAGATCCTGCTGAGCCGGCTCAAGACGTTCCTCGCCTTCCCCGAGTGGTTCTACCTGAAGCTTCCGGTCAACACGCTGACCGCGCCACGCTCGACGCCCGGCGGCCTTACCAGCCAGTTCTCGTCGGTCGGGCACTTCGATCTCGACGACGGGCAGGCGATGGTCGTCACCGTGCCGGCGTCCGACGCGCCCTACCAGGGCATCCAACTCGGCAGCATGTGGTACGTGTCGCTGGACTACATCAACCACCAGACGAGCCTCACCTCGCACCAGGCGAAGGTCGACGCGGACGGCATGCTCCGATTCGTCATCAGCGAGCGCGACCCGGGCGTGGCCAACTGGCTGGAGCGCACCGGGCACCGCCGCGGGTATGTGCAGATCCGGTGGCAACGGCTGTCGCGCGATCTCACGCCGGAGGACGGGCCCCGGGTCGACATCGTGGCGGTCGACGACCTGCCAGGGTGGCTGCCGTTCTACGAGCGGATCAAGCCGCAGGACCACCTCGACCGCATCGCCGCCCGGCAGGTCGCCGTCGCGACCCGGATGCTGGGGTGACCCATGTTGCTGACCGATCGGGTTGTCGTGGTGTCGGGCGTAGGCGCCGGACTGGGTCAGGCGATCGCCGTGCGAAGCGCCCTGGCGGGCGCGGATGTGGTACTCGCGGCCCGCACCGAGTCGCGTCTGGTCGCCGTGGCCGAACAGGTCAAAGCCGCCGGGCGGCGCGCGGTCGCCGTCCCGACCGACATCACCGACGAGACGTCGGCCGAGCGCCTCGCGCGGATCGCGGTCGACGAGTTCGGCCGCGTGGACACGCTGGTGAACAACGCGTTCGCGATGCCACCCATGCGCGACCTGGTCAAGGTCGACCTGGACGCGTTGCGGGCGAGTTTCGAGACCAACGTGTTCGCCGCGCTACGGCTGGCCCGGCTGTTCGCGCCCGCGCTCATCGAGACCCGCGGCTCTATCGTGATGATCAACTCCGCGGTGCTGCGCCATTCGCGGCGCACGTTCGGCGCCTACAAGATGGCCAAGGCCAGCCTTCTGGCGCTCGCCCAGAGCCTGTCCAGCGAGCTCGGTCCGCGGGGTGTCCGGGTCAACTCGGTCGCCCCCAGCTACATCTGGGCCAACACGCTGAAGCTCTATTTCGAGTACCTGGCCGCCAAACGCGAGGTGCCCGCCGACCAGATCTACTACGAAACCGCGGCCACCACCGACCTGCGCAGGTTGCCGGAGCCCGACGAGATCGCCGACGCCGTCGTGTTCCTCGCCTCCGACATGGCCCGCGCGATCACCGGCCAATGCCTCGACGTCAACGCAGGCGAGTTCCATCACTGATCCGAGGGAGCGCGCATGGAGCGGGTCGGCACGGTCGAAGATCTGCACGCCTCGGCCAGCCGGATCACCGGGCTGGACGACTTCGGCGCCGACGACCACCGCGAGGGTCTCCAGGTGCTGCTGGCCTCCTACGCTCGCGAGAGCGCACTGACCCCGCTCGGCGGCAAGGTGATGCGGTCGTTCCTGCGGGGCGCGCTCGTGGCCCGGCTGCTCAGCGAGGCCGCCTGGCAACGGCACCCGGAGCACGCACAGCTACGCGTGGAGCGCCCTGTCTTCGTCACCGGCCTCCCCCGCACCGGCACCACGGCGCTGCACCGGCTGCTCACCGCGGACCCGGCGCACCAGGGCCTGGAACTGTGGCTCACGGAGGTGCCGCAACCGCGTCCGCCGCGCGAGACCTGGGCCGACAACCCGGTCTTCGCGGCGATACAGCACGCGTACCGCGAGCACCACCTGGCGCACCCCGAGTTCATGGGCGTGCATTACATGTCGGCCGATCAGGTCGAGGAGTGCTGGCAGTTGCTACGCCAGTCGATGATGTCGATCTCGTTCGAATGTCTCGCCCACGTTCCGGCGTACTCGCAGTGGCTCCACGAACAGGACTGGACCGGGGCGTACCGCCGGCACCGGCGCAATCTGCAACTGATCGGCCTGCCGGACGCCGACCGCCGTTGGGTGCTGAAGAACCCCAGCCATCTGTTCGCTCTCAACGCGTTGCTGGCGGTGTATCCCGACGCGCTGGTGGTCCAGACCCACCGGTCTCCCCGCGCCGCCATCGCTTCGGTGTGCAGCCTCAACGCGCAGGCGTCCCAGGGCTGGTCGGAGGTGTTCCACGGCGAGGTCGTCGGTCGCGCCCAACTCGACCTGTGGGCCCGCGGTCTCGACCGGTTCATGGCCGATCGCACCAGGTACGATCCCGAACACTTCATCGACGTCGACTACGACGACTTCGTCGCCGACCCGATGCGCACCGTCGAGGAGATCTACGCCCGGCTCGGCTCACCGATCAGCAAGCAGGCGCGGACGGCGATGGCGGCGCTGCACGGGGAGAGCACCGCGGGAGCGCGCCGGCCGGCGCACCGTTATCAGCTGGCCGACTTCGGGCTCACCCCGGACCAGGTCGACAACCGGTTCGCCGACTACCTCGCCAGGTTCAGCCCATCTTCGCTATGACGTCGTCGGCGAAGCGCCGCAGTCCGTCCTTCTTGGTCTGCGGGTCCGCGTCGAACCCGGCTCCATACAGCAGCCACGGGACGACGATCGCGTCGGTGACCCCGGCCTCGGCCTGCTGGCGGTAACCGTCGAGCCCGAACCGGTCCACACACACCGCCTGGATCTCGAAGGGCGCATCCGCGCGGCCGTACCCGGCGCGCAACTCGGTCAGCCGCGTGATGCTCGCGCGTAGCTGGTCGAAGCGCATCATCGCCGACGTCCAGCCGTCGCCGACCCGGGCGGCCCGGCGCAGGGCCGCCTCGGTGTGCCCGCCCACATAGATCGGCACCGGCTCCGTCGGCGCCGGGCTCATCTGCAGCTTGTCGAAATCGAAGTACCTGCCGTGATAGTCGACCATCCCACCGCCGAGGATCAGCCGGAGGACGTCGATCGACTCGTCGGCGCGCGGCCCCTTTTCCGTGAACGGGGCGCCGCACCATTCGAACTCCTCCGGGGTCCAGCCCAGCCCGACTCCCAGTCCGAACCGGTTGCCGGTCAGGTTGGCGACCGAACCCACCTGCCGGGCCAGCAGCACCGGGTTGCGCGGACCCAGCTTGAGCACCTGGGTATAGAACCGGATCCGGCTCGTCGCGGCACCCATCGCGGCCGCGGCGATCAGCGGATCCGCCCACGGCGTCTCACCGGTCCAGAAACGACTGCCGTCCGGCGTGTACGGGTAGTCGGCCGCCACCTGCTCCGAGAAGAAGATGGAGTCCGGCAGCGCGATCGACGAGAAGCCGCACTCCTCGGCCGTGCGCGCCAGCTCGATCAGCTGGTCCAGCGGGTTCAACGCGATGCCGAGCGTGAACTTCATCGCGTAACGATAACGCGTTCTAACAGAAACTGAAACACGTTCTAGCGTTACAACGCTCCCGTGACATGGCCGGTTCCGTCGGTAGTGGGCGGCCGGCGCGGCTCGGTGACGAGCTCGATGCCCGGCGGCAGCCCGGTTGCCTTGACCCGGCCGTGGCGCACCTCCACGGTCAGGCGCGCACCGGCCAGCGGCAGCCCGGTGACGCGCAGGCTGCCGAAGCCGTCCGGCAGCGCGGGTGCGATGCGCAGCCTGCCCTCGGGTACCGAGGGGTCGAAGCGCAGCAGGGTGCGCAGGAGGTGGATCGGTGCCGCGGCCGCCCAGGCCTGCGGTGAGCACGAGGTCGGGTAGGCCACCGGTGCCGGGTACTCGTCGCGGTCGAAGCCGCAGAACAGCTCGGGTAGCCGGCCGCCGAAGCTGGTCGCGGCCGCCAGCAGCCCGAGCGCGACGCGCTGGGCCGCGTCGACGAAACCGTAGCGCATCAGGCCGGCGGCGCAGATCGCGCTGTCGTGCGGCCACACCGAGCCGTTGTGGTAGCTCATCGGGTTGTACGCGGCCATCGACGAGGCGAGCGTGCGCACCCCGAAGCCACTGAACATCTCCGGCGACAGCAGCCGCTCGGCGACCGCGGCCGCCTTGTCCTCGGCGACGATGCCGGCCCAGAGGCAGTGCCCCATGTTGGAGGCCAGCGAGTCGATCGGGCGCTTGTCGGCATCCAGCCCGACCGCGAAGTAGCCCTGATCGGCCAGCCAGAACCGCTCGTTGAAGTCGGTTTTGAGCTGGGCGGCCTTCGCCGCCCACGCCCGCTTGGCCGGCTCGTCGCCCGCCTCGTGGGCAAAGTGCGACCGCGCGACGTAGGCGGCGTAGACGTAGGCCTGCACCTCGGCCAGCGCGATCGGCGGGCGGGCCAGCGTGCCGTCGGCGAAGTTGATGCCGTCGAACGAGTCCTTCCAGCCCTGGTTGGCGATCCCCCGGTCGGTCTTGCGCTGGTATTCGACGAAGCCGTCCCCGTCGACGTCGCCGCACCGCGCGATCCACGCCAGCGCCCGGTCAGCGGCCGGCAGCAACTCGGTCACCGCTTCCGGGTGCAGCCCCCACCGGCGCAGCTCACCGAGCAGCATCACGAACAGCGGAGTGGCGTCCACCGACCCGTAGTACACCCCGTCCTGGTGCGCCGGGCCGGCCTGGGTGCCGAACCGGAGCTCATGCAGAATCTTCCCCGGCTCCTCCTCTGTCAGGGGGTTGGTCTGGCGCCCCTGCAGCCGGGCCAGCCGGCGCAGCGTCCCCAGCGCCAGCGACTGGTCCAGCGGCAGCGCCATCCACGACGCGATCAGCGAGTCACGCCCGAACAGGGTCATGAACCACGGTGCCCCGGCGGCTACCGATGGCGGGTCATCCGGGTGATCGACGTCGAACAGCCGCAGCGAGCCGAGGTCCTCCCGGCAGCGCGCCAACGCCACCCCGAGACTCTGCTGGCGGGTGCGCACCGTCGGCACCCGCTGCTGCCAGGCCCGCAACTGCTGCACGGGAACCGCGTGCTCGAGCGGCGCCGGCGACGCGAACAGCGGGGACACCTCCACACCATCCACGATGGGGGCTGCCTCGATGGTGGTCCGCCAGTCGCCCCGCGCCGGTATCAGCACCTTGAACGTCAACATGCCGGGGGCCGCGACGGCCTTCTCGGCCACGATCCGCACACCACGCTGGCGACTGTGCGACACGATCCGCAGCTCCTCACCGCGCGCGTCTACGCGTACGTCCCGGATGTGCCGGATCCGGTCGGTCTTCACCTCGAACAGGTCGGCGACGTCGCAGCCGACCATGATGGTGACAGTGCAGCCGGTCGCCTCAGCACCGAGATTTACCAGCGCCAGATCCTCACGCATGCCCGCCCCGACATAGCGCTCCCGGCGCACCAGCAGGGTGCTGTCCACCTGGCCCGGTCGAGGCCGCACCCGGCCCAGGAACATGGCGTGATAGGGGGCAGCCGACAGCACCTGGGCCGCCTCGACCGGCTCGTCGTCGACCTCGATCTCCCACTGCGACAGGACCCGCGTGTCGGCGTAGAACACCCCATGCGTCTTACCCGGCGTGATGTCACCGCCCGAGTTGCACACGCAGAACGAGGTACCCTCCACCATCGTCACTGTGTTCTGACCCGTCACCGGCACTCCCGCGAGCGCCGACGCCTCCCCAGTGACCGAAGTCCATGCAGCCGCCATCCTCCAACAGTTGCACGATGCCGCGCTGATCGGTCCCCATTACGCGGGTCCTCCCACAAAGTGGCAACCGCACCGCGCGACCGCGTCCGGCCGTTCCATGATCATGAAGGATCAGGGGTGCTATAGCACCACAAATCCTTCATGATCATGGAGCTACGCACACCATCCACTGTGGAGTTCTCAATCCGGTACGACGGTGCCGGCCGTGCCGTCCACCGTGATGCGCTGCGCGGTCGCGATGCGGCCGGTCGCGTCGGGCACGCCGACGACCGCCGGGATGCCGTACTCGCGGGCGACGACCGCGCCGTGGGAGTTGGCGCCGCCCATCTCCATCACCAGTCCGCCGGCGGTCAGGAACAGTGGCGTCCAGCCCGGGTCGGTCGACGGCGCGACGAGGATCTCGCCCGGTTCGAGGTGCGCGCCGACCGGCTCGAGGATCACCCGGGCGACGCCGGTGACGGTGCCGGCGGACGCCGGTGTGCCGGAGAGCGAGCCGTCCGGCGCGCCGGCGGCGCCCGTGGTCGCCTCCGGCTCGGTGCCGTCGGAGAGCAGCACCCGGGGTATGTGCCGGCGGCGTAGCTCGGCCTCGTAGGCCTCCCGCCGCCGCGCCACGGCCGCGCGCAGGTCGGCGCCGGCCAGCCCGGCGCGCGCCTCGACCAGGTCGAGGAAGAACACGTCCTCGGCGGCGGCGATGTGGCCCTGCGCGGCCAGGGCCGCACCGACCGCGGCGAGCTGCCGGCGCACCTGGGCGAGGGCCACGACAATCAGGTACTTCGGCATCTCCCGTAGGCCGGCGAGCTGCCGGGCCCGACCCAGCGCGAAGCGCACGAGCGGCCGCTGCAGCCGGCCGGCCCGGCCGACCAGGCTCTCGACCATCTCCTCGGCGTCGCGGGCGCCGCGGGCGAACACCATTTCCGGGGCCAGCCGGGGGTCGTCGAGGCGCAGATAGTTGGCGACCACGCCGAGGATGTGGCGCGGATCGTCCGACCAGCGCGGCATGCCGAGGTCGATCTCGGCGACAGCGCGGTCACCGTAACGGTCGAGGAACTCGGCGAGGCCGTGCTGGACCGCCGGTGGCAGGCTGCCGGCCCGCCACCGGACCGCCAGGTCGTCGGTGGACGTGCCGAGCAGCACCGCAGCCGCCGCCGCGTCGCCCCGGATGTCGCTGGCCAGCCGCCACAGCGCCAGGTCCATCTCGGTGGTGATGTTGTGCGGCAGCCCGCGCAGCACCGTCTGCAGCTCACCCGGGCGCAGAGCGGCGCCGAGCAGCCGGCCGGCGAGGCCCAGCATGACGAAACCGGCGGCGGCGGCCGGCATGGCCCTCGGCCCCAGCGGGATGACCTCCTCGACGAGGGCGCGTTCGACCAGGTCGAGCCGCTCGGCCGGGGTCGCCGTGGCGGGCAGGGTCAACCGCTGCCGCAGGTCGGCCGGGATCAGGTCCAGCTCCCGGTGCAACACGTCGGGACGGGCGAGGGCGTGCACCGCGCGCATGGGGACGCGGTGGCGCACGGCGGCGCGCAGCACCCGCCGGGCGAACGGCCCACGGGAGCGCGCGGTCACCGACAGCCGTGGCTCGTCGAACAGGCTGCGCAGCACCGCCGCGGAGCGCGCCTCCATGACGTCGAGGACGCGTGGCATCAGAGCCCGCCCGGCCCGGCTGCGCAGCACACCGGTGACATCGACGAACAGCCGCTGTCCGGCTTCGGCGTACGCCGGGGGCCCGGTGAGCCGGTCGGTGACGGGAAAGCCCAAGATCCGCGCCGCCGAGCTGGCGAGCAGGCGGAACCCGGCCAGCCCCATCGGGGTGAGCGGCCGGTAGAGCCCCTGGGCGACGCCGAAGCAGAAGTACACCCGAAGCTGGTCGCCGGGTGGCGGGGCAGAGGCGGGCAGCGGGTAGAGCGTCGTGATCGGTCGGGCCTGGGTGAGCCAGAGCCCACCGGTGGCGTCGATGGCCCACTCAGTGTCCTGCGGCGTGCCGTAGTGCGCCTCCACCCGGTCGCCGAGCGCGGCGAGGGTGCGGATCTGGTCGTCGGTGAGGCAGGCGCGGTCGGTGCCGTCCGGGGGCGTGACGCGCTCGGTGCCGCCGCCGGGCAGCGAACGGATGGCCAGCCGTTTGTCGCCCACCCGCCGGGTCACGATCTCACCGGTCGCCGTGTCGACGACGAAGTGGTCGGGGTTGACCGCGCCGGAGACGACGGCCTCACCGAGGCCGGGGCTCGCGTCGATGACGGCCTGCCGGCGCCGCCCGGTCACCGGGTTGGCGGTGAACAGCACGCCGGCCACTTCCGCGTCGACCATCCGCTGGAGGACGACGGCCAGGCGCACGCCGCGGTGGTCGATGCCGTTGGTCGCCCGGTAGACCGCCGCGCGATCGGTCCACAGCGACGCCCAGCAGCGGGTCACCGCGTCGAGGACGGCGACGGCGCCGACCACGTTGAGGTACGTGTCCTGCTGGCCGGCGAAGCTGGCGAACGGCAGGTCCTCAGCGGTCGCCGAGGAGCGCACTGCGACCGGGACGTCGGCGCCGAGCCCGGCGTACCCGTGTGTGATGGCCTCGGCGACGGCTGCCGGCACGGGCGCGGCGAGCAACGCGGCACGGGCCCGGCCGGCGAGGGCGGTCAGGGCGGGCACGTCGTCGGGCGCGGTGGCGGCGAGCGCGTCGAACACGTCGCCGAGGGCGGCGCCGCCGGCGACGAGATCGTAGGCCGCCGTCGTGACGCACAGACCGGGCGGCACGGGCAGTCCGGCGCGGGTCAGCTCGCCGAGGTTGGCCGCCTTGCCGCCGACGGTGGCCAGCATGCCGGCGTCGATCTGGTCGAAGTCGAGGACGAGGTCGCCGCGGGTGGGCACGCTCGGCAGGTGGGTGGCGCGCATGTCGAAACCTCCACGGGAGTACCCGAAGGCTAAACTCCACGCTGCGTTTAAGTCAACAGCTGATGAAATCGAGGTGTACGCGCTGCTGATACTCGAAAGCCCTGCCAATCCCGTGCCGAAAGCCCGGATGCGGTCGCGCCGCGCCAGGTCTCCCCAACTCGCGCCAAGCTCGCGGCGCTGCGCCTCTCGATGCCGGTGTTGGCGCTCATATGGAAGACAGGCCATCCGGCCGCCGCTAGAGATGCGGCACAAAAGACGGGAGCGTGGCGGTGCGCGCGACTCTGATGACCGTGTCGGACGCTGGGTCCGCGCGGGACGCTGCCGACAGGGCCGCTAGCTATCCGACTTGAGTCGAATGGCCCGGACCTCCTGCGTAAGTGCCTCCCATGGGAACAGTGCGGCGGCGGCTGGGCCCATGTTCGGTGTCGGGAGGGGGTAAACCTCCGGGTCGAATAGCAGGCGCACCCCCCAGGACCGTAACCGGGCGACACTCTCGACGAAGGCCGGATGTTTAGCCAAGGCCGTACTCGGGCTCGGCACCGCGACGACTGGTAGACCGAGGCCGATGGCCTCGTTGAGGAGGCCGAGGGCCAGGGTGTCGCTGCTGCCGTAGGCCCACTTGTTGGTGGTATTGAAGGTGGCCGGAGCAACCACCATGGCATCGGGCGGCGGGAGCGCATCGGGCTCATCGGGCTGCTTGTAGTCGTAGCGCACAACGTGCCCCGTCAGCTCGGCGAGTTCGTCCGTGTCCATAAACTTGAGGGCGGACGGTGTCGCGATGACGCAGACCTCCCATCCATCAGCCTGGAGCTTGGTTACGAAGGGTGGGAGGTCAGCGGCCGGCCGGCCGCCGCACGCCACGACGTACAGGACCGGCCGGTGAGATGCCTCTGCCACGCAATGCTCCTGGTTAGTCCATGATCCCGATGCGCGGCTTCATCTGGTGCTCGATCTGCGACCAGCTTATGAAGCCCGTTCACCTTTACTGCTCCATGGGGCATGGTGGGTGCAGCCACGACCCGTTCGGCTGAGGTGAGGCCATGAAGCGCTCGCGCAAGTACCTGATTATCACCAGGCTCGAGCGGCTCACCAATCGCCTGAACCGTTTCGCGCTGCGCCGCGGATTCGGGCTACCTGTCTACGCGCTGCTGGAGACCACCGGCCGGCGTACCGGCCAGCCCCGGCACGCCCCTGTCGCCGAGGGGCTGGCCGGCGACACGTTCTGGCTGATCGCCGCGCACGGCGACCAGGCCGACTACGTACGCAACATCCATGCCGACCCGAGGGTGCGGGTGAAGGTGGGCGGCCGATGGCGCGCGGGTACCGCGGTGCCGCTGCCCGGCGACGACGTCGAGCGCCGGTCACGGCAACTGCCGCACCGGTGGGACGCCCGACTCGCGCGACTGATCGCGAGCCGGCCGTTGACGATCCGGATCGATCTCGACCCGCGGTGACCGCCGGTCCGGTCGGCCCGTATGGGCCGGCGCGCCCCGACGCATGTCGCATCGGGGCGCCCTTGCTGGCGACCGGTCAGGCGAGTTGGAAGTTGGTGGCGGGCAGCATGCTTCCGGTGATCATCTGCGGGTAGCCGGGGGCGACCCACTGCGGTTTGCTGCCGTCGGCGGTGAGCTTGAGCAGCTCGATACCGCCGCCGGCCGAGGTGGACGCGTAGACGATGTCGTCGTCACCGTCGCCATCCCAGTCCAGGCACGAGATCCGGGTGGTGCCGGGCCGGATCGCGACGCTACCGGTCAGCGGCACGCGTACCCCCTTGCTGCTGTAGACGCGGGTCTCCGCCGACCCGTCCGCCAGCGTCGCGAACACCGTGGCGTCGCCGGCACCGTCACCATTCACATCGCCCCGAGCGCTGCCGCTTGCGCCTCCGGACACCACCGGCGAGGCGTACCCCTGGCCAGGCAAGATCGGATATCCGGCGGCGCAGTTGGCGTACTTCTGAGACAGCAATCCAGCTGTCGCATGCCTCGAACCGACTCGGTAAACCCGGTCGCTATCCGCCGAGGTAGGTTTTCACGGCGGCGTACGCCGGCTTAGGACTCAGGTCCGAACCGAGCAGACCGTAGTTCCGGACGTGCTGGCTCGCGCCGCCGGTGCGGTTATGGTCGTTGTACCAGAACGCAACCTCGACGTACGGGTACCTTTCCTGCACGAACGTGAGGGTGCGGACCAGGTAGTCGGCCTGCACCTGCTCGCTGACGCCTCTCGTCGGCGGCGGCTCGTCGGCGGAGTTGCCGTGCGACGACCAGCCGAACTCGGTGAACCAGATCCGCTTGGCCCCGTCTCCGTGCCGCTCCATCACGGCCCGAACCATGGGCAGGTGGGTCAGGTAGTGCTTGGCGTACCGGCCGCCCGGGTCGGGGGTCTCCGGGGGCATGTCCGCGGCGCTCTGATACGGGTGGGTGGCGAGCACGTCGAAGTAGCCTTTCCAGCCCGCCTGATAGCACTGCTCGATCCAGGCGTCGTTGTTGGAGGACGCGACGTCGTCGACGAATGGCAGAGCCGGTCCGCCTGACCCACCGCGAGGCAGGTCTCCACCAGATCGACCATCGTGTCGCGGCGAAGCGCCTGCAGCCGGTGGGCGTCGCGCCGGTTGCGTACCCGTTCGGGCGCCCCCGAGAGCACCGGTCCGCGCCACAGCGCCAGCGCTGACGCGAGTGCCTCGACCCGTTCGGACACTGTTGACTGCCGGCCGACCCCTACCTGCTCGCGGAACCGGTCCGCGTCCACCGTGCCCACCGGTACCTCGAGCACATAGCCGGACGGGGTCAGGCGGATTTCGCCGATCCCGGCCTCGGAGAGCCAGCGACGCAGCCGGTGCACCAGCACGTGTACGTTCGTCACCGATCCGGCTTCACTCCACAGTGACCGGCCGATCTCCCGAAGGGAAACCGGCCCGTCCTCCACCAGCAGCAGCGACAGCAGAGCGCGTTGCCGCGGTGGCGGAATCGCGGTGCCCTCCTGCCACACGACCAACGGTCCCAGCACACCGAGCCGCATCAGCCACCCCCATGACCAGTTAGCCAGTTGACCGCGGCAGCGGTGCGGCGACCACGCCGGACCGTCGCAACCGCGAACGCACCACGCAGTCAACCCGGCGCGGCGACCGCCTGCCAGGCACGGAGGCGTTCAGAGCGCTCAGAACAGGACCGTCAATCGCTACCGGGCCTCGCGAGGGTGCCCCTTCGGGCGTACCCCGCGCCCTTGCGTTGCGGCCGGAAGCTGCCACACTCGCCCTGTCGGGCGCGCACGCCGCGTTGCCTGACGGGGGCTGATGAGGTGACCACGGAGTTGACCAGGACCGCCGCTGGCGACCGACGTCCCGCCCGGCGCGGGGGCGCGCGATCGACCGTCGACCGGACGCGGACACCTGCCCCGGCCGTCGAGCCCCCGTGGACACACAACGGCATGCTGCGGGTGCAGCGCACCGCCGGCAACGCCGCCCTCGGTCAGCTTCTGTCCGGCGCGGGCGAGCACCAGCTCACTGCGCAGCGTGTCAATGACACCGCGCCGATGCCCGCGTCGATCGGCGCGGCCCTGGACTCGGTTACGGCCGTCTCGACCAGGACCGTCAAGGTGGCGAGCCTGCGACCCTGGGTGATCTTCGAGACCCTGCCCTGGAACCCGAGCGACGGCAAGAAGAAAACGCTGTTCGGGGCGCTGAAGAAGGCCCACGCCAAACCGCGCAAGGCGGTCCAGGCGCTCACCGACGCCGAACGGCGCGAGGCGGCGGCCGGTGCCGCCCCTGTCGCACCGAAGCCGCGCAAGAAGAGCAGGCGCGCACTGCCCACGGTCGCCGAGGCGCAGACCGCGGTCGACCAGGCCCAGGCGGACATCGCGGCCAAAACCAAGGCCCTCAAGGAGTACGTGAAGTCGAAGCTGGGCTCCTCGCGCAACCCGAAGACGACGGCTGTCCGGGCGGAGAAGGCCGCCGCGGCGGCGGAGCTGAAAGCCGCCGTGGCCAAGCTGCGTGCGGCGGGCCGGAAGAAGAAGCCCGACCCGGACGTGATAGCCGACCTGACCGCACAGCGCGACGCTGCCCAGAAGCGGGTGAACACCGCGAATGCCCAGCTCGGCGCCCTGATCGAAGCGCTGCGCGGCCAGATCGACGCCGCCGACTGGAGCCAGCAGGACGTTGACCGGACCACGACGGTCTACCAGGTGGGCGACGCGCGGACCACGCTGACCAACAGGATCGACGCGTACGCCACGGTGACGGCGGAGGGCTTCGAGGGCTCGGCCGTCCGGGTCGGCGCCGCCGGTCCCAGCGTCCCGGAGCTGCTCGCCAAGGACCCGACGCTCGGGCCGTCCACGAAGAAGATCCTGGCCATCATCTCGCGGTTCGAGGGCGGGTTCAGCGCCCTCAACACCTGGGACGTCGCGGACGTCACGTTCGGGATGGTGCAGTGGACCACCGGTGCCAGCGGGCACGGCGACCTGATCAAGGCGCTGACCATCATGAAGCAGGCCGCGCCGGATGCGTTCGCCACCCGGCTCGCCCGGTACGGCATCGACGTGGCCCCGTCCGGTCTGGTGCTCACCCGGTCGGACGGCACCGTGCTCACGGGCGTACCGGCGGCCAAGGCGGTGCAGTCGGACCCGAAGCTTGCCGCCGTGCTCGCCGCGGCCGGCACCGACCCGGCGCTGCAGGCAGCCGAGCTGCGCGCCGCCAACGAGATCGAGGTCGCGGGTGCGCTGACCAGCCGGCTGTCGGTGACGTTCCCCGCCGCGGACAAGGACAGCAAGCCGGTGACCGCCCGCGTGCCGGTATCCACCCTGATCACCTCGGAGCTCGGCGTAGGCATCCTCGCCAACCACACGGTCCACGGAGGTTTTCCCAAGGGCGAGCTGGAGCGCGCCGCCAGCGCCTACGTCGCGGCCAGCCATGTCCAGCCTGCCGGGGTGGCGGCCTGGGGACCACAGTCCGAAGCCAGCCTGATCGCCGCCATCACCAAGGGGATCGACGCCGACCGGGTGGCGGTGATGAAGAAAGAGCTCGACGCCGCGCCCGGCAGCTTCCGGTAGGTCAGGAACCGAGTTGGGGTGGCTTGAGGAACGATGGCCTCATGACGACTCTCGGCGCTGTGTTCCTGCCCCAGCTGCCCCCTGAGCGGCTACGCGACGTGGCCCGTGCGGCCGACGACGCGGGCCTGGAAGAGCTGTGGCTGTGGGAGGACTGCTTCCTGGAGGGCGGCATCGCCAGCGCGGCCGCGGCTCTGGCGTGGACGCAGCGGCTGCGGATCGGGGTGGGTCTGCTTCCGGTGCCGCTGCGAAACGTCGCCCTGACCGCGATGGAGGTCGCCAC
>WNGE01001492.1_pt1 | contig 30527 bp, 23 predicted proteins | sample 5400651 | NCBI WGS metagenome assembly WNGE01 (sample SAMN13153370, study PRJNA577476) | soil metagenome | isolation source: 60 cm soil or saprolite under grassland replicate 2 | place: USA:California | collected 2016-06-15
CTAGCTTGCCGCCTCGATCGCGCCGAACAGGCCGTGGGCCTCGTCGTCGATGCCGGCGGTGAACAGCAGCGTGGTCGGGTCGCCGGTGACGCCGTTGCCGAAGCGCAGCGCCCACAGCCCCTCGACCTGGATCGGGCTGCCGTCCTCGTGCCGCAGCCGCCCCAGGAACCCGCCGGTCCCTGGGTCGTAGGCGTTGATGCGGCCGTTGCCGAAGTTGCCGACCAGCAGCGCGCCGCCGAAGCGGCCGAACCCCGCCGGGGCCAGCGCCAGGCCCCACGGGGCGTTCAGCTGGCCGTGCTCGACCAGGTGGCGCAGCAGCTGGCCGCTGGTGCCGTAGGCGTCGACGAAGCCGAGGCTCGGGCCGGCGACCTCGTCCTCAGCGTCGGCGTCCTGCTTGGCGTAGGCGACGTACAGCACGCCGCCGACCTCCTGGACGTTGAAGGGCGCGAAGCCGCGTGGGATCTGGGGGTCGGCGAAGCCGCCCGGCAGGTGGACCAGGTTGAAGGACTGGTCGAAGACGTCGATCCGCGCGTGGTGGAAGTCGGCCGCGTACAGCAAGGTGCCGGCCGCGGTGTCGGCGATCGCCAGGCCCTTGTAGACGGCGTCGGGCACGCTCGCGCCGACCTGCGCCTGGGTGGACGGTGGCGGCGGGGGCACGCCGGGGTTCCAGCCGGTGACCAGCCCCGCCTCGGAGTCGAACAGGAACCGCGCCGGGCCGCTGGCGTCGCCGGAGCGGACCACGAACCCGGGGGTGGGGTTGAAGACCTGCCCGGTCGGGGCGCCGCCGGGGATGCCCACCACCAGCCCGGCCTTCTGGATCGGGCTGCCGTTGACGAAGCCCGGGTAGATGGTGGCCTTGCCGGTGCCGTTGTCGGCCACCCACGCCGGGGTCGTCGGGCCGGCCGCCAGGCCCCACGGGTTGACCAGGTCAGGGTCGGTCAGCTGGGCCAGGCCGGGCAGGTCGGAGACCAGGTTGGTCTGGTGGTAGGCGTTGCCGGGCTGCGCCCCGGCAGCCGGCGCCGCCGGGGCCAGGGCGACCAGCCCAGCCACCACAGCCACCACACCCAGGGCGAGAACACTCCGGAGCCGGCCGAGCCGGCGCACCAGGGCACGGGACGGTGGTCCCGCTACGTCAGGCATGCTGCCTCCTCGCCCGGGGCCCCCGTATGAGCTTCCAACTAGAAAGCGGGACGATCGATTCACGGCAGAGCAGCCGAGCCAGACCGAGCCCGATGCCGGCCAGCTCCGTCCTGTTCGGATCCTTGTCCGCGTCCAGGGCGGCCACGATCCGCGGTCGTCGACACGCGCACCTGCCGCCCGAAGGGCGCGAGGTCACCCCGGCGGCAAGGCGCGTACGGCCCGGCGCCTGCCACCAAGCGCCACCAGCACCGGGCCGAGCTCGCCACGGTGACCTCCGACCTGCGCGGCGTCGCCAAGGCCATCGACACCTACCTGGCCGCGTTCGAGCGCAAGAGCATGCCCGAGGACGTCTGCGGCCCGCGCCTGCGCGCGCTGCGCGGCCTCGTCGCCCGAGTGGAGGTCGCTGGCCGCCACCAGGTCACGCCCTGGTTCCGCGTCCCGACCAGCGCAAACACGAACACCCTCCCCTTCGAGGAGGGTGTTCGTACGCTGGGCAGTTTGGCCAGGGTGAGGGGACTCGAACCCCTTCGCACCGGCTGGCCGCCGACGCGGCCGACCTCGGCACACCCTGCGGTCGGTGCAGAGCGAAATGAGCGGGTTGACACCGAAGCGTGCTCGCGTCGCTCATGGAAGTCAAGCATCTCGTCCTTTGCGAGCCACTCCGGGTGGATGGGTGGATATCGGGCACCGTTTGACCGGCGCCTTAGGATCGGCCCGCCGGCCACCCCGACCCGAGGAGCGGAGCATGGACGTGCCCGGCAGGACCAAGACACCGATCGCGGTCGGCGAGATGGACAGCCTGCGCGCCTTCCTCGACTTCCACCGGGCCACGCTGCTCTGGAAGCTCGAAGGGCTGTCCAAGGAGGAGTTGACCCGCCCCCACGTGCCGAGCGGCACCAACCTCCTCGGACTGGTGAAGCACCTGGCCTACGTGGAACGCTACTGGTTCGCGGTCTTCTTCGCCGGCCTGGACCTGCCGCTGCCCCGGTTCGACGAGGACCCCGACGCCGAGTGGCGGATTGGGCCGGACGAGACCGTCGAGCAGGTGGTCGCCGCCTACCGCGCCGAGGTCGAGCGCAGCCGCGAGCTGGTCGCCGGCGCCTCACCCGACGACCGCGGACGTGGCAAGGTCGTCAGGCGCGACGGCCCCGCCTCCAACTTCTCGCTGCGCTGGATCATGCTCCACATGATCGAGGAGACCGCCCGCCACAACGGCCACGCCGACTTCCTCCGCGAGCTCACCGACGGCACCACCGGCGAGTAGCCCCGACCGGACCGACCCGGAGATCCCGGCGGCGAGAGGCTAGTAGGCTCGGCCCGACGGCAGCGGCCGCGCTCAGGCCGCGGCTCGCACCGCCGGCACCACCTCGGCAGCGAAGCGCTCGACCTGTTCGCCGCTGCCCGGGCCTGCGGGCGTGACGCTCAGGGCGGTGAAGCCGAGCCGCAGGAAGCCGACGAGCTGCTCGGCCACGGCGTCGGCGGAGCCGGAGACGACCGACGGCGCCGTCTCGGCGTGCTCGCCGACGCGGAACAGCAGGTTGTAGACGGAGGTGATCTCCCGCGGGTCGCGGCCGGCGTCGCGCGCGGCCGCCAGCACCCGCTCGCGCATGGCCGTGACCCGCTCCGGCGGCGCGAACCCGAGCGACGGGATCCAGCCGTCGGCCAGCCGCCCGGTCAGCGCCAGCGCGCGGTTGCCGTAGGTGCCGAGCCAGATGGGGATGTGGCGGCCAGGCTTCGGCTGCAGCTCGGCACCGTCGGTCCGGTACAGCCGCCCCTCGAAGGTCAGGCTCGGCTGCGACCACAGGCCCCTGACGATCCGGATCGCCTCGGAGAGGCCGTCCACCTTGTCCCGCGGCGGCCGCTCCCCCAGCCCGAAGGCCCTGAACTCCTCGTCCACGAACCCACCGCCGAGCCCGAGGATCAGCCGGCCACCGGAGAGCCGGTCGAAGCTCTCCGCCATCTTGGCCAGCACGGGCGGGTGCCGGTAGGGCACCGCCAGCACCCGCGAGGCCACCCGGACCCGCGAGGTCGCCGCGGCGATCCACGACAGCAGCGTCCACGGCTCGAAGGTCGGGCTGGCGCCGTGCAGGTGGTCGGAGGTGGAGACGAAGTCGAAGCCGAGCTCCTCGGCCTTCCTGGCGTCGGCCACCGGGTCGGCACCTGGCACCGCCGCCGGCGAGATGCCCAGCCCGAACAGCACGCCACCCATATCTGATCCCTCCCGCCAGCCGGCAGATTCTTCGCGTCGCAAACATTGTCGAGCGAAGAGGTAGCACGACGATCCTTGTTCCTGCAAGTATCCGCCCCTACACTTCCGCCGGTGAGCACCAACCTCAGCGAGACCGAGCTGCGCGCCTGGCAGGCTTTCCTCCACGCCCACCACCGGGTGACCCGGAGCCTCGACGCCGAGCTCCGCGAGGCGCACGGCCTGCCGCTCAACGCCTACGACGTGCTGCTGCGCCTCGCCAGGGCACCCGGCCGGCGCCTGCGCATGACCGAGCTGGCCGAGCGCGTGATGATGTCGCCGAGCGGGCTCACCCGGGTAGTCGACCGGCTGGTCGACGACGGCCTGGTGCAGCGGGAGCGGTTCGAGCCGGACGCACGCGTGATGCTCGCCCGCCTCACCGACCAAGGCCGCCAGCTGCTACGACGAGCCGCAAGGACCCACCTGCGCGGCATCCGCGAGCACTTCACCGGCCAGCTCAGCCAAGCACAGCTGGTCGCCGTCGCCGCAGCGCTGGAGACGATCACCGGACCGCACGAACCCCACTGAGCCGCCCGCTCGTCACCCAACGCGCGCCCTTCCAGCAAGGCAAGTACGTTCACCCATGGCCAAAGCCCGCCGTCAGAGCAGCCGCAGCTGGTCCCCCTGAACGGCGGCCGGGCGGCGGCCAGTGCCCGCACCCGCCCGCTCCAGCAGCAGCTCGTCGATCGCCGCCAGGTACGGCGACGGGGTCGCCTCACGCACCACCCCGTGACGGGTACGCCTGGCCGCGTGGCTGAGGAACAGGTGCGAACGCGCCCGGGTCATGCCGACGAAGAACAGCCGCCGCTCCTCACCGTCGTCCTCGGCCCTCGCGCCGCCCCAGCGCAACGGCAGCAGGCCGTCCTCGCAGCCGACCACGAACACCACCGGGAACTCCAACCCCTTGGCCGCGTGCAAGGTGAGCAGCGAGATCCTGTCCGCCCGCGGGTCGAGCGTGTCGACCTCAGCCCCGAGCGCCAGCTCGGCCAGGAACCGCTCCAGGTCGTCCCCGCAACGCTCCGCCAGCGGCACCAGCAGCTCCACCGCGGCCGCGACCAGCGCCTGCCCGTCGACGCCCCCCTGGGCGGCGAGGGCCACCTCGGAAGGCTCGGCCGCCAGCTCGGCCGCGTGGCGGACCCTGACCGTGAGCTCCGCGGAGCGCCCACCGACCGCCGCGTGCGGGTCGCGCAGGACCCGCACCACCGCCCGCACCCCAGGATGGTCGGCCAACCGGTCGTGGGAGCGCTTCTGGAACGGCATGCCCGCCCGGGCGAGCGCCTCGGCCAGCGGGGCCGCCTGGGCGTCGGTGCGGTACAGCACGGCCACGTCCGCGAAGGACAGGCCATGGTCACGGGCGCTCGAGGAGGCCCGGCCGCTGTCGAGCGAGAAGAACGAGGAGCCACCGATGAGCTGGTCGACCGTGTGGACCACGAACTCGGCCTCCGCCCGCTCGCTGGCCGCCCGCCGCACCACGATGCGCTCCGGCAACGCCTCCGCCCGCCGCACGGGATCCAGCACCCGGTCCCGCACCAGGCTGGACGGCGCGATCACCTGCAGCGCCCCGTCCACGATCACCCCACTGGAACGGTAGTTGCGGGTGAGCTGGACCGTCCGAGCCGTCGGATGGTCGGCCTGGAAGCGCAGAAAGAACCCGACGTCCGCGCCACGGAAGCCATAGATCGCCTGGTCCGGGTCACCGATCGCGCACAGGTTGCCGTCACGCGGAGCCAGCAGCCCAAGCAGCCGGTACTGCAGCTCGTCCACGTCCTGGTACTCGTCCACCGCAACCCACGGCCAGCGCCCCTGGTACCAGGCCGCCAGCGCCGCATCCCCAGCGAGCAACGCCACCGGCAACGCCAGCAGGTCGTCGAGGTCCACCAGGCCACGGACACGCAGCGCCTTGTCGTAATGGTCGAGCGCCGCAACCAGCTCCGGCGGCTCCTCCGGGTCCGGCCCCGGCCGCACCGCCGCCCTCGCCCGCTTCGCCCGAGACAGCTCCGCCACCAACCGACGGGCCTCCCGCTCCGAGCCGCCACCCAGCTCGCGCACCAGCCCCAGCCGCTCCACCTCGTCGACCACCCGCACCCGCTCGCCGAGACCGACCGCACGGTGCTGCTCCCGCAAGATCCGCAACCCCAGCGCGTGGAAGGTCGTCACCAGCATGCGCCGCGCCAACTCCGGCACCAACACGCGCAGACGCTGCTGCAGCTCCTCGCACGCCCGCCGCGTGAACGTGATCGCCAAGCACTCCTCCGGCGCCACCCCCCGCTCCCGCACCAGGAAGGCAAGCCGATGGCTCAGCGTCCGCGTCTTGCCCGTCCCCGGCCCAGCCACCACCAACAACGGCCCAGCCCCCGCCCCAGCCGCCACCCGCTGGTCGGGATCCAGCGCGTCCAGCACCCCCGCCCCATCCCCCACAGCAACCCGCTCGGACTCCCCCGACGAGCCAAGCACACGCCCGGCAGCAGCATGGCCGGAACGCCGCGGGAAACGGCCACTCACCCCACCGCCGGGCGGCGCCGCGGAGGGCCTGACCGGCTTCGAAGCGGCCAGCTCCTCGCCGGGCGCCGGCGCCGCCATCGCCGGAGCCGGCTCGAACAGCGTGGCCGTGGTGTCGGCGCCGCCGCGCGCGGCCGGGTCCAGCACCCGGATCACCCCGTACTCACCGTCAAAGCCAGCCTCCCGCACCACCGCGCCACGGCGCAGGCGGTCGATCGCCTCCGCCAGCACACCCGAACCAGCCCGGCGCAGATCGTCCAGCGGCACCTCGTCGAGGATCTCCAGCTCGGGACCGAGCCGCCCCACCAACGCAGAAACCTCACGACGCACCGACTTGCTCTTCGGACCGCACCCGAGAATCTCCCCGACCACCTCCGGCAGCGGCACCAAGCTGCGGAAACCCGCCGCACCCTCCGGCCGCACCCCCTCAGGCCGGTCGGCCAACGCCTCCACCCGGTGCAACACCCCAACCGTGAGCGGCTTACCGCACACCGGGCAACGCCCCTCCAGCGCCCTTGTCTCAGCCGGCTCCAGCCGGACGCCACACTTGCGATGCCCATCCAGGTGGTACTTGCCCTCCTCAGGAAAGAACTCCACCGTCCCCAGGTAACCAGCGCCCGTCTCCAGCGCCCGCCGGATAGCGAAATAGTCCGGCTCGGTATCGAAGCGGCTCGCCTCACGACCAAGAATCGGCGGCGAATGCGCGTCGGAATTCGACACCAACCGGTAACGGTCCAGCGCCGACACCCGCCAGTTCATCGCCGGATCCGACGACAGCCCCGTCTCCAACGCGAAGATGTGCCCCGCCAGGTCCCGGTAGCACTCCTCCACGCTATCGAAGCCCGACTTCGAGCCGAGCACGGCGAACCACGGCGTCCAGGCATGCGCCGGCACCAGGTAGGCGCCCTCGCCGCTCTCCAGCGTGATCTCCAACAGGTCGCGCGAGTCCAACCCGAGAATCGGGCGACCGTCAGCGGTGATGTTGCCGATCTTCCCGAGCCGCTGGTTGAACCGCGCCGCCGCCTCCAGGTCCGGCATGTACACCAGGTGGTGGACCTTCCTGGTCCGCTCCCCGTACTTGTAGATCGTCGAGATCTCCACCGACAGCAGGAACCGCACCGACCGGCGGCACGACACCGGCACACGACCCGCGACCGCCGCCTCCAGCTCCTCGGAGAGGCGGAACACCCCCGGCTCCGCCGGCACCAGCCGCTCCCGCAGCTCCTCGAACCACCGCGGATGGGTGAAATCGCCGGTGCCGACCACGGTGATGCCTTTTTGCTGTGCCCAGAGGGAGAGGTGCTCGAGGTCGCAGTCCTGGCTGCAGGCCCTTGACCATTTCGAGTGGATGTGGAGGTCGGCGTAGAAGTTCATGAGGCGAATCATCCACGACAGGGGCGACAGGCCCAAACCCGTCCGCGCGGCGCGTTCGCCGCACGGCTCGCCTACCGGTCGCTTGGCCGATGGTGATACGCCAGCTTCGAGGCATTTTCCGGAACTGCGGATTCCGATACATTGTCCCGAACAACGATGATGTGTCCGGAGGGCACTTTCTGCGCACTGGGCGCATAGGAGGCAACCCATGGTGGAACCCCGTGGGCGGCGCGCGCCGGGCTACGAGGATTACAAGTACTTCCTGAGCCAGTTCCGCAACGACTGCGGTCGCTGCGGCACGGCGATCGCTATCGGAACGCCGGTACTCGGGAAACCCCTCGACGGTCGCGGGTGGGACATTGTCTGCGTTTCCTGTGGCCTTGTCGGAACGGATGGGCGCGTGACCTCAAGGGGTTCCGCCAAGCGAACACGCCGAGCTTCGAGTGGTCCCGGGCGTGACGTTTCCGCGGCTTCCCCAGAGCGTGGCGACTGGATGTCAGCTGGTGGGCCTGCGTCAGCAGGGTGGTCGACCCTGGTCCGCTACCTGCTGCTCTGCGTTCAGCAAGAGTCCCTGGTGGCGCCGGTTCCGCTCAACGAACGGGAGCGCTGGGCGGTGCTGCCGTTGAGAGCGGAGACCGTGTTGTGTGGGAACGACCCCGGCTTGCCGCTGTTCGATGAACTACGGCGGCTCACCGCCGACCTGGAGGAGATGGAGGGCGTCTTCTACGGCTGGCCGACCGTGGTCGTGGAAGACGATCGCGGAAGGCCCTTCGTCGCACCGTTGTTCGTTCGTGAGCTGGGCAAGCCGCTGGACGGTGGGGTGGACGAGGCCTCCGTGCCGGTGGGTGAGTCGCTGCCGCAGGTCAACATGGGGTTGCTGACCTCGAAATGGTTCTCGCCGGAACTGATCGCTGCAGCAGCAGCCGAGGTCGCCGAAGTGGTGGGCTTTGGCCTGGCACCGGTGATGATGGCGCTGACGCAACGACTCGTGGCCGCCCTTGGCCTGCGCGGAGGACCGCTCGATCCTGGTGCGCTGGTCGACGCGGCGACGCTCGGCGACCCATGGCGGCCTGAGGAGGTTGGCGTCTTCAACGTGGTAATGGCGTTCAAGGGAAAGCTGGATGCCGCGACCCGCGGCCTGATCAAGGATCTGCAGTGGATGACGCGTGCGACCGACTGGCGTGGCAGTGCGGCACGATTCCTCTTCGAGGAAGCAAGGCCGTCCGCAGCCTCGTTGCCGAAATCCTGCGCGATCGAACTGAACGACTCGCAGGAGACCGCGCTGGCTTCGGCCGCAACCGCACTTCTGACCGTCGTCACCGGACCTCCCGGCACGGGCAAGAGCCAGACCGTCGCCGCGATCGTGGCCGACGCATGGCTCCGCGGTGAGACGGTGCTCGTCACCTCGACCAACAACACTCCGATCGACGGGGTGATCAACGAGAAGATGCGGCCGTTGGACGAGGCGCTGATCCTTCGTACTGGGAACGCCGACAAGCGCCGAGAGTTGGGTGCCCGGTTGAGAGAACTGGTCGATCGCGTGCCTCGGCGCCCGCTCGAGGCGACCACGATCGCTCTGGAAGAGGCCAGCCTGTTGCGGCATCGAGCTAGCCGGACCCTCGAGGAGCGTGCCCGGGTGGAGCAGGCGGTCGTGGAGACCGCTGAACGCCGCGACCGTGCACGGGAGGCACTTTGGGGCGAGCAACAGCCCCGTTCCGATGACCTTGCGATGGTTCGGTCCCTGGCAGAGAAGGCGTGCCGTACGCGGTGGCGCTGGCTCAGGCGGCGACGAGCTGGGGCCTGCCGCGAGCGGGCGGGTATCCGGGATCCCTGGGTCACGGCCGACCAGATTTGCGATTGGTTCAACGCGGAGGATTCCTTCCGTTCGGCCTGGCAGGCGCTGGTGGCGTTCCAAGACGGGAACCCGGTCGGCACCGTCGTAGGGTTCGGCGAAGCGGAAGCCACATGGCTACTGGCGTCTGGGGCCGCCACGCGAACGTGCGTACGCGAACGGTTCGTTACCGGAGCAGAGGCGCTCAAGCACTTGGCCGATGTCCTCACTGACGAGCTGCCACGCCGGGAGGCGATCGAGCGGGCAATGGCTTACGTGCCTGCCTGGGCCACCAGTGCGCTGTCCACTCGCCCGAACTTCGACTGTCGGGCCGGGCTGATTGACCTGGTCGTCATCGACGAGGCGAGCCAGTGCAACCTCGCTCAGGTGCTGCCGCTCGCGTATCGGGCCAAGCGCCTGGTGATCGTCGGCGACCCGCAGCAGCTCCCACCGGTGGTGACTGCCAATGCTCAGGAGCTACGGTCGCTGGCCGACCAGGCCGGCTCAAGGCACGACGAGCTGGCGAGGAATCATCTCACCTACGAGGACTCGGCCTATGCCGCCTTCGAGATCCGGCATGGTCGCGAGCCGTTCCTGCTCGAGGAGCACTACCGCTGCCATCCGGAGATCATCCAGTTCTGCAACGAGCAATTCTATGGCAACCGGCTCACGGTTCTGACAAGGGTTGGGGCGGACTCCGACAGGTCGCGCGGCATGGAGTGGCGGGAGGTTGCCGGCCGGACGGAGCGGGGACGAAGCGGCAGCGCGCTGAACCGGGCTGAGGCCGAGGCGATCGCCTCGTGGGTTGCGGAGTGCGGTTTGCCGGCTCACGACGTGGGTGTGGTGACGCCGTTTCGGGAGCAGGCAAAGCTCATCCGCCAACTGCTCTCCAGTCAGCATGGTCGTGCCGCCTTCGGCGACGTGCGTGTCGGCACCGCCCACACCTTCCAGGGAGGGGAGTGTGAGACGGTCCTGTTCTCCACCGTGCTGTCCACGGGCGCGAACCCAGGTACCGTCACATGGCTTGAGGGCGAGAGGAATCTCGTCAACGTCGCAGTGAGCCGAGCTCAGCGGCACCTGGTGGTATTCGGCAACAGGGAGGAGCTGCGCCGGCTTCGAGCCACCACCCTGGTCGCCCTCGCCGAAGCCGCCGAACGCGGTGGCAGGAAGCGCGACACCACCTGGTCAGAGGCGGCCACACGGCTGCATGCGGCCCTTGTCGAACAGGGCATTCCCGCCACGTTGGGTGGCGCCGTGGAGGGATACCCGCTCGCGATCACACTCACTGGCGGCCGTGGCCGCCGTGTCGACGTCGAGGTCGACGAATTCCCCGACGGCGACCCGCGAGGGCGAGTTCAGCGGCAGAGGGCCACTCGGGATGCCAACGTGAAGGCACTCGGCTGGCCAGTGATTCGGGTACCGGCCTGGCGCGCCTATCTGGACCCGCGCGGGGTCGCCGACGAGGTAGCGGCTGCCGCCCTCCGGTCCAGTGCCTGACGGCCCGTGATCACCGCGGGCAGCAGGCGCGGTGAGCCCAGCGGTCAGGAGCCGGTCGGCTGGGGCTCGGCCAGAACGGCTTTGATCTCGATGAAGGTCTGGATCCTGTCACCGATGACCACGCCGTCGTCGTCCATAGCGTCTGCACGCCGTTGCGCTGGCCGCCTGCATTACCCGTCGCGACGGTGGCACGTTCTCGCTGAGCTCTGCCCGACCCTGGCGTAGATGGCTGTCCACACGCCTGCTCCCCTGCTGCGATCCCTCAGAAGGATCACATTGCATAGGAGAGGCTTAGCGAACAGTCGTGCCGGCGACGGTGATGCCTTTTGCTGTGCCCAGAGGGAGAGGTGCTCGAGGTCGCAGTCCTGGCTGCACGCTCTGGACCATTTCGAGTGGATGTGGAGGTCGGCGTAGAAGTTCATGGGCGAATCTTCTACGACGGGGGCGACAGGCCCAAACTGAGCTGCACGGGCACTCGGCGCAGGTCTCGCCTACCGGTCGGCTCGTCCCGAGGTAGAGCAACCTCCCCCGCACCACCCTTCCACGGCGGCCTCGCCGGACACCACGACCACCTCGTGCTCGAAGTCAGCCCCCGTGCCCCGGCGAGGTGCCTTGCTGGGGCGCGTGGAGCAGGACGATCGATCGTGGCCGAACGGTGAGGTGGTCGCCGGCGACGAGGGTTCCGGGCGCGGCTGCGCCGGACGGTTCGTAGGTGTCGATCTCCGGCTCCCAGCGCTGGTCGGTTCGGGTTGCGGGGATGAGGAAGTCCAGCGGCTCCCACCAGGCGTTGACCAGCAGCAGGAAGTCGTCGTCGGTGAGCGGGGTGCCGTCCGCGGCGCGGTCGGGGGCGTCGGCGCCGTCGAGGTAGACGGCCACGCTCCGTGCGCTGGGATACTGCCAGTCGGCCGGCGTCATCGGCGCACCCGCTGGGGTGTACCAGGCCAGCTCGGCGGCCTCGGCGCCGGTGAGGAAGCGGCGGCGGCGGAACACCGGGTGGGCCCGCCGGATCGCGATCAGCCTGCTGGTGAAGCCGAGCAGCTCCTGGTCGGGGGCGGACCAGTCGAACCAGGTGATCGGGTTGTCCTGGCAGTAGGCGTTGTTGTTTCCCTGCTGGGTGCGGCCGAGCTCGTCGCCTCCCAGCAGCATCGGCACCCCGAACGACAGCAGCAGCGTCGTGAGCAGGGCGCGGCGCTGCCGGTCCCGCAGTTCTAGGACAGCGGGTTCGGTGGTGGGGCCCTCGGCGCCGCAGTTCCACGAGCGGTTGTCGTCGGTCCCGTCCCGGTTGGCCTCGCCGTTGGCCTGGTTGTGCTTCGAGTTGTAAGCGACCAGGTCGGCCAGGGTGAACCCGTCGTGGACGGTGACGAGGTTGACCGAGGCGGTGGGACGCCGTCCGGCCGCGGCGTAGAGGTCGGACGAGCCGCTGAAGCGGGCGGCGAACTCGCCGAGCAGCCCGTCGTGGCTGCGCCAGAAGTCGCGCACCACGTCGCGGTAGCGGCCGTTCCACTCGCTCCACAGCGGCGGGAACCGGCCGAGGTCGTAGCTGTCGGCGCGGCCCACGTCCCACGGCTCGGCGATGAGCTTGGCGCGGGAGACCACCGGGTCCTGCGCGACGAGGTCGAAGAACGCCGACAGCTTGTCGAAGCCGCCTTCCTGGCGGGCCAGCGTGGGGGCCAGGTCGAAGCGGTAGCCGTCGACCCCCATCTCGGTCAGCCAGTAGCGCAGCGAGTCCATGATCATCTGGAGGCTGACCGGGCTGCCGGCGTTGAGCGAGTTGCCGGTGCCGGTGGTGTCCACGTAGTGGCGCGGGTCGGCGGGATCGAGCCGGTAGTAGGCCGGATTGTGCAGCCCGCGGTGGCACAGCGTCGGGCCGAGGTGGCCTCCCTCGGCGGTGTGGTTGAACACCACGTCGAGGATGACCTCGAGGCCGGCGCCGTGGAGGGCGTCGACCATGGCCTGGAACTCGGCGACCTGCCCGCCCGGCCGCCCGGCCCGGACCGCGGCCGAGTAGCCGGCGTGCGGCGCGAAGTACCCGATCGTGTTGTAGCCCCAGTAGTTGGTGAGGCCCCGCTCGAGCAGGAACGGCTCCGGCACGCTGTGGTGTACCGGGAGCAGTTCCACCGTGGTCACCCCGAGGTCGACCAGGTGCGTAACCGCGGCATCGTGGGCCAGCCCCGCGTAGGTGCCCCGCAGTTCCTCCGGCATCGCGGGATGGGCGGCCGTGAAGCCTTTGACGTGGAGCTCGTAGATGACCGTGTCGGCGTAGGAGTGGCGTGGCCTGGGACGGCCGTTCCAATCGAACGCGGTGTCCATCACCAGGCTGCGCGGGACGTGCCCGGCCGAGTCCAGTGTGCTCGCGGCGTCGGGGTCGTCGACCGCGTGCCCGAGGACCTCCGGCCCGAACCGTACCTCCCCGTCGATCGCGCGGGCGTAGGGGTCGAGCAGCAGCTTCGCGGGGTTGCATCGCAGCCCTCTGCGGGGGTCGTACGGTCCGGTGGCCCGGTAGCCGTAGGCCTGGCCGGGCCCGACCCCCGGCACGAGCCCGTGCCAGACCTCGCCGTCGCGTTCCAGCAGCGGGACCCGTGCCTCGACGCCGTCGGCGTCGAACAGGCACAGCAGCACACCGTCGGCTGCGGAGGTGACCGCGAAGTTCGTGCCGCCCGGGCCGGTGGTGGCGCCGAGGGGGAACGGCGCGCCGGGCAGGGCCGTGCCGGTCACGGCTGCTCGCCCGGCGTGGTCAGGGTGCGCACGACGTCGTCGATGGACGGGACCGCCCCGTGCCGGCGGCGGATGACGTCGGCCACGATCCCGGTCCATCCGGTCTGGTGGGAGGCGCCAAGGCCGGCAGCGTTGTCGGCGTGGAAGTACTCGCTGAACACCAGGTTGTCCTTCCAGTTCGGGTCGTGCTGCAGCCGGTCGACCCATCCGAAGCAGGGTCGCCGCCCGTCCGGACCGACGAGGAAGATCGAGACCAGGCGGGCCCACAGGTCGGCGGCGGCGTCGTCGAGGGTCAGCCGGCGGCCCGATCCGGTTGGGTACTCGAGCGTCAGGTCGTCGCCGAAGAAGCGGTGGTAGCGCTGCAGCGCGCTGGCCGCCAGGAAGTTCAGCGGAAACCACAGCGGCCCGCGCCAGTTGGAGTTCCCGCCGAACAGGTCGGTGGTCGATTCGGCGGGCTCGTAGTCCACGGTGGCGCGCACCCCCTCGAGCTCGAGCGTGTAGGGGTGGTCGCGGTGGAAGGCGGAGAGGGAGCGCAGGCCGTAGCGGGACAGGAACTCCTCCGGGTCGAACAGCCTGCGGAACAGGCGCATGACCCGCTCGACACCCACGGCGCCGGTGAGCAGCCGCCTGCGCCCGGGCTCGCCCCGCAGGACGCCGGCCTCGGTCAGCTTGTCGGGGTCGCGCAGCCCCTGGCGGTCGAGGAACCTGGCGAACTGCTTGCCCGGGGCGACGGCCCGGTCCAGTAGCTCCTCGTCGATCACCGCGACGGCGAGCACCGGGATGATGCCGACCATGGAGTGGGCCTTCACCGGCACGACGCCGCCGCCGGGCGTGACGATCCGGTCGTAGAACAGGCCGTCGGCGTCGTCCCACATTCCCTGGCGCTCCATCGCGTCGCGGATCTCGGCGAAGTGCTCGAGGAACTTGTGGACCAGGTCCAGCGCTGGCCGGCGTCCGGTGCGGTGCAGGATCGCCGCGATCGTGGTCATCGCCAGCGCGTAGGCCGCCATCCAGCCGGTGGCGTCGGCCTGCTCCAGGACGCCACCGACGGGCAGGTGCGACCGGTCGAGCGGGCCGATGTTGTCCAGCCCGAGGAACCCGCCCTCGAACAGGTTGGACCCGTCGGCGTCCTCCCGGTTGACCCACCAGGTGAAGTTGACCAGCAGCTTGTCGAAGACGCGGCTGAGGAAGTCGAGGTCGCGGCCGCCGTCGATGGCGAAGACCTCTAGCGCCGCCCACGCCTGCACTGGCGGGTTGACGTCGCCGAAGTCCCACTCGTAGGCGGGGAGGGCGCCGTTGGGGTGCTGGAACCACTCGCGGCAGACCAGCAGCAGCTGCTGCTTGGCGAACCCGGGGTCGACGTGGGCGAGGGCCACGCAGTGGAAGGCGAGGTCCCAGGCGGCGAACCAGGGGTACTCCCACTTGTCCGGCATCGACATGACGTCGAAGGCGTCGAAGCTGCGCCAGCGGGCGTTACGGCCGGTGCGCCGCGAGGCCGGGGGCGGCGGCTGCCCGGGGTCGCCGTCGAGCCACCGGGCCACGCGGTAGTAGTAGAGCTGCTTGCTCCACAGCATCCCGGCGAAGGCCTGGCGCATCACCATCGCCTCGTCGGGCGAGGCGGCCACGGGGGTGAGCTCGGCGTAGAACTCGTCGGCCTCCGCCCGCCTCGTGGTGACGACCTGCTCGAAGTCGGATCCCAGCGCAGTGGCGGCGTCCGGCGCGGACCCGGCGGGGCGCAGCCGCAGGCGCAGCTCCACCGTCGACCCCGGCGCGACCTCGACGCGGTACCAGGCGGCGCACTTGGTGCCGCGGCGGGCGGGATCGACCGTGGCCGCGGCCGACACGACGTGGTCGTTGATCCCGTCCTTGGGGTAGGGCGTCGCCGACGGCACGCCGTAGAGGCGCTGAAGGTTGCTTTCGTTGTCGCAGAACAACAGGGTCGGCGCGGTCCCATCCGGACCCGGGGCGGCCAGCAGCTCCAGCTCACCCAGGGTCGGGTGGTGGACGGCGACGGCCGCGTCCCCGGTCGCGGCGAGCCCTGGCCTCGGCGCATCGGGATCCCAGGACCAGGTATTCCTGAACCACGCCGTCGGCAGGACGTGGAGCAGCGCCTGGTCAGGTCCGGCGTTGGTGACCTGTACCGACATCAGCAGGTCGGTGGGCGTCGCCTTGGCGTAGTGCACCTCGACGATCCAGTACCGGTCCCCCTCGAAGGCGCCCGTGTCGAGCAGCTCGTACTCGGGGTCGTGCCGGCCGCGCCCGCCGTTCTCGGCGCGCAGGTCCTCGTAGGGGAAGGCGGCTTGCGGGTAGTGGTAGCGCCACCGGTTCCAGGCGTGGCTGGGAACGGCGTCCAGGTACCACCAGTAGTCCTTGACGTCCTCCCCGTGGTTCCCCTCGGGACCGGTCAAGCCGAACGGCCGCTCCTTGAGGATCGGGTCGCGACCGTTCCACAGCGCCAGTGCCAGGCACAGCCGCTGCTCGACGTCGCTGAACCCGGCCAGCCCGTCCTCACCCCAGCGGTAGGTACGGGAGCGGGCGTGGTCGTGGGGCAGGTAGCCCCACGCTCCGCCGTCGGCGCTGTAGTCCTCCCGGACCGTTCCCCACTGGCGCTCGCTCAGGTACGGCCCCCACAAGCGCCAGTCGCCTGCCTGCCGACCCGTGGACGCCGGCCGATCCAGGCCTTCCACTCGCTCGCGTTCAGCTCCCAACCTCCCAGGCCGGCGTCGGGGCCCGTGCGGCGGCTCAGGTCGAACGGGGAGCATCGGCACCTCCATCGCGGCGCGAGCGCGCGGATCCGATGTGCGCCCGGGGGACCAAGGCGCAGTACTGGCCTGTCGGACCTAGCCGCTGCGAGGCGGTTCCGGCGTGGTCTCCTGCTCCAACCCGGGGGCGAGGTACTCGGTGGCCGGTCTCGGCTCGCCGAGGTGCTCGTCCTCCTCTCCGGGTCGGCGAGGCCGCCTCGGGCCGGCGCCCGACCCTAGCAGGCCGGTCGCGCCCTGGGTCTGGTCCACTTCCGGGTCGGTGCCGCCCTGGTCCTCGAACCCGCTCACAACCTCGGCAGGAGCGCTGGCGGACAGCGACGCGTCGACCCGCAGGGCGTCGTGGACGTCGCGGCCGAGCGCCTCCCGGGCCAGCGTGAGCGCCCACTGCCGGTCGGTCTCGGAGCCGACCCGGCCCTGTACCACCGGCACGGCGTCGTCGCCCTCGACCACGTCCAGGTCGGCCACCTGGATCGCTGGGTCGTTCGCACGCAGGGCAGCCTCCACCGCCGCGCGCCCGGCGTCGACGCTCTGGCTACCTCGACCAGACTCCGGCTTGTGCTCGTCGAGGGTCATCCGATCCTCCTCCGTCGCCATCGCGACGCCGCCGGGCGCCACCGGCCACGAGTCGGGCCGGGGGTTGGTGCTCAGGTTGGCTACCGTACCCCGGCCGTGTGCCCGTTGGGCACCCTCGACCATGGTTGGCCGGTGCCGGCGAGCCCCAAGCCGGGCTTGAATCTCTGGCACGGGGAGCACCGCCAACCTGTGCCGCGTTTCGCCGGTAACCTGATGTGCCGCTTGGCCCTGGGTGGTGCGGTGGTCCCACCCGAACCGGGCGACGGACCAGGGTGCTCGATAGGAGGCCGCGCATGCAGAGCTCGGACCCGAACGACACCGCCCACCAGGGGCGGGATACGCCGGCCGGGCGCGCCCGGGCGCTCGCCGACGAGGTGCGCCCCCTGCTTGGCAGCGAGGGGTTCAGCGACGAGCGCATCGACGAGCTGGCTGACGCCTTCGTGTCCGACAGGGTCGGCGAGGGCCCGGAGCAGTTCATCAGCTGGGCGATCGCCGAAGGACCCATCGGCCTGGACCCCGAAGAGGGCTTCTGAGGGTTTCCCGCCAGGTCAACCGCTACCGGAGGCGACGGCGTCGACGCGCCGCCGCAGGCCCTCGATCGAGGGGACGTAGTAGAACGCGCCGGTGAGCGGGCGGGTGTAGCGCATGAGCGCGTCTCGGGTGCCGTCGGTCAGCCCGGCCATGCTGTCCAGCATCGCCGACAAGCGCCGCTGCTCGGCGCTGAAGCCCACGAACATGGTGCCGTGCTCGGTGACGGTGCCGTAGGGCATGTTGCGCCGGAAGACCTTGCCGAATCGTTCCTGGTCGGTGCTGGCGACGTGCGACCCGGGCGCCTGCTCGGCGAGCTCGACGCTGTCGGGCTTGGTGCGCCCGATCACCTGCTCCTGCTGCGCGGTCGGCAGCGACTCCCATGCCGCCGCGTCGTGGACCCACTTCTGCAGCAGCAGGATCGTCCCGCCTGCGCCGGGGTGCCCGTCGGGGACCAGGGCGACCTGCGGCGCGTCGACCAGGCTGGGGTTCTCGGTCCCGTCGATGAACCCGGTGAGGTCCCGGTCGTGGCGGTAGGGCCAGCTCGACGCCTCCTCAGCCACCGTGGCCAGCCCGTCGAGGGACGCGACCACCCCACGCGCGACGTCGAAGACCACGTCGTAGGCGCTGCCGGACAGCCACAGCACGGCGTCGTGCTGGGTGGCCGGCATCACCAGGCCGTCCAGGCCGACGACGTCCTGGTTGAACCCGGTGACGTCCACGGCGGCGTCGCCGGGCGCCACCGCGCGCCACAGCTCGGGCCGGAACCCCGCGACCAGGTTCACCCCGCCCATCGTCGTCCTCGGCTCGCGGAGCGCCGAGATCTCCCGCACGAGGGTGACCCCGTCCCGCGCGCTCCGCAGGTCGAACTCGAGGTAGGCGTGCGACGCCGTTCCGAGGGCAAAGATCCCACCCTGAGGGGTGTCCATGCCGCCGATGGTGCACGAGGCCATTCAGGTCGTCCAATTGGGACGCTTGCCCACCGAGGTCGGTCCGCGGAGCGGTGGGCCGTCCAGCCCGCAGTGCGAGCCCGTCGGGACCAGGACCTCCGGCCGCCTGTCCTTTGGCGGGTTGCGGATCGTCGCCACGGCGAGCAGCCCCCCCGCGGCGCACAGCGCGGCGGCGATCAGGAGCGCGGTCGTGAAGCCGCGGTCGAGCCGGACGGGGTCGAGGTAGGCCGTGCCGGTGATGCCGGCCGCGACCGGCAGGACCGCGACCGCGATCAGGCCGGCGGTCCGCGCGACGTCGTTGTTGACCGCCGAGGCGATCCCCGCGTGCTCGGCAGGCGCGGCGGCCAGCACGGTGGAGGTCAACGGCGCGACGTTGATGGCCAGGCCCAACCCGTACACGACCACGCCCGGGAGCACGGTCGTCAGGTAGGTACCCGTCGGGCCGATCTGGGTGAGCATGACCATGCCGGCCGCGATGACCATCGGCCCGAGGCTCATCTGCAGGCGGGGACCGATCCGGGTCGCGAGGGCGCCCGAGCGCTCCGACAACGCCAGCATGATGAAGGTCACCGGCAGCAGCGCGGCGCCGGAGGCGATCGGGCTGTACCCGGCGACGACCTGGAGCTCGACCGGGAGCAGGAACAGGCCGCCGGCCAGCGCCGCGTACACGACGAAAGTTACGGCGTTGGCCGCGGAGAACTGCCGCGACCGGAACAGACCGAGCGGGAGCATCGGATGGGGGGTCCTGGCCTCGACGACGAGGAACAACCCCAACAGCACCACCCCTCCCGCCAGCGCCCCGAGCACGGCCGGCGCGGTCCAGCCTGCGGAGCCGGCCCTGATCAGGCCGAAGGTCAGCCCGGTCAGGCCGAGGGTGATCAGCGCCGCGCCCGGGTAGTCCAGGCGCCCAGAAACGGTCTCGTCGCGCGACTCGGGGACGTGGCGCACCGCGATCGCCACGACCGCGACGGCGAGCGGCAGGTTGATGAAGAACACCAGCCGCCAGGACACCGCCTCGATCAGCCACCCGCCCAGGAACGGCCCGATGGCCGAGGCGACGCCGCCGAACCCAGACCACGCCCCGATCGCCCTCGAGCGGTCCTCAGGGGCGAACGTCGCCTCCAGGATGGCGAGGCTCCCCGGGGTCAGCAGCGCCCCGCCGACCCCTTGCAGGATCCTCGCCGCGACCAGGACCCCGGACGACGGCGCGGTCCCGCACAGCAACGACGCGGCGGCGAACCAGACCACCCCGACGACGAACACCCGCCGCCGGCCGAAGTAGTCGCCCAGCGCGCCGCCCAGCAGCAGCAGCCCGGCCAGCGACAGGGTGTAGCCGGTCACCACCCACTGCAGGCTGGAGACGTCGGCGTGGAACTGCCGGCCGATCGTCGGCAGCGCGATGCCGACGACGGTGCCGTCCAACGCCGCGATCCCCGAGCCAAGGACCGTCGCCACGATCGTCCACCGGCCCGACGCCGTGCCGAACCGGAGCATCTCCCGGCCGTCGCGGGCGGACGCGGCAGCCGGGACCGCGCGGTTACGCCCTGCGCCTGTCGGTTGTGCCTCCTCGTCGTCGTGGCCGGCGTTCGTCATGTGGTCGCCTTCAGCCGCTGGCTCAGGCCGCCCAGGTGCTCGATAAGGTTACCGCGTCGTGACTGCGCATCCCGCGGACCTCCGGAACGGCGCGAAGAGCCACTCGACAAGGCCACAGAAAGGTTCTGGCTAGGAGCCCGCGGTCTTGGCGAGTTCGTCGGCGTAGGCGCGGGCGTCGATGGCGTCCAGCACGGCCAGCCGCGCGTTGTCGACGGTCCAGGCGGCGTAGTCGATCGCGTCGGCGGCGTCGTTCTCGGCCCAGTCCGCGTCGCTGGCGGCAACCTTGGCGTCGAACTGGTCGGCCCGCTTGTCCACCTTCGCCTGGAAGTTGTCCATCTTGGCGGCGGCGTCGGCCTTCATCTGCGCCCACTTGCTCCGGGCGCTGGCGGCGGCCTCGCCGGCCTTCTGCTGGGCGTCCTTGGCGGCCAGGTTCAGGTCGACCTGGGCCTGGTCGATCCGCTGGCGGAGCTGCTCGCGGGACTCGCGGGCGGCCCCCTCGGCGGCCGCCTTCGCGTTCGCGGCGTGCTGCTGGAGCTCGTCGAGCCGTGCGGAGAAGTCCATGGTCCCTCCTTGCTTGCCGGTTGCCGAGGAGCCGAGCCCTCGGCCGGTTCCTGTCCCAGTCGGTTCGGTGCCTTTCCAGCCGGCCCGGCGGGCGCTGGCTAGGTGAAGCGCTTGACGAAGGTGAGGGCCACCTCGGCGACCTCGCGCCAGCCGCTGTCGATGGTCAGGGCGTGCCCGCGGCCCTTGATCTCGACGATCTCGGTCACGCCCTGGTTGCCCTTCTGCTGCTGGTAGGAGGCGTTGGCGACCGCCCATGGGACGGTGTGGTCCTTCTCACCGGAGATGATCAGCAACGGGCGACGATCGGGGTTGTGAGTGTCGACCTTGGCCTCGGTCCAGGGGTTGAGGTTGGCCGCGGCGGCCTGGAACAGCGGCTTGCCGGAGCCCGGCACTGCGTAGGTCTCGTAGAGCTGGTCGGCTTCCTCCTGGCTGACCGCGTTGGCGAAGGCGTAGCGGAACTGCTCGAAGGTCAGCGGCACCGCGCGGTTGCGGTTGGCCGGGTTGCCCAGCACCGGCGAGGCCGACTTCAACGCCGAGATCGGCAGCGGCAGCACCCCGCGGAACGGCGCGGGGTCGATCGCCACCGACACCGCCGCCAGGCCGCGTCCGGCGAGGATCTGGGTCAGCAGCCCGCCGAAGGAGTGGCCGATGACCGCCGGCTTCTGGTCGAGCCCGCGGATGATCGTTTCGAAGTGGTCGGCGATCTGGCCGATCGACTTGCCGGCGAACACCTCGGGGTGGGCCTTGGCCTCCTCGACCGTCTCGGGGTCGTCCGGCCACCCCGGCGTCAACGCCGTGTACCCGGCCGCCTCGAACACCTCGGCCCACCGGTCCCAGCTGCTGGGCAGCAGCCACAGCCCGTGGACGAACACCACCGGCGTGCGCCCGGTCTGGTTGGCACGCTCGCACTGCTCCAGCTCGTGGTCGGTGATCGTCCGGGCACCCGTGCCCTCACTGGTCACGGTGGTTCCTCCTCAGGGAGATCGGCCCAACCATCGTCAGCCGACGAGCCGTTCGACCCGCTTGCCAGCCTCGCGCAGGGAGAACGCGGCGAAGATCTCGTTGACCCCATGGACGATGGCCCACACCCCGACCAGGGTTACCAGCGTCAGCAGTGACCGCTGATAGGAGCGGATCGCCCAGACGCCAAGGACCAGCTCCGCCCCCCCGAGCAGCAGCTGGGTCCACCACCACGCCACCTTGGGGCCGGCCAGCCCGGCGACCAGGTGCATGCCGCCGAAGAAGATCAGGTACCAGGCCACGAAGACCGACACGACGTACAGCGTGATGTCCGGCCACACGAAGGTCATGATCCCGGCGGCCACTCCCAGGATCCCGGCCACGATGAACAGCCAGCGCCAGCTCTGGACCCGGGTGGCCACCGCGAGCTGGGTGACGCCGCCGAACAGGAACGCCACCCCCACCAGCGCGGCCACCGCCACCAGGCTGCCCACCCGGTAGGACAGCACGAACATGCCGAACCAGGTCCACAGGACCCCCATGATCAGGAACCACCACCAGACCGCCCGCAGGTCCCGCACGCCCGCCCGGACCGTGTCCCGCAGTGGGCTCGACGGTGTCGCGTCGCTCGTCATGGCAACCTCCCTTACCGCTGGCCGCCAGGCGCGGGTCCGACCGCCATCCCGCGAGCCCGCGGCGGCTGGCTGATTCACCCTGTGCCGTGTTGCGTTCTGCCGCCTCGCGTGCGGCGTTGATGCTTGTCGGGTCCAGAGCTGCTTCTCCTCTGCCTCGTTGGCGTTCCCGCCCACCTTCGACATGACCAGCAACAGCGTCTGCTGCCCGGGTCGTGGTCAGGTGCCGGCGGCGATCGCGTCGGCGTCGGCGCGGGCCAAGGTGGCGTCCAGGACGGCGTACTCGGCCTCCTCCACGGCAGCGATTGCGAAGGAGATCGCCGCGTCGGACAAGCGAGCCATCGTGGATACCCCTTCCCTCGGGGCGACATCTCGTGCCGGACGCTCTCGACTCTCGCGGTAGAGCGGCGACCAGGAATCAGCGAGCCTGCGGAGCGCGTGCGGAAACTCCGCAATCGGCCTGCGTGAGCACTGGCGCCGGCCTTGGCGGACCAGAACCTCCGTGTCAGCTGCCGGATGGCTGCACGGCGGCTCGCTGGTCACGCCCTGGTAGGGCGAGGTGGAGCCGGGTGCGCGAGCTGACTCCGAGCTTGCGGAACACCTTGCGCAGGTGGTAGTCGACGGTGCTCGGGCTGATGAACAGCTGCGCGGCGATCTCGAGGTTGGAGAGGCCCTCGCTCGCCAGCTGGGCGATGCGCGCCTCCTGCGACGTCAGCTCCTCCCGGGTGTCGCTCCGGCGCGCACGGGCGCGGCCGCCGGTCGCCAGCAGCTCCACGCGGGCCCGTTCCGCGAAGGCCTCTGCGCCGATCGCGTCGAACAGCTCGTATGCGCTGCGCAGCTGTTGGCGGGCTTCGAGCCGGCGGCGGCGCCGGCGCAGCCATTCGCCGTAGAGGAGGTGAGCGCGAGCGAGCTCCGGGACGACGAGGGGTCCCTGCAACCACTCGATCGCCTCCGCGTAGAGCGGTCCGGCGTCGTCGTCTTCGGCCAGCAGCGCACGTGAGCGTGCGAGCAGCCCCCGCGCGCGCCGCGTTCCGCTGGCGTGAGCTCGTGCTGAGAGCCTGTCGAGGGCGGACGCGGCCACGCGAAGCTCGCCGCTCCGCGCTGCCGCCTCGACCAGATCCGCCAAGCTCAGGGTGCCGAGGTACGGGAGGTCCTCCTCGAATACGTCCAGCGCGCACGCCAGTGCCTCCTGGTAGCGGCCGAGGCCGAGCTCGAGCACGGCGAGCGCGGACAGCGCATGGGTGACGCCCGCTCCCTGTCCGCGCTCGATGCAGTCGCGCCTCATGGCCGCGGCGGCCGCGCGCGTCTCCGCCTCCCGACCGCGCCACGCGACCAGTAGGAGGTCCCCGGCACCGGCCAGCCCGACGACGCCGGCGTTTCCCATCGCCGCCGAGATCTCGCGCCTCTCGACCAGATGGATCTCGGCGGCGCCGAGCCGGCCGGCCTGCACCTCGTACCAGCCGAGATAGTTCAGTGCGACCGGGAGCGCGGTGAGCGCTCCCTGCTCGCGGGCGAGCTGCACCCACCTGTTCGCCAGGAGGTGCTCGGCTTCGTCGTCCAGGAGGACGCCCGCCGCGATGCAGCCCAGCATCAGCCAACGAAGGCGCTCCTCGGGACGAGCGTGATCGCTGGCGAGCAGCTCGATGGCCCGGCGAAACAGCGGTACCGCCGGGGTGTACCCGTCGACGAGCAGCGTGGAGAAGCCGGCCAGGAGGGCACCGGTCGCCGTCTCCCGCAGCGACGCGGCTCGGGTGGAGTGGGCCACGGACAGAGCATCCGCACCGGTCGCGAGTCGACCGGCGTAGAGTGCCGCCTGCATCGCCTCGAGGTGGGTGGCCCGCGCGAGGTCCGCGTCGAAGGGGTCGAACCTCTCGGCCGCGCGTAGCAGGATCGACGGCGTCCGTGCAAGCTGGCCCAGCGTGTAGTCGATCATTCCCTGCAGGCGCAGCGCCTGCGCGTGCAGGGACTGGTCCTCCCTCCGCGGTGCCACCTCCGAGAGCAGGACCCGCGCCCGGGCGGGGGCGCCGGCGTCCAGCTCGGCTTGGGAGGCGGCGAGCAGTCGTTCCGCGCGGCGGCCGTCGTCGGGTGTCAACTCGGCGGCGCGCGCCAGGAAGGCGGCCGCCGCCGAGTTGCCGCCGCGTTCCCGCGCACGACCTGCCGAGCGCTCCAGTTCCCTTGCGACCTGCTCGTCGGGAGCGATCGCGGCCATCGCGCCGTGCCACGCGCGCCGGTCGGGGTCCCGGGCTGGATCGCTTGCGGCGGCCAGGGCTTCGTGGACCCTCCGGCGCTCGGCCGCCTGCGCACCCGCGTAGATGGCAGAACGGATCAGAGGATGCCGGAAGGCGACCTGCGGAACGTAGGCAAGGAGCCGCTCCGTCTCGCCCACCGCCGCCTCTGGACCCAGCGCCAGACGGTTGGCGGCTCGCCAGAACAGTGCCGGGTCGCCGGAGGGCTCCGCCGCCGCCAGGAGGAGAAGGCGCTGGCTGGTCGCCGGCAGCGCCCGGACCTGGCGGAGGAAGTGGTGTTCCAGCCGGGTCCCGAGCGCGAGGGGGTCGGGCAGCAGCGACTGGCCGGTGAGCTGGGCGGGAGTCAGCTCGCCGGCGAACTCCAGGACGGCGAGTGGGTTCCCGCGGGCCTTGCCGAGGATCTGCTCGCCGACCAGGTCGTCCAACCGCCCCTGCACCACCGACCGGAGGAGTTTGCGCGCCGCCTCCTCCTGCAGCCCGCCGAGATCCAGCTCGGGCAGTCCCTCCAGCGCTTCACGTTGCTCGTCGGCGTCGCGGACGGCGAACAGGATGGCGATCCCGTCCGCCAGCAACCGCCGGGCGACGAACGCCAGGACGGCGGCCGACTCACGATCCAGCCACTGGGCGTCGTCGACGACCACGAGCAACGGCCGCTCCGCAGCGGCATCAGCCAGCAACGTCAGCGTGGCGAGCCCGACCAGGAACCGGTCAGGCGGCCCACCGACCACCAGCCCGAACGCTGCACCCAGTGCGTGCCGCTGCGGTACCGGCAGCCGGTCGAGCCGTGGCAGGAACGGGGAGAGCACCTGGTGAAGTCCTGCGAAGTCGAGCTCCATCTCCGACTCGACGGCGTCGACGCGGGCAACGCGAAATTCCGGCGCCGATTCGAGCAGACGGTTGAGCAACGCCGTCTTGCCGATTCCTGGCTCACCCCGCAGGACCACGGTAGCGCTCAGCCCTGCACGAGCCGCGTCGAGCAGGCGATCGAGCTCCTCGAACTCCCTGCGTCGATCAAGCAGCACGGGGACCCACGACCTTAGAACCCCTCGATTCGGACACCAAGCCTTGAGTTGGCCCCGACCGTGACGTTCAGATGACGCGCTCGGCTCGTCCACACTCGCAGGCTGCCTGCGGTGTGTCAAAGGTATCGACGCGTCCTCGCCGAGCAATCGCAATACCTCCTGCCGGGGCGAGGTCATGGCGCCGGTTCAACCCTTTTCCGCAGCGCGTCGGTGTCGCCACCGATGCCGGACGTCCGTATCCGAATGGATCATCCGAGCGGTGCCGATGGGCCGCGTGGTCGCGGCAGGTAAGGAGTGGGGAAATGTCGAACCACGAACTCCAGGGCACCGTGGAGATCTACGACGGCACGGTCGTGCTGACCGGCAGGGTCAGCTCGTGGTTCGAGCACGACGCCGCGGTCGCGGCGGCGTGGGCGGCGCCGGGCGTCACCAGCGTCGACGACCGGATCCTGGTCGACTGACGAGGACTACGGGATTTCGGGATTCGATCCTCGTGCCTCTGCCCTAGCCTCGACCCGTGATCTCGCAGGCGAGGAAGGAGACCGGATGCGAGCCACGCCTCCCGCGCTCCGTTACCGCGCGGCCCACCCGCTCTCCCCCCCTCTCCCGGACCGCGTCATCACCGAATTCGCCACCGCCGACGACGTACGGTCCGGGATGATCCGCGCGGTCGCGATGCTGCGACGTGGCGGCGGCGCCGACCGAATCGAGTGGTGGGGTCCGGCGCTCGACGGAGGCGCACTCCAGCTCCAGGCGGCCGACGGACAGGATGGTGGTCGACGAGCCGCCTTTCCTGTCGGCCCCGCGGGGATCGTGGTCGTCGCCGGCGACCGCTGCGGCCCACAGCTGGGGCCGGCCGTGAAACTCCTCGGGCCGATCCTCCGGAGGCGATGGACCGAGGAGCGGCTGGCGCGGGCGGCGGCCCGGCTGGCACGGCGAAACGAAGCGCTCGACGACTTCGCGACGCTCGTGGCGCACGAGCTGAAGGCGCTGCTCCATGCGGCGCTGCTCCAGGATGACGGATCGGCCGGAGTGGAGAGGGCGCTCGACCTCGTCGACTCCCTCCTCGACGCCGCTCGGAGTGAACCCGCCGACCCCTCCGCCTCGGCGGGCGAATGCCTCGCCGAGGCACTGCGCGACCTCGGGCCTTTCGCGGCCGAGGTCTCCACGGACCTTCCGCCCCGGTTTCCGCTGCCGCCGGCGGCGTTGCGCGTCGTCCTCCGCAACCTGGTCGCGAACGCCGTCGACGCGGGCGCACGGCACGTCCACGTCGCCGCCGTGGCGACGCCCGATGCCTGGAGGCTGGTCGTCGACGACGACGGCGCCGGCGTCGCGGCGCCGGGTCGGTACGCGGTCGGCAGCCGCCTCGGCCTGAGCCTCTGCCGCCGCGTCGCCGGCCGCTTCGGCGGCGCCCTCAACCTGGAGCCCGGCCCAGGCGGCGGCACGCGCGCGACCTTGGCACTCGACCGGAGCCGGCCGTGATCACCGTCCTCGTCGTCGACGACCACAACCTCTTCCGGGTGGGCCTGCGCCGCCATCTGGAGGACGACAGCGACGTCAGGCTCGTCGGTGAGGCCGCCACGGCCGAGCAGGCGGTGGTGAAGGCGCGTGCGCTCCAGCCCGACCTTGTCCTGCTGGACCTTCTCCTGCCGGGAAAGAGCGGCTACGACGCGATCCCCGAGCTCGCGAAGGTCTCGCCACGGTCCAAGGTGCTCGTCATCTCCTCCCAAGCGACGCCCACAGCGGTACGGCAGGCGCTCTCCGCGGGCGCCACCGGTTACCTCTCCAAGCGTGCCTCCGAAGGTGAGCTCGGCACCGCCATCCGCCGCGTGGCCGCCGGGGAGGGCTACGTCGAGCCGCAGCTCGGCGCCAAGCTCGTCGTGGCCGACAGGTCACCGGCGCTGGAGCCACTCTCGGACCGCGAGCGCGACGTCCTCCACCTGCTCGCGCTCGGCTACACGAACCACGAGATCGGGCAGAGGCTGTTCATCTCCGTTCGCACCGTGGACAGCCATCGCGCCCACATCTGGCGCAAGCTCCAGTTCGAGACCCGCGCTGAGCTGGTGTTGTTCGCCCTGGCAAACGGATTGATCGGACCGAGCTGACGGCCACGGCCAGGGGCGTTGCGAGATTGCCGCAGCCGCTCGGCAAGGCCGCCGACGCGGTGGCGACCACGTCCGGTTACCGTCGAAGTCCAGCGTGGGCAAAAAACCAAAGGAGGAGGCGTGAGCGCGCGGCCACTTCCCATCCCGATCAATCCAGCGCTGCTCCAGCACGCCGACCAGCGCAGGCAGAGCCTCGAGAACCGCATCGCCGACACCATCACCCGGTTCGCCGGCTCGATGCTGTTCGTCTACCTCCACGTGCTCTGGTTCGCCGCCTGGATCGGCTTCCGGGTCGAGCACTACCCCTTCGGGCTGCTCACCATGATCGTGTCGCTGGAGGCGATCTTCCTGTCGACCTTCGTGATGATCAGCCAGAACCGGGCCGACGAGAAGCGCCAGGTCCTGGCCGACCACCAGTGGCAGACGGTGCGGGAGGAGGAGCAGCAGAACGAGGAGCTGCTGCGGCTGTCCAACCAGATCTTCGAGCTCACCAAGGCGATCCACGCGATGGCCTCGGCGCGGGCGCCGGCCGGCCCGGACGGCACCTAGCCGCCGCGGCCAGAACGGCCAGGCCGGAGCAGCGGCACGGGCCAGGAAAGGGTTCCGATGAAGATCGAGGATTACGCACTGATCGGCGACCTGCAGACGTCCGCCCTGGTTGGACGCAACGGCTCGGTGGACTGGCTGTGCCTACCCCGCTTCGACTCCGCGGCGTGCTTTGCCGCGCTGCTGGGAGAGGAGGGTCACGGTCGCTGGCTGATCGCCCCCGCCGGCGAGGTCAGCGGCTCCTCGCGCCGCTACCGCGAGGGAACGCTCATCCTGGAGACCGACTTCGAGACCGCCGAGGGCGCGGTGCGGCTGGTCGACTTCATGCCGCTGCGCGACGGCGGCGCCCCCCAGCTCATGCGCGTCGTGCAGGGCCTGCGTGGCCGCGTCCCGATGCGCATGCAGCTGATCCTCCGGTTCGAGTACGGCCTGGTGGTGCCGTGGGTGCAGCGCGTCCCTGACGGCATCGTCGCCCAGGCCGGGCCGCACGCGGTGCACCTGACCACGCCGGTCGACCTGCGTGGCGAGCAGCTCACCACGGTGGCGGAGTTCACCCTCGCCGAGGGCGCGAGCGAAGGGTTCGCCCTCAGCTGGTTTCCCTCTTACGAGCGCCCTCCGCGAGCCGAGGACGCGCGGTCGGCGCTGGCCCGTACCGAGGCGTGGTGGCGCGACTGGTCTGGGCGTTGCAGCTACCAGGGCGACTACCGTGACGAGGTGGTCCGGTCATTGATCGTCCTCAAGGGCCTCACCGACCAGGTCACCGGCGCGGTCGTGGCCGCGCCCACCACGTCGCTGCCGGAGGACCTCGGCGGCGAGCGCAACTGGGACTACCGCTACACCTGGCTGCGCGACTCGGTGCTGACCCTCAACGCGCTGCTGGGGGGCGGCTACACCGACGAGGCGCTGGCGTTCAGCGAGTGCGTGTTCCGAGCGACGGCCGGGCATCCCGAGCAGCTGCAGATCATGTACGGCGTCGCCGGCGAACGGCGGCTGGAGGAGTACGAGCTGGACTGGCTGCCCGGCTACGAGGGCTCCAGGCCGGTCCGGGTCGGCAACGCGGCCGCCGGCCAGTTCCAGCTCGACGTGTACGGCGAGGTCCTCGGCGTGGGCTGGGCGGTGGCGATGGCGGTCGGCCAGGTCTCCCCGCGCCGCTGGAGCCAGCTGCGCAGGTTGACGGACTACCTGGAGACCGTCTGGCGCGATCCTGACGACGGCATGTGGGAGGCCCGCGGGCCCCGGCGCCATTACACCCAGTCGAAGCTGATGGCCTGGGTCGCGTTCGACCGTGCCCTCGCGCTGGCCGAGCACTTCAGGCTGACGGGACCGTTGGAGCGCTGGCGCCAGGTCAGGGCCGAGATCCACGACGAGATCCTCGAGAAGGCCTACGACCCGCGGCGCAACACCTTCACGCAGTCGTACGGCTCCGAGGCCCTCGACGCCGGCGCGCTGATGGTCGGGCTCGTGGGCCTGCTGCCGCCGACCGACGACCGCTTCACGGGGACCATCGACGCCGTCCGCAGCGAGCTCGGCCACGACGGCTTCATATCGCGCTACTCGACCGACGCGACCGACGACGGCCTGTCGGGCAGCGAGGGCCAGTTCCTCGCGTGCTCGTTCTGGCTGGTCGACGCGCTCGCGCTCAACGGCCGTGAGGGCGAGGCGCGCGAGCTGTTCGAGCGGCTGCTCGCCCTGCGCAACGACCTCGGGTTGTACGCCGAGGAGTACGACGTGGCCCGCAAGCGGCAGGTCGGCAACTTCCCGCAGGCCTTCACCCACCTGGCCCTCATCGACGCCGCGAGGATCCTCAGCGGCGAGCGGATGTGACGCGCAGCAGTGGCTGAAGACCGCGGAGACGCGGCTGGTGGCCCGATCCTTCGGCCGGACCGAGCCGATCGCCGGTGGCGCGAAAGGGGGCGAGGATGAGCGGCGACGCGATCGAGGTCGTCGTCGAGATCCCGAAAGGCAGCCGTAACAAGTACGAGTTCGACCACGAGCGGCAGGTGATGCGCCTTGACCGGCGGCTGTTCTCGGCCACCGTCTACCCGGCCGACTATGGATTTCTGGAGGACACGCTCGCCGAGGACGGTGACCCGCTCGACGCGCTGGTCCTGCTGTCCGAGCCGACGTTCCCAGGCTGCCACGTGATGGCCCGGCCCCTCGGGGTGTTCTGGATGGAGGATGAGAAGGGCCCGGACGCCAAGATCATCGCGGTCCTGGACGGCGACCCGGACTACGAGCACTTCCGCCGGCTCGAGGACCTCCCGAGGCACCTGCTCGACGAGATCGAGCACTTCTTCAACATCTACAAGGACCTGGAACCCGGCAAGTCGTCCTCCACCGCCGGGTTCGAGGGGGTGGAGGCGGCCCGTCGAGAGATCGCGGAGGCGCGAGCGCGGGCCAGGTGACCGCCTCGGCACCGCGCAGTCGCCGACCGACTCCATCGAACTACGTGGGAAAGTCTCAGCGAACAGTCGTGCCGACGACGGTGATGCCTTTTTGCTGTGCCCACAAGGAGAGGTGTTCGAGGTCGCAGTCCTGGCTGCAGGCCCGTGCCCTACACCGGCGCCTTCCCGATCGAGGCGTCGCTGGACCACCTGGGCCCGATGGCCCGCAGCAGCCGCGACGTGGCGCTGCTGCTGTCGGTGCTGGCGGGCCCGGACGGCCTCGACCCGCGCCAGCACGCCGGGCTGCAGCCGGCCGACTACCTCGCCGCGCTCGGCGGCGACGTCGCCGGGCTGCGGCTGGGGA
>WNGE01002910.1_pt1 | contig 30521 bp, 24 predicted proteins | sample 5400651 | NCBI WGS metagenome assembly WNGE01 (sample SAMN13153370, study PRJNA577476) | soil metagenome | isolation source: 60 cm soil or saprolite under grassland replicate 2 | place: USA:California | collected 2016-06-15
GATCAACAACTTCGTCCAGATCGTCTGACATCTTCTTAATCGTATATTCCTGAGGATCTTGCGGCACGATACTAAACCCCGTGCCCCGGTTATCGTACGTAATTACAGTGTACTTCTGCGCCAGCTTATCAACGAACCCACGCGGCCAGATACGACCGCTGCCCGCATATCCCATCACAAGCACAAGCGCATCACGCGAGTCGGGCGTTGAACTCTGGCAGAAATAGATTCCGCTGGCCGTTTGTCCCTCGATGTGGGTCACATCAAGTGCGGAGGCGAATCCCGATAAAATCTCTCTGCTCTTGCGAACTGGAAACAATCGGTGTGGTGGAAAGAACGACACAAAGTACGAAAATTAAACCGAACGATCTGATCGACACGTCGATCCTTGCGGCGTTATTTTTTATCTTCGTCCAGCTTGGCCTTCACCGCGGTCTCGATTTCTTTGTAGAGCGCCTGGTCGTTTTTCAAGACTTCTTTCGCCGCATCGCGCCCCTGCGCCAGTTGCGTGCCTTTGTAATTCAGCCACGAACCACGCTTCTCGATAATTTGTTTTTCCAGGGCCAGATCGAGAAGCGCGCCGGTAAGGGAAATGCCTTCGTTGTACATGATGTCGAACTCGGCTTCGGTGAAGGGTGGCGCGACTTTGTTTTTCACGACTTTGAGGCGCGTGCGATTACCGGTGACGACACCGTCGGTCTGCTTGATCGCGCCGATGCGGCGGATATCGAGGCGCATGCTCGCATAAAATTTCAAGGCTCTACCGCCCGGGGTTGTTTCCGGATTACCGAACATCACGCCGATCTTTTCGCGGATTTGGTTGGTAAAAATGCAGCACGTGCGCGCCTTGGCGATCAATGAAGTGAGTTTGCGCAAAGCTGCGCTCATCAGCCGGGCCTGCGCGCCAACGGTGGCATCGCCAATTTCGCCTTCCAACTCCGCCCTCGTCACCAATGCCGCCACCGAATCGACCACGATCACGTCCAGCGAATTCGACCGAATGAGGGTTTCGCAAATGCGCAGTGCTTCCTCGCCCGAGCTCGGCTGAGACACAAGCAGATCATCAAGATCGACACCGAGCCTTTTCGCGTATTGCGGATCGAGCGCATGTTCGACGTCGATAAACGCAGCCAGTCCGCCTCGCTTCTGTGCCTGCGCAATCACGGTCAGAGTGAGAGTTGTTTTGCCGGAGGATTCCGGCCCGAAAACCTCGACCACTCTCCCTCGGGGAAATCCGCCAACGCCAAGCGCTCGATCGATGAGAATGTTGCCCGTGGGAATGACATCGATATCGGCAATCTTCTCGTCACCGAGTCGCATGATAGCGCCTTCGCCGTAATCCTTGGCGATTTGCTGAATCGCCAGATCGAGATTTTTATGTCCGCGGCTTTAATTGCCAAAAGAACTGGTTCGCTCAGGAAACAGAGATTTTCCGGGGCCGGACGTGCTCGGCTTTCGGTAGTGTCAGAGTCACGACGCCGTGGTCGACCTTTGCGCTGATCTTATCTGAGTTGATGGAAGGATCAAGCTCGAATGTGCGCCGGTAATTTTCGCGGCGAGATTCGTGATGGATCAATGTGCCCTCCACCGTGGGAAGGGAACGGCGTCCGATAATCGTCAGCTCGTTGTTCTCGATCGAAATCTCGAGGCCTTCCTTGTTCACGCCAGGCATCTCGACCTGGAGCACGTAACCATCGCCTTCCTCGAGCACGCTCGCGGACGGCGCGACGAACTGTTCTTTCTGAAGAGAATCGCTGTCATTTTGACGGACTAATGTGTTCATCTTTGACTTCCTTTCTTGTGTGCAAATTATCCGGCGGCTTTTGATTTGAGGCCGGACCTTGGTTAACCGGCATCGACTTGAATCTGCTTCGGCTTCGCTTCCTCGGCTTTCGGCAGTGTCACAGTCAAAATGCCATCCCGATAAGTCGCGCTAACTTTGCTGGCGTCGACCCGGGTCGGCAGCGTGATACTGCGGCGAAACTTGCCGACGTAACGTTCGGTTCGTTCAGCTGCCCCATCGGGGGTCCCACTCTTTCGCTCGCCGCTGATTGTCAATGTCCCATCATGCAATGAAATTTCGATGTCTTCTTTGCGCATCCCGGACAACTCGACCAGGGCGATCACGTCGTCATTGTTCTGATAAAGATCGAGCGCAGGAGACCAACCACTAAAGAGCTGACTCTGGCGGCCGAAGTTAGACCAGAATGGCAACTCGAAAAGTGTGTTGAGATCGCCTCTCAAGGTAATCCAGCGATCGAAAGACGGCCAGGCCGCCAGATCAGGAGATTGATATCTAATTAGGCTCATAATAAACTTCCTTTCTAAAATAAATTTTTTCTCGTTCTCTAAACTAGCTGAGCGCATGCCAGATCAAATTAATGCTTTCTGAGCGTCGTAAGCTGCTATATGTCAATATTTTATGTTCGAGGTTGAGTTGGTCCCGAAAGATGACAAGTGATCCAATATGTCACATAACCACTTGGAGTCTTATTAAAGAATATGAGACAGAATTACACAGCTAGCGATCGATCTGTTCCGTTTACAGTGATCCGAAAATCGGTTTACGAATCCATACCGCGATAGATACTGATATGATGACCCAGTTTGAAAAAACCGATCAACGATTCATGCGCGCGGCCTTAAAAGAGGCCAAAAAGGGATTAGGGTTAACCAGCCCCAATCCTGCCGTTGGCGCGGTCTTGGTTTTGCGCAATCGCATTGTCGCCAGAGGTCATCATCGACAAGCCGGCGGCCCACACGGGGAAATGGAGTGCCTGGGCAATTTTGGCCGGCCCATTCCCGAAACGGCAAAGCTGTATGTAACGCTCGAGCCGTGTTCGACGACTGGACGCACGTCACCATGCACGAACGAGATTATCAAGGCAGGCGTCCGGGATGTTGTTATCGGTGCGATAGATGTAAATCCCCGTCATAGCGGGAGAGGTATTTTACTACTGCGAAACGCCGGGATCAAAGTGCAGACTGGAGTTCTGGCCGATGAATGCGCAACTCTCAATGAGGCTTTCAATAAATGGATCCTGACGCGGCGGCCTTTTGTCATCGCAAAATGCGGCATGAGTCTGGACGGCCGATTGACCCGTCCTTCAAATGAGCCCCGTTGGATCACCGACCGAGTGGCTCGTCGCCATTCGCATGTGCTGCGCGCGCAAGTCGATGCGATCCTTGTGGGCGCGGAAACAGTTCGAGCAGACAATCCGCAACTCACGGTGCGCGGCGTTAACAAAGCGAGGCAACCGTGGCGCGTGGTGCTAACGCGCTCCGGTAATTTACCGCGGTCGGCGCGGCTGTTTTCCGATCGTTGGGCCACGCACACACTCGTTTACAAAAGGAAGTCTCTCGGCCACGTCCTAAAGGATTTGGGAAGAAGAAAGGTCACGTGCGTGCTGATTGAGGGCGGCGGAGACGTGCTCGGTCAAGCTCTGGACGCACGCCTCATCGATAAAGTGCACTTTTATGTGGGTCCAATCTTGACCGGCGGCCCGGTCGTCGCATGCGCTGGCCGGGGGGTTAGTGCTACGCACAATGCGGCGCATCTCGCGCGCGTCTCCTACACACGTCTCGGTCAAACTCTGTTGGTCACCGGTTATCCCGAGTTTGGAAAAATTACGCTGCGCGAATAATTTGAGAAACTTCTCGTCTGGAGTAGAGTTAAATATGACGGAGGTAAAACAATGAACTGGAAGAAGCTTTTTCTAATCGCGCTCGTCGCAGGGGGATTCGCGTTTGCTCCGGCACCACGTGCTGAGGCAGGCGTTTCGGTTGGCATCGGTGTCGGATTCCCGGTGGCCTATCCGTACCCTTATCCGTACGGGTATCCTTATCCGTACTACGGACCGTCGGTTTGGGTTGGGCCAGGTTTTTACTGGTTTCAGGGCCGTCGTGTCTTTTTTTCGCGCCCCTTCTTTCACGGCCGTCGTGTCTTTTTTTCGCGCCCCTTCAATCGGCACCATTTTAGGCGGTAACGCGAACGGATCGCAAATTTTTGCTTGAGCTGGCGGGTGGAACATCCGCCAGTTTATTTTTTCGGTGTCGCTGACACGGCCGGAGTCGATGCCGATGTAGCCTTTGGCGACGGTTCCAAAAATTCCTTTTTCAAGCGCTCTTGCAGCACTGGCAATTCCTGCTGGCGTTTCGTCTCCACTTCTTGCCGCAGATCACGCTCGATCCGACGGCGCTCCTGCAAGTAGCGTTCTTCAAATAGATCGCGCTTTTGCTGGTCGAGACGAAGACCCGCCTCGCGCAGAGCTTTTTCAGCTTCGCGTTTGAGTTGCTCGCGATGCAACTTCTCCCGCTCGCGCATCAAATTGCGCTCCTGAGGACCCATTTGCATCCAGCGCTCGGCATTTCGGCGGAACGATTGTCGATCGTCTGGAGAGAGAGAGAACCATCGATCGCGTGTGCTTTTGAACTGAGGTTGGAACTGAGGCTGGCGCCGGACAGGGCTTCCGCCACGGCCGCCCCCTTTTTGCGGAGGCCCCTGAGTAAAGCCAGAAGTCGAAGCAAAGAGCGACAACGTAGCGATTGTGACTACAACGTAGAATTTTCTTCCCACAGGTTGTTTTCGTCTGAAGCCAGTAGTTCGTCCAGATCGGCAACGACCTCGTAATCTTGCGGGTCAACCTTCGCCACCACATCGGGCTCGGCTTCCGACGGGCGCTGCGACGGACCTGGCTGATGGAGCGCGATAATCGCGGCAATCACGCCAAGTGCCAAACCTGATGCCGGGACGAGTTTTCGCCAGCTCAACCACAATCGCGCACGTTCGAACAAACGCGGCTCCTGCCGGACTTGCCTCAGGACATTGCGGGCGAAGAAAGGCGAGAGCTTGGGCTCGGCCAACCGGCCGAGGAGCTCCCAGAGCTGCTGGTCATCTTCGCGTTTCATATTCTCCACAAAATTGAACTATCTGCACCACTGAAAGTTGCGTTCGGAAGAACTGGCAAAATCGACATCTACACCTCGGGCGCTTCCAGAAAACCTTCGAGCTGCCGGATCCGGGTTGGATGGCGCATTTTGCGCAAGGCTTTCGCTTCGATTTGCCGAATACGCTCGCGGGTGACCCGAAATTGGCGACCCACTTCTTCGAGTGTGCGGCTGTATCCGTCGACCAATCCAAACCGTTGCTCCAGCACCTGGCGCTCCCGTTCCGTCAATGTCTCCAGCACGTCTTTGATTTTCTCCTTCAACAAAACGATTGCCGTCATGTCGCTCGGGTTTTCCGCGCCTTTGTCCTCGATGAAGTCGCCGAAATTGGTTTCCTCGCTTTCGCCCACCGGAGATTGAAGGGAGATCGGCTGTTGTGCCATCTTCAGGACCGCCCGGACACGATCGACCGGCAACAAAATCTCTTCCGCCACTTCTTCGGGCGTAGGCTCGCGGCCATACTCCTGGACGAGTTGTTTTTGCACGCGCATCAGCTTATTAATCGTCTCGATCATGTGAACGGGAATGCGAATGGTGCGCGCCTGATCGGCGATCGACCGCGTGATGGCCTGGCGGATCCACCATGTGGCATAAGTGGAAAACTTATAGCCCCGGCGATATTCAAACTTCTCGACTGCTTTCATCAACCCCATGTTTCCTTCCTGGATCAGGTCGAGAAACGACAAACCTCGGTTTGTGTATTTTTTTGCGATCGAAATAACGAGACGCAGATTGGCCTCCACCATCTCGGTTTTGGCTCGAAGGGCCTGACGCAGCCAACCTTTCAGCGTCTGATATTGCTCGGCGTACGCATCGAGCGAAAGCCAAAGGGTTTTCTCCAACTCGCGCGCTTTGACTCCGAAGAGCAAACGTTTCCTTTGTTCACGCGGATGTTTCGCTCTCTCCGACTGAAGATAAAGCGATGTCCGATAGGCCTCGTCGGCCAGGTGAACAAATTCTTCCGTGACCTTCTGTTTGAAATAGAACCGGGGGTAAAATCTCTGCAGCGACGCCACCGCCCTCTGAAACGACTTGAGCTTCTTAGTCTCCTTTTTTGACGAATTGCGCGAAAGCTGGGCGTATTGGTGACCGATCGACTCGCTCAACTTTCCCACCTGCCTGCACAACCGCGGGAGCATTTTCATGTAGCGCTCACGGCTCTCGATTTTCTTATCGAGGATCACGCGATCGAACCGTTCCCGGCCCTGGGTGAGCTTATCGGCGAGATCGAGATGGGCTCGCGCGATAAAACCGAATCGATTAATGTGCTTCTGTACCATGTTTTCGGCTTCCTCGATCCGTTTGGAAATTTCGACTTCCTGCTCGCGAGTAAGCAGCGGCACCTGGCCCATCTGCTTGAGATACATCCGTACCGGATCATCAAGAATATCGAGCTTTGCTTCCGGCTTTTCCTCCTCCTCGTCCTCCTCCGCGTCTTTCTTCCCGTCTTTATACCGATCGACCTCCGAAGCTTCGATGATGTCGATCTCCATTCGGCGAAGTCGCGTAAGAATGGCGTCCAGTTCATCGGCATCGGTAATCGCTTCCGGCAAAGCCTCGTTCAGGTCTTCAAAAGTGAGATAACCTTGTTCTTTCGCGAGCTTAATCAGCTCCCGGATGCGGCCCTGAATTTCAGTGGCAGAATGCAGTTGCGCAGCTATTTCTTTCTTCGCTCCAGCGAGTTTGCGACCGATTTGTCTCCGCGCGCGCACGAGACGACTGATGCGCCTGGGTTTGAAAGCAGTGATTCTCGCCGGCCTTTTCATTTTTCGCCAGGAGGTTAAAACTTTAGCGCGTGCAGAACGACGAAGTCGCTTGGGTTTGGGTCGCTTTGCCGACGACCGTCGGGCCCTTGTCTTTCGTGTCGAATACCTGGCCAAGATTGCGCAATTAAGGATTGACTGAGAGGCTCGATTTGCTGCCCGTTAGATCGACAATTAGGTGTCGCCCATGTGGGCAGACGAAAACTGCGAAAGGTCGTGGAGCTGTTGGCGCAGGTCAAGGATTTGTTTCTGCAGATTGACCACATCGCCGATGCTGAGCTCGGAGCGCTTCATCCGGTTCTCTGCAACCTCAAGCTGACGCCGCAATGCAGCCTGTCGCAGCCCTTTCCACCAATCCTCGACCACTGCGCTCGCATTCGGCGGTATTTTTTGCATCAGCCAGGCGGAAACCAACCCCTCCTCCTGCGGGGAGAGCGTCGCCATGAATGCGTTGAGCGAGGCTGCGTCCTCGACGCGGAGATCCGCCTCGAGAATACGTGCGAGAAATTCTGCGCCCGGCGTTTGCGCCAGGACTTCGCGCCAGTTTTGTTCGAGAAGAAAATTGCGCGCGGCTTCGTCTCTCAAAGCGAGAAGACAAAGGATGGTAATGTCGTGGGACGGGACCACGACCGGTTCCGATTCTTTGCGCTTCGTCCCGGGCGAGCGATCGCGCGGCTGCTTGGAGAGAAGAGTTTCCAAATCCGAAGCTGGAACGCCAAGCCGCGAGCTGACCCTGCTCAATACCTCTCCGCGCATGAACGAGTCGTGCACACGCGAAACTGTCTCCGCCATCCTGCGTGCCAGTTGCATTTTCGCGCCCAACAAATTCAAATCCGCCGTCGCCGCTTCTCGCTCGATCCAATAATCGAAAAAATCGCGCGCGGCCGCGATGCGTTTTACAAATTCCTCTTTTCCTTCCCTCCGAACGATGGAATCCGGATCTTCGCCCGCCGGCATTTCGGCAACTCGTATGATCAAATCGTTTTGAAGCAGTGCGTCCAACGAGCGCTCGGCCGCTTTGTTCCCCGCCTCATCCGCATCGAAACAAAGGACGACTTCGTCGACGAAACGTTTTAACAGCCGCGCCTGACTTTCCGTAAACGCGGTGCCCTGCGGCGCGACCACGTTGGTGATTCCGGCTTCGAACAAACTGATTAAATCGAGCTGGCCTTCGCATACGATCGCGCACTTCACCTCGATCAGACCGCGCTTGGTTTTGTGCAGGCCAAACAAGACATTGCCTTTTCGAAAGAGCGGCGTCTCGGGTGAATTCAAATATTTCGCAGCTTCTACGTCGCTCTCCAGCAAGCGGCCGCTGAATGCGATCACTTCACCGACGTCGTTGCAAATCGGGAACATGATCCGGCCGCGGAACCGGTCGTAAACCTCGCTCTCCGGCCGGTCTTCATCGCGCAGCTTCACCAATCCACTCTGCAGCAGTTGGCTGCGCGGATAACCGCGCTCGCGCGCCCAGTTCAAAAATGCGTCCCAAGCTTCGGGCGCAAAACCGAGCTGCCAATTCTTTGCTACTTGTCGATCAACCCCCCGCTGTTTCAAATATGCACGCGCCGGCTCCGCGAATTCTTTTTTCAGTAGGTTTTCATGAAACCACTCCGCCGCCTCGGCGTGCAATTTCAACAGCGTTCGCCGCGCTTCATGTTGTCGATCTTCATCGCCGCCTCCGCGCTCTTCGATGACGGGAATGCCCACCCGCGCGGCAAGCTTGCGCACGGCTGAGGGAAAATCGACGTGCTCATACTCCATCACAAAGCGAAAAACGCTGCCGCCGACGCCGCACCCGAAGCAGTGGAAAGTCTGCCGCTGTGGACTGACGTGAAAAGACGGCGTCTTTTCCTGGTGAAACGGACAAAGCGCCTTGAAATTCACGCCCGCGCGTTTCAGTGGAAAATAGGCGCCGATCACCTCGACGATGTCGTTCGCCGCTGCGACTTGCTCGATGTTCTCTGATGGAATCTTGCCCAATTGATTTTTCGCTCGTTTGGTTTCCGAAGCGATGTCAAACTTACTCGGCGCCGCGGCGCTTTCCAAAGGAATGAAAAGTGGATTGTCGGTCCTGGCTATGATTTGCTGTCTCGCGCAAGCGGGGATTGCCCAGGCGCGCGAGGTGGTCCACAAAGGGGACGTGGTCGTGGTCCCGCTGCGCGGCGAAATTTCCCCTTCGCTCCTGATGTTTTTGCGCCGCGCGGAGAAAGTTGCCGAGAGTAATGGCGCGAGCGCGATTATTTTTGAAATGAACACTTACGGCGGGCGTCTCGATGCCGCCGAAGAAATCACCAGCGCTCTGAATCACGCCTCCGTCCCCACTTATACATTTATCAACTCAAATGCCGGTTCGGCCGGATCGCTCATCGCGCTAGCCACGCAACATATTTACATGGCGCCGGTGAGTGCAATTGGTGCGGCCGCCCCGGTTTTGCCAACCGGCGAAGATCTTCCGCTAACGGAACGAGAAAAGACTATTTCGTATTGGACGGCTCTGATTCGGAGCTCCGCCATTAAAAACGGACATAACCCTGATGTCGGTGAGGCGTTCATGAACAAGGACAAAGAAGTGAAAATCGGTGACCGCGTGATTCACCCGAAAGGAACGGTGCTGACCTTGAGTGCGCAGGAAGCGACGGAAAAATTCAATGGCAAACCATTACTCGCGGACGGGATCGCCGAATCGATTGTCGATCTTATGCAGAAGGCCGGACTAAAAGGACACTCGGTCTCACTCGATCCCACCGGCTTCGAACAGCTCGCCTTTTGGATCACGGCGCTGGCGCCCCTGCTTTTGCTGGGAGGCATCATCGGCGCTTACCTCGAATTCAAAATTCCCGGAGCAAGTTTACCTGGATTCATTTCGGCTATTTGTTTCGCGCTTTTTTTCCTCGGCCACTATTTCGCCGGCCTGGCAGGATGGGAAGTCGTTGGGCTTTTTGTTTTGGGAATGGCGCTCGTCATTATCGAAATTTTGTTCTTTGCTCATTCCACCATCGTCTTTGGCGTGGTTGGCGTTTTCCTGATGCTGGCCTCGTTACTGTGGGCAATGATCGATCGTTATCCGGGCGAAACGTTTTTTCCGACAGGCCGCATGCTGGCGATGCCGCTGCTGAATCTTTTTCTAGCGATTGCGGCGGCAGCGATTGTGATTGTTTTGCTCGCTCGTTACCTGCCGCGCACAAGCATTTATCGACGCTTTGCTCTCATCACTTCGAATCCATCCGGTCCGTCCCTGGCCGGTGCGCCGAGGGAATTTGCCACTGCGCTGGCCATCTCGCCGGGAATGCAAGGCGTGTCGTTGTCGATCTTGCGCCCGAGTGGCAAGGCGCGATTCGCAGATCACATTGTCGATGTTGTCACGCAGGGAGAATTTGTTGCGCCGAATACGGCGATCACAGTTGTCCAAACCGACGGGATGCGTGTGGTCGTGAAAGCGAGCGCTTCGTAATGTTCGACCTTGGCCGCGAGGCCTAGCCGCCCGACACGATGCGAATAAATTCAACCTGATCGCCTTCGGTCAGCGGTCGTTGCGACCATTCATGCCGATGCAAGGCCGTCATACAGCCGACAACGCCTGGTCCCAATCCTTCCAGACTGGTTCGAAGCCGCGACGGCGCAAGAGATTCGCGACTTCGGAAGGCGGGCGTTCATCGCTGATCTCAAATTGCCCGGTCGCGAGTTGATCTTCTCCGTCCTGGAAATCAGGCGCAACGATTCGACCGCGCACGGTACGATGTAAATGTTCGCTGCCCTGCCGCGTGTAGCCGCCGGGTTCGGTATGACTGCCGGCGCTCATCATTGTTACGCCCAGGGAGACGAGCGCATCCCGTAAGATCGCGCTTTCGCGCGTGCTCAGGACAATACCGACTTGGGGAAACGTAATGCGCAAGGCGCAAACCAATTGCGCCAGTTCACGGTCGCTCATGGAAAAGAGCGGCCGAAATCCGCCCACAGCTGGACGTAGCCTTGGCAAACTCACATTGATTTGCGCCTGCCAACAGTGTTTGAACAAGTATTCCAAGTGCGCGGCGAGCGCGATGGCTTCATCCTGCCAGCGCCATAAGCCAAATAGCGCGCCGATGCCGATGCGCCGAAAACCGGCTTCATAGCCACGTTCAGGACAGTCGAGGCGAAAATTGAAATCGCGTTTTGGTCCGGCGGTGTGCAGTTCGGAATAGACGCTGCGATTGTAGGTTTCCTGATAAACGACGAGCCCTTCCGCGCCAGCATCGACAATCGGAATGTAGTCCTTCGTTTCCATCGGCCCCACCTCGATCGCAATCGAAGGAAAATCTGGGGCCAAAGCGCGGACGCAATCACTCAGATAATCGCGGCTAACGAACTTCGGATGCTCGCCGGCGACGAGCAGAATTTGGCGAAAACCTGCCTGCGAAAGATGGCGGGCTTCCGCGACGACTTCATCGGGACTGAGCGTGACGCGCAGAATCGGGTTATCGCGCGAAAAGCCGCAGTAGCGGCAATTGTTAATGCATTCGTTGGAGAGATAAATCGGTGCGAAGAGGCGCATCGTGCGGCCGAAATTCTGCAGTGTCAGCGCGCGAGAAGCCTGCGCCATCGCCTCGAATTCCGAATCGGATTTTGGTGCGATGAGTTGCTCGAAGCGGGCGACGAGTGACGATTTGTCGAGCGCCAGATTGTCGAGCGTCTTTGCAAATGACATCATCTTAATTTCGCGCAGCAGGCGCGGTTGGCAAACTCCCGCCGAGACGTGGACGCGATTGTCGATCTTGCCTTGCGAAAGAAACAGACGTGCAACCCAGAAAACGGAAACGGCGGAACATAAATTTGTTCCGCCGTTTCAGAAGCGATTGTCGATCTTAGAATGCGAAATTAATTCCGCTGCGCACCATTCCGAAGTTATTGTCCGGACCGTCGACAAAGTTCCAGCTGAAATCATTGATCCAGCCGATGTGGGGAGTGAAACGGATTTCGATGCCGCCGCCAACTTGGCCGATTGCCCTCGTCTCGGCATCTGTATGACGTGTGACGATTTGGTCGTGCACCTCGCCCTCCTCAATATCAGTAGTTAGCACAAAGTCTGTCCTCTGACCGCCACCAAAGATTGCGCCGCCTCCGCCAAAAACGTAGGGCGAAAAGCGCGAGCAGTGGAACGGATAACGCAAGGTCAAGGTCCCTAGGACAGCACCGATCCCATTGCGCTCGTGGTGAATGCTGTGCTCAAAAATGCCCTCACTGAAATCGATAAAGACATCTTCGCGCGCTTGCCTCGCATCCACCGCCCAGCCTTCGATCCCGACGCCAAAATAACGGTGGAAAAAGTATTTGAGGTCTATTCCGCCGCCCCAAGCGTGGTCGGCCTCGATGTAGCGGTCATCTCGCGCATCGTTCCCGGTAAAAACGTAAGTGCCCCAAAGATCTACGTTAAACTCGTTATCGGCGTACCACTCCGGACAAGGTGGCGGAACCACCTGCTTCATCTCTTTTCCGCCATAGGTCTCAGTACCGGCGAAGGCGAGCGACGCCATCGCGCCGAAGCCCAACAGGCTCGACACTAATTTTTTCATCTTATTTCTCCTTTTTGGTTAAGTCCCCGGTGCGGTTCGAGCCCGCGCGGGTCACATCTTTAAAACGCAAGCGGGATTCTTCCCGGTTGTCCCGTTTTAGCAAAAAAAATCCAAATGGCAAGAAAGAGTTTCCAACTTTTTCGCATGTCCATAAATCAAGGCTTTAACTCCGCCCCCGTCGTGGCGTCAGTGATAAGGAATTTTTCGTGGTGGTAAGTCGGGTCTCCTCGAAACACAAGCCGCCCCGCGTAACGTCGCTCCAACTCCACCAGCAATTCCTCGTCTTCCTCTTTCAATCGCTTCAGGACATCGGGATTTAAGATGACGCGGATTTCGTGGATCGTGTCCTGATATTTCCGCATCACCGTATTGAGAGTGCGGTGCAGTTCCACGCTCGTGCTCATCGAAGTTTTCACCACGCCGCGCCCGCCGCAGTAAGGACAGTTTTGATAGATGGTGTCGCTTAGACTTTCCTGGGCGCGCTGCCGCGTCATTTCCATCAAACCGAGAGAGGAAATGGGAAGCACGTGCGTCCTGGCCTTGTCGCGCTTCAGTCGCTCTTTCATCAGGTTGTAGACCATCTGCTGGTCTTTGCGGCTCTTCATGTCGATGAAATCGCCGATGATCAATCCGCCGATATTGCGCAGTCTGAGTTGGCGCGCAATTTCATCGGCCGCTTCCAAGTTCGTCTGCAAAATGGTTTTCTCCACATCGCGGCCGCCTTTGTTGCGGCCGGTGTTTACGTCGATGGCAACGAGCGCCTCGGTTTCGTCGATCACGATGTAGCCGCCGCATTTGAGCCACACTTGTCGATGAAACGCGTCGTCGATTTGCTTTTGCACACCGTAGGTTTCGAAAATCGGCGTTGCGCCATCGTAAAAGTGAATTTGATTCCGGGCGCGCCGCGAAATCTGGCCGACCATTTCGCTCATCCGGTCCGTTGCCGCGCGATCGTCGCAAACCACTTCGTCGATTTCTTCGGTAAGAAAGTCGCGCACCGTCCGCTCGACTAAATCAGGTTCTTCAAAAACGCGACAAGGCGCGGGAGATTCCCGGATCTGCTGCTCGACTTTGGCCCATTGATCGAGAAGGAACCGCAAGTCGCGGACGAAATATCTTGCGCGCTGGCCCTCGCCCACAGTTCGAATAATCACGCCAATGCCTTCAGGAATATCGAGTTGGCGCAGAATTTTCCGGAGGCGATCGCGTTCTTTCGGTTCTTCGATTTTTCGTGAAATGCCGCTGCGATCGCTGAACGGCATCAAGACCAAATAACGCCCGGCGAAACTGAGATTGGTCGTGACGCGCGGTCCTTTTGTCCCGATCGGTCCTTTGGTGACCTGCACAATCACCTCCGAACCGACGGGATAAATTCTGGGAATATCTTTTGCGGTGATTCGCTTACCTTGTTTTTTCGAAGGCCGATCAATTTCTTCGATGCCGCTATCGAGCGCGGCGGGAATGGCGTCCCAGAAATGGAGAAAGGCATTCTTCTCGAAGCCGATGTCGACGAACATCGCCTTCAGCCCCATCTCGATATTCTTGACCTTGCCCTTGTAAACGCTGCCGACAATGTTACGCGAGGTGCTGCGCTCGACGCTGTATTCTTCGAGTTGACCATTCTCGAGCAGCGCGACGCGCCGCTCGAGCTTTTCCACGCTCAGCACAATTTTGTTGCCGGTCTTGCGTGAAGGCAGACCTAAAATTTTTCTTACTTTGTCTATCATAAAGCTGAATAAGTTGGACGATCAGTAACGGAAACGCCGAGGCGCTCTCGGGCAAGGTCTCTGATCGAAAGTTCATCGGGTGCCGGGACGCCGGACCGGCGGCGGAGTCGCTTGCGCCGCGGGCCGCTTTTTTCCAAAAAGCCGTTCGAAAAAGTTGGGACGTCGCTGCGGCGCTACGGGAATGGCACGCGCAACCGGGGCCCGTCTCACTTTCCCCTGCGCGTCGGCTTCAGGTTCCACGTCGGGAGCGCCACCAGCACTCGCCATCTGCGCATCCGCATTTTGCGATTCGTCGGCATTTTCTTCGTCGCCGCCTGCGACGTTCCCTCCGGCGTAATTCACATCCTTGATCATTTGAAAGGGATTGGCCTTATGGGCCGGGGCAAGCCAAGCAACTGTCATATCGAAATTGCCTTCATCCATCGCCAGGGTGCGCTCCAGAATGCGGGTCGCAATTGGCCCGGCAACGCTGCCGCCATGTTCGCCGCCCTGCACCATCACGGCGACGACGTACTTGGGATTGTCAAAAGGAGCGAAGCAAGCAAACCACGCGATCGTATCTTTGTGGCCGCGATCGGTGGCTTGCGCGGTGCCGGTTTTTCCCGCCACTTGCACGGTTTTTAATCGCGCCCGTCCCCCCGTTCCCCCATCTTCGTTGACAACTTTCCAAAGCCCTTTGCGCACGAGATCGATTTGCTCGCGCGAAAGCTCGCTATGCAAATCGGATCGCACCCGCGGCGTCGGCGGCACTGCGATCTTGCCATGCTCATCCAGAACAGGGGAGCCGTCCTGATTTAAAACTTTATCAACCAGCCGAGGATAATAGCAGACGCCGCCGTTGGCGATGGTCGCGTAGGCCATCGCCAATTGCAGCGGTGAAACAAGATCGTAGCCCTGCCCAATTGACACGTTGGCCGTTTGGGCTTGCGACCATCTCTCTTGTGGATGATGCACCTGCATCCATTCGGGCCCGGGCAGAATACCCACTTGCTCGCCAGTCAGTTGAAGGCCCGATTCTTCACCGAGGCCCAACATTTTCCCGGTTAGGTCAATGGACTGGATGCCGGCAGCATTTCCGTACTGATAGAAAAAGGAATCACACGAGACCTTGATCGCATCGATTAGGCCGACCGTGCCGTGGGTGTAATGTTTCTCTGCCACCCAGCACTTGAAGTAATGGTCGCCGTAACTGATACCCCCGCCGCAATTGAAGTGCGCGTTCGACAGATTCTTGCGCAAACCGGCCAGCGCGGTTATGAGCTTGAATGTCGATCCTGGCGGAAGCGCGCTCACCGCACGGTTGACGAGCGGATCGGCTTCATCTTTTTGGAGCGCCTGCCAATCTTTTGCTTTGATGCTGGGAATGAATGTATTCGGATCGAACGACGGCACCGACACCATCGCGAGAATGTTGCCGTTGTTCGGATCGACAACCACGGCCGCGGCGCGGCTGACCGCGCGCAACGCTTCCTCGGCGATCGCCTCAATCCGCGAGTCGATGGTTAGGAAAACATTTGCCCCTTGTTTGGGCGGGTCTTCTCGCAAAACACCGTCAATCGTCCCTTTCGCGTTGCGTCGCAGATAACGCACCCCCGGCTGGCCGCGGAGAAATTCATCCATCGACTTCTCAATGTTCGATTTTCCCTCCACGTCGCCCTGGTAAAAAGTAAATCTCCTCGCCTCCTCCTTGTTAATGTCGTCAGGCGCTCCGACGTAACCGAGGAGATGCGCGGCGAGCGCGCCGTAGACGTAGGAACGCACCGGCTTGATCGCGATATCCACGCCAGGCAACCCAACATCGTGCTCGGAAAATTTTGCCATTGTTGGAAAATCGATGTCCTTGATGTAGGAAAACGGCACCTCGGTGTCGTTGCGGTAATGTCTCTGGAGTTGGCCGGCGTTGTAATCGCGCGCAAGATCGAGATCGTCCAGGCGCGGGACAACGCCGTCATTGACGATCCTGATGATGTCCGGCTCCTTCTGGTCTTTCGGCATCCCGTTGATGATGGCGCGGTACTCCGCGACTGGCGGCGCACCGAACCGTTCGCGATAGCCCTTCACCATCTCGGGCAAGTAAAAATCAACCTCATAACTCGCTCGATTTTGCACCAGGGTTAGTCCGTTGCGGTCTTTGATCTCACCGCGCACGGATGGAATTCGCACCGTTGCTTGTGAGCTGCCGCGAATTTGCGCGGTCCATTCTGCGCCGTGCGCCACCTGTATCCACCAAAGCCGGAGCGCGAGCGCGGCCATCCCGAGCAACGTCAGGAGTCCGAGAAATTGAATCCGCAAAAGCGGACTAAGGCGGCGGTTCATTCGAAGCGGTTTCCTTCAGGAAGATACGGATAGGCTGTGATCCGTCCCATCCATTGCAAAAGCCAGAAAATAATCGGAGCCATTAGCATCGCGATCAAACCCGGTCCGCCAATTTGCCACCAGACTTCACGGGAGAAAAAGAGAGAACCGCGCCGGAATGTGATCATCAAATATTGCGCCAGAATAATCGCTGAGGTGCAGATGCCGCTCAGGACGCAATGCACTTCCCAGCGGCCCCGGATAAACAGTGGCCTTAGGCCATGCATTATTCCCGCCAGCACAGCATAGAGCAGTATCGACCATCCGAGTGAAATTTCAACCCTCGCGCCGACCACCTGCACGGAAAGTGCGTCGAGCAGGATGCCCGCATACAACGCGAGCGCGAGCATGAGCGGAAACGGCAACGCCATCGCTCCGTAAAAAACAATCAACGGTACAATGTAAATGTGCGCGTTGTACAGCCAGGGTAGCGCCGGAATGAAAAATTCCGCGATCTGCGCGATGAAAACCAGAGCCAGTAGAATAAGAAAGAAGATCATTTTCGGCCAGTCACGACAAAGACATCCTCCAGATGCGACAACTCGACCGCCGCCGTGAGCTGCGCCTGTCCGTCCAGCTCACGCACCCGAAAACTTTTGACCACCCCGATCGGCAACCCCGATGGAAAAACGCCGCCAACGCCCGAGGTGTAGGCTTTCTGCCCGGGCTTTAAATCCGCCTGTTTCGAGAGGAATTTGAGATTCAAAAATGGAGTCAATCCGCTAGTGACGCGTTCGCCTGACACTATGCCCTGTTCGCGCGTCCCTTCCACGGACGCCGCGACCTTGCAATTTTCATCCGAAACCAAAAGGACCAGCGATATGTTTGCGCCGACCGTAGTCGTTTTTCCCACCAGACCCTCATCCGTTACCACTGCCATGTCGCTCTCGATGCCATCCTCTTTTCCGCGGTTGATTGTCACCGTGTGCCACCATGTCGAAGAGTCGCGCGCCACAATTACGGCCGGCACGAGCTTGAAAACGGAACGCTCGCGATAATTAAGCGCGTGCCGCAAACGGTTCACCTCATGCTCGACGTCGCGCAAGCCCTGATTGGTCGCTCTCAATTCTCGATTCTCCACACGTAGCGCAGTATTCTCGCGCTCCAGATCTTCCAGCGACTTCAACCCACTGCGCACTGATGTAATTTGCTTCTGCAATCCCGAGCCGCTGCTCAGAAATGGCGCAATCAATTGATAAACTCCGGCCTGGAATTTGCGCGTGCTGTCCGCGCCGAAGCTGAGAAAATATCCAAGGATGGCGCCAAAGATCAGCAATGCGATGATACTCGTGCGGCTCATCGGCGTTGTCCCAAATCGATTGTCGATCTTAGGACGGCAGCGCGCCAGCCAACGCGCTTATCTCTGCAATCTGAAATCTGCAATCTGAAATCTAAAATGTTATCGCCACTGGCGGTCCGTCGAAGCCACTTGACGCAAAAACTTAAGTTCATTGAGGCACTTGCCTGTTCCTTCCGCGACCGCGCTGAGCGGATCTTCCGCAACATGGACAGGCAAACCCGTCTCTTCGCTCAAAAGCTTATCGAAACCGCGCAGCAAGGCGCCTCCGCCTGCGAGCACGAGCCCACGATCGACCAAGTCGGCCGAAAGCTCGGGCGGACAGCGCTCCAGGGTGATGCGCACCGAATCGACAATCGTCGAAATCGGTTCGAGCAAAGCTTCGCGCACCTCCTGCGAAGTGATCATGAGCGTTTTGGGCAATCCGGCGACCAGATCGCGCCCTTTTACTTCCACGCTGGTCTCCTTCTCGCTCGGATAGGCCGAACCAATTTTGATTTTGATCTCCTCCGCCGTGCGTTCGCCGACCATTAAATTGTAAGCGCGCTTCATATATTGCACGATCGCTTCGTCCAATTCGTCACCAGCCACGCGCACGCTGCGGCTAAACACAATTCCCGAAAGCGAAATCAGCGCCACTTCCGTCGTCCCACCGCCGATGTCGATGATCATATTGCCAGCCGGGTCCTGCACCGGAAGACCCACGCCAATCGCAGCAGCCATCGGTTCTTCGATGAGATAAACTTCTCGCGCACCGGCATGCGTCGCGCTTTCTCGCACCGCGCGCTTTTCCACCTCCGTGATTCCAGATGGAACCGCAATCACCACTCGCGGCCGCGCCCGTACCCGGCGGTTGTGCACCTTCGAAATGAAATGGCGCAACATCGCTTCGGTCACCTCGAAGTCCGCGATCACGCCATCTTTCAACGGACGCACCGCCACAATATTCGCAGGCGTGCGACCCAGCATCCGCTTCGCTTCGTCGCCCACCGCCAGCACTTTGTTCGTGCCGGCTTGCACCGCCACGACCGACGGCTCACGCAAGACAATGCCCTGGTCCTTGACGTAAACGAGCGTGTTGGCCGTGCCAAGATCGATCCCGATGTCGCTCGATAACCAGCCGAAAAGTCCCTTGAACATGAAATTAAATTAGTCGCACTCCAGCCGGTCAGAGCACCTCATGGCTTCGATCTCTAAAAGCAAACCGTGTGCTAGGAGCGCGATTCGACCGGCTGAAACGCGGTAACATGAAACAGCGCCCCGCATCGTCAAGCTCTTAAATATAGAGCATTCCGCATTGAGCGTTGAACGTTGGGCGTTGAACGTTGAACATTCTCTTCCCATGGCCCGCATCATCGTCGCTCCTTCCATTCTCGCCGCCGATTTTTCAAAATTGGCTGATGAGGTCCGCGCCACCGAAAAAGCAGGCGCCGATTGGATTCACTGCGACATCATGGACGGCCATTTCGTCAACAACATTTCCTTCGGCCCGGCGATTGTCGATCTTGTGCGCAAGCAAACCAAACTGCCACTCGATGTGCACTTGATGATCGAGCATGCCGATCATTACGTCCCGCGTTTTGTCGAAGCCGGCGCAAACTCGATCACGGTTCATGTCGAGCCGGAAGCCAAACACGATGTTGAGAAAACCTTGAGGCAAATTCGAGAAAACGACTGTCGAGCCGGTTTGTCTTTGAATCCGGCCACGCCCTTTGAGTCAGTCGATCCATTCCTCGACAAGATCGATATCCTGCTCGTCATGACCGTGCATCCCGGCTTCGGCGGTCAATCTTTCCGCGCCGAGCAAATGGAAAAAGTGAAATGCGCTGCCAAGTGGAACAAATCGCGCGAACACAAGATCGACATCGAAGTCGACGGCGGCATCAACGCTGAGACCGCACCATTGTCGATCCAAAATGGCGCCAACGTCCTCGTCGCCGGCACCTCCATCTTTCACACGCAAGATTACGCCGAAGCGATTCGCGAACTGCGCGGCTCGGGGTAGCGCACGCGTCCCGCGTGGTAGACCGCGCCGCTCAGCTCGCCACCACCGGCTCGGCTTCTTCGGTCGTTTCCGCCATTACTTCGTCGGTTTGCGTGACGCGCACAACTTCTTCGATAGTCGTTCTGCCTTGTGCGACCCGACGCCAGCCGTCCTGCCGAAGCGTTTCCATTCCTTCGGCAATGGCACATTGCTTGAGCTCGCCGCCATCGCGCTTTTGCATGATCAGTTTTCTGAGCGGCTCGGTCACGACGCAAATCTCATAAATCGCGGCGCGCCCTTGATAACCAGTCTGACGACAACTGTCGCACCCGCGCCCGCGACGAAACTTTGTGCCGAGCTCAGATGGAAAAGAAATCTCGGCCAAATATTCGGGGGGATACTCGACCATTTCGACACACTCCGGACAAATTGTGCGCACGAGTCGTTGCGCGATGAAGGATTTCACGACCGACGCGAGCAGGAACGGCTCGACATCCATGTCGAGCAAGCGCGTGATGCCGCCGACCGCGTCGTTGGTGTGGAGCGTGCTGAAGACAAGATGGCCGGTCATGGCCGCGCGAATGGCGATGTCCGCCGTTTCGATGTCGCGAATCTCGCCGACCATCACGACGTTCGGATCCTGTCGCAAAATGTGCCGCAGGCCTTTGGCAAAGGTGAGATCGATCTCCGGCTTCACGTCGATCTGCGAAACGCCCGGCAGCCGATATTCCACCGGTTCTTCGATGGTAATGATACGCCGCTGCACGGAGTTGATGCTGGAGAGAAAACAATAAAGCGATGTCGATTTTCCGCAGCCGGTCGGGCCGGTAAGCAAAATGATTCCGTTGGGTAGCGCGAGCAGATGGCGAATGACACGCTCCTGTTTCTTGCTCAGGTCGAGGCGCTCGAAACCGAACTGTTGCTCGCTCCGGCTGAGGAGACGCAAGCTGATCGACTCACCGTTGACGGTCGGAATGGTGGAGACGCGCACATCGATCTCTTGATTGTTGGCGTGCAAATTCATCCGTCCATCCTGCGGCAGACGCCGCTCGGCAATGTCCATGTGCGCCATCACTTTCAAACGCGAGATGATGGCGGATTGCAGCAGCCGTAACTGCGGCGGCACGGCCACTTCATGCAAGATTCCGTCGATGCGATAACGAATGCGCAGGTCGTTTTCGAGCGGTTCCACATGAATATCGGTGGCGCGCTCGATGATCGCCTCGCGAATGATCTGATTGACAAACTTGACGACCGAAGCCTCCGGATCGTCCGCGGTAAGGTCGGTGCTAGTCTCGGCGTCCTGCAAGATCTCGAACGAGCGATTAGTTTTAAGAATCTCGTCGAACGTTTCGGCGCCGACGCCATAAAGAGTTTTCATCGCGCGCAGAAGCTGGGCGCGCGGCACGAGCACCCATTCGGCCGGCTTTTTCAAGAGCTGCGACACGAGCTGGCGGCCGACAGAATTGAAAAGATCGTAGGTCGCGAGCACGACCGAAGTTTCCTTCACCTCCACCGGGAGAATGTGATGCTGAAAAACAAAACGACTGGGCAAGATCGACAAAGCCTGCCGGTCGATCGTCTTCGGATCAATCGAGACAACCGGCACGCGAAAGAAATTTCCGATCACGCTGAGAAAGCGCTGCTCGTCCACTTTTCCAGAATCGAGCACCTGGCTCGTCCATGAACCGCCGTTGAGATTCTGGGCGAGCTGCGCCGCTTCCTCCCGCGACGGCACACCGCTGGCGAGCAAGAGATCGATCACGGACTGACTGGCCGTCGGGTTCATATTGGGATCTTAGGGCAGGCGCAGAGCGCGTCGAACGGGGATCGTCAATCTACCAGTCACCCGCATCGAGTAATTTTTTTGAAGCCGCGCGATGGCCTCACTTACGTCGGGAGAAAAAACGCCGTTAATCGCGCCGCAATAATAGCCAAGCCGGCGCAAATCGCGTTGCAATGCACCCACGTAGGCGGGCTGCGCGATCAGTTCCTGACCGGACTCCAAATAATAAAGCGGACGCCAGTGATAGCGTGGCTCGAAATCCGTGGCATTAGGCGCGGGCATTTGGTGCAGCAGGCCCCATTCATCACGCGGCGCCAAAGTATCACTGGAATGAAGGAACGGATCGTCCGACGCTTGCCCGAAAACGGCACTCGATCCAATTGCGAGCGCGATCAGAATAACCTTTTTCATACAGAGATCATTCGCCGCTTTTTATGACGTCTTTCACCGATGGCAAATCGGGTGGTGGTAATTGCTTCCCGTCGCCCGTCTTTGGACAGTCCGGGCAATCATCCTGATCAATTTCAGGTCCAAAATGTGTTCTATCCTCCGATTTCTGGCGCAGCCGATACAGATCGAGCTTTGTCAGCGTCACTTCGGGGCGCATCAAAATGATTAGTTCAGTCCGCATCTTGCTGTTGGTTGTACTGCGGAAGAGGGCCCCAATGTATGGGATGCGATCGAGAATCGGAATGCCGGAAATATTCTTCGTTTTGCTATCGGTAATCAAACCGCCCAGCACAATTGTCGATCCATTTGCTGCGGAAACATTTGTTCGAATGTAACGAGTGGCGATGTTCGGAATCGAATTTCCATCGATCGTTGTAGATCCCGCGAGGCTGTCGATCTTCTGCAAAATATCGAGCGACACTTCCTTGTCCGAGTTAATCAGCGGCACGACCTCGAGTTGCAGCGCCACTTTTTTGAACTCAATGTTGGAAGCCACGGCGGCGACGCCGGTAGTAGTCGTTGTTGCGTTGCTTAGTGTATTGACGGGAACTGGAATCTCTGTCCCTGAAGCGATGATGGCTTTTTTATTGTTGCTCGTGAAAACCATCGGTCGCGAGATCACGCGGAAACGTCCAGTCGAGTTGAGCACATGAACGACGGACGCGAGTGTGTTTCCGGCGGCGAGATAGACGTTTGCTCCACTGGCGGCGTTCGTTGCCAGCTGCGTGAAACTGACAAGTCCTTGCCCAGGGTTGAAGATGTTTCCACCCGTGGTTGTAACTGTTGGCGGCGAAGGGGAGGGATTGATGGTGGTGGTGGTGGTGCCGCCCCCAGCGAATGGAGGAATGCCAGTAAAGTTTGTTGTGCCCACGACCTTTTTGTTCGCCCGGAGGAAATAATCGACGCCGAATTCTTCATCGCTGTTCAGCGTCAATTCCCCAATCACCGTGCTGAGCGCGACCTGCGGCGCTTTCACATCCATTTCATCGAGGATCTTCCCCACTTTCACGACCACTTCGCGGTTGCCCAAGACGATGATGGTGTTGGCCCGCTGGTCAGCGATGATCTTGGCGTTGCCAACCGTGACCGCTTTCGGGGTCGTATCGACCGCTTGCGTCTCGAGCTCTTCCGAAATGTTGAGCGTGCTTCCGGTCGAAGTACTTGAAGTGCTCGCGACTGTCCCAGTCGCGGGATTAGCGGCCGTTGCTACAGTCGTGCGGCGCGGTTGCGTTGGGCTAGCACCTGGCGCTGCGCCTTCTGCTGCGCCTTGAGCCGCGGCGCCGGGTTCGGTCAATGCCTGGACCAATACCGGAAGCACGTCACTCGCAGAAATGTACTTCAGCGCCCGCGTGACCGGCTTGGCGAACTCAACGTTCGCGTCAAACTCCGCGATCAACTTGTGGATGAAGGGCATGTTGATCGGCCGCGTCACGACATGAATGCGGTTGGTGCGCACATCGGCCGTGAGCTTGATTTTGCCCACCACCACTGATTCCTCCGTCAGCGCGGCGAACGCACTAACTTCGCCTTCGACTTCCGCCGGTTGCGGCACAGGTGCAGGCACGCGCACGCCACGAACTCCGGTCGGACCGGAAGGCTGACCGCCCTTCTCGAAGATATCTTTCAGCAAATCGACAACTTTGCTCGCGTCGGCCCGCTCCAGTTTGATGAACTCACTCACCACTTCCGCCGGTGGAATGTCGATCTGCTCGATGATGTGCGCGACACTGCGAATGGCGCTGGAACCTTCCGTGACGAGAAGGCTGGAGGATTTCGGCAACGCCAGGATCGACGTATAGGCGGCCTGTGTTGACTGCAAGTATTGGGCAAGCACTTGCGCCAATTCCTGTGGATCGGCGTAGCGCAGTTTAAAAAGAAAACTGATGACGTGTTCGCCGGGCGGAATTTCCGCCAGGTCCGAAATAACCGGCACGCCTGCCGTGCGTGGATTTTTTGCGATGCCGATCACCTTTACGATGTCGTTGCCCGATGGAACCAGAGAAAAACCGTTCAGCAGTAAATTGATCTCAATGATCTTGATTGCTTCTTCGCGCGGCACCGGTTTGCTGATAAAAATGTTGACCTTGCCCTGGACTGTATTGTCCATGACCAGCTTTATGCCTGTGAGCTGTTCGTAAAAATGCAGCACATCCTGCACGTCGCTGTTTGGAAATTGCATGTTCGGCACCACATCCGGCGCGCCCGGCGGAGCGCTCCGACCCGGAGTCGGCGCGGTCACCGGAACCGCTGGCAAAGGTTTTGGCGCGCCATCCGCGGCGTGAAGAAAAACAGCAGCCGAGGCGGCGGCCGCCGCGGCTACGCAAAAAAGTTTTGGCACGGTCGTATTTACTTAATCGACAATACCACCGTTAATCCACTTTGCCCATGAGAAACGAAGATCGCCGTCGTAACTCGACAGATGTGACAGCATTGCGTTAGAAAATGTCGATCTTACGAAGGATTTCGTTGCTCATTTTGGGTGCGACTGTTTTTGGTTCCGCTGCCGCTGCGGCAGCGGAACCGACCGCGGAAATCTGCGAAATCCTTCACGCGCAGCAGCGAGCCTGGAATCGCGGCGACATCGATGGATTCATGAGTGGATACGCCCGCTCAAGATCGACAATCTTTGTTTCCGAAGACACTGTCACGCGCGGTTGGCAGACAGTCCGCAATCGTTACAAGAAAAAATATTCGGATCGCGAGAAAATGGGCACGCTCACGTTCTCTGACCTGGAAATCATTCCGCTTGGCCCGAGCGCGGCGATCGTCATTGGGCGTTGGCAGCTCAAACGCAAGATCGACAAGCCACACGGACGGTTCACCCTTGTCTGCCGGCACCTGACGGAAGGCTGGCGGATCGTGCACGATCACACTTCGGCGGCTGCGCCGTCTTCGTGATTCGTTAAAGAAGTTACAAAGTTAAAACATTTGCCCTTTGTAACCTTGTAACTTCTTCAGCAACTTCTCGTGAATGTTATCGAAGCCGCCATTGCTAAAAACAACCACCACATCCTTCGGCTGCAACATCGGAACGATTCGATCGACGATTGCATCCGCGTTCTCCTCGTAAAATGCGGGCCGCCCGGAATTAGCAATTGCAGCGACAACCGACTCCGGATTTAATCGCTCCTTTTCCGGAATTTGCTCGAGCTTCGCTACTTGGGCGATGAAAACGCCATCCGCCAGTTGCAGCGCATCCGGCAGTTGTTGCTGGAAAACGGCCCGCCGTGTCGTGTTCGAACGCGGCTCAAAAACGGCCCAAATGCGATGCCCGGGATAGCGATGGCGCAGCGCCTGGATGGTTTGTGCAATGGCCGTGGGATGATGTCCAAAATCGTCCACCACTTTAACCCCGCGCACCTCGCCGCGCACTTCTTGTCGCCGCGCAATTCCCGAAAAACTTTTCAGCGCATTGTCGATCTTGGCTTTGGGCACATCGTAGAAGCGCGCCGCTGTCACCGCCATCGCCGCGTTGCGCACGTTGAATTCGCCAATAAGCGAAATTTCGAATTTGTCGTCGCCAAGTTTGAAGCGCGAGCCGCTCGATGAGTAAGCCACCTCGCGAATCCGCTGCGCGCAATTTTCCGAAAAACCGACCTCGACCATCTGCGCGAGACAATCTTTCGCCACTTCCACGCAATTGCGATCGTCGCCGTTGAGTAAGACCATGCCGTTCTGTGGAACGACGTTGAGCAAGCGCCGGAAGCTCAGCTTGACCTCTTCCAGATCGTGAAAAATGTCCGCGTGATCGAACTCGATGTTGTTTACGATCACCAATTCGGGCAGGTAATGAATGAATTTCGAGCGCTTGTCGAAGAACGCGCTGTCGTATTCGTCGCCTTCGATCACGAAATATTTTGAACGGTTGAGTCGCGCTCCTTGTGCGAGATTTTTCGAGAGTCCACCGACGAGATAACCGGGCTTGTGTCCGGCCTTTTCCATGATCCAGGCGAGCAACGCCGTGGTCGTCGTTTTGCCATGCGTGCCGGTGACGACGAGATTATGATGGCCGCGCAGGAAATAATTTTTCAAGACTTCCGGCAGCGAGAGATAAAAAAGTTTCCGGTTCAGGACCGCTTCCACTTCCGGGTTGCCGCGCTTGATCACGTTGCCGACCACGACAATATCGACATCGGCCGGAATATTTTCGGCGCGATAGCCTTCCTTAAGCGCGATTCCTTTCTTTTCGAGAAAGATCGACATCGGCGGATAGATGTTTTCGTCGGACCCAGTCACGCTGAAGCCGCGTTCGCGCAATTCCGCCGCCACCGAGCCCATTGCCATCCCGCAGATGCCAAGAAAATGAAAATGCCGCGGCGGTTCTTTTGTCACGCGGAATTCTTTACGCCGGGTCGGTGACTTTGGCTACTAAGAGGTAATGATCCGCAGATTTACGCAGACATCGTGCAACCTGGAAAGAAGGCGCCACGTGCCAAATTGAAGTCTTGGGCTGTTAGCCCTGGCCGGCGTCGTGTCGCATCATTGGCTCCGGCGCGCACCGCAGCCGCGACATCATCGCAGTTTTATTGATTGCGCTGGTCGCGATTTTAATTGCGTTTTTCGATGATCAACTTACCGCCCTGGCGTCAGAACGCTGGCACACTTGCGAGCGGCCGTGGCGGCATCAACCGCGTTCGGGCGCAGCTTCGCCAACTCCCTCACCGATGAGCGGGGTCGCTTCCCAAGCCGCCATGAACGCTGCCGCTTGCCGCAACAATCGCTGCCGTCCCGTGAGTAATCCGCTCCAGGCATCCATGTCCATTATGGCAAACGCCTCCCCGGCAACGAATGCGCGTCCCGCATATCCGCCGCGCGACGACCTGCGTTCAAGCGACCAGCGGCACTGATCCCACTGGAATCTCTCCAATTACTCGCGATCTTCGAACCCGGAATCGTGATCTTCCCACCAGGACCAGGAACAGCACCATCGAGCAGAGCAAGCAGTTGCCCACTATCGCTGACATTGATTCCGACGCGGGACTTAGTGGGCGCGGGCGAGGACGGCCCGAATGGCGGCGCGCTGCTTAGCGGTTGAGGATCATTCGCGCCTGCGCCCGCGAACGTACCGGTGGTCGAGCCATTGCCGCCGAAGCCGGTATAATTAGCGTTCGGGATTTCACCGGTGAAGCCGGTGTAAACATCGGCCGGCTTTGAGCCGCCGATGGTCACCACCACATTGTCGAAAATGGTGACCGAATTAGCCGCCAGAATCTTTGCGCCGTTGCCGCCGAGCGTGACGTTGGAAAGGAACTTGAGCTGACCGTTGCTGCCCGACGCGTAAAGTTCCAACGTCGTATCAGCCGAGAGGCTGCCGCCGCCGATATTGAGCACACCGTTTGTGCCGAGCGCGCCAACTTTGAGCACATCTGCGTGAGCGCTGGCATTATTGAATGTGATCGTCCCATCTCCGTCGGTGAAGGCAAGGAATGTCCCGCCGGCATCATAACTGCCGCCATTGAAATTGATCGCAGCGGCCGCTGCGCCGTCACTGCCAAGAATCTCAACGGTGGCATCGCTGGCGACGGTAGCGCTGCCGGAAACGCTCATGTTGATGGTAGCGTCCCCGCTGATCGTCCCGCCGTTGCTGTTATCGATCTCAGCAAGCAAAGAATTCGCAGTAATGTTGGCTGCGGTCACGTCGATCGTAGCATCCGAGCCAATCGTTCCTTTCTGATTGCCGATCACTAGAGAGAATTCGCCGGCGGCGCTGGTGAAAATATTGCCCGAATTCACGCTAATCGCGGCATCGCCGCCGATCATCCCGCCAGGAGTGCCGAGCGTTGGGGAACCCCTGTTGTTGATGAAGAACTCCAAGAAATCACCCGTGGAAATGTTAGCCGCGTTCAGGCTGATCGTGGCATTCGAATTGATCGTTCCACCCGCACCGGTGTTAAAGAGATCTTCGTTCGAGATAGTGAACAGCGCGTCCTCCTGAACTGCGAGATCGCCGGAGATGCCGAAGTTGATGATGGCGCTCCCGCCGATACTGCCGGGCCTGTTACTGATAAAAGCATCTAAGATCCCCCCGATTGAAACGCTGGCCGCAGTCAGGCTGATCGTGGCATCTGAGCCAATCACCCCACCCTGGATAGTATCGAACCGGTTCGAGATTAAAAGCTCCAAACTTTCCCCTTCGCTGAATCCACTCGATGCATCGTGCAGAGTGGTGAGAGCGCCGGCGATATTGAAAGAGATCGTAGCACCCGAATCGATCGATGCGCCGTTACGGTTATCGATGAAGGCACCAATGAAATCGGTCGCAAGGTTTCCTCCGGTCGTCACAAAAATATTCCCGCCAGTCCCGATATGGCCAACGGTGCTGCTGGGAAAACCGAAGACATCGGCGTAGTTTGTAACCAGCAGACTAAGACCCTGGGTAGAAACGCTGCCGTCGACCATGAGCGTGATGTTGCCGCCATTGTTGATGGTTCCGCCGTTACTGTTATCGATGATTGCCTCGAGAGAAGTCCCGGTCGTGAGATCCCCTCCGATGGTTAGCGTGATATTGGCACCCGTTCCGAGCGTGACGCCAGACTCAACGGTTGTCGTGGCAGAAAGCGATCCGCCGATGGTAATATTTCCACTCTCAGAAACTGAAATATTGCCGCCGCCTGCCTGGATAGAAAGATCCCCGCCGAGAGTCAGATCAGTTCCGGCATTGAACGTGATGTTCCCACCCGCATAGAGAGACAAGTTGGTCGTGCCGAGGATTGGCGACGCCAGCGTCAGGTCCCCGCCCGCTCCACGAGCGTAAAAAATAATGCCATGAAGGCCGGAGAACGAAATTTCGGATCCCAAATTGATCGGCCCGTCTTGCGTCGCGAGCAGCAGTGTGCTGATTCCGGCGAAAGTGAGCACTCCGCCGGGACCACCGGAGGTAATCCCGTTGACGGCGATAAGACCAAGATTGATCTCGCCGTTTGTCGTCGAAACCGTCGGGTCGCCGGTCAACTCCAGTGAGGTAAACTTGAAGCCAGCGCCCGATTCGTCGATTTGCGCGTCGAATCCGCTCGCGGTGTCGAAAGGTAAGGTCGACCCGAAAGCCCAAGCGGAGAAAGGTCCGTCGATTGACGGGCCGCGATAAATTTTGCCGAAATCCGTTACGCCGTTGGTCGTAATCGTCGGATCGGTAGTAATAGTCGTTCCGCTTGTGATGACATAAGGAACCGGTGAACTGATTACTGACGGTGTCCCGAACTTGCTCGGAGTTGGTATTGGTGTTGGAGTCGGAGTCGGTATTGGTGTTGGAGTCGGAGTCGTTGGCATCGAAGTAGAGGTCGCGATCGCCGTGGTTGCCTGGGAGATGACGTCAACGACCCTCGTCAGATCGAGGGGATTCTGCGTAGTGGTGTCAACTAAGCCGCTGGCCAGTTGTAGGTCCAGTTGCTTTTGTTCTTCCAAGACGATCAAATCCAAACTGGCGAGCGGCTTGTCGAAACCGGTGAAAAAGAGCGACTTGTTCACTAGTTTTCCAATGTCAAAATTCAGCACTTTCGAAAAGCTCTTGCCGTCTGTGGTGACCATTTTCCCTGGACCCACCTCGACGGATTGACCGTTCGGCAAAATAAGACGGAACGTCCCTTCCAGGCAAAGCCACTTGCTGAAGGGAAGAGCGTTCCTGCTGGTGGCAGGATGAAATTCGCCGATGCCAGTCGTGCCGGTAATTCCGGCGGTGACCGCAACCGTTTTGATTGTCAAACCGCCGGTGCCTTTCGGCACCTGAAAAAGAATCGCGCCATCGATAAGATTCATCTGCCGCGTGCCTTCGTCGAAAGTGAAGATCGTGTTCGCGCCAAGGCGGGTGATGGTTAGATCGGCGAAAGTCAATTCGCTGCGCGATTGCGTGCCGGTGCGAACAGCGGTGCCATGGCGGACAAGATCGCTGACCACAGCCGGGCGCGGCGCCGCTTGTTGCAGCAGCAGTTTAACGTCATTCACTACCTGGGTGACGCGCGCTTCCTTCAATTGCGCTGCGCCTACCGAAGGAGCGACAGCAATCAGACAAGTAAAAGCCGACGCAACCGCAATGAATCTTCGCGCGGTCCTTCCGAATAGTTTTTTCATTACTGGAATGTTAGTCATAAGGAACGGCGCCGATGTCGGCTGGTTTACTATCAGTTTTGCATCAGTTAAAATTTAGAGTGCGTGAGACTAGTCGCCGGTATTCGTTTGTGGCTTTGAGGGCGGCGGCGGTGTTGGATTATCAAGACTGAGGAGCGTGCCGCGCCCGACGATGACGAGGTTCGAGGGGATATAGGTGCCCTTAGTTATGAGATTTAGTTGCTTCTGTTCTTCGGACTCGATCAAGCGTTGACTGAGGAGAGGTTGAAACTCGTGGATCAGCAGGCACGTCTTCATCGCTCGTGCGATGTCAAAATGCGCCGGGTCCGGGAGGGCGGTGACGTCTGGCTTTGTAATCAGAATTTGCCCGGGCTGCACCAGGAGCGATTCACCGATTTGATTTGCCAAATAACAACGGACCGTCCCTTCCAGGACAAGGACCTTGATGTAGAACTGGGCGTGACGCTCGATTATGCCAGTCGCGCCTGTACTTGTGGTCGTGATTGCAGCAGTCTTGATCTTCACGCCCCCGGCGCCTTCCGGTATCTGGAAAAGCATTGCACCTTCGCCCAGATTCATAGTGCGTGTTCCATCGCTGA
>WNGE01003617.1_pt1 | contig 30519 bp, 20 predicted proteins | sample 5400651 | NCBI WGS metagenome assembly WNGE01 (sample SAMN13153370, study PRJNA577476) | soil metagenome | isolation source: 60 cm soil or saprolite under grassland replicate 2 | place: USA:California | collected 2016-06-15
CGACCGTCGCCCCGACCGAAAGGTCGATCCCGCGGGTGACGATCACGAGGAGCTGACCGAGCGCGAGCAGCGAGATGACCGTCGTCTGCGACAGGACGTTGCCGATGTTGCGGCTCGTGAAGAAGATCGGAGTCGTCAGGCTGATGCCGATCACGAGGAAGAGCAGGATCAGCGCGGGACCGAGACGGAGCGCCGACAGGGCGACGCCGAGCATCCGGCTCCGCGCGTCCTCGACCGCCGCCGACTCCGTCGGCGCCGCTTCGGCCCGGGTCGTCAAGGCCTGCTCCACCTCAGCTCCCTCCGATGGCATATGCGGTGGCCCAGGCACGTCCGTCCGGATATTCGTACTCGTCGACCGACTCCGGAAGCATCTCGACGCTGTAGCCGGGCGCGAGCGGCAGCCGGTAGCGGCCGTTTCGCACGACCGCCGGCTCGCGGAAGTGCTCGTGCAGGTTGTCGACCCACTCGATCATGCGGTTCTCGAGCGACCCGCTCACGGCGATGAAGTCGAAGGCAGCGAGGTGCTGGACGTACTCGCAGAGACCGACGCCCCCGGCATGCGGGCAGACGGGGACTCCGAACTTCGCGGCGAGAAGCAGCACGACTATCGCCTCGTTCACGCCGCCGAGCCGGCACGCGTCGAGCTGGCAGACATCGATCGCCTCTGCCTGGAAGAACTGCTTGAAGACGATCCTGTTCTGGACGTGCTCGCCGGTGGCGACCCGGACCGGCGCGATCGCGCGGCGGATCCGGGCGTGCCCGAGCACGTCGTCAGGGCTCGTCGGCTCCTCGATCCACCACGGATCGAACTCGCGTAGGCGGTCGATTGCGGCGATCGCGCCCTCGATGCTCCAGAACTGGTTCGCGTCCATCATCAGCCGCCGCTTCGGGCCGATGGTGTCGCGGATCAGGCCGGCGCGGCGTGCGTCGTCCTCCAGGTCGCGACCGACCTTCATCTTCAGGTCGCCGAAGCCGTCAGCGAGCGCCCGCGCGATCAGCTCCTGCACCTTCGCGTCGTCGTATCCGAGCCAGCCGGCCGACGTCGTGTATGCGGGGTAGCCGTCGTCGCGCAGCTGCCGCTCGCGCTCGTCACGCCCCGCGCCGGCGGCCCGCAGGAGCTCGAGCGCCTCCGGCTCGGAGAGGGCGTCGTCGATGTAGCTGAAGTCGACGCACGACACGAGCTGGTCGGGGCTCAGGTCGACGAGCAGCTTCCAGAGCGGCTTGCCCTCGGCCTTGGCCCACATATCCCAGACCGCGTTGACGACGGCAGCCGCCGCGAGATGGATCACGCCTTTCTCGGGACCGAGCCACCGGAGCCTCGAGTCGTTGACCAGGCTTCGCCAGAAGGCCCGCATGTCGCCGGTGATGCCGTCGAGGGTGCGACCGGCGACCATCGGCTCGAACGCCCGGGCCGCCGCCACGCAGATCTCAGTGCCGCGGCCGATGGTGAAGGTCAGGCCGTGGCCCTCCAGGCCCGGGGTGTCCGTGCGCAGCACGACGTAGGCCGCCGAGTAGTCCGGATCGGGGTGCATCGCGTCGGAGCCGTCGAGGAAGCGCGAGGTCGGGAAGCGGATGTCCCTTGCCTCGAGCGCAACGATCCGGGCCGAGGTCACGCCAAAGACCCGATCTTTCTTCCCCGTTCTGGCCCTTTGAGGCGCATTACGGGGAAATCTACGCCGATTCATCCGATCTTTGCAAGTGCCAAAGGCCTCGAAGCGGAAAAGTCCTGCAAAAAGCACGTGAGCGGCGCACCGGCCGAAGGCGCTCATCTCCGCGAACGCCCCGGGCGGCCTGCAAGCGGCGCTAGTACACCCGGCCGGAAGTTCGGCAGCTTCCCGGCGGCGTCTCGCCGGATAACCCACTGAACTTCCAGCCGGATGTACTAGCCGAGCCAGTCCTTGATCCGGCCAGGCCCGGCGAGCAGTGAGAAGTCGCCGTCGTCACGCATCTTCTCCGCGGCCGTCACGAGCGCCGCGACCGACGCCCACGCCAGCGCACCGCCGACGCTGATCCGCCGGGCCCCGGCGTCGACGATCTCGCGCATCGACAGGCCCGTATGGGCGAGCACGTTGACGGGCTTGGAGGTAGCGTCGCACACGGCACGGATCTCGTCGGCGCTCCGCAATCCCGGTGCGTAGAGCACGTCTGCTCCCACGCGCTCGTACGCCTGCAGCCGGGCGATCGTGTCGTCGAGGTCCCGGTTGCCGCGAATGAGATTCTCGGCGCGCGCCGTGAGCGTGAACGGGAAGCCCAGGCGGTCCGCCGCTTCGCACGCGGCGGCCACGCGTTCGACCGCATGATCGAACGAGTAGATCCTGCCGCCGGGGTCGTAGTCCTCGATCGAGCCGCCGACTGCGCCGGCCTCGGCAGCGGCAGTCACTGCGGTCGCCGAAGCCTCGGGCTCCGCCCCGTAGCCGTTCTCCAGGTCGACGGACACCGGAAGGGCCGTCGAGCGGTCGAGCAGCCGCACGTGGTCGAGCACCTCGTCGAGCGTCGTTGCACCGTCGAGCCGGCCGAGCGTGAACGCAAAGCCCGAGCTCGTGGTCGCAAGCGCCTTGAACCCGAGCGCCTCGAGCACTTTCGCCGAGCCGGCGTCCCAGGGGTTCGGAATGATGAATGCCTCGCCCTCATGCAGCGCGCGAAAGTCCGCACCCTTCTGGCTCTGCGCAGGTTGCATTTCGGAAAGGACTATGCAGCAAGTCCGCCGGGCTCGCGGCGGAGCCGGAATGCCTTTGGCAGCGCGAGGCGAGCGAGCATCGCCCCGGTCAGCGTCGGCGGCAGGACGATCACAGCGTGGACGGCCAGCACGAATGCGGCCAGCTCCGGGCCTCCCACGCCGATCCCGTGTGCGCCTGCGAGCGTGACGAGCTCGAAGCTGCCGATTCCGGCCGCCGCGCCGGGAATCGCCAGCGCGAGATTGCCGGCGCCGACGAGCAGCAGGATCTGCGCGAGTGAGAGGTCGAGGTGGAAACCGCGCGCCAGCGCGCCGTACATAACGACGTCGGCAAGCCAGATCCCGGCGGTGACGACGAGCGCCGGGGCGACCATGCGCGTCGTGCGGAAGACGGCGAATCCGCGCTCGAATCCGGCGAGACGCCCCCGCATGACGCGCTCGCCGAGCATGCCCAGCACGAATGCGGCGGCCGCGATTCCCCCGGCGAGTGCCGCTCCGACCCACAGGAACGCGCCGCCGACTCCCTCGAGGAACGCGCCGGCGACGATCAGGAGCGCGAGGACGAACCCGTCGAGGATCCGCTCCGAGAGCATCGTCCCCGCGACGGCGAGCCTCGGAGCCCCGGTCAGCTGATGCGCAGACTCGACGCGAACCGCATCACCGCCGCGGGCCGGCACGAGGTTGTTGACCGCCGAGCCGATCGTCAGCGCTGCGAAGAGCCGCGCCGCGGGCGCCTGCACTCCGCCGGCGGCGAGCAGCGAACGCCAGCGAACGGCGCAGAGCATCACTCCGGCCATCGTGGCTCCGACCGCTGCGAGCACCGAGGTCGGCGGCAGCGAGGCGAGGCTCGCGACGAGCCGGCCGGGCTGGGCCAGCATCAGGAACAACGTGACGGCGCCGGCGGTGGTGCCGGCTACGAGCGCGATCCGCACGACGGGATGTCGAAAGAAGGAGCGGAGAGAGGTCACGCTTCGAGTCTGTCGCCATCGACCGTCGCTTCGCATTGGGGATGACCCCCCACGCCACCCGAGTCTTGCGCCCTCGCGCGCGGCCCCTTACGCTCGATCGCCCGGCGCCTTTCGGCGTCGACTGGATCGAGGGCGGCTGGCGCGACTCGATCCCGCGTAGCTACTGCAGGTAGTTCTCGACCGTCTCCTCGCTCCGCAACTCGACGCTGTCTTCGTTTGCACCGAGTGAGGCAGCTGCGCGCCTCTGACGCAGGAGATCCCAGTAGCGGTCGAGCTCCACCTTGACCTCGGCGAGTCTCCGGCGCTCCTCGACCCCGGAGCTCCCGCTCGCTTCCAGCTCCCAGAGCCGGTGCTCCTCCGCAACGAGCTCTTCGATGTGTGCGTGGACGTCTTCGGACATCGTTCCTCCTCCTGCTACTCGACCGATGCTACAAGCGTGGAACAGGGCTGTGACGGGACGCCAGGACATCACTCGCATCGATGCAGAACGTCTCCTCGAGCGGTCTGGCGATGCGCGCCCGCAGTCGTTCCGGGACGACTGCAACCTGTTTCAACCTGGTTGCAGGTGTCAAAGCGCCCGAGAACCGGTACACCGCCAAGTGCGTATGTGAACGATGACGCCGCGAGGGGATGCGGCACAGGGAAGGGAGAGAGCGATGAGCAGGAGACGGCTCCGCTACGCGGTTGGCGCCGTACTCGTCCTCTGCCTGATCGGCGCGTCGGTGGCGCTGGCTTCGCAGGGGCACGACAAGAAGTCCTCGCAGTTCCGGGCGCACCTGATCGGCTTCAACGAAGTGCCCTCGCTGAATTCGACAGGGAGCGCGGATCTGGCGCTCACAGTGACGGACACGACCATTGCCTTCACGCTCAAGTACGCCAACCTCTCGGGCGCGCCGGGCGCCGCACACATACACGTCGGACAGGTGGGCGTGAACGGAGGCGTGTCGGTCTTCTTCTGTGGCGGCGGCGGTAAGCCCGCGTGCCCGGCGACCACCTCGGGAACCGTGACGGGCACGATCGTGGCAGCGGACGTCCAAGGACCGACTACACAGGGATTCGCCGCCGGCGACATCGTGCCGGTGATCGCCGCGCTCAGGAAGGGCTTCACCTACGCGAACATGCATACGGTGAAGTGGCCGAACGGCGAGATCCGCGGGCAGATCCGCGGCGGCAAGGACGACGACGACGACGACGACTAGAGGAACCTGACTCCTACCAGCCGCCGACCCAGCCGGAGAGCAAGCCGTACGGCTCGCTCTCCGGGCGCTCCCCCGGAACCGCGCGCAGAAAGTCGAAGTCGCAGCCTTCGTCGGCTTGCAGGACGTGCTCGAGGTACAGCGCGCCGTAGCCGCGGCGGTACCGCGGCTCCGGCGCGCCCAGACGGTCGAGGCGGCGCGCGATCTCTTCCGCCGGGACATCCAGGTCGATCCGCCCCAGCTCGACGTCGAGGACGATCGGATCGCCGTTCTCGACTGCGCGCAGCGGGCCGCCGGCGGCCGCCTCCGGAGCGACATGCAGGACGACCGTTCCGAACGCGGTGCCGCTCATGCGTGCGTCGGAAACGCGCACCATGTCGGTGACTCCCGCGGCGAGCAGCTTGCTCGGAATCGGGATCTGACCCCATTCCGGCATCCCCGGCCCGCCCTTCGGGCCGCTGTTGCGCAGGACGAGCACCGAGTCGGGCGTCACGTCGAGGTCCGGGTCGTCGATCCGCGCCGCGACGTCGTAGACATCCTCGAAGACGACCGCCGGGCCCCGGTGGCGCAGCAGATGAGGCGACGCGGCGCTGCGTTTCAGAACCGCGCCGTTCGGCGCGAGCGAGCCGCTGACGATCGAGATCGCGCCCGACGGTCCGAACGGCTCGTCGAGTGATCCGATCACCGTGCGATCGTGCACGCTCGCGTCGGCTACCTCGCCGTGCAGCAGCGGCGCGAGCTCGTTCAACACTGTCGGAATCCCGCCCGCGTGATGGAGCTGCTCGATCAGATGCACCCCGGAGGGACGCACGTTCACGATCAACGGCGTGCGCGCCGCCAGCTCGTGAATCCGGTCGAGTGTGAGCGGCACGCCGACGCGCCCGGCGAGCGCCAGCAGGTGGACGACTGCGTTCGTGCCGCCGCCGATCGCCGCAAGCACCGTGACCGCATCGTCGAAGGCCTCCGCCGTCAGGATCTCGGTCGGGCGCGGCCCCACTCGAGCGAGCTCGACGGCCCGCGCGCCGGTTGCCTCCGCAACGCGCCGGCGCGCCGCGGCGACCGCTGGAATCGTCGCCGAGCCGGGGAGCGACATACCGAGGGTCTCGACGAGCGCCGCCATCGTCGACGCGGTGCCCATCTCGTTGCACGTGCCGAACGTCGACGTCGACGCGGCCTCGAGCTCGGCAAACTCCTCATCGCTCATCCGCCCGGCCCGCACCTCGTCGGCGTAGTGCCAGAGGTCGGTACCCGCGCCGAGCTGCTTGCCGCGGAACCACGCCGGCTCCGACGGGCCGCCAGTAACCATGATCGCCGGGACGTCGGCACTCGCCGCTCCCATCAGCTGCGCGGGGACGGTCTTGTCGCAGCCCCCGAGCAGGACGACGGCGTCGAGCGGATAGGCGCGGATGCATTCCTCCACGTCCATCGACATCAGGTTCCGGAAGAGCATGGCGCTCGGCTTCATCAGGTTCTCGCCGAGTGAGATCGTCGGGAACTCGAGCGGCAGGCCGCCGGCGAGCAACACGCCGCGCTTGACCGACTCGGCGAGCGCTCGAAAGTGGAGGTTGCAGTTGACGAGCTCCGACCACGAGTTGCAGATGCCGATCACCGGGCGGCCGACGAGCGCATTGCGCGAGATGCCTTCGGCATGGATCGACGCGCGGTGGATGAAGCCCGCAAGGTCGGCGCCGCCGAACCAGCGCGCGCTGCGGAGGGTCACGAACGCACCACCGTTCCTCCGCGGGCGCCGGTCAGCTGCCCATCCAGCAACGTCGGCACGCCGTTGACGACGACGTGCTTCATCCCCTCCGCGAGTATGTTCGGCTCGAACACGGTGCCGCGGTCCGCGAAGCGTGCGGGATCGAAGGCGACGACGTCTGCGCGCGCACCTTCCCGCAGGACCCCGCGATCACCGAGCCCGATTCGCTCTGCCGGCTGCCCGGTGAGCCGATGGATCGCATCCTCCGGAGACAGCAACTGCTCGTCACGCACCATGAACCGCCAAAACCATGACGCCCACGTGTACGCGCCGTGGAAGAACGAATGCGCCAGGCGCCCGTCCGGCGCCAGCGTCGTCGCGTCGGAGCCGGGCACGCAGAGCGGGTGCGAGAACGCCTCGCGCTGCTGCTCCTCGCTGTAGGCGTGGATGATCACCATCAGCCGGTGCAGCTCCTCGACGTCGCTGAGGAGCAGGTCGTACACCGTGTCGAGCGGCTCCTGTCCCCGCTCCGCAGCGATCGAGGCCAGATCGCGGCGCCCGTACTCGGGCCAGGCCTGGCTGTCGAGCAGCACGACACGAGACCAGTCGTTTCCCGCGCTGAGGATCGAGCGGTGCGCGCGCATCTCGTCGCGCTTCGCGGGATCGCGGAGCAGCGCGGCGAGCTCGTCCGTGTCCGCAGCCAGCGCCCAGGCAGGGAGAGCCGCGTACAGATTCGTCAGGCCGAAGGTGCGGGTGTGCATGTCGAAGGCGACGTCCTGCCCACGGTCGCACGCCGACTCGACGAGTTCGACGCAGCGGCGGCTCTCCTCGATGCCGTTCCGCGGCACGAGGTGTGAGACCTGCAGCCGGACCCCCGCCCGATTACCAGTACGGATCGCCTCCTCGACGGCCTCGGCCGCACCGTCGTCGCGCTTGCGCGTGTGCGTGGCGTAGAACGGCGCGTGCTTCGCGAGCGCGGTCAGCTCCTCCTCGCCCGCACCCTGCTCCTGCGCATACTCGAGCCCCGTCGAGTACCCCCACGCGCCGGCGTCGAGCGACTCGCGAAGCAGTGCCTCCATCTCGGCGAGCTCCCGCGAATCGGCCGGCCGGCCGACGACGCCCATCGTCGCGATCCGCAGCTGGCCGTTCGGCACGAGGCTGAGCACGTTGACGGCCGGCTTCGCGGCCTCGAGCACGTCGAAGTACTCGCCGGCCGAGCTCCACGTCACCGGCAGCGCGTCGGAGTAGCCGTAGATCGCGCGCCGGGCGACCGCCGGGTCCCGGATCGGGAAGCAGCCGAAGCCGCAGTTGCCGACGACCTCGGTGGTGACTCCTTGATGGATCGCGCTCACCGAGCGTGGATCGACCAGGAGCGTGTAGTCCGAATGGCTGTGGATGTCGATGAAGCCGGGAGCGACGGCGAGACCCGTCGCGTCGATCTCCAGCGCGTCGGCGTCGATCCGGCCGATGCCGGCGATGCGGCCGTCCTCGATCGCGACGTCCCCGATGCGCCCCGCCGCGCCGGTGCCGTCGTACACCGTCCCGTTCCGGAACACGAGCTTCACGCGCGGTTCCCGCCGTAGGTCGAGCGGAGCTCGCGGCCCTCGGCGAACCGGGAGAGCGAGAAGGTGTCGCCGACGTCGCGGCCGAGCACGGCTCCGGCAACGAGCTCGCCGATCGCGGGGCCGAGCTTGAAGCAGTGGCCGCTGCCGCCGGTGGCGAGGAAGAGCCCGTCGTAGCCGTCGACCGGCCCGAGGATCGGGTGCCAGTCAGGCGTCACCTCGTACAGCCCGACGCGGCCGTCGACACGCCGCAGCCCGTCCACGGACGGCAGCCGCCTCTTCACGCGGGCGAGCACATCCGCCTCGAACGCCTCGTCGACGTTCACGTCGTAGCGGTCCGGGTCGACGAGCTCGTAATCCTTCGGATATCCGAGCCCGGCGAGAAGTCGCCCCGCGCGGTCCGGCCGCATGTAGACGCGGTCGACCTGCGACGAGATCGCGTGCCGGATCGTCGTTCGGCTTTCGAAGATGACGTCCTGCTCGCGCGGGATCTCGAGCGGCAGGTCGAGACCGATCCCTGCTGCGAGCTTCCTCGACCAGGCGCCGGCCGCGAGCACGACGTTGTCCGCCTCCAGCAACGTGCCGCCGGCACGCACGCCGCGCCCCGGCTCGAGCGACTCGACCGGCGTGTACTCCCGAGCCTCCGCGCCCTCGCGGCGCGCCACGTCGACGTACCACTGCGTCGCGGCGACAGGTTCGGCGAAGCCGGAGTCGGGCTCGAAGAGCGCATACGCGACACCGTCCGCCGAGACGCCGAAGTCCGCGGGATCGACCTCCTCGCTCTCCGCACCTTCCCTCAGCTGCATCTCGCGGTTCTGCCGAGCGAGATCCGCGTCCGCCTGGTCGACGAGAAAGAGCCAGCCACACGCGTCGTAGAACGGCTGCTTCATGAACGCCTCGCGCGAGCGAACGGCCATCCGGACGACCTCGGGGTTCGAGTAGTGCGTCCGCACGATCGCGGCGGACTTCCCCGTCCCCTCGCGTCCGAACGCGGCTGCCTCGAGCAGCAGCGCGTCCTCGCCGGCGCGGGCGAGCTCGTAGAGCGTGCAGGCACCGAGGATCCCGCCGCCGACGACGATCGTCGTCACTACTGCTTGACCGATTCGATCGTGTTGTAGGCGCCGTCGCGCTGCCAGCGCTCGTGCGCACGGGCGACTGCGTCCTCGTCGATGTCGAAGCCGTGACCGGGCGCGTCGTTCAATGCGTACCGGCCGCCGCGCGTCTCGACGTCGACGCCGGTCGTCAGCCGCTCTGCGAGCAGCTGGTGCATGACTTGGTTGCCCGTCGCCAGGTTCGGAACCGTCGACGCGACCTGCGCGTGCGCGAGAAAGCTGATCTCGCTCTGCATGAACGCGTGCAGGTTGACCCGCAGGCCCCAGGCAGAGCAGAGGTACGCCTGCTGGCGGAAGCGCAGCAGACCGCCCGCGTCGTGCGGCCCCTGCACCACGACGTCGGCGGCCTCCGCCTCGAGCACCCGACGAAGCTGCTGCGTGGTGTAGACCGCCTGGTCGGCCGCGATCTTGACGTCGACCTTGCGGCGCACGTGCGCAAGTCCGGCGACGTCCCAGTGCGGAACCGGCTGCTCGACCCAATCGAGGTCGTACACGCTCAACCTGCGGATCCGCTCCACGGCGGTCGCGGCGTCCCACGCCTCGTTCGGATCGATGCGCAGCTGCTTGCCCGGGCCGATCGCTTCACGCACCGCCGCAATGACCGCGTCGTCGTTGCGCGGGCGGCCCACCTTCACGTAGAAGACCTCGTACTCGGCCAGTTGTCGGGCGTGGGCGGCGAGCGTCTCCGCGTCGTCGCCCTGCAGGAAGGCGAAGTACGAGAGCTCGTCGTGCACCTGACCGCCGAAGAACTGCCGCGACGGCACGCCGAGCGTCCGGCCGAGAGCGTCCCAGCACGCGGTCTCGATGCCGGAGACGACGAACCCTGTGAACTGCGGCGTCGTCTTCCAGCGGCCCTCGGTCCAGATCGAGTGCAGGATCGCCTCGACGTCGCCGACCGAGTGCCCCACCACCTGGCGCGCGATCAACCGGCCGACCTCCGCGACCGCCAGGGGAGACTCGCACACCGACTCGCCGTACCCGACGACCCCATCCTCGGTGTGCACGGCGAAGAGGACGAGGTTCGCGCCCCGCTGCGCGCCGCCCGCCCAGTGGAACTCCTGCTCGAGCGGGATCGCGAGCGGCGTTGCGTCGATCCGGGAGATCCTCATGCGGAGACCTTCTCATTCAGCACGTCCCGGGCTCGCGCCTCGGGGTCGCGCTCTCGTGGATCGCCCCAGCCGCCGCCACCGGCCATCCGGTGGTGGAAGAGGTCGCCCGGCTGGAGGACGGCCGCGAACATCGGCGGCAGCTGCTCGAGATCGCCGTTCGCGCGCCGGATCGAGTTCGAGGACGCAGCTCCCCGCCCGCCGCCGGCGAGCCCGTACGGCCGGTGGATCTGCCGGTCCGAGCGGACGTGCAGCACCGTGTCCGGCACGACGCAGCGCCAGACGCGCTCGACCGCGAGCCCGCCTCGATAGCGGCCCCAGCCGCCGGAGTCGGGGACGAGGCCGTAACGCTCGACGACGATCGGCCACTCCGACTCGGCGACCTCGACGGGAATGTTCGCGATCGACGCGCAGGGATTTGCAAGGCCGTCGTTGCCGTCACGGCCCGGCCGCGCGCCCCAGGTGCCGACGACGAGCTCGTTGTAGACGAAGGGCTCGCCGTCGATCCGGCCGGCGAACCATGCGAGCGTCGAGCCGCCCTCGCCCGCGGCCGGCACACGCTCGGGCACGATCTGCGCGAGGGCTCCGTTCATCACATCTGAGATGCGGTAGCCCGCGACGCCCCGCATCGAGGAGGCGTTCGGCATCACGACGTGGACGACCGTCCCGGGCCGTGTCACCACGGTGATCGGCCGAAGCGCGCCACCGGTCTGCGGAATCTCGATTGCCGACGCGGCCATCACCGCGTGGTAGACCGCCGCCTCGACGAACGACGGCGTGCAGTTGAGCGAGCCGCGCACCATCGGCGCGGAGTCCGAGAAGTCGGCCACGAGCTCGTCTCCCCGGACGGTCAGACGCACGGCAATCGGAACGTTGCAGACGTCGATGCCGTCGGACCCGATGTAGTCGACGAACTCCGCCACGCCGTCCGGCCAGCTCGCGATCTCCGCGCGGAGCAGCCGCTCCGTATGGTCGAGCAGGCCGCCCATCAGCAGGTCGAGCCGGTCGTAACGGCCCGCAAGCTCCTGCAGGCCGCGGTCGCCGATCGTGCAGGCGGCGACCTGCGAGGCGAGGTCTCCGAGCAGCTCGTGCGGCAGCCGCACGTTCGCACGGATGATCTCGTAGACCGCCTCGACCGGCTCGCCGCGGTCGACGAGCTTCAGCCACGGCAGGCGGAGGCCTTCCTGGAAGACCTCGGTGCAATCGCAGGCGATCGTGCCGGGGACCCGGCCGCCGACGTCACCGTGATGCGCGACCGTGACGGCGAAGCCGAGCAAGCGGTCGCCGGCGAACGACGGCTTGACGACGAAGATGTCGGGCGTGTGACTCGCGCCGTCGAACGGATCGTTGACGAGGTAGACGTCGCCCGGCTCGAACGAGCCGCCGAACTTCTCGAGCAGCGTCTTCATCGCGTTCGGAATCGACCCGAGCTGGAGCGGGATCGTCACCGCCTGTGCCACGGTCTCTCCCGAGGGAGCGCAGAGCGCAGCAGAGAAGTCCATCGCGTCTCGGACGACCGCGGAGTGCGCGGTCCGGAAGACGGTGGTCGCCATCTCGTCGGCAAGGGTCGCGAGCGCGTTGCCGGCGATCCGGGCGGCGATCGCGTCGTCGTGCCCTGCTGAGCGCACCTCGACGGCGACGTGGTCGAGCACGAGTGCGCCGCTCGGGTCGAGCCGGACCGTCCAGCCCGGGGGCACCACGATCGTCGTGTCGTACTCGTCGACGAGCAGCGGGCCCGCGGCCGGCTCGGCAAGCGACCCGCGCGAGCGGACGGGCGTGTCAACGAACCCGTCCCCGAAGTCGGCGAGCCGGCTCCCGATCTCCTCTTTTCCTAGTGACAAGTTGTCACTAGGGGAGAGAGGCGCGCGCTTCGGGCCGAGCGAGACGAGACGCACGGCACGGATGTCGACGGGAGACCCCGGCCCGAGCCGGGTGCCGTACAGAAGCTCGTGCTCTGCTTCGAAGCGCTCGACGAGCCCGGCGACCGATGCTTCGTCGATCTCGCCGGGGAAGTCGATCGGGACGCTCCAGCTCTGGCCGCGGTAGCGAACGTCCGCCGTGCGCTGCCAGTCGTCGGCGTCGCGGCGCATCTCGGCGTCCAGACGGCGCAGCTCGTCGAGATCTGGCGAGCGGGCGTCGATCCGGCAGAAGCGAACGTCGTGCCACTCCGCGCGGGCATGGAGCAGGCCGATCGCGGAGAACAGCCCGGCAAGCGGCGGCACGATTGCCGTCCGCACGCCGAGCTCGGCGGCGAGCGCGGCCGCGTGCACGGGCCCGGAGCCGCCGTATGCGATCAGGACGAAGTCGGCGTCGGTGACGGTCGGATCCTCGCCGCCGAGGCCGTAGCACGCAGGCCCGGGGAGGGCGCCCGCACTCCGCGGGCCGACGTTGAGCGCACCGGCGTCGTCGAGCCAGGCGATCGAGCCTCCGCCCGCGCCGACCTCGGCGATGTCGATCGTCGGGATCCGGATCAGCTCGCCGGATCCGCGCAGCAGGCGCGACCCGGCGGAGAGCGACGCTCCGACCTCGTACTCCAGGCTCCGCGATACGCGGCCGTTCTCGATCAGCGACGCCTTCGCCGTCGTCCCGCCCATATCGAAGGCGATCGCGTTCGGGTGCCCGAGCGCCTCCGCAAGCGCCCGTGCCGCAACGACGCCGGCGGCAGGGCCCGACTCGAGCGCGTACACCGGCCGCTCCGCGGCATCCGCCGCGGACATCACGCCGCCGGACGACTGCATGATCGTCAACTCGGCGTCACCCAGGCCGCGCCGCAGCTCGTCGACGTATTGCGCCATCAGCGGCCGGACGTAGGCGTTCACGACCGTCGTCGCCGTGCGCTCGTACTCCTGCTGCTCGCGCAGGATCTCCGACGACAGCGAGACGGGAATCTCTGGCAGCTCCTCGCGAAGGATCGCCCCGAGCAGCTGCTCGTGTGCGGGGTACAGGTGCGCGTGCAGCAGGCAGACCGCGACCGATTCGACGCCGGCCTCGCGCAGCCGCGCCGCCACCGCGCGCGCATCGGCCTCGTCCAGCGCCGTCCGCACGGTCCCGTCTGCGAGCACGCGCTCCGCGACCTCGAAGCGGAGGTGCCGCTCGACGAGCGGCGCCGGCTTCGTCCAGAAGTAGTCATAGAGATGCGGCATGCGCATCCTCCGCAGCTCGAGCACGTCGCGAAAGCCTTCGGTCGTCACGACCGCGGTCAACGCGCCCCGTTGCTCGAGCACTGCGTTCGTCGCGACCGTCGTCCCGTGCACGACCGCGTCGGCTCCGCCGAGCGACTGCACCGCCTCGACCACTGCCCGGTCATACGTAGGCGGCGTCGAGAGCACCTTCCTGAACGTCATGCGTCCGTCGTCACCCGTGACGACGACGTCGGTGAACGTCCCTCCGACGTCCGCGCCGATGCGCGTCACAGCGGCTCGTACCCGTAGATCTCGACCGTCGTCCTTCCCTTCTCGATCTGCGCGAGGATCTCGCGCTCGCGTGCCTCGAGCGCCTCCGCAGCTGCGCTCAGCTCATCCGCGCGCACGTGCGGAACGACGACAATGCCGTCGGCGTCGGCCGCGATCAGGTCGCCCGGCTCGATGCGCACGCCGCCGAGCTCGACCGGGACGCGCAACTCCGCCGGTCCGTCCTTCGCCGGCTTCAGCGGCGAGGCGCCGAGGTGGAAGACGGGCAGCCCGATCTGCTCGAATTCGCCGCGATCCCGGATGGCACCGTCGAGCACGAGACCTGCGACGCCCCGGGCATGCGCCGCCGTGGCGATGATGCCGCCGCAATGGGCGCGGCCTCGCTCGCCGCCGACGGCAAGGACGATCACGTCTCCGGGCGCGGCCTGTGCGACCGCGTGATGGAGCGCGAGATTGTCGCCCGGCGCGCCCTGCGCCGTGAACGCCGGAGCGACCACGCGCGCTGCGGGCCATGCGGGCTCGAAGCCGAGGAGGACGGCGACGCGACCCTCGCCGACGGACGCGAGCGCCGCGGGCGTGATCATCGTGTCTCTCCCGGCAGGAGCTCGGCGATCGTGTCGACCGCCCACTGGGTCGAGTCGTGAATCACCTTCTCGGCCGCACGCGGGTCACCCGCCTTGCACGCCTCGTAGAAGCGCCGGTAGTGCGCGACGGACCGGCGAAAGCGCTCTCGGCTCGAGAGCACGATCCGGTTGTAGCGCTCGGCGCGCCAGAAGAGCCGCTCCACCTCCGCCAGGAGACGCGGCCGGCCGGCCGCCTCGTAGCACGCCGCGTGGAACTCCCAGCGCATGCGCAGGTAGCCGTCGACGTCCTGCTCCCTGGCAAGGCGCTCGAGCTCCGTCAACAGCATCCGCATCCGTGCGAGCTCGGCCGGCCCGACGGCCGCGGCGCCGACGCGAGCCGCGAGCCCTTCGAGGCCGAGCCGCGCGGCGTAGATCTCCTCGAAGTCCTCCCGCGTCAGCCGGCTCACCGTTGCGCGTCCGGTCTCGCCGACTTCGACGAGGCCCGCTCGCTGGAGCTCGGTCAGGCCGATGCGGATCGGCGTTTGCGAGACGCCGAGCCGCTGCGCGAGGTCGCGCTGCACGAGTGGCGTGCCTTCTGGAAGCTGTCCGCTGACGATGAGCTCGCGGAGCGCCTGCGCGACGCGGTCCTCGACCGAATCGCGCGCGATCGGCTCCAGGCTCTCGAGCGCCCCCTTGAGCGCGGGGCTCATGCCGGTGTATGGTCGGCGGGCGCGATTTGAAATTTCATATCGCGACCTTACCTCGCATGGCGGTCACGGACAACAGCGCGCGGATCGGAGTCGACGTCGGCGGGACGTTCACCGACGTCATCCTCCAGCGCGCCGACGGCAGCGCGACGATCCGCAAGCTCCTTTCGACGCCGCCGAACTACGACGCGGCGGTCATCGAGGCGGTCGCAGGCCTCGCGAACGGCACGCCGATCGGCGGCGTCGTGCACGGGACGACCGTCGCGACGAACGCAGTGCTCGAGCACCGGGGCGCGCTCACGGCACTCGTGACGACCGCCGGGTTCCGCGACGTGCTCGAGCTCCGGCGGCTGCGCATCCCGAGGATGTACGAGCCGTTCTGGCGGAAACCCGATCCACTCGTGCCGCGGCGGCTGCGCTTCGAGATCGCCGAGCGCATGGGCGCGGACGGGCAGGTTCTGCGTCCGCTCGACGTCGGCGAGGCGCGCAGCGTCGCGGAACTGCTGAGGGACGCAGGTGTCGAGTCCGTGGCCGTCTGCCTCCTCCACTCCTACCTCTATCCCGAGCACGAGGAGCGGCTGGGCGCGATCCTCCGCGACGAGCTGCCCGGCGTCGCGGTCTCGCTCTCGAGCGAGATCCTCCGCGAGCAGCGCGAGTACGAACGCACCGCGACGACGGTCGTGAACGCGTACGTGCGCCCGCTCATGGAGCGCTACGTCGGCGACATCCGTCACGGTCTCGACAGCGCGGCCATCGCGGCGCCGCTGACGATCATGCAGTCCTCGGGCGGGGTGATGACGGCGGACGACGCGAAGCTCCGCCCCGTGCTCGCGCTCGAGTCCGGACCCGCCGCCGGCGTCGTCGCTGCGCTCGGCATGGCCCGCCGGCTTGGATTCACGAACGCGATCACCTTCGACATGGGCGGCACCACGGCGAAGGCGTCGCTGATCGAGCACGGCGCCGTCTCGCGCGGCCGCGAGTACGAGGTCGGCGGATCGCTCTCGGCCGGCTCCCGGCTCATGCGCGGCTCGGGCGAGCTCCTGCGAATCCCGACGATCGACATCGCCGAGGTCGGCGCCGGCGGCGGCTCGCTGGCCTGGCTCGACGCCGCCGGCGGCCTGCAGGTCGGGCCGCGCTCTGCCGGCGCCGCACCCGGGCCGGCCTGCTACGGGCGCGGCGGTGAAGAGCCGACGGTCACCGACGCGAATGTCTACCTCGGCTACATCCCGGAGGGCCCGCTCGCAGACGGTCAGATCACGGTCTCCCGCGACCTCGCGGAGCGTGCACTCGAGCGCGTCGCCGAGCCGCTCGGCCTCTCGACGATGGACGTGGCGGCGGGCATCCACGCGATCGCCAACGCACGCATGACGCGCGCGCTGCGCTCCGTGTCCTCGGAGAAGGGCCGCGACCCGCGCGAGTTCGCGCTGATCGCCTACGGCGGCGCCGGCCCGGTTCACGCGGTCGGCCTCGCCGAGGAGCTCGGGTGCCGCACCGTGCTCGTGCCGGCGCTTGCCGGGCTCTTCAGTTCGCTCGGGCTGCTCTACGCGCGGCCGGAGTTCCACGAGGTGCGGACCTGTCACCTCGACGCGCGCGCCGTCGGCGCTTCCGAGCTCGACACCGTCTTCGGCGAGCTACGCCGACGGCTCGAAGGTGTCGAGTTCGTGCGCTCGGCCGAGCTCCGCTACGGCGGCCAGACGTGGGAGATCGAGATCGCGGTCGGCGAGCCCGCCGACATGAAGGCCGTCATCGCCGCATTCGAGAACGAGCACGAGCGGCTCTACGGCATCCGCGGCGAGGAAGGCTCGCCGATCGAGATCCGCGCGCTTCGGCTCGCGGCGCTCGGCGAGTCGAGCGCGGTCGACCGGCTCAGCCTCGCCGATTACTTCGCCGCCCGCTGCGTCACGCGCGAGACAGCGCTGGGCGACCTCCCTGTCCGCACCAGGGCCTCCGTCGGAGACACTGCGGAGCCGGGGCCGATGCTGATCGACGAATACGACACAACCGTCGTCGTCCACGCCGGGTGGAGCGCACGGCGCGACCCGGCCACCGAGACGCTGATTCTCGAGATCGCGTGACTACCCGCACGATCGATCCGATCACGCAGGAGATCGTCGGCAACGCGCTCGCCTCGATCGCAGACGAGATGGCGACGACCATCTTCCGCACAGCGCACTCGACGGTCGTCCGCGACGGCATGGACTTCTCGGCGGCGCTGTGCAATGCCGACGGCGAGACGGTCGCGCAGGCGGTCACCGTCCCGTTCCATCTCGGTTCGGTTCCCCACGCGATGGACACGCTGCGCGCCAAGTGGGGCGACCGGATGCGACCCGGCGACGTCTTCGTGATGAACGACCCGTTCGACGGCGGCATCCACCTCCAGGACATCTTCGTGTTCAAGCCCGTCTTCCTCGACGGCGGGCTGATCGGCTTCGCGACGACGACGGCGCACCACGGCGACGTCGGCGGCCGGCTGCCCGGCTCGGCCGCGTGCGACAACACCGAAATCTTCCAGGAAGGCATCCGCCTCCCCTGGCTGAAGCTCTTCGACCGCGGCGAGCCGGTCGCGGTCATCTTCGAGATCATCCGCGCGAACGTCCGAATCCCGCGGATGACGCTCGGCGACCTCGCGGCGCAGATCGCGGCGACGTCGGTCGCCGAGCGCGCGCTTCAGGAGCTCGCGCAGCGCTACGGGCCGGAGCGCCTCGCCGACCTGATGACCGGGCTCATCGAGCACACCGAGCGGCTCGTGCGAAGCGAGATCGCGGGCTGGCCCGACGGCACCGCGACCTTCACCGACTATCTCGACTCGGACGGCATCGAGCGGCGCGACGTGCCGATCACCGCGACCGTGACGATCGCAGGGGACGAGATCACCGCCGACCTCAGCGAGTCGTCGCCGATGGTCGCGGGCGCGCTCAACTCGACGCGCTCGTTCATCCAGGCCTGCGTCTACCAGGCGGTGCGCTCGGCGCTCGACGTCGAGATCCCGAATACGTCCGGCGCCTTCAGGCCGATCCACGTGCTGACGAAGCCGGGGACGATCGCGCACGTCGTCATGCCGGGCGCCTCGTCGATGCGGGGCGTCACGGGCTTCCGCGCGCTCGACGCCGTCAACGGCGCGCTCGCGCAGCTGATCCCCGATCGCGTCCCGGCCGCCGGTGAGGGCGGCAATACGCTCGCCGTCTTCGGCTCAGAGCGCCCCGACGGCTCGCGATTCATCTTCTACGAGCTGATCGTCGGCACCTGGGGCGGCACACCGGAGTGCGACGGCAACGACGGCGTCACGAACCCGGCGAGCCTCGCAGCGAACATCCCGGTCGAGGTCGCCGAGTCCGAGTTCCCGATCGTGATCGAGCGCTATCGGCTCGTGCCCGATTCCGGCGGCGAGGGCAAGCACCGCGGCGGCCTCGCGGTCGAGCGCGTGTGGCGCTGCCTCACCCCGGACACCTCGCTGATCGTGCGCTCCGACCGCTCGGCGCACCCGCCGTACGGCCTGCAAGGCGGGCAGCCGGGGACGCTCTCGTCCAACCTGCTGATCCACGCCGACGGCACCGAAGAGGTTCTGCCGTCGATGTTCTCGACGACCATCCAGCCCGGCGACGTGTACGTGCACCGCACCGCCGGCGGGGGCGGCTGGGGCGATCGGGCGGAACGGGATCCGCAGCGCCACGCCGAAGACATCACCGACGGCAAGGTCACTACCGGCGTCGGCTCGACGGAGCCGGCCAGGAGCGGAGGTGCCGGCTTTGCCGGCGCCGGAGCGGGACCATGATCGATCCGATCACCTTCGAGGTGATCCGTAATGCGCTCGTCGCGGCGACCGATGAGATGGTGCTCGCGCTCAAGCGCAGCGCCTACTCGACGAACATCAAGACGCGCGCCGACTTCTCCTGCGCGTTCTTCGACGCCGAGCTTCGCGCGGTCGCGCAGGGCTTCACGCAGCCGGTACACCTCGGGTCGATGGTCGAGCAGACGCCGCGAGCAATTCGCGATTACGGGCCGGAGAACCTCCTCCCCGGTGACGTGATCATCACGAACGACCCGTTCCCGAGCGGCGTGCACCTGAACGACGTGACCCTCATCTCGCCGGTCCACCACGAGGGCGAGCTCCTCGGCTACGTCGCGAACCTCGCCCACCACGTCGACGTCGGCGGCGGCGCGCCCGCGAGCGTGGGCGCGTTCCGCGAAGTGTTCCAGGAGGGCGTGATCATCCCGCCCGTCAAGGTCGTCGAGGGCGGAGTGATCGTCGATGACGTCTTCCGGCTGATCCTCGCCCAGATCCGCTCGAAACACGAGACCGCGGGCGACTTCCGCGCGCAGATCGCCGCGAACATGACCGGCACGCGCCGGCTACAGGCGCTTGCCGACCGCCACGGCCGAGCGACCCTCGTCGAGACGATGCGCGAGCTCCTCGACTACACCGAGCGGCGCGCCCGGGCCGAGATCGCGACGCTGCCGCGCGGCGTGTACCACGCGGAGGGCTCGATCGACACCGACGGGTACACCGATCAGCCTGTCCGGTTGAAAGCGCGTGTCGAGATCACGGAGGACGGCGTCCACTTCGACCTTTCCGGCTCGGATCCGCAACGGCGCGCGCCGGTCAACGCGACCTACGCGCAGACGTTCTCCGCCTGCGCCTACGCCGTGAAATGCCTGATCGACCCCGACCTGCCCGTCAACGACGGCTTCTACCGCCTGATCGACGTGCACGCGCCCGCCGGAACGGTCACGAACTGCACCTGGCCCGCCCCGGTCGTCGGCGGCTGGGAGACCCAGACCCGGCTCGTCGACGTGATCTTCCTCGCGCTGCTGCCGTCCCTCCCGGAGAGGCTGCCTGCGGGGACGAAAGCGATGATGTGCCACGCCGGCTTCGGTGGAGTCGACGCGCAGACGAACGAGTACTACTGCTTCCTCGAGACGTTCGGCGGCGGCTACGGAGGGCGCTTTGCGAGCGACGGTCCCGATGCAGTCCAGACCCACGGACAGAACACGGAGAACGCACCGGTCGAGGAGACCGAGCTGAACTACCCGGTGCGAGTGACGCAGCTCTCGCTCGTCGAGGACTCGGACGGCGCGGGCCGGTTCCGCGGCGGGCTCGGCCTACGCAAGGACTTTCTCTTCGACCGCCCGACGACGTTCACGGTCCTCGCCGATCGCACGCTCCGCGGGCCGTGGGGCGTGCTCGGAGGGCGCAACGGCAAGGTCGCGGAGTACGTGCTGATCCGCGACGGCGTCGAAACGAGGCTCGGAGCCAAGACGACGCTCGAGGTGGAGCCGGGCGACACGATCAGCTACCGGACGTGCGGCGGCGGCGGCTACGGCCCGCCCGAGGAGCGCGACCGGGAGCACGTCGCCCGCGACGTCCGCGAGGGCAAGATCAGCGCCGCGCGCGCACGGGAGGTCTACGGGTGGGGACCGGCGTAGGCTCGACGGAGCCGGCCAGGAGCGGAGGTGCCGGCTTTGCCGGCTCCGGAGCGGGATCATGCTAGACCCGATTTCGTTCGAGGTGATCCGGAACGCGCTCGTCGCGGCGACCGACGAGATGGTGGTCACGCTCAAGCGCAGCGCCTATTCGACGAACATCAAGACGCGGTCGGACTTCTCGTGCGCCTTCTTCGACGCGAAGCTCCGCTCGGTCGCGCAGGGCTTCGCGCAGCCGGTGCATCTCGGCTCGATGGTCGAGCAGGTGCCGAAGGCGGTGCTGGCATACGGGCCGGAGAACCTCGGGCCCGGCGACGTGATTGTCACGAACGATCCACATCCGAGCGGTGTGCACCTGAACGACGTCTCCTTGATCTCCCCTGTCTACTGGGAAGGCGAGCTGCTCGGCTACGTGGCGAACCTCGCGCACCATGTCGATGTCGGCGGCGGCGCGCCCGCATCGATCGGAGCGTTCCGCGAGGTCTTCCAGGAGGGCGTGATCATCCCGCCGGTCAGGCTCGTGCGCGGCGGAAAGATCGTCGACGACGTCTTCCGGCTGGTGCTCGCCCAGATCCGCTCGAAGCACGAGACGGCCGGCGACTTCCGCGCCCAGATCGCGGCGAACGCGACGGGCGTGCGGCGCGTACAGGCGCTCGTCGAACGGCACGGCCTGGAGACGATCCGCGCGACGATGAAGGAGCTGCTCGAGTACACCGAGCGGCGCACGCGCGCCGAGCTCGCCGCGTTGCCGCACGGCGTCTATGAGGCGGAGGGTTTCGTCGACAACGACGGGTACACGGACGAGCCTGTCCTGCTGCACGCGCGGATCGAGATCACGGACGACGGGGCGCGCTTCGACACCACCGGCTCCGATCCGCAGCGACGCGCTCCCGTGAACTCGACCTACGCGATGACGTTCTCCGCCTGCGCGTACGCGCTCAAGTGCCTGATCGACCCGGATCTGCCGGTCAACGACGGCTTCTACCGGCTCGTCTCGGTACACGCGCCGGAAGGCACGGTCACGAACTGCACGTGGCCCGCGCCGGTGGTCGGCGGCTGGGAGACGCAGACGCGCCTCGTCGACGTGCTCTTCCTCGCGCTTCTCCCCGCCTTCCCGGAGCGGCTTCCGGCGGGTACGAAGGCGATGATGTGCCAGGCGGGCTTCGGCTCGCTCGACGTCGATGCGGGCACGTACACCTGCTTCTACGACACGTTCGCCGGCGGCTACGGGGGGCGCTATGCGAGCGATGGTCCCGATGCGGTGCAGACACACGGCCAGAACACCGAGAACGCACCGGTCGAGGAGACCGAGCTGAACTATCCCGTGCGGATCGACAGGCTCGCGCTCGTCGAGAACTCCGAGGGCCCCGGCCGGTTCCGCGGCGGGCTCGGCCTGCGCAAGGACTACCGGTTCGACCTGCACACGACCTTCACGATCCTCGCCGACCGCGACCGCAGCGGCCCCTGGGGCGTCTTCGGCGGCGACGCTGGGCGCGTCGCCGAATACGTGCACGTCCGCGACGGGGTCGAGACGAAGCTCTCGTCGAAGACGACGCTCGACCTCGTCCCAGGCGACGTGATCAGCGTTCGCACCTGCGGCGGCGGCGGATACGGCCCGCCTGCGGAGCGCGATCCCGAGCGCGTGCTCCGCGACGTGCTGCAGGGGAAGGTCAGCGCCGAACGGGCCCGCGAGATCTACAAGGTTGCGATCGCCGAGCGGCGCCTCGACCGAGCCACGACGGAAGAGCTGCGCAGATGAGCGTACGGGTGGCGATCGACATCGGCGGAACGTTCACGGACGCGACGCTGATCGACGAGGAGACGGGCGGCGTCGCGATCGCGAAGGTGCTGACGACGCCCTCGGATCCGTCGGAGGGCTTCATGCAAGCCGTCGAGCGCGCGCTCCGTGCGGGCGGCGTGCAGGCAGCGCAGGTCAACTTCGTCGTCCATGCCACGACCGTCGCGACGAACGCGATCATCGAGGGCAAGATCGCGCGAAGCGGCTTCGTCACGACCGACGGCTTCCGCGACCTGCTCGAGATCGCCCGGCAGGTGCGCCCGACGCTCTACGACACGCAGTTCGAGAAGCCGCCGCCGCTCGTCCCACGCGACCGTGCCGTCGTCGTCAAGGAGCGGCTCGGCCCGGCCGGCGAGGTGCTGCTCCGGCTCGACGACGACTCGGTTCGGGAAGCGGCTGCGCTATTGAGACGTGAAGAGGTCGAGTCGGTTGCCGTGTGCCTCCTTCACTCCTACGTCAACCCGGACCACGAGCGGCGGGTCGGCGCCATCCTCGCCGACGAGCTGCCGGGCATCCCGATCTCGCTCTCGGCGGAGGTCGCGCCCGAGTTCCGCGAATACCTGCGCGCGTCGACAACGGTGATCAACGCCGCGATCCGCCCCGTGGTGGAGCGCTATCTCGAGCGGATCGAGACCCGCCTCGCCGAGGCGGGGGTGCGGGCGAAGCTGCTCGTGATGCAGTCGAGCGGGGGCGTCTTCGGAGCCGAGGCCGCCGCGAGGAAGCCGGTGTTCATGGTCGAGTCGGGGCCGGCCGCCGGCGTGATCGCCTCAGCCCACCTCGGGGAAACGCTCGGCCGCCCGGACATCCTCTCGTTCGACATGGGCGGCACGACCGCGAAGGTCGGCTTGATCCAGGGCGGCCGGCCGTCGGTGACGAAGGACTACAACGTCGGCGGACATGCGGGCGCGGGCATCGGCGGCCTGTCCCTCTCCGGCTACCCCGTACGGACGCCGGTCGTCGACCTGGTCGAGATCGGCGCGGGCGGCGGCTCGATCGCCTGGGTCGACTCGGGCGGCCTGCTCCGCGTCGGCCCTCAGAGCGCCGGCGCTGACCCCGGCCCCGTCTGCTACCGGCGCGGCGGCACGGAGCCGACGGTCACCGACGCGAACGTCGTGCTCGGCCGGCTCAACCCCCGATACTTCCTCGGCGGCGAGATGGACCTCGACGTGGAGGGAGCGCGCACGGCGATCGAGGAGCGCTGCGCGACGCCGCTCGGCCTCGACGTCACGCAAGCTGCGCACGGCATTGTCGAGATCGCGAACGCCGCGATGGTCAACGCGCTCCACCTGATCTCCGTGCAGCGCGGCTACGACCCACGCGACTTCGTTCTCGTCGGCTTCGGCGGCGCCGGACCCGTGCACGCGAACGCGATCGCGCGCGACGCAGAGATGCCGACGCTGCTGATTCCGCGCAGCCCGGGAATCTTCTCCGCGACCGGCCTGCTGACGACCGACCTGAAGCGGGACGCGGCGGTCACGATCATGCGCCGGCTCGACGAGGTCGACGACGCGGAGGTCGAGTCCGTCTTCGGCGAGCTCGAGCGCGCCGGACGCGCGGAGCTCGAACAGGAGGGCGTCTCGGGCGATCGCGTCGACTTCCTGCGCCAGATCGACATGCGTTATGTCGGCCAGAGCTACGAGCTGACGATCCCGGCCGGCGAAGGGCTGCTCGAGCGATTCCACGCCGAGCACGAGCGCACCTACGGCTTCGCCGCTCCGGCCGAAGCGGTGGAGCTCGTGAGCCTGCGCCTCTCGAGCGTCGGGCGGATCGCCAAGCCGCCCGCACGCGCACTCGACCGGGGCGACGCGCCCGGCCCGAAGGAGCGGCGCGAGCTCTACTTCGCCGAGGCCGAGGGCTACGTCGACTGCCCGATCTACGACAGGTACGCGCTGCCGGCCGGAGCGAGGCTCGCGGGCCCGGCCGTCGTGGAGGAGTTCGACTCGACGACCGTCATCCACCCCGGCTTCACGGTCTCGGTCGACGAGACCGGAAACCTGATCATCGAGAAGGAGCAGGTGTGAGCTACGGGATCGTCGCCGCGAAAGACGTCATGGTGAAGACGCGGGACGGCATCGGGCTCGCGACCGACGTCTACAGGCCCGGTCGCGAGGGCGATTGGGCCGACGGCCGGTTCCCGACCGTGCTCTGCCGCACGCCGTACGACAAGACCGACAAGCGCTACACGGAGATCGCAGACTTCTTCGTCCCGCGCGGCTACGCGGTCTGCCTGCAAGACCTACGCGACCGTTACCGCTCCGAGGGCACTGGCGACTACTTCCACACTGTGACGAAGCAGCAGGGCGACGACGGCTACGACGCCGTCGAGTGGATCGCGGCGCAACCGTGGTCGAATGGTCGCGTCGGCACGGTGGGCTCCTCGTACGCGGGGATCACGCAGGTACGCCTGGCGCTCGAGCGGCCGCCCCACCTGAGCGCGATCTGGCCCGACGTCGTGCCGACGAACTCGTTCCAGCACCAGTCGCGCGAGGGCGGCGCGATGCAGCTGCACATGTTCTGGGCGCTCTTCATCCACGCCCAGGACGCGCAGGACATCCGCGACGACTGGGACAAGCAAGCCGAGGTTTGGGAGGACCTGAAGAACCTGCGGGAGCTGTTCTGGGCGACCCCCTGGAAGAAAGGCCAGCTGTCGCTCAGGCACACGCCGGCGCTCGAGCAGTCGCTGATCGACTACTACACGCGCGGCGAGTACGACGAGTTCTGGCAGCGCAAGGACAACGACTTCACGCGCTATTACGACGAGCACGCCGACGTTCCCGGGACGTTCACGACGGGCTGGTACGACGGCTTCCCTCACTCCGACACCGAGTACTTCGCGGCGATGGCGGCGAGGAACGAGACGCCGCAACGGCTGATCGTCGGACCCTGGAGTCACGTCGGGATGCGCGGCGACGCAACGTGGACGCTCGACGTCGACTTCGGCAGCGACTCGGTGTGGGGCGTGCAGCGCTACTTCGAGGAGCAGCTGCGCTTCTTCGAGGCGTACCTTCGCGAGGACGGCGTGCCGCTCGCCGACCCGCCCGTGCGGATCTTCGTCATGGGCGGCGGGTCGGGGTGCAAGACCGACCTCGGCAAGCTCGACCACGGCGGCCGCTGGCGCGACGAGCAGGAGTGGCCGCTCGCGCGCACGACACCGCAGACGTGGTACCTCGGCTCGGACGGCTCGCTCTCCAGCGAGGCGCCCGCGGCGGGCGAGCCGCGGCGCTTCACGTACGACCCGGCCCACCCTGTGCCGACGATCGGCGGCAACTACTGCGCCGTCGGCGAGCTGCCGGCCGACGGGCCGGGGATCGAGCCGATGTGGGCGCGGCTCCTCAATCCGACGCTTCGCCTCCGGAACGTGCTCACGCCGGGGCCCGCCGATCAGAAGGAGTCGCCGGAGTTCTTCGCCTCGGCCGAGCCCTACCCGCGGCTGTCGGACCGGCGGGACGTGCTCGTCTACGAGACGAAGCCGCTCGCGGAGCCGATCGAGGTGACCGGCCGCACGACCGTGCACCTCCGGATCTCTTCGAGCGCTCCCGACACCGACTTCACGGCGAAGCTGATCGACGTCTACCCGCCGAACGAGGATTACCCGGATGGGTACGACCTGCTGCTCTGCGACTCGATCATCCGCTGCCGGTATCGGAACGGCTTCGAGCGGGAGGAGCTGATGGAGCCGGGCGAGCAGTACGACGTCTCGATCCTGCTGCCGCCGACCTCGAATCTCTTCGCGGCGGGCCATCGAATCCGCGTCGACGTCTCCTCGTCCAACTTCCCGCGACTGGATCGCAACCCCAACACCGGCGAGCCGATGGGCCGGCACACCCACGAAGTCGTCGCCGAGAACGCCGTGCACGGCGGCAACGTCGTGCTGCCGGTGATCCCCCGTTGATCGAATGGGTGCCGATCCCGGCAGGGCCGTTCCCGATGGGCGCCGACGAGTTCCCGCCGGACGAGGACGAAACCCCGCAGCGAGTGGTCACCGTGGACGCGTTCCTGATCTCGCGCGTCCCGGTCACCGGCGACGACGAGCGTCCGCTCACCTACCTCTCGCGGCACGAGGCACAGGCGTTCTGCGACCGGGACGGCGTGCGCCTCCCCACCGAGGTCGAGTGGGAGGCGGCGGCGCGCGGCAGCGACGACCGGCTCTGGCCGTGGGGCGACGAGCTCCCGGATGCGACGCGGGCAACGTTCGCGCAGCCGATCGGCCGCCTGTCGCCGGTGGGCCTGCATCCCGCCGGAGCGGCGCCGTGCGGCGCCCTCGACATGGCCGGGAATGTCTACGAGTGGACGTCCGACGAATGCGTCCGCGGCGGCTCGTACCTCAGCGGGCCGAACGAGCTACGTTGCTCGGCGCGTCTGCCGATGCACCCCGCGGCGCGCGACCCGTACGTCGGCTTCCGCGTCGTCGCCGTCGAGCCGCGTGCCGGCTTCGACTGGGTCGAGGTTTCGGCGGGCGAGTACGCGATCGGGCGCGACCCGTGGTCGCCCCGGATCGTCGAAGTCGACGGCTTCGAGCTCTCCCTGACGCCGATCACGAACTCGCAATACGAGCAGTTCGTAGTGGACACCGGCGCGGCACCTCCGCCCCACTGGCCTGCTCCCGGAGATCACCCCGTCACGTTCGTCGACTGGTTCGACGCCGCCGCGTTCTGCACCTGGGCCGGTGGGCGTCTCCCGACGGAGGCCGAGTGGGAGAAAGCAGCGCGGGGCACGGACGGTCGCATCTACCCCTGGGGCGACGAGGAGGACGCGAGCCGCGCTGCGGTCGGCGCCGGGCTGAAGCACGGCTCGCCCGCCCCGGTCGGCTCGCATCCCGTCGGGGCGAGCCCGTACGGTCTGCAGGACATGGCCGGCAACGTATGGGAGTGGACGGCGACCGAGTACGCCGCGGACGAACGCGTTCTCCGCGGCGGCTCGTACGCGAGCCCGGGTCTCTCGTGGGTCCGCTGCGCGATGCGCAGCCACAGCCGTCCGCAGCGCCGGCAGGCACACATCGGCTTTCGAGTCGCGAGAGGAGACACGCATGCCCGTTGACGCAGACCGCCTGCGCGACCTGACGCTCGAGCTCGTCGAGGTCGCGAGCCCGACCGGCGACACCGCCGAGGTCGCGCGGCTGTACGCGAAGCGGCTCGAGGAGATCGGGATGGAAGTCGAGCTGCTCGACGACGTCTTCCCCGCGACGCCGACGGTCGTGGCGCGCCTCCGCGGCGCCGAGCCGGGACCGACGATCGTCCTCAACGGCCACCTCGACACGGTGCCGATTCTGCACGCCGCGCCACGGATCAAAGACGGCCTGGTCTTCGGTCGCGGCTCGGCCGACATGAAGGGTGCGTGCGCGGCCGCGGCTGAGGCGGTACGTGTCCTCGGCGAGTCGCCGTTCACGGGTGAGGTCGTGATCGTCGCAATCGGCCTCCACGAAGCGCCGGGCGGACGAGGCGAGGATCTGAAGCATCTCCTCGGGAGCGGCTTCCGGGCCGACATGGCCGTCGTGTGCGAGCTGAGCGGGCACGACGTCGCCGTCGCGCACATGGGGCAGGCGACCGTGGAGATCACGGTCTTCCGGCCCGGAACGCCGACGCACGAGCTGCAGACGCCGAAGGGAACGCCGCACCCGCTCCACGCGGCTGCCTGTGTGATCGATGCGATCAGCGCGCGGAACGAGGAGTTGTCGGCGGTCGAGCACCCGTGGGTCGGAGCCGAGACGTATTTCGTCGGCGAGGTCCACGGCGGCGACTTCTACAACAGGTTTCCGACTGCGTGCCGGATCGTCGGCACGCGCCGCTGGGCGCCTGGCAACACGCTCCAGGCGGTAACGGCGGAGTACCTGGATCTGCTCGACGGCGTCGCCGCCGAGACGGGCTGCGACATCGCGCTCGAGCTGAAGCTCGTCCGCGGCGCGTACGAGATCGACCCCGAGCACCCGCTCGTGCAGGCGCTGCAGGAGTCATACCTCGAGGTCACGGGCAACGAGCTCGAGCCGGTCGGCCTCAAGGTCGTCGCCGACGGCGCGCTCTTTGCGGAGGCCGGGATCCCGACCGTCTATCACGGGCCCGTGGGCAGCGGCGCCCACGGCGACGTCGAGTTCATGCCGGTCGACGAGCTCGTCCGCGCCGCGGAGGTGTACGTCACGCTGCTGAGACGGCTCTTGTGAGCTGGATGCCGTCGCGCGAGCTCGGCGAGCGCCGGCCGAACCTGCTCGCGGTCGGCGGCCATCCCGCAGTCGACATGCCGCCCCATGTCGTCGAGGCGGCCGCACGGGCGGCGCATCGTGCACCGTACGCGCCGACGCGCGGCCTGCCGGCGCTGCGCGAGGCGATCGCCGCCGAGCACGGCGTCGACCCTGACCGGAACGTGATCGTCACGCTCGGCGGCATGCAAGGGCTTTACCTCGCCGCGCGCGCGTTCGGGCAGCGAGCCGTCTCGCATGCGCCGTCGTTCTTCTTCCCGCAGCTGATCGAGGCGGCCGGCGGTGAGTGCACGGTCGCCTACGACTGGGACGAGTATGCCGCAGCGCTCGGGCCCGGCACGACCCTCGCGATCGTGAACACGCCTGTCAACCCGACCGGCTATGCGTTCCGGCAGAGCGACCTCGATGCGATCGCCGCCGCGCTCGCAGACAACGACGTCCTGCTGCTCAGCGACGAGGCCTACTTCGGCGTGCTGTACGACGGGTTCGAGCACCTCTCCCCCGCCTCTCACCCCGAGCTGGCGGAACGCACGCTCGTGCTGCGCAGCTTCTCGAAGACGCTCGGCATGGCCGCGTGGCGCATCGGCTATGCAGTGGGGCCGGATTGGGCGATCGACGCAATGGCGCGCGAGCTGCAATGGCAGGCGCTCGCGATCGACGGCGTTGCACAATCAGCCGCGCTCGCTGCGTTGACCGGCCCTCGCGGCTGGATCGACGCTGCGATCGCCGAGCTTGCATCGATGCGCCCGCAGGCGATCGCGGCCGCCAACGAAGCCGGCCTGCGCTGCGAGCTGCCGGAAGGCTGTGCGTTCATCTGGGCCGAGATCGACGGCGACGAGGACGAAACGAGTGACGAGCTCGCGCGCGAGTACGGCATCCCGGCGCTGCCGGGGCGGCATTTCCACGCGCGCACGCCGCACCTGCGCATTCCGTTCGGTGGGCGACCGCAGGCGCGGGCGCAGCTGCTCGAGCAGCTCCGAGCCGCCGGTCCACGATTTCTCGTAACGCTTCTCGCCCTGGCATTGACGGCGACGGTGTTCTGGGACGGCGCGGCTCACGCCGCCGAGTCGTACCACGCGATGCCGAGCAGCAAGGTACGTGCTCTCCTCCGACACGGGCATCCCTTCGTGCGCTCCGGCCTCCGGCTGCAGGGCGACCTCGTTCTGCGCCAGCTCGACGTTGCTGGTCCTTTCCGCTGCCGGAGGTGCATACTCGAGGGCAAGCTGCGCGCAGCGGATGCGACATTCCGCCGCACCGTCGATCTCAGCGGCTCACAGATTCGAGGTAGGGCGAACTTCGAAGGGGCCACCTTCCTTGGGCCTGCCGTCTTCGGACGAGGACCGGGGCCCGGCGACTCCGCGACCTTCGGCCACCAGGCAAACTTTGCGTACGCCACCTTCGGCGAGCTCGCCACTTTCCAGTTTGTCCGCTTCGAACAGGGCGCCGAGTTCTCGCTGGCGAGGTTTCTGGGCGACGCCGCATTCTCGGGAGCCCGGTTCTTCGGGCAAGACGTCTTCTTCTATTCCGCGCAATTCTCCGGAGAGGCCAGGTTCGACGAGGCGGCATTCGGGCCAAAGGCCAGCTTTCGTCGCGCAGCGTTCGACAGGCCGGCCGACTTCAGCCAGGCGCGGTTTGGCCAGCCCGCAGGCTTCATCGAGTCGCACTTTGCGCAGGGGGGCACGTTCTTCGGGGCGGAATTCCGGTCGGCATGCCCTGTTCGTGCAGTGTCGTTCGAGCATGTTATGGCGACGAAGGTGTTGGACTTCACGGCGGCACGTTTTGCCGGGCCCGCGGTGTTCACGTCGGTGTCAGTGGAGGGCTTGAACTTTGCCGACACGCAGTTCAGCGCCGGCCCGCGGCAGACGAAAGAATGTCACCCGGGGAGAGGCGTCGCGCTGCGGGGCGGATCTGTGGGTGACCTCGTGATGGCCGTCGACAGCGCAACGGCGAACGTCACAGACGACCCTCGAACGGCGCTCGAGTGGATCGAGGCAAGTGCGAAGGCACGCGGCGATCTGCGTGTCGCCAACAACGCGCACTACAGGCTCCGCGTGCTCAAGAGCAATGACTACTGGTGGCCATGGCACGTCCTCGACGTCGTCTTTTACCGTTC